>Ga0213834_100566_pt1 | contig 16260 bp, 10 predicted proteins | sample SWPTP12_FD_160580 | JGI IMG/M metagenome (GOLD analysis project Ga0213834, IMG submission 160580) | Coastal seawater microbial communities from Marineland, Florida, United States - SWP TP1 #2 | ecosystem: Environmental > Aquatic > Marine > Coastal | place: USA: Florida | collected 2016-08-06 | reverse complement strand
AATTCTCTCGTGAAGTGCTGCCAGCTCGTCGCCTTCTTTGATCATTTCCTCGTAAGTAGTCGAAAGAACTTCTGCAGAAACATCGCCGTCCGAAATATTGCAAATGTCAACATAATGCTTGTTGATCGCTTCTTTGCCGGAGATTCCTTCCTTTGCCATAAGCGAAGGATTGGTTGTAACGCCGTCCAGGATTCCAAGATCTTGCGCTTCTTTGATTTGTGCTAAGTTGGCTGTGTCAATAAAAAATTTCATTATATAATTTTATTTTAAAGTTTAATTATTTTGAATGCTACGCAAATATACATTTTTAGTTCGCTCCGCAAAAGAGCAAAAAAAAGAAGCCCGAAGGCTTCTTTATGATTATTTTATCGCAGCTTCTTTTGCTTTGAATTCGTTGTATTTCGCAGTGTTCTGCGTTGTCATGTACATTCCTTTCAGAAGGCTTATAACTTCCTTGTTGTTAGGATCTGCCTGATACATTTGTTCAGCGTAAGGTAATGCTTTTTGGAATCTGGCTCTTCTCTGGTCAAGAACTTTGTTTGCTGCATCTATCTTTCCGGCTTTTTTCAGATTTCTGTATTCCTCAATAGCTTTACCATCATCTTCCCCGATGATAGAGAATACCAAGTTATTAAGCGCATTAGGGAATTTTGGATCTATCTCTACCAATTTTTTGTACGTAGCTTCTGCTTCTGCAGCTTTTGAAGGATCTTTGCTGTACATCACACCAAGATTGTAGATGCTTTCTTTATCATTTGGATTCTTTGCAATTTTAGCTTTCAAATTGTTTACAAACTCGTCTGTTTTACCAGTTTTGAAATAAGAATTGCTTTGAACCTGAGAGAGAGATTGGTTGTTTGGGAACTTTTTCAATCCTTCTTCAGCCACTTTTCCAGCTTCTTCAAATTTATTCTGAGCAAATAACAATGAAGCTAAAAGATCGTAAAGTTCTTCCTGCTTGCTCGGCGTTGTTTCAGTTTTGAATTCTGTGTAGCCAGCACCGTCCGGTGTTTTTTTGTAAAGATCAAACGCAGCTTTGTCAAGTGTTTCTTTGTTTCCAGCTTTGTTTTTTGCGGTGTAAATAGTTTCTACGCCTGTGTATCCTGATTTGATCAAAGAATCAAGAATGGTCACAGCTTTATCTTTGTTGTCGGCAGTTTGAGCATAAGCAACACCGGAATAATAAAGATAGTTTTTGTCATCCTGTCCAGCCGCTTTGAAGAGATAATAAGTCTCAGCAAACTTTTCTCCTGCTACGTCAAATTTCTTTTCGTTATAGCTTTTTGTAGCCACTTCGTTTGCCTTTTGCAAAAGCGGGTTGATAGATTGTCTTAGTTTATCTCCCAACGCTGGCGTGTACTTATCCTGTTTCAAAGATAATCCTGCGCCATATTTAGCAGAAGCTTCTTTTCCTACGAAATAAACTTTGTTTTTGTCCGCATCTTTTCCTGTGTAGATTTCCTCTTTTCCAAGGTTTGCAATTTTTGCAAGATATTCTGCACCTTCGGTATTTTTTCCGGATTTTAGTAATGTAAATCCTTTCACATAATAATACTGCTCAAGAAGAGATGGTTCTAATAAATAGGTTTTGTCTCCAAAAATACCTTCTGCTTTTGATATTTCTGAATTCGCAGTTGCAAGATCGCCTGAATCAACTGCTTTTACAGCGTTAGCGATTTCTTTTTTCTGTGCACTTACTAATGCTACAGACAAAACTGCTAAACTTAAAATTAATCTTTTCATTATGTTAATTTTTAAACTTTTATTTTTTATTCTTTGTCTACGGTTTCGTCGGAGTTGTCAGTATCGTCAGTGTTATCAGCGGCTTCTTCGTCTTCAATTTTCTTCAATTCTTCTTCGTCGCCGATGTTGATCTGATTGTTTCCAGTCTGAGGTTTCACTTTGAATTCCGGATTATTGCTGTCGTTTTCTGCAACTTCTCCATCTTCTTCTTCCACAACTTCGCTGTCCATTTCTACTTTTGCAATCGCTGCAATTTCGTCTTTGGTTTTCAGGTTAATGACTTTCACACCTTGGGTATTTCTACCCATCACGCGCATTTCGTTCATATTCATTCGGATGGCAACACCAGATTTGTTGATGATCATCAATCCGTCTTCGTCTGTCACACTTTGAATAGCGATCAGGTTTCCAGTTTTCTCAGTGATGTTCAAAGTAATTACACCTTTTCCACCACGATTTGTGATTCGGTAATCTTCAACGGCTGTCCTTTTTCCATAACCTCTCTCTGATACAACCAAAACTGTATCATTTTCCAAGTCATTAACAACAATCATTCCGATTACTTCGTCACTATCTTCAAGAGAAATACCTCTTACACCGATCGATCCTCTGCCGACTGCTCTCGCTTTTTCTTCAGGGAAACGGATACATTTTCCGTTTTTGGTAGCGATCATAATTTGGGAATTTCCGTCTGTCAGTCTTGCACCTAGTAGAGCGTCATTATCACGGATCTCGATGGCATTTACACCATTTGTTCTTGGTCTGGAGTAGGCTTCCAAAGATGTTTTTTTGATGGTACCGTTCTTGGTGATCATCACAACATTCATTTGGTTGATATATTCCTGATTCTTAAGGTCTTTGGTTCTGATGTAAGCCTTAATCTTATCGTCCTGTTCTATATTAATTAAATTCTGAACCGCTCTTCCTTTCGCTGTTTTAGAACCTTCCGGAACTTCGAAGACCCTTAGCCAGAAACATTTTCCTTTTTCTGTGAAGAATAATAGATATTCGTGGTTGGTGGCTGTAACGATATATTCCAAGAAATCCTCGTCTCTTGTCGTCGCCGCTCTGTTTCCAACGCCACCTCTGGATTGTACTTTATATTCGGAAAGAAGTGTTCTTTTGATGTAACCAGCGTGAGAGATGGTCAAAACAACCTTTTCATCCGGGATCATATCTTCGATAGAGAATTCTCCACCAGTATAATCAATCTCTGAACGTCTTTCGTCGCCGTATTTTTCTTTGATTTCCTGAAGTTCTTCTTTAATGATCTCATAACGTCTTGGCTCATTGGTCAAAATGTCTTCCAAGTCTTTTATTAAGGCCATGATCTCGTCGTACTCAGCACGGATCTTGTCCAATTCCATTCCCGTAAGACGAGCCAAACGAAGATCTAGAATTGCCTGCGCCTGAATCTCAGAAAGTTCGAATTCCTCGATCAATCCTTCCTTCGCAGCTTGTGGATTCGCACTGTGACGGATGATCGCAATCGCTCTATCAAGAGAATCCTGAGTACCGATCACTTTCATAAAGCCTTCAAGGATGTGGGCTCTTTCCTGTGCTTTTCTAAGTTCGTATTTTGTTCTTCTTACAATCACTTCGTGACGGTGATCTACGAAATGCAGTATCATATCTTTCACGTTCAGTTGTACGGGACGTCCTTTTACCAAGGCGATATTGTTAACTGAAAAAGAAGTTTGTAATGAAGTATATTTATATAATAGATTTAGAACAACATTTGGAATCGCGTCGTTTTTAAGTTCGTAAACGATACGCATACCATTTCTGTCAGACTCATCACGGATCTCGTAAATTCCTGGAAGTTTGTCGTCTTTTACTAACTCAGCAGTTCTGGCGATCATCTCTGCTTTGTTGACCTGGTAAGGAATTTCTGTTACGATGATTGCGTTTCTGTTCCCGATCTCTTCAAAGTTGATCTTCGCTCTCAAAACGATACGGCCTCTTCCTGTATGGAAAGCATCACGTACGCCGTCATAACCGTAGATGATTCCACCTGTCGGGAAATCCGGCGCGATGATGTGCTTCATCAGCTCATCGATGGTAATTTCTTTATCATCAATATAAGCGCAGATTGCATCAATACTTTCGGATAGGTTGTGAGGCGCCATATTCGTCGCCATCCCAACTGCAATTCCGGAAGCTCCGTTTACCAAAAGACTTGGTATCCTAGTAGGAAGAACGGTAGGTTCTGTTAAGCTGTCATCAAAGTTATTTTGGAAATCAACGGTTTCTTTATCAAGATCGGCAAGGATCTCATCGGATATTTTTTTAAGTCTTGCTTCGGTGTAACGCATTGCTGCTGGTGGATCGCCATCCATAGAACCAAAGTTACCTTGTCCGTCAACCATTTGATAACGCAAACTCCAAGGCTGGGCCATTCTTACCATCGCATCGTAAACAGAGCTGTCTCCGTGCGGGTGATATTTACCTAGAACGTCTCCAACAATTCTCGCAGATTTCAAATGTTTTCTGTTAGAAAAGACATTAAGACCGTACATACCGTAAAGAACTCTTCTGTGAACGGGTTTCAGTCCGTCTCTCACATCTGGCAAAGCTCTTGATACGATTACTGACATCGAATAATCGATGTAAGAGGTTCTCATCTCGTCAACAATGTTGATCGGTATTAACCTTTCTCCTTCCTTATGCATAAATATTTTTTAATTTATTGTAAATCAGAACATTAAAATACATTCTGACCCTTTAAGTTTTTCTGTTTTTTATAACGGGCTAATTTACAAAAAAAATACGATTTTTGCATTCTGAATTTATCAACATTAATCATAAAAAAATATAAAAAATGAGCATCCTGAGTATTACATTTCATACAATCGAAAATAAAATTGAAGAATGGGACATCTATGTGGAAAGTGATCTGCATCAAATGGTTGAAAATCTTCTGGATGTTGAAAAATATATTCTTTCCGAAGTTCGATCTGATATGTTGGGTGAAGGAAAAAATACCAATTTGCTTTTGGTTTTTGATAATGATGATATGAGAGATCAGTTTATGGAAAGTGAATTGGTGAATCTTGAAGAAAGAATCAATACGAGATTTGGAGAATTTGTAATGGTCTTTCCAACTTTTCTTGATCCGAAGAAAAAGAGGTTTTAATTAAAATTTAAAATCTAAAAATATGCGCTCGCACATTGTGCTGATTTTGCAGATTATAATTTTAGATCTGCTTGATTTGCAAAATCTGCGAAATTTTTACTTTAAAGTTCTATTTTAATGTCATTAAAAGCGGAATGAAATACTATCAGATGTCAGTCTAAGGTTCTCGAAGACTTTTTTTTATTAGTAGGAATAATTTTTGGAGTTACTTTGTAGCTCCTTTATTTTTTTAATTATGTTCGATAAACAACAACGAAAACTTAAACGTTCTGCCAGATTAATTTCCGTTCTCAGCAAATATGGCTTCAAAGATATGATTGCCAGAATGGGAAAAAAACCAGAAGATAGTTCTGTAAATTCTGATGAGATTATTTCCAAAGGAACTGTTTACGAGAGGATTCGATTGGTTTTGGAAGAATTGGGTCCGACTTTCGTGAAGCTTGGGCAGACTTTCAGCAATCGGGAAGATCTGCTTCCGCCAGAGTTGATTCAAGAGTTGCAAAAACTTCAGGATAGAGTTGAGGTTGTCGATATGAATGTTGAGGAGATCTTGGAAAGTGAATTCAATATTTCGGTCAAAGAATATTTCTCTGAAATTGTTTCCAAACCCTTGGCGACCGCTTCTATTGCGCAAGTTTATAGAGCAACTTTGATCACTGGAGAAGAAGTGATTTTAAAGATCAAAAAACCGGATGTTCTGAGTGTGATCGAGGATGATTTGCTATTAATAAAAGATTTAGTAAAATTAATTTCAACATATTCTGAAATTGCTTCAAAATTAAATTTAAAACAAGCCATTGCTACTTTCGAAAAGTCTTTGCTGGAGGAAGTTTCATTGGTGAATGAACGCAATAATATCAAACAGTTTGCTTTAAATTTCAAAAATAATAAGGAAACCTACGTTCCAATCGTCTATGACGAATTTTCCAATAATAATGTCCTTTGCATGGAGTTTATTGACGGAATTAAGGTTACAGACAAAACTGAACTTCTTAACAATAACATCAATCCGGTTGTGATTTCGGAAGTTGGTTTAAGGCTTTTTGTTTCTCAGATTTTGGATTACGGATTTTTCCACGCCGATCCACACGCAGGCAATATTCTGGTAAAGAAAGATGGGAGAGTGGTTTTCATAGATTTTGGTGCCGTTGGGAAAATTCAGCCAAATGACAAGGAGATTCTTGAAAGTCTTATTGTGGCTTTTGTTGCGAAAAATTCAAGTAAAATTGTAAGGTCATTGAAGAAAATGGCGGTCAGTTACGAGATCCCGGATGACAGGCGATTTGAAAATGATGTAGAGGAAGTTCTCAATTTCGTTCACAGCACGTCATTAAAAAATATCGATCCGCATATTATTATTAATAAAATGAAAGACGTTCTGAAGGATAATCAACTCTATATGCCGGATTATTTTTATCTTTTGTTTAAAGGAATTGGTCTGATAGAAGGCATTGGCCGAACCATCAATCCCGATCTGGACATCGTTCAAAGTCTGCATCCGTACACCAAGAAAATTCTTTCAAGAAAAATCAGTCCAAAGAAACTCTTCAGAAATGGAATGGACAAGATGATGGATTTCACAGATAATGTGGATGAAATCCCGAAAGAATTGCGCTCCGTTCTACAGAAATTGGATGATAACAAATTCACCATTTCCAGCGAAATAAAAAACATTGAGAAAACCAACAATCTTATTAAATCCAGTATTATTAATCTGATTTTGGCGATGGTTTTAGGTGCGAATATTATCGCAACTGCAATCGTTTTCGTTTCGGAATCCGGACCAAGAGTTGGCGAAATGTCTTTGGTGGCTGTTTTGGGATTTATATTTTCAGTTGTTCTGATAATCATTCTTTTGTTGAGAATCACCCGAAAATAGATATTAAGTTCAAAAAATTATTTCACTTCTTCCGCTTTTAAATTTCCTGTTTCTCTTAAGAAAATAGAAATGACAATCGCGAAGGAAATTCCTATGATAAAGAATAATAGTGAATGTTGTAACAAGGAATCAGCATCTAAACTCTTCGTCAATTTTGAACCGTACAATTTAGAAAACAAAGGTGCTAAAAGCGTTGTCACACCAAACGTCAAGAAATTGATGGCTCCTGTTGCGCTTCCTTTCACTTTGTCGGGATTCACTTCTTTGATGATGGAGTAAGGAATCATCGCAGCGCCTGAACCAATTCCCATTAATAATAGAGAAATATTTTCCGACATTAAACTTGGTAAGTAAGCCAATTGCAATAAACTTAGAATCATCAAAACCGCACCTCCGATAATGACCGGAATTCTGCGCTTGATCTTATCTGCGACCCAACCCAAAAGCGGACATCCAATCGCCCAACCGATTGGAACTAAAGCACAAGCTACTGTTGCCGTTTCGTGGGAAAGGCCTCTGCTTTTTTGAAGAAAATCTACACCCCAGATCATCGCAAAAATCGTGGTCGGAGCGAATAATAATCTCGAAACCAAACCTGATAAATAACTTTGTGGATTTCCGAAGATGATCTTATAATTATCAAGAAAATTCTTTTGCTTTTCGATTTTTTCTCCTGGTTCTGTTTTGGGTGTGAACAAAAATGCCAGTAAAGCTAAAATTAATGAGGTGACACCAAAAATAATCCAAATGCTGGTGACGCTGTTTCCATTGGTCAAATAAGTGTTGCTTAATTTTTGTCCAGCCGATCCGCCCAACATTCCCAAAGTCTGGGTGATTCCAATCGCTGTGGCAAGATTCTTTCCAGAGAAAGCTTTCACTGCAATGTAAACTGCGGCAGGAAAAGCCATTGCTGAACCTGCGCCCTGCATCAATCTACCTGCATATCCAACCACATAATGAGAACCTCCAAAAAGTAATGAACCAATCGCCAAAACCAAGATGCCGAAAAACACAGGCTTTCTCGCGCCCATTCTGTCCAAAAATAATCCCGCCGCCAAACTCGTGATGGAGTAGCTGATGTAGTAAGCGCTGATTATCGAGCTGACTTCTGTCCTGGTCGCGCCATAAGATTCTTTGAGGTCGCCGATCATCACGCTTGGAGAAGATCGGATCGCATATTCCAATGCGTAGAACAATAAGGCCAATATCCAAGAGATAAAGAATGGATTTTTGAGAAAAGAAGTTTCGGTTTTCATAGGGGAATTTTGGATGTGAAAACAAACATTTTCACCTCGGTTTAAGAGATCTTTTAAAGCTCTTTTAATTAAATGAATTGTAAAAATAGAATATTAAAATCTATATTTCAATGGAATTTCAGAAAATCCAAACAAAAACTGTAAATTTGCACCACATTTTTAGACGAAATATAATTAATTAAAGCACTCAATACGGAGTGCAACACAAAACAATTTATGAGTATACCTCAAGCAATTACAGAAACGGTCATTCTTGCAGACGGCAGAGAGATCACAATCGAAACAGGAAAATTGGCAAAACAGGCTGATGGATCTGTAGTAGTAAAAATGGGTGGAACAATGCTTTTAGCAACTGTTGTAGCCAGCAAAGAAGCAAAAGATGGCGTAGATTTCCTGCCATTGACAGTAGATTACAGAGAAAAGTTCTACGCAGGTGGGAAGATCCCTGGAAACTTTTTCAGAAGAGAAGCTAGACCATCCGATCAGGAGATCTTGACGATGCGTTTGGTGGACAGAGTTCTAAGACCATTGTTCCCTGAAGATTTCCATGCGGAAGTACAAGTAATGATCTCTTTGATCTCTTACGATGGACAATCCATTCCAGATGATTTGGCTGGTTTTGCAGCATCTGCAGCAATCGCGATCACGGATATTCCTTTCAACGGACCAATGTCTGAAGTAAGAGTGGTAAGAATTGACGGGAAACTTTCTGTTAATCCAAAATTAGAAGACCTAAAGATCGCTGACCTTGATATTATGGTTGGTGCAACCAAAGATTCTATCGTAATGGTAGAAGGCGAGATGAAGGAGATCTCTGAAGCAGAAATGCTGGAGGCTATCAACTTCGCTCACGTTGAGATCAAAAAACAAGTTGAAGCTCAGGAGAGATTGGCTGAAAAAGTTGGTAAATCTTTCCCGAAAAGAGAATACAGCCACGAAAATCACGACGAAGCGATCCGTGAAAAAGTTTGGAAAGAAACTTACGATAAAGTATATGAAGTAGCGAAATCACCTTCTGGTAAAGAAGAGAGAAGCGATAAATTCAAAGCGGTGCGTGAAGAGTTCTTGGCTCAATATGTTGATAACGCTGAAGAATTAGAAAGAGTAACACCTTTCGTAAAAGTATATTACCACGATGTTGAGAAAGAAGCGATGCGTCAGATGATCTTGAATGATAAGATCCGTCTTGATGGCCGTGATCCTCAAACGATCCGTCCGATCTGGAGTGAGATCGATTATTTGCCTGGCGCACACGGTTCTGCAATCTTCACAAGAGGGGAAACTCAATCTTTGACAGCTGTAACTCTTGGTTCAGTGAAAGATGCGAATATGGTTGATAGCGTAATGATCAACTATGACGAGAGATTCTTCCTACACTATAACTTCCCACCATTCTCTACAGGTGAAGCTCGTCCTTTGAGAGGAACTTCAAGAAGAGAAGTTGGTCACGGAAACCTGGCTCAGAGAGCTTTGGCAAATATGATCCCGGAAGAAAACCCTTACACAATCCGTATCGTTTCTGATATCTTGGAATCCAATGGTTCATCTTCTATGGCGACTGTTTGTGCAGGAACTTTAGCATTGATGGATGCGGGTGTTCAGATCAAGAAGCCAGTTTCTGGTATCGCAATGGGATTGGTAACTGATATCAAAACAGGAAAATTCACAGTGCTTTCTGATATCTTGGGTGATGAAGATCACTTGGGAGATATGGACTTCAAAGTAACTGGAACTGCAGACGGGATCACCGCTTGCCAGATGGATATCAAAATCCAAGGATTGTCTATGGACATTATGGAGAAAGCCCTTCTACAAGCTAGAGACGGAAGATTGCATATTCTTGATAAATTAAACGAAACCATCTCTGCACCAAGAGAAGACGTGAAACCTCACGCTCCGAAAATGGTAATGCTAGAGATCTCTAAAGATTTCATTGGTGCGGTGATCGGACCTGGTGGAAAGATCATTCAGCAGATGCAAAAAGATACAGATACGGTTATCGCTATCGAGGAAGTTGGAGAGATCGGAAGAATCGAGATCTCTGGTGTGAGTAGAGAGAAGATCAACGAGGCTATCGCGAAGATCAACGAAATCACTTTTGTACCGACTGTAGGTGAAGTTTACCAAGGTAAAGTAGTGAAAGTAATGGACTTCGGAGCATTCGTAGCAATCGCTAAGGGAACTGAAGGACTTCTTCACATCTCTGAAATCGAGTGGGCGCGTCTTGACAAAGTACCTTACAATGAAGGTGACCAGGTCGAGGTTAAATTTATGGGTTATGATGACCGTAAAAAAATGAAACTTTCCAGAAAAGTTCTATTGCCAAGACCAGAAAGACCGGCACCAAAACCAAGACAAGAAAGTCAAGTGAATCCTGAAGGTAAAGACCAACCAGGAGAACACAAGCCTTTGAACGAAGCATAAGATCAGTTCTTAAATATATTGAATCCCCCGAGTTTTCGGGGGATTTTTTTGTGTGGATCTTGAGGGTGATGGTTTTGCTATCTTTAATAGGAATTATTTTTTTATTGTCCTTCGAGAGCCTCAGGATGACGGAGTTGGGGCGTACCTCCGGCACTCTTTTGTTAGTGGGTTGGGCGTTTCTATTAACAGGTTGCTCCTCTGGAGCTTTTGTGAATTGGGATTTAGTTTCCGGATAAGAGAATATTAATTACGTATGGCAGAATATTGTCTACGGATGTAAGAATATAATTTCCGGATGCAAGAATATATTTTCCGGATGCGAGAATATAACTTACGGATGCAAGAATATAATTTACGGATGTGAGAATATAATTTACGGATGCGAGAATATAATTTCAGGATGCAAGAATATAATTTACGGATGCGAGAATATAATTTACGGATGCGAGAATATAATTTCAGGATACAAGAATATAGTTTACGGATACGAGAATATAACTTACGGATGTAAGAATATAATTTCCGGATGCAAGAATATAACTTTCGGATGCGAGAATATAACTTACGGATGCAAGAATATAACTTACGGATGCGAGAATATAACTTCCGGAAGCAAGAATATAGTTTGCGGAAGCAAGAATATCATTTTAGGAAGATGTTATAGAAAAAAATCCTGTCAGAATATTCTGACAGGATTTGACATTAGAAAAATCAGACTGAGTAATAGACTATTGAATCTTCTGTGTATTATTTAGGTTCCGTAAACTTGATTGATGATACGTTGGCATATTCTGTAGAGGTAGCACCATAAAGGCCTTTGACATATTTTTTGACGTTTTGGGCGATATCATAAAGTCCGGTGCCTTGTGTGTACAGGATCTGATTTCTTTCTATGAGTTTGACGTTGAGTTCGGCTTCGGTCTGGTCTACGGGTTGGGTGGTGGCTACTAGTGATTCGTGGTAGGTGTTTAGGTTGTTTAACTGCAAATCTTCTTCGTTGGGTTTGTAGCTGGGGATGGTTGCCAGCAACTGCAAAAGAATCCCGAAATTTTCTGCCTGCTGGGTGTAGGATTGGCGAGAAGTGGAAATTCCGCCACCTGCGCCCTCCAAAGGAGGTGTTGTTTCTGTAGGTTTCTTGGTGGTGCCCTGGATGGTGCGGTTCAGGGATTTTGCTTGGTCGAGGGTTCCGTCAGGTAATCCCAAAATGTCTAACAGATTGATGATTCTGGTGCAGGTTGGTTTCAGGTTTTCGAATGCTACCTGGCGCAGGGTGATGGCGTTTTTGTTGGCGTTTCGTTTTTCTTCGACTTCGCTTAATTTGGCTGTTGCTTCAGTGTAAAGTGTTTGAAGTTTTGGAACCGTAAGATTGTCAACCGGTGGGTTGTAAAGGGTGTAAGCGGTTACTTGTTCTGTGAGTTTTTGTAGGTTGGCTACGTTTTTGGCGTGCCCTACTTCTGAGGTGCTTGACATAAATTTGTGTTTTTGAATTATTGATTCAAATATAAAAATTATTTTGAATTAAATGAGTTATGGGGTAAAAAATATTAAAAATCGAATATTTTGTTGAATAGGTAATGGGAAACCCCGGCCTGGGGGCTGGGGTTTTTTGGGTTTGTGAGGAGTGAGGATTTTAAATCCGCGCTGTCGGGAGTTCTATATTAATATGCTATTAATAAGACATAGTATCAATGTCGAAATAATATTGTATACCAAGACTTTCTACAAAATGTCTTTCTTTATTTATAATTAAATTTTTTCTGATTGTTAATATTTCATCCAAATCATTTTCTTTGTAAAGCATTCTCATGTAATCAGTGATAAATAAGTTTTCCTCTCTTCCCGTAAATTGAGTACTTAGAAGAAATTCTAAATCTTTCAGTTTAGGAGAGAAAGTATCAGAACTACCATCATATATTACAAAATCAAAAATTGTGTTTTCTGGTACCATATTATCCTTCTCATTAAGAAGCTTAAAAGCTTTATAGCTCCTCACTCTATCTGAATTTATAGGGTTATTTTCAGTTTGTAATATATTATCTAGATTATTATTATAATTAAGCATAAATAATGCTAATGTTTTAGAGCGAACACTCCCCATTGAAATTCTTTTTTCTGGAAATTTTTGAGTTTCGAACTTTTTATCTCCATCATAATAAACCGGATCAATATTTTCATCAAATATAAATGCATGAAATTGATTATATGCCAATCTTTGTTTACTTAAATTATATATTGTAAAATAATTAGAATACGACGTTATCCAAAACCATTTTTTTAATTTTTGCAAGTGAGATGATGTGGGATTTTTATTATTATTAAAGAAATCAGTAATAAAAATCAATTGATTATTGTAAGGCAACAACTTTACATCTAGTACTAACAATTCTTCGTACAAAAATTCAACTGTAGCTTTAATTGCTTCAAATGTTTTTTTTGCAATTGGAATAAAATTATCTCCAGAAACTAAGTTTTCTAATCTTTTTTTATTATTCTTTGAAAATTGATCAAAATATACTCCACCAAATGAATTTGTAATTGAATTTAGTATAACATCACGTTTTAAATTTTTAAAATTAAAGTAATCAAGTTCGTCAAGAAGTGTATCTATTTCTGAACCAAATCTAAAAGATTTATCTTTTTTAAATAAGCTTGCGTTTACAACCCAATCTGTTGTTATTGGGGCACCTTTGGAATTTAATCTCTGAAAAATTTCTATAGCTTCAGAAATTGTTCCCCCATACAAATTAATATTTGGTATTTCATAATTTTGAAAAATGAGACTTATTTCTTCATATCGCACAAGATATTTATCGAAATGTTTATTTTCTTCTTCAAACAAATTTCGTTGAAAATTATAATATTCCTTGCCGTCTACTAATTTATAAATGGGTATTTGATAATGCTTTAAGTTGTCAAAATTTTTTGATCTATTTACTTCAAAAAGTTCATCTTCAAGATTGTATACAATATTAAATTTATTGAACCACTCTTTTTCATTGCGAATAATTCCTTTCTCTTTAGCTTTTTGAGGATGTAATAGACATCCAATAAGGGTAGATAATCTTTGATATCCGTCCAGAATATAGAGTGAATTAAATTTTCTTTTAGGGATATCGTAAGCGCCAAGTTCATCACCGCTAAAGTCATCATACTCTTCTTGCGAATCAAATTCAGGCTGCCAAAGCAATATTGAACCTACCGGATAGTTACGTTTAATACTATCAAATAAATTAATTTTATCTTCATTTTCCCAAACGAAATCTCTTTGAAAAGCAGGTACTTGTAATAGTCCTTTTTCAAACTTGTTAATATACCCTGATATTTTATCTTTATCAGTTTTTATTTCAATTTGGTTATTCATATTATAATAAACTGTTTATCTTTTGTATGATTTCTCTAAATTCATTTGTGTCATTTCTACCTCCTTCTCTTTTAAGCAAAGTACCTTTATGAACATAGTGGTTATTCTCAAATAGTTTTGGGAACTCCTCTTTAAATTTCGGAGGTTGAAATCCAACATCTAGTATATTGTAATTGGCACTAGAAATTGAAGAGGTAGGATAATGGTCTTGTATTTCTTGAATTTGTTCTATCCTTTCTTTATTTACCACCCTTCCTATATCATTTTCAATAATTCTTTTTTTAGGAAATCCTTTTTGATAGCTCAAAAAATCTTTCTGTTCTGCTGAGAGTGTTTTGTATACATTAATCCATTGGATAAAAGGACTATATTTTGAATCAATTGTTGGAAGATTTTCTATAACCTCATCAGGCATATAATTTTCCATTGCCCTTTTCTTGAGTATATGTACTTTAATCCCCATTGACTCTAGTTCTGTTTTTAATTTTTCTCTTTCAAGTAATATTTGTGTGGGATAATTTTTATCACTATCCATTAACGTAAAACATCTTATAAAATTCCATTCATTTTTTCCATATAATGAACAAAATTTTTCCAATGATTTTTTTCTACCTTCTACATAGTTTTTAATATTACTCCAACCACCAGCATTTACAAATTGAATCCAATCATTATCTATAAATTCTAATAACCTGCTTTGTTTTGAATGTTCTACATCAAAAAAACGGAAGATTGATTTAAGAAAATAAGAATCATTTAAGCTATTTTCTATTATCAAAAACACTGGTGTATTAAAATATCTTATAGCTTGTTGTAAATTAAACTCTTTAGGCTCGACAGAATTTTTAATTGAAATTTTGTATGCGTAATTTGTATTTTTTCCAGAAATTACAGAAGCTTCATATTTGCTTCTAAGATATTCTCTATCAGTCTGCGAAAGTTGTTTATAATTATCAAAATTTTCCAACTTTTTAGGATTCTGATTAATGAAAAAATAATAACGATGATGTGAAGAGTTACTAGGCTTCCATTTAAGAAGTTGAATTAAAAAATTAAAATCAGAAAATTCACTTTTCTCAACTATGCTTTCATCTATATTAATCCAATTTTCACTTCTCATAAATCTTGCGAATTTTGTCCATCAATTATTTTAGATATTTCGTCAAGAGATTCTGTGAAAATTCCATTAGGCCAATCATCATTCTTTATATTTCCTAACTCATCAATTTCAATTTCTTTTAATATGCTTTCTTTTCTCTCTTGATTATAATCTACAAAATAAATAGCAAGATTATTAGCTTGCAACTTTTTATTTGCAATCAATGCTCTTAGTCTAAGGATGAAATTCTCTGAGTGAGTTTCTATAAGATATTTAATGTTCTGATTTTCAATATAAGATTCTACAAATCTTTCAGCAAGATTTCCATGAGCAGCCGGATGTAGGTGGGTCTCAGGCTCTTCAATTATATTTAATTGATCGTAAGAAGTATTTAAAAATGAACGTACAATTAAAGGTAAAACTTGTTGTATTCCTTGTCCTGTTTGTTTTAAGTTAATTGCATTAATATGTGAATTTTTAATTACTATCTCATAATCTGTAACAGTTTGTTTTTCGTTTTTAATAATATCTAATCTCCAACCTTCAAAATTATCTTCAAACCATTTACTTACTTTTTGAAGTAACTGTCCAGAATCAATAAAATCCTCAATAAGAATAGGATATGTATTTTGTCCCTTTATTCCAACATTTGTATAATGTTCTTTGTTATAAATATAATCATATTGTGGTTCTTCTCTAATCCCAGCAAGATAGTCAACATCAAAATCAAATATTTCTTTACTTGGAATTGAGGCCAAAGTTTTATAAGTTTGAAAGTTATCTATCTGGATGTTATCTTTTTTTAAATCAAGAAACCCTTCATTATCTGAATAAGAAAATTCTACAGAATTATTAAATTTTTCGAATTTTATATTTAAAGATTGTGTTTCATTCTTATTATATATTAAATCACGGAAAGCTCTACCTAATTGAACCGTATCAATATTACTATTGCTAAGCTGATAACTCCATTTTAAAGGCTCTCCTTTAAGGCTTTGTGATATAATTACAGGTAATTTTAATAATGCACTCTTTCCAGAGTTATTCTTTCCAATAAGAATTGTTATCGGTTTTAATTTTAAAGTTTGTTGAGATTTAAATAATTTATAATTACTAAAAGTAATTGAATCTATCATATAATGATTTTTTACAAATTTAATACATTAAGTTTTATAAATACTATTAGTTTTTCTATTCCTTAGCTTAGTGAAAAAAGATTACAGAAAACCGTAACCTTAAATATTATAATCAATCTGTTTAGATTCCTCTGGAATGACAAAGAGGATGTTTGCAAAGTAGAGATTACTTTACTTCGACAGGCTTAGTACAGGCTTTCTCGAAATAACATTACCCATTCCCAGC
>Ga0213834_100565_pt1 | contig 16307 bp, 16 predicted proteins | sample SWPTP12_FD_160580 | JGI IMG/M metagenome (GOLD analysis project Ga0213834, IMG submission 160580) | Coastal seawater microbial communities from Marineland, Florida, United States - SWP TP1 #2 | ecosystem: Environmental > Aquatic > Marine > Coastal | place: USA: Florida | collected 2016-08-06 | reverse complement strand
CATCGCCGGCTTCTACAACTGCGAGCGCCTGCATTCTGTATTGGGCAATCTGCCGCCCAGCGTCTATGAACGCACAATGGCAGAGAAAGAACCTATCGTCGTGTCCGAAATTACTTGACCACTACATACTTCGAGGCGCTCGAGCGCCTGAAAAGGGGGAAGCCGGTTAATGTCCCGAAGGGGACCAGAATAACCAACGATTCGGTATCTCTGGAAGCAGGACGGAAAAAGGGCACGATCAAAAAATTACGGCCGATCTTCCGCGACCTTATTGAAGCAATTGAGGCCGCCAAGGCAGAAACCGAACCCCGAGATGAAATACGTGAGCGACTGGAGGAGGCCAAGGTGGCGGCCGCTCGCTACAGGATGCTCTGGGAAGAGGCATTGGCCCGAGAGGTATCGCTGGTCAAGCAGTTGTGGGACGAGCGGGAAGCGTGGGCTAAGGAACGGGCGGCGTTGACTGGAGGTAAGGTCACTGTGATTAGAAAGACCTAAGCGCCTAGCAAGAACGGTGCTTTTTAAATGCAGCCGGCTGTCTTGCTTCACACGACTTAGCGGTCTACAATACGCTTAGAATCGTCGTCATAGTCGGCGTGCTGCCTACCCCTTGAGCCTCGCGCTGCAGCGAAGTGAACCAACTATGTGTGCACTCCTTCGATGAATTTCCCTTTCCGGGCATCAGGGACCGTGGGTAGGCATCTCTGGTGCATCCAGTATTGGATAAAACGGAGAACACGATGACGAGCAAGAAGCTGCCGAGTTCCGCGGAGATGCGGGACCACATTACTCTTCAAGCCAAACGCCTGCGAGACAGGCTTGGGATTTCTCTCACGGGCGCGCGCAACATCCTGGCCCAGTCTGCCTATCAATGCAAGAGTTGGGACGACCTGCAGAAGCGAGTCGCGTTGCGCCTCGACGGCGAAGCGCGTCTGCAACTTGCCGGATCGCCGTCCGCGCGCCTGCACGAATACCTCCGCCAAGAAGAAATCGGAATCGCTCGCGCGATCGGGAGCCGAGTATTGGCAAACGCGAACTTGGCGGGAATGCTACAAACAGTGCGGTTCGTGTTCGAACAGCATGAGCGCGACATCATACTGGAGGATGTCGTACCTCAACTACGGAGAACGCCCTGGTATTCCGCAGGCATCGGGCCCGATCCCTATGCCGTCGTCCAAAGTTTTGCCGACATCAACGGTCAGCCGATCAAGTTAATTGGCACGAGAGTGTATCTTCCTGAGTGCATGAATTTTCCAGAGCATCTAAAGGATCTCGCACCGTATGCGGCGAACCACGGCGAGCCGTTTTCGATTATGTGGTCTGAACCACGAGCATGGTTCGATATGGCTTGCTGCTACTTAGAAAGTGCCGATGACGATGCTGACGATTATCCAGACTTCGTCGGCCCGCAGTTTGCCCTCGATGAGAGCATGCGGCAACACGAACATTGGTTCGCAAGCCTCCTGCAGTACTGGAAACCTGAAGGTAGCTACGGGTATGACAATGACCAGGCATTTCAGCCGTACTTGACGCCACACGGCACATATCTTGTCTTCGGCGTGCCTGTAGCTGCGACCGATTTCGATGTTCCTGAGACTCGCATCGATCTACGAGGCGCCGGCGAGAACGGAATTGCGTTAGCGCATCTGGATGGGCAAGCCGTGTCGGTGGAGTCCTTTGTTATCGATGAAAAAACGGGGCGGCACGATGGCGAATTCTCGGAACACTTCAACCAAGTGAGCAATGCGCTATTTCGCCATCCCGACTTCGGACGCGCTAGGTCGAGTCAGGTGCTCCCAGAACGGATCTATTTCGTCACTCCCGCGACCGAATGGGGAGTCGAGCACGCGTTACGGCTGGAGATTCAACCAGAACCCGGCTACGAATTGGTATCGATCAAAACCGATCGGATCGATCTACTCGAATCGCTGCTGGAAACTATCTCTGCGCGAGAGGTTTACGTGAGCGCCCCCGATGGCGGCCTGTGCCGCTATTTCGCGACGCTCGACACTACCAATCTCGACATCGACAACTTCAGCCTGAGCCTGGATTTGCTCACCCCAAATCACACATGGGCTTGTAACCTCGTTACTAAGACCGTGTGGACCAGACAAGAAAATCGCAGCGTCATCGACATCGAACTTCTGCCAGAGGTGTTCTCCCTCATCGCCTCCGTCGGAAACAAAACCATCCTTGCCGCTGCCCGCGACGGGCTTGTCCTTCGTAGGGAATCCGGGTTCGCTGACAAGCTACAAGAATTACCCTCGTGGTGTGATCGATTCGATCCAGCTCCGTCAGCGCTGGTAGGCCGATTCGACTATAAGGATGAACTGGGCGGAATGTCTCCTTGGGAGCTCTGGAGCAACATGCGATATACGAGGTACCGGCGCGACAACTTCTGACGTAACGCACCGCCTAGGACGATCTTCTGGCCTAGCTGCCGGCGCCGGAATCCGCAGGTTCGCATGAGTAGTTCATCACGGGGTGTTTCATGTCGGCTACTAGGCAGTTTGGTGCTGTATATTCATACTGTGGATGCCAACCAAGCGAGAACTTACGCATGACCAACATTGCCGAGTTCTCGCACGATGTACTGGTTTGATGGCATCGATCAAAGCAGAACTTTGTACTGCTCGTCCTAGCGCGATAGGAGTTATCAATTCATGATTGGAGAACGGGATTATCTAAGGACGGTGGAAGTCGGCCGGCGTAATCAAGAAGTAAAGGTTCTCATCCAGAACTGGTGCGGTCACGCTAGGATCGAGAAGTTCGGCGGCACTGGAATGATCGAAGCTGCAACCGGCTACCCAATTGGCCATCACTCTATGGCATGTGATCACGCCCCTGCAGGCGGTTCTGCAACTTGGTATCTGGAGGATGCGGCGCTGGAGTTTTATGACCGCAATTGCGTGAGTTGCAAAATTCGTCAACCGTTGCGCTTACCCAACCTTATAGAGCTCGTGCGCAGGCGAGACCAGCGGGAGGCCACGAGGGCCGCGGAACAGGAGCGGCAGGAAAAAATACTTCGTGATGAATTTGATGCCCGCCAGGTAGCACGCACTGCACTTCAAACCAATGCTCCCGTGCCAGTTGCCTCGTTGATTGAAGACCTACAGTTGTTGGACCAAACTCGTACAGAGTCAGCGTCAGAGAAGATAGTCGCGACCGCTCGCCTTGCTCCAGAGGTGTTCAACGTCGACATTGTCGAGTACCTCTTTCGCTTGATCGAAGCAGACGAATTGTGGGCGACAGAAACTGCACTCAACTGCCTGCGCTTGGTGTCAGTGGACCAAAAGAGGCTTGCCGTCTGCGCGATGCAATGCCTCTCGCTCGGGCGCAATGTGGAGACTGCTGCCGAGATCCTTTTAACGCATCTGGACTTCGTTGACGTCTCTCAGGTGCAGGGAGCCGTTAAGAGCCTTTGTTTCTTAGCAGCGCCGCCGCGTAACGACTTTAATTATTCCGAACCGGAGAAACGCCCCGAGGCGCTACGAGCCTTGGCGCTGAGGTTTCCCGCGGCAGTGGAAAAGGCACTTGACGCCCTAATTTCCAGCAGTTCCAGCACGGAAGTGATGGTTGCGGCACGGGCAATGCCTCTCATCTACAGTAGTGCCGCTTATCCCCTTGAACTGGTTCGCAGCCTTGCTGCAAAGCTTACCCGAGTTGACTCTCTTGTCGACAGCGACCGAGATTCGGAAATTGATAAATTGGCGCACGAGCTCGGACGGGCGCTTGTTTACGCCATCCTGGCGGACAGTCAACGGGTCGACGCATTGCTCGCAAATTATTACCAAGGAGCCTCTAGTGTAGGGGAGGCGCGAATCGCTAGGGTTTATTCAAATCTGCTCAGGTTGCCAAGCAATCGTTTTGAGTCTGTAGATACTATTCCGAATATCGTTCCTTATGGAACAGCGTTACGCCGCATCCTACAGTGGGCTTCCACGACACAGAATCCAGAGGTAATTCAACACGTCCAAGAGGCTTTTCAACGCTTTCCGGAACAGCTTTCGCAAGTTGCCGATGAGCAAATGGAATACCTTTTGGGAACAGCCGCACTGGTGGATCAAGTATTAACGGATTTCATGAACTTGCCACCAGAGCCTGAAGAGGTGAGCAATTTTCTTGTCCAAATGGAGCGTGCCAACCAGAGGCAGCGACTCGCTAGTCTACGTGCTGTTATTTTGGAGTGGGCAAGCAGTGCGGCAGCTGCGAACCCAGCGGCTGCGGCAAAGTTCATCGACTTTATCGCCAGCGACGTGCAATGGCCTGAGCAATTTCGTGCTGCCCTCATCAAGGCACTGCCGCCGCTCATGAACACCGTAACATCGACGAACACAGTTCTCCCGTTCTTGTATGGCGCAATGGTTGGAGAATCTGCTTTAGTAAGGATGGCTGCTGCGCGAGCGTTGCAGCAGTTGAGTGACTCGCGCATCAATGATCTTCCCTCTCTTGTGCATGACGCATTTCTGTTACTTTTGTCCGACCCTGTCATAGGTGTTCATCAGACTGCCGTCGAGGCATTGGAGCGTATCTCCCTTCCAGATGAGTACGAGAAGCGCGTCACTGGGCGGCTGATGGCGATTTTCTTAGCCTATGCAAATGAGGGCCACCAGCATGAGGCGTTTGTAGTGACATGCATCGAAATGTTAACAAGCCGGCTGCATGAGGACACCAGCTTTTCTGTTAATTGGGGGAGAATTTTTGTTACTATATTGATGAAGGTTGATGACGCAACCTTGTTGCGACATGGCCGCTTGTGGATGTTGAAGCAGCTTATCAACGTACAAGATTTTCCGGATCTGCTTCTGAAACTCTTGCGTTCGGCGAAGCGTAATGAACACTTTGACGATGAATTGGTCTCGCTATTGCGCGATCTTCCTGTAGACGGTTTGCTTAGCATGAGGGCCAGTCTCATTGACTTGTGCGAGGAGTCGCCTCACGATTGGGTACTCGCCGCAGCGTGCATTGAGGTTTTCAGTGCGACGGATGCAAGGCGCGATTCTGTGAGCATCGCGACGCATTCGTATAATGCCTTGGCTGATTCAACACGAATGCGGGTACGCAAACAACACGCGCAGTTGATGATGCTTGCGACCTTGTTCGAGCAACACCTGGCGGAAGGACGGAATTTGGACGCTATTGAATGCGCTGGCCAATGGCGACAAATTCTTGAAGAGGTAGAGTCCGGTAGGGGCGCAGAATGAGACAAAATCTAGTTTCACCTGACGTATTCTCGTCACGCCTAAATGCTGTGGAAGCGTTATTGCGATTCCCGGAAGAGACACGCACGAAAGACCTTAATGCGCTGGCGGGCGAGCTGGATTCGGCATCTGCATCGTTCGCTAATCCGACTGCGGCCGTTGCGTACGCTGCGTTTGGAGGTTTGGTTCGCATAGCATCTACCCTTGCCCAATGGCATGAGGCTGTCTTGGCGGCCTTCCCAGATGCAGATCGTTTCTTGCGAAGTGCAAAAGCGCGTTATCAACTTTGGCTTAAGGAATATCAGGGACAAGCAGCGGCTGAGAACCTCGTCCAAGCCAGTGGAACGCTTCTAGACGTGTCTAGTTTAGACGACGCCGCGAAGGTTCTCAATACAATTGGTAGCGTGCCCCTGCCGCTAGGCCTGCTCGCTCAAGACCTATCTTTTGCAAGAATTCATGGTGCGCAAATTGATGAGCGCCCTGTGGCGGAACCACTCGAGCTTACGGTCGCGTTCTTGAAGTTCGAAATTGACGCGGTCAGTGTACAGTACATCCACCAGCTTACGCCTGGAGAAGTCCATGATCTCGAATTAGAAGTTCGCGTGTCACGATGGCCAAAGGAACACAGCGAACTCCAATTGACCCCTGTTTCTGTCGAACCTGCCTCCACATACGAATTCCCAGTTTTTAAATTTGCTCGTCCCGCCGGCGACCCGCCCTACATATTGCGTCAGCGCGCACGTGCCATCTTGAAAGCATCACAAGGCTTACATGCACGGCCATTTGAATTCAAATATGCGGCAGAGTTTTTGCCGCCTAAGTCGGAGCAGCCAGTGGCGATCGTGGGACACCGTACGCTCCTTATTGATGGCACTGATCCCTCGCGATCTCTTTGCGGCTATCCGGCAATGGATAGGCGCCTCGTCGAGTTTCGTGAGCTTTTGCGCAAGGTGCCTGGAATGGTGCAATCAGAGCTACTCGACCTACTGACGGTCTTGTCCACACTATTCAATTTGGCTGGCACTGCGGTTCAGGACGCGCTATTCCCAGGTAAACGACTCGAGGCGCATTTTCAATTGGATGTTCGTACCGCACTGCGTCGCAACCCATCCATTGGGATAGAGCTGGATGAACATGCCAACGCTGCGGGTGGCATCACTGATTTATCATTCCATGGAATTCCCATTGAATTAAAGGTTGAAAACTCAACGCTTTTTGAATTGGAGGATGGGAAGCGTTTTGTTTCTCAGGCCGCATCCTATGCTGTCGCAAAGGGGAAGAAGACCGCGGTGCTATGCGTGTTAGATTGTAGTGACAAGAGTGGGGCGCCGCGCGATCCTGCGCAACTGGTGGGACTTGAATCTCTTGAAAATGGTGTGCAAGTGTGCGTGCTAGTTATCCAAGGGAACCTGCAAAAACCGAGCGCTCTCTCGCGTGGTTCTGCGTACCAACATTTTTAGAAGACTGCTGAATCCTAGGAGCGAAACGCCGTGTGAAGAAGGCATATCCCGCGTGGACTGAGCCTTTACGGCAACAATGTCCGCACGAGGCCAATGTCGGAGTTTTTTTATTTCGTGGATGGGGTGCGTATAAAAGAGTAGTTACCAAATATTTGCTTGCGCATCTACTGTGTCGGAACAAGCGATAAAAAACAAGCTCGGCGGTAAGCAATCATTAAATATATTTCTGCGAGCATAGTCCGTGCTGGTGCCGCGAATAGAGTCAATTTATAACTATGATACTAATTTCTAAGGCTGCTGAACCGCATTTCTTCCGGACTGAATCGCTGCGGCGCCGTGTTGAGGCGCTCCACGAGGAGACGGAAAATCTGCATTATTGGCGGCAAAAAGCTATTCGCTTTCGCTTTCCAGATGTTGACTTAGCGGGCTTAAAGCATGCATTGTTGTATGAGTCCAATGGAAAATGCGCTTACTGCGAACAAAAATTGCACGGCCCCGGTTTCATGGAAATAGATCACTTTCGTCCCATCAGCGGCGCTGTTGATGATGAGGGAAAAAGGTCTGATCAGCACTACTACTGGTTAACCTACGAGTGGTCTAACATGCTAGCCTCGTGCTCTGAATGTAATCGCGCTAAAGGTTCCAAATTCCCCGTAGCGAGTGATCGTATTCCAGTAGGGGTAATGTCTCCCGATTTGGATGCTTACGAGCACCCAATGATTCTAAATCCTACGAGATACGTCACAGGTAAGCATTTATCATTTTCTCCTGATGGGAGAATTAATGAAATATCCCTGGAAGGCGCATATACAATATCGATTCTAAAGCTGAATCGTGAGCATTTGGTTGCGCGACGCCTAGCGCATCTGGAAAAACTAAAAGCTGCTATCGATAGGGGAGACGGCAGGCCGTTTCTAAGCAACGATGCTGAATTTGCCGGCATGTGTCGCGAACTTTTTCAAAAACTTGGCGGTTCGTTAGGCGAGCCGCTTCAGGATGAAGTTTCGCCCGCCTTGGGGACCGCTTTGACACCCGAGCCGACACCACTTGGAACTGAAGACGAAGCCGAGAAAGAAAAGAACAAATATTATTCGGATTTCCCCTTGCTTAAGGAGATTCATGTTGACGGGCTCTGGGGCCTAAATTCACTTACGTTGAAAATTCCTGCCAACGGAGCGGGTATTCCTGGGTGGCTAGCAATATTAGGGGAAAATGGCGTTGGAAAAAGTTCGATTCTTCGCGCACTCGCTCTCGCACTGTACGACGGCAATGCGGTTCAAGACTTGTGCCTGAATCCTAGCGATTTGCTCAACGCTGGCACTAAAGAAGGTTTGATCTCCATTCATTTCGATACGGGTCAACGCCGGACTGTACGCTTAAATAGTATGGGTTTAGTATCTGATGCTGAAACCGATGCCGTAGCTGTCCTACTGCTTGGCTACGGCGCAACAAGGCTGCCAGCAAATAATTCTCACCCGTTTCAGTCCGAATCGAAAATGGCCCGTATCGCCAATTTGTTCGATCCCTATACCCCACTAAGGGAACCATCCGAGTGGTTGGCCTCGCTTGAAGATAAACAATTTGATTATGCCGCAGGTGCCATCAAGAAGTTATTAAACTTGCCGGAAGACTGTTACCTCAGCCGCTCGCAAGAGGATCCGAACATCATTTCATTAAACTGGTTCGGAACTACTCAAAAGCTGAGGTGGTTGAGTCAGGGGTATCAAAACGTAATTTCAGTAGCTTGCGATATTATGGCTATGGTGTTCGGAAAATGGGCCTCGACCGATGATGCTCAAGGTACAGTACTGCTCGATGAGTTGGAAAATCACCTTCATCCAGCATGGAAGATGCGCATGGTTTCTAACCTGCGTGCTGCCTTTCCTCGAATGCAATTTGTCGTTACCACTCACGATCCATTATGTCTTCGTGGTCTTTCGGCAGGAGAGGTTGCGTTGCTCAGAAGACGCTCGGTTCCTCCTTACGAAACCGAAGTGTTGCAAGACCTACCGTCGGTCGCGGATATGCGTGTAGATCAGATTTTAACGTCGTCCTACTTTGGATTGCGAACAACTGTAGATCCTGAGGTGGAAGCATTGTTTGACGAATATTATTCGCTGTTGGATCGTGAACACGAATTACGGACGGACGAGCAAGAGCGGTTGAATGAATTGAAGGTGACCGTTAGCAAATATGATCTCCCAACGTTACTGGATCGGGATCGAATAATGTACAGGGCAATTGATCGTTATCTTGCGCAACGCAAGAAACCGCTTCCTCATAACGACGCTGATTTCGATACGGATCTGCTCAATGAAATCGATAGAATTGCTGACGCACTTGCTTCGGATGCCGCGCGTTCACCATGATAAAAGTATCGCGGAATAACGTATCGATTCCAGAATGTCTTCGTACTGACAAGATCACTGAAGGCACAATCGAGACCCAAGAAGCTATCGATTTTTTTCAAGCGCGGGCCGCACGTCGAATCGCGGGCGCCGCACATGATACTTCGTTAAATGCTCAGCTGGAAACCAAGTTTAAATTTAAGGTCTATGGAAAAGCAAAAGCTGCCTTAAGAGCATTATTTCATGAGAAGTGTGGATATTGTGAAATTGGCTATGGCGGAGCGGCACGGGAGGTGGAACACTACCGGCCCGTGGGAAGAATCGATTATATGTACTTAGGGGAAAAGAGAATTCACCCGGAGGGATATTATTGGTTAGGGGCTGCATGGGATAACCTTATCCTCGCCTGTTCGCATTGTAACAAGCTGGAAACCCATTTACATCAAGATCAAGCGTACGCAGCAAGTTCTTTACGTGTTTCGGGTAAGGGAAATTTTTTTACGCTGGAAGATGAGGCTACCAGGGCGCAGCCCTTAGGCAGCGTGGAGAACGAACGTCCGTTGTTACTTGATCCATGTCGAGACAATCCCAACGATCATCTAGTTTTCCGTGACGACGGTATTGTTGTTCCGAAAGTCATTGAAGGCAGAGCCAGTAAGCGGGGGCAGGAGTCAATTAGGGTATATGGTTTGCGCCGGCTCGAGCTCGTCGAGATGCGAAGGGAGGTTGCAAGGACCTTGTCGCTAGCTATCACTAGGCTTAATGAACAAGTAGCCCTATTAAGAGAAAATCCGCGAGATAGAATTGCACGAGCAGAACTCTCCGCTGCGTTCGCCAACATTCGGGAGAATTATCTAACGCCCAAGAAACCCTTTCTAGCTCTATCGCTAACGCTGTTTCGTCAAACAGTTAATCTAGAGGAGATTCGAGCGTTATTGGCACCCAGATAGCGTTCATACGCGGCGGCTATGTGCCGACAGATGCTGCATCGATGCTGGATAAGCGAGGGCAATCGCTTACTCGATTCTTTCGTTCGGAGACGTACCAAGTAGCAAGCATTAAGAAGGGGGCAGCTTGCTTGGGAACGTGGGGTCACCTAAGTAGTCTCCCAATTTTTCTGGCAAAGTCGACTTGGCAATGCAGCAAGAGTTGATCGATAGGACGTGTGGAGCTGCCCAAGGCCGAGCGGCGCACGCTGCGTGAGATAGGCATTTTCGCTCCCGTGCAAGGAAATAGATGGGTGCCCAAGTGATTTTGCGGTTAAGTCAAGGATTGAGCCTGCCGCAGACTGCTGACGAATTCTCAATGCATTTGAACGGCGTCGAGTAATGGCGGCAGCGTTACAACGTGCCCGGCCTAGCCGGGCTGTACGAAGGGCGTCATACGGAGCGGTCGAGGAAGTGGACGCCTCGGCAGCAAACCGCCATCTGAGAAGTTATGAGGGCACCGTTCCTATGTCTCCGATATTGACAGTCGTAGCGCAAGACTCCCATTTGACCTCATAGCACTGGCTATCGATACGTGTAATGCGAATTGGGTATGTCCTTTCCCATCCGATATCAACAATCAATGTCGCTTTGCCAACCGGGAGCGTTGTCAAATGGTCGGCGAGGTGAGTGACCAGTTGTCTAGCGCCATCAACGTCCCCGCTCTCCAGCAGCGAGATCGCGAGGCCTTGTTTCGCGATGGGGTTCTCAGGGCGGGATTTCAATGCGCGGTTGAACGCGCGAATGGCAGCATCCAAGCGCCCGAAGAAGCGGTGGACCTCGCCGAGCTGCGACAGCGCCTCTGGCATGTTGGGTTCCAGTTGCAGGGCCGACTCCAATGCCTCTTCAGCTTCGTTGTATCGCCCAATATTGAACAGTACAACGCCTGCATTTAAGTGCGACGCCGCCAGGGCGTCTGGCGCCGCAGCGGCTCTCTCAAAATACTCGAGTGCCGACACCAGATCGCCCAAACACAACAGCGCATAACCGATGTTATGCAAAAGCCCAGCGTCCTTGTCGTTGACGCGTTCAGCGGCACGAAAGTACCCGAGGGCATCGTCGAATTGATTTTTTTGGCCGGCAATTGTGCCAAGGATGCACAGGGCACCAAATGCCTTCGAATTAAGTTTCAAGGCTTGCCGAGCGTAGTCTTCAGCTTGGGGCAAATCGTCGAGCAGCTCGCTCAAGGCAGCGCAACGAATGAAAAGCCATTCGGAGTCGTGCAGGATTACGGCAAGAGCTTGGTATATTTTCAAGGCAGCGAGGAACTCCTGCTGCGACTCGTAGCCTTCGGCTAAGACAAGCTTTTGCTCAAAGCGAGCCGCCAGATCGCCACGGTGACGCAGATGAGCACGGAAGCGCTCTGGCGAGTCAAGCTTTGATCGCACAGGGGACAACAGCGATGTCAGGCCAGAGGGTTCAACCAGATGCCGCGACAGTAAGTCCTCTAATTTGCCCCGTGCCAAGAATGAACGTGTGGCACGGGCACGTGAAAAGCTGCCATGGAGTTCAAGAAGACAAGGACGCTCACGAATGAAGGTGCCACGTGTGCGCGCCCATCGAGTTAACGCCGCTTCCACGACCCCATCCAATCCTTGGTTGGGCAGCACGCGGACAGTGCTGTTCAGTAAGACCTTCTTGAGCTGTAGGAGTCCTACTAAGGAAAGTTCCTGGTCGAAATCGTGCTCAACGGCCAAGTGATGCGAACTACCTATCGACGCATGGGCCTGATGGGAACGGTACGCCGCAAGCTTATTGAGTAGTGAACCTTGAATCGCCACGACTATCGTAGACACTCCTGAGCCATAATATCGGGCACAAGGAGAACGTATGAGCGGCAAGCGGTACACAGAGGAATTCAAGATTGCAGCAGTCAAGCAGGTAGCCAAGCGTGGGCACCCAGCGAGCGAAGTGGCTGCCCGGCTAGGGGTAAGCATCCATAGCCTGTATGCATGGACGAAGCGCTATGGCGTGCCCGAGGCTGAGCGCAACGCTGTCGACGCCCAGTCCGACGAGATGCGGCGCCTGAAGGCCGAGCTCAAGCGCGTTACGGAGGAGCGTGACATATTGAAAAAGGCCGCGGTGTACTTTGCCAAGACGTCCGGGTAAGGTACACCTTAATTGCTCAGTTACAGGACCAATTTCCGGTACGCCGGCTGTGCAAAGTGCTCGAGGTGCATCCGAGCGGCTTCTATGTCTGGCGGCTGAACCCTGAAAGCAAACGTGCCAGGGAAGACAAGCGCCTGCTCGTTCCGATCAAGGAGTCATGGCTCGAAAGCGGCAGCGTATATGGCTACCGCAAAGTTAGCGACGATCTGCGCGAGCTCGGCGAACAATGCGGTATCAATCGCGTCCACCGTCTGATGAGGTCGGCCGGGATTCGTTCGCAAACCGGCTACGCCAAGCGCAAGTACAAACGCAGCGGCGCGCCATCGCTGGTAGCGCCTAATCATCTGCAGCGCCAGTTCGACGTGCAGGAGCCGAATCGGGTCTGGGTAACGGACATTACGTACATCCGCACTTACGAAGGCTGGCTTTATCTGGCCGTTGTACTGGACCTGTTTTCGCGTCAGGTAATTGGCTGGTCGATGAGTTCACGCATCGATCGCGAGCTGGCGATGAATGCGCTCTTGATGGCCGTCTGGCGTCGGCAACCCAAGAATACGGTGATGGTGCATTCCGATCAGGGCAGCCAATTCAGCAGCTACGACTGGCGCGACTTCTTGGACGAGCATAACCTTCAGCAGAGCATGAGCCGGCGCGGGAACTGCCACGATAACGCCGTGGCCGAGAGCTTCTTCCAGCTCTTAAAAAGGGAACGAATCCGCCGCAAGACTTACGGCACCCGGGAAGAAGCAAAGCAGGATGTCTTCGATTACATCTAGATGTTTTACAATCCGAAGCGCCGGCACAGCTTCAGCAATGATTTGTCGCCGGTCGAATATGAAAAGCAGTATTTCCAACGGCTTGCGAGTGTCTAGCAAACTCGTGGCGATTCATATGCAGATTAACAAGATCAAGGCAGTGCGTGGCTATAAAGCACCCAGGAGAATTGCTGGGCGGCCTTCGATCATTGCTCCCAATCGGCTGAATCGGGAATTTACCGTCGACGCTCCCGATCAAGCGTGGGTGACCGACATCACCTACATCCGAACATGGCAAGGGTGGCTGTATCTGGCTGTCGTCGTCGATCTGTTTGCACGCAAGGTCGTCGGGTGGTCGATGAAACCGACCTTGTCGCGGGAGCTAGCGATCGACGCTTTGCTGATGGCGGTTTGGCGGCGTAAGCCCAAGAAGCCCGTGCTCGTCCATTCGGATCAGGGCAGCCAATATGGTAGCGATGACTGGCGGCGCTTCTGCAAAGCCAACAACCTCGAGCCAAGCATGAGTCGGCGCGGAAATTGTTGGGATAACGCAGTGGCTGAATCCTTCTTCAGCAGCCTGAAAAAGGAACGTATCCGAAAACGCATCTACAAAACCCGCGACTTGGCGCGGGCAGACATCTTCGATTACATCGAAGTCTTTTACAATCGAACCAGGCGCCACAGCCATCTAGGGGACGTCAGCCCGGGGGCCTTTGAACGCGCCTCAATGTGAGGTCGGGAGTTGTCTACCGAACTGGTGGTAGTCCAATTTCCAACCGGCCTGCAGAAGCCCAAGATCGTGCTGTGCCAGGGCATGGGAGGGTGACCTAATCATCGGCCTGAATCGATCCGCAATCGGAACACTGGTCGAGCGATCAAGGCTATGGGTTGCTACCCAGGACGAAGAACGGACCTGCGTTGGCTGGTTACGGAGCTGTTACGATGGCTAATGCACTCAAGAATACCGTAACTGACATGCCGGCTCTTTTGTGGCAGTCATTGACCTGGGATCGCGGCAAAGAACTGTCTGATCACGCCCGCTTCACGGTCGAGTCCGGGGCAAAGGTATTCTTCGCTGATCCGCACAGTTCATGGCAGCGCGGCACAAACAAAAACACGAACGGCCTCCTGCGACAATACTTCCAAAGGGCACTGACCTGTCTCGGTGGAGCGCTCGAGAGATCCAGGCCGTTGCCAGCGCATTGAATTCCAGGCCCTGTAAAACGCTTGGTTGAAGACACCGACCGAAGCACTGGACGAGTACTTAAAATCTGTTCAACAATCTAGTATTGCGACGACCGGTTGAATCCGCCGCGCACTTGTCCGTGAAGTGAACGCTTTGCAGGCTGGAAAAATGGAGACGCTCACGTGGGATCGGGGCACTGAACTAGCACAACATAAGCGGTTCACTGCCGCCACTGCAGTCCAGATGTATTTCTGCGATCCGCGTAGTCCATGGCAGCGGGGTACGAATGAAAATACCAACCGATTACTGCGCCAATACTTCCCGGACGGCACGAACTTGAGGTGTGCTGTCAATAGTGGACACTCTTGTTTCAAGCAACCCGCGTCATTTTGCTGAAACTTTCAGCAAATCTGGCAGGGGCGATGTAGCCAAGGCGCGAGTGGCGCTGCTGGCGGTTGTAGAAAATCTCGACGTATTCCCGAATCGACCCCTCGGCCTCGGCGCGCGTGGCATAACGCCGCCATACGCATAGCGGCTGACCGCCTGATCGTCAGCGCCACAGCGCTCAAGGCAAACAGGACGCCCCCCGTCCTGGGCATCGTAGGCGTAGGTGCTCGTCCCGTCGTTTGCCTCTTGCAGGAGCAGGTTGCCCTCAAGGTCCCACAAATAGCGATGATCGAGCAGGGCGTTCGGTTCGCGCTTGTGTCCGAGTGCGCCCGGCAATGCCGGCGTTAGCGGGGCCGGCGCGTCCACCCCGCGCGCAGGCGCCGCAGCGGCTGGCCCGGCGCCGGTCAGGGCGGACAGGGCCAGCGTCATTCCGGCGGCAGGGGGCGTGCGCGGAGGTGCGCGATAGTCGACCCTGGCCGGACAGGAATTTTCATAATGGGTCTCCCCCTTCAGGCGATTTGCCCCCGCGCTCGCTGTTATGGATTTTCCAGCGGACTTTGATCCCATCGGTCGTCCAGATGAAATGCAGCCACAACATCTTGTCGGGCAGCTCATCCGGCGGTGTCGTCGCGCGCGACTTGGCGACCTCTTCCAGTGCCCAGGCAGGCACTTTTTCCGCTATCTTGACGCGCCCGGTCTTCAGCGGCGCTGCCCGGTACACCTCGCTAACGTAGTCGCCCCAGGCCTCCTCGGTGGCGAACGCCTCGCGTGGCCACCCAGGGTACGGCAACTCCTGCCATGTGAACTCGATCCAAGCTGGCAGGCCGAAAGTGCCGGGGGCACCACCCATCGTGGCACCGCCGTTCATAGGGTCATCCGAAGGCCCAAACGAGCCTGCGTGCAGGAATGGCCGACCGGCTTCGTCCTTGGCACTCCTGGTCTGAATCCTCATGCCCGGCACCGTGCTGGTGAAGTTCAACACGGCCCCGCCTGTGGGGGGATCTTGCCGCCATAGGCGAAAGCCTCCCAGGACCAATAGTGCCAATGCCAGGATAACGCCGAGCTTGAGTAGTACGCGGCTGCGCGGGGAATGTTTGCTGTCGGTAGTGTTCATTGGCGCGCTCATTGGCAGATACGAGTTTGGGTAGGCTGCTGAAAGGCGATTGCGACACCGAACTTTTTGGTCCACTCGCTGTATTTCGCCATGTCCACCAGCCCGACCGCGGGCGAGCCGGGCAAGCCACAAGCGCGATTGTAGTAGCGGATCACGGCTTTGGTGTCAGCAATGCTGTAGCCGCTGATCCGTGTATCATCCAGGACTTCCACGGCTTTACCACCTGTGTAGACGATCTGCCGGTTGCCGTAGTTTGGCGCCAGCCTCGGCACCTGGACCGCATTGTTGCTGCTGTCGTGCAGGATGGGCAGGGTCACGACATTCCAGCCCGAATCCTTCACAATCTGTTCCTCGATCTTGACCCCCTGTTGCTTGGCCTGGTTCAGCATCCACATCAGCGCCACATCGGACAGGTCGCCCGTGGCATAACCGCCGCCGACGTCCGAATGGGCGCCGACAAAGGCTTGCTCGATCCGGTTTGCGCTTGAGGACTGCTGGGGTCCGAGGATCGAACGTAGATCGAAATTCATGGCGCCACCGCGGTATTCGTTCAGGGCGACCGCGTGCGCAACATGGCGCACCGCCGCAGGAATCCCGAAGTCGTATTTGGAATCGTCCCCGTTCAGGTAGCCCCGGTGCGAAACGGTATCGAACAGGCCCTCGAAGCGCAGGTTCAGGCAGCGTGTTTTTCCATTCTTGCTTGTGTACTGGCCGTTAGGCATTTTCTTCACCAGTTGGTTCAGCCAGACCCGCGCCTCGGCCGC
>Ga0213834_100558_pt1 | contig 16561 bp, 18 predicted proteins | sample SWPTP12_FD_160580 | JGI IMG/M metagenome (GOLD analysis project Ga0213834, IMG submission 160580) | Coastal seawater microbial communities from Marineland, Florida, United States - SWP TP1 #2 | ecosystem: Environmental > Aquatic > Marine > Coastal | place: USA: Florida | collected 2016-08-06 | reverse complement strand
TGGTGCGCCGTTTGCGCGACGCCGCCGGCGTCAAGTAACGCATCGGTTACGCCGCCAACTCCATCGCATACGCCTCGAGCATGTCCACGATCTCATCGGCTCCCACCGGCCGGCTGAACAGATAACCCTGCATTTCGTCGCACTCGTTCGCGCGCAGGAAATCGCGCTGTTGTTCGGTCTCGACGCCTTCCGCGATGACGCGCAAATTGAGCTTGTGGCCGAGCGAGATCACCGCCATGGCGATCGCCTGGTCGTCCGGGTTGTCGGCCAGCTCGCTGACGAAACTCTTGTCGATCTTGAGGCGGCTGATCGGGAAGGTCTTCAATGACGACAGGCTCGAGTAGCCGGTGCCGAAGTCGTCGATCGACAGCGCCACGCCCATCGCTTCCAGTTCGCGCATCTTGGCGACCGATTTCTGCAGGTCGCGCATGATCAGGCTTTCGGTCACTTCGAGTTCCAGCAGTTCCGGCATCAGGCGCGTGTCGCGCAGGGCCGCGGCGACGCGCTCGACCAGGCGCGCTTCCTCGAACTGGCGCGCCGAGACGTTGACCGACATCGTCACCGGCGGCAGGCCGGCGTCGACCCAGGCGCGCGCCTGGCGGCAGGCTTCGCGCACCACCCAGTCGCCGATCTCGACGATCAGGCCGCTCTCTTCGGCCAGGCCGATGAAGCGCTGCGGCGCCACCATGCCGTGTTCCGGATGCTGCCAGCGGATCAGGGCCTCGACGCCGAACAGGCGCCCGGTGCGCAGGTCGACCTTCGGCTGGTACAGCAAACGGAAACCGTTGTCGGGCGCGCCGTCCAGCGTCGCCTGCACCGCATGGCGCAGGCCGTCGAGCAGCACCAGCTTTTCCTCGACGCTGGCATTCATCTCGCGTGCATAGAACTGGAAGTTGTTGCTGCCCATGTCCTTGGCGCGGTACATCGCGGCGTCCGCGTTCATCAGGAGGGCGCTGGCGTCGGCGCCATCGCGCGGGTACATCACCACGCCCATGCTGCAGCTGACCTGCACCGCCTGGCCGCTGACCTCGACCGGTTCGGTGACGGCGACCCGGATTTTTTCGAGCAGCGGCCCGAGCGCCTCGGGGTCATGGCCCTGGCCCGGCAGCAGGATCACGAATTCGTCGCCGCCGAAGCGCGCCAGCGTGTCGTTGCGGCGCAGGCAAGCGCCCATCCGCTTGCCGACCACCTTCAACAGCTCGTCGCCGGCCTTGTGGCCGAGGCCATCGTTGACCAGCTTGAAGCCGTCGAGGTCGACGAAGGCCAGCGCCACGGCGGTGCCGTCGCGCGCGGCGTTCAGGATCGCCTGCTCGATCCGGTCGTGCATCAGGTTGCGGTTCGGCAGGCCGGTCAGTTCGTCGTGGTGCGCCATGTGGAAGATGCGCGCCTCGACCTGCTTGCGCTCGCTGATGTCGCGCACGATGACGACGATGCCATCCTCGACCGCCACCACCTGGCGATGCAGCCAGCGGCCCTGCGCCTCGTGCGCCGTCGCCTGCCATTCGCCTTCGCGCGGCTTGCCGTCGCGGGCGGCGCGGGCGAGATCGTCGAAAATGCCGTTGTCGCGGAAGTGCGGCAGCATGTCGCACAGGAGCATGCCTTCCATCTGCGCGCGCGCCAGGCCGCTGATGCCTTCGGCGCGCGAATTGGTGGTCTCGATCAGGAAATCGGCCACGCTGCCGTCGGCGGCGAACACGGAGCGCAGCACGAAGAAGGCGTCCAGGCTGCCCTCGGAGGCGGCGGCATAGGTTTCCTGGGCGCGGCGCGCGCGCCGGCGCACCCGCGCCAGCTGCCAGGCCCAGCCCGAGATCACGGCCACCACCACCAGCAGCAGGGCGCTGGCGCTGGCGGCGGCCAGCAGGATGGTGCTGCGTTTTTCGTTGAAGGGGGCGAATTGCTCGTCGCGCGCCAGGCCGACCACGATCGCCAGCGGGAAGCCGTGCAGGCGCTGCACGCTGGTGTAGCGCGCCACGCCGTCCACGCCCCGGTGCAGGGTGACGCCGCCCATCGCGGCGCCCAGTTCGATGCGCTGGCCCCAGCTCACGCTGTCGCCCACGCGCAGCGTGCGCATCACGCCGTCGAGGCCGGCCAGGCCCAGCATGCCGTGCTCGCCGTCGCGCGAATGTTCGTAGGCGCTGGTGAAGTAAGCAGGGTCGGCTTCGACGATCGCGATGCCCGCGAATACGCCGTGGGCATCGTTGATGCGGCGCGTGAAATGCAGGTGGGGTTCGCGCTTGGCGCTGTCGCCCACCGTCGCGCCCACGAAGGGCAGGTCGAGGTTGTTGTTGCGGTGGTACAGGAAATAGGGCGTGCCCGAGACGTCGTGACCGGCGTGCTCCGGGTTGGTGGCGACGATGCGCCCGTCGCGGTCGGCGATCGCCACCACGAACACCAGGCCTGGCGGCAGCAGGCCCTGTTTGCGCAGCGCCGGAATCGCGCCGGCCTGGCCGTTCAGTTCGACCGCGTAGGTCAGCACCTTCAAGGTCTGGTCGATGCCGTTCAGGCTGCGCGCCATCTGCGCTTCATAGGTCTCGACGCGCTCCAGCGTGGCCGCATGGACGGCGCCGGCGGCGGCCGCGCGGTCGGCGTCGATCACGCGCAGGGTCAGGATCCAGAGGCCGGCGACGAGCAGGATCGCGAACAGCGGCAGCGAGATATGCGTATCGAGGCCGCGTCCAAGCCAGAGCGCGAGGCGCGAACGGCGCGCCGGCGTGCGCGGGGAGGTGGAGGGTAACGACATGGGCGTCCTTTCAGTGCACCAGCAGGACAGGGCGCACGCTCGGGTCGAGCGCCTCGCGCTCGATATAGCCGATCAGGGCCGGATCCTCGGCCACGGCGCGCCGCACGGCGGCGCTGCCGGCCAGTTCGCGCGGGGGCTGGGCGCGGCCGGTGAAGACCATCTTCGACCAGTAGACCTTCAGCAGGGCGGGCGTCTTGCCGCTCACGCCCAGGTAGAACTGGTCGCGCAGGGCCGAGCCGACCGGCTGGTCGAGCGCGTTGGCGACGGCGCCGTTCGGAAAGCGCGGCGCCTGGGCGAGGAAAATGGCGGCGACCTGCTCGGGGCGCAGCGCCCCGACCTGGCTGCGCGCCGACACGATCACCACCAGGTCGCCGCCCTGCGCGAGGCCGGCGCAGGCGGCGAGGAGGACGGCGGCCAGCAGTCTTGAACTTCGTAACAGTCTCATGCCAGCCCTCAGAAGACGAAGTCGAGGGCGGCGCTGCTCACCTGCGCCGTGCGCCCGGACTGGTAGTCCGGCGCCGTATTGATGAACATGCCGCGCGAGCCGGCGTGCGTGGCGATGCGTTCGTGCTGCAGTTTGATGGCGAGGTTGGGGGCGGCGTCCCAGCGCAGGCCGGCGCTGAGCGTCGATTGCGAGGGCACGGTGCGCAGCAGCAGCGCGAGCGCCATGTTGACCTTGGCGGCGGCCGGGCCATAGGACGATGGCAATGCAGACGGTCCGCCTGGCCGGGTACCCCAGACCCGGGCAAAGCCGGCGTAGGGCGTCAGGCTGCCCTGCCGCCAGCCGCCACCCAGGTAAGCCGAGCGCGTGCTGCCGAGATAGCCGTCGACCTTGCTGGAGCCGGCCTCGCCCGTCACGAACCACTGGCCCGGATCGTAGTTCAGGCCGACGCTCAGGGCCGAGGCGCGCTTGTCGCCGATTTTCATGCGGCGCGCGATGTCGCGGCCTTCAGGCCCGAAGCTGTCGAGGGCCTGGAACAGCTCGGGAAACAGGCTCAGCGACAAACGGGCCGTGACCAGCGAGGCGCGCGCGCTGAAGGCGCCTTGCTCGACCGTGTGCGAGAGCCCGGCGATGGCGTGCCCGCGCAGGCGCGCGCCGTCGTAGAGCGGGATGTCGGTGCGGCCGACCAGCACTTGCGTGGTGCTGCGCATCGCATCGCCGTTCCAGCGCCAGTTGAGATCGACGCCGTCGCTGCTGCCGAGCGGCAGCACGCCATACACTTCGATCGGCGGGCGCACCCACGGGTAGGCATAGCCGACCTTGCGATACTCGGCGGCGATGAACATCGGCATGGCGATGCGTCCGACGCGCACGGCCAGTTCGGGCGTGACCTGGTATTTGACGTTGGCCCATTCCACGCGCGGCTGGTAGCTGTAGTCGAGGCGCTGCTCGGTCACCACCTGCAGCACGGCCGACCAGCGCTCGCCGACGGTCACGTCGAGCTGGCCGCCCAGTTTACTGTCCACATGCCGGCTCCAGCCTGCGCTGCGCCCGGCGCCATCGGCCTTCATGCTGGAAGAGGCGTAATCGGCCTGGCGCTCGTCGCTATGGACGGCGCCGACGGTGCCGAAGCCGGAAAACGTCCATTCCGGCGCGTTCGTGGCGGCGCAGGCGCCGCCGCCGAGGGCAAACAGGACAGCCCCTGCGCAGGCGGCGGGCAGGCGGGGGGCGGCAGTGGAGGGGAACAACATGGCGTGCTTTCGTTCGGGTCGGGCGTGCCGCGGCATGCGCGGGCAGCGTCGTTGTCGCTGGCGGCGTGCAGGGCGCACGCTCAGGTTCGGACTGTAGCGACCGGGGCGTCGAAAGTCGATATATTTACGTGTGGAAACGATTTGACGCCGTTGAAGCGTTGTGGTGTGGCAACGAAAGTTGCAATCGATTTATTTCGGCGGAGCGTGTGGGGCGATTGCCTCGCCCCACAGCCGCTCGCCGCCATGTTCCATATGCGTGAGATACAAGCGCAGGTCGAGCTCGAACTGGTGGTACTGCGGCTCCATCCAGCAGCACAGCTTGTAGAAGGCCTTGTCGTGCTGTTTTTCCTTCAGGTGGGCCAGTTCGTGTACGGCGATCATGCGCAGGAATTCCAGCGGGGCGTCGCGGAACACGCTGGCGATGCGGATCTCGTGCTTGGCCTTCAGGCGGCTGCCCTGCACGCGCGAGATGGACGTGTGCAGGCCGAGCGCGTGCTGCACCACGTGGATCTTGCTGTCGTAGGCGACCTTCGCGACCGGCTCGGCATTGCGCAGGTAGTCATCCTTCAGATCCTGCACGTAGTCGTACAGGGCGCGGTCGGTGCGCAGGCCGTGCGGGTTCGGATAGCGCGAGCGCAGCAGGGCGCCAAGGCGGCCTTCCTGGACAAGGGCGGCGGCTTGCTGGCGCAACTGGTCGGGATAGGCGGTGAGGTAGCGGAGTTCGGACATGGGGCGGGGAATATACCATAGCCGCGTAGCGCGGCAGCGGCGCCCCTGCGCCTGCCCGCAGCGCACAACGCGACAGGTGCGCTGCGGGCGCCACGCCACCGGGCGGCGGCGTGGCGGGGGTGTCAGCTTTCCTTGCCTCCCTGGCGATTGCCTCCCTTGTTCGCGGCGGCGGTTGCGCTGGCCGCGGCGGCCCGGCTGGCGGACTGCCGGCTCTCGCCACCCTTGCGGCCGATGTCGGCCATGTGCGCACGGTTACGGCTGACTGCCTCCCCGCCTTTCTGTCCGGCGCGGCGCGCTTCCTCGGAATCGAATTCGTGCGCCGTGCCTTTCTGGTGGGCGGCCTGGCCACCCTTGCTGGCGATCTCGCGCTGCTGGTTCTGGTCCATTGCGGCGAAACCGCGTTTGGCCGGACCGTTACCGCTGCCACCACCGCTCTTTTGCGCGCTGCCGCCGGAGCTGCCCGCGCTCTTGCCGCTCTCCTTGCTTGTCGCCATGTCGTTCTCCTGGTTGCCCTGCAGTGAAGTGGAAGTGAACGCATCTGCCGCGCTCGTCCGGTTAGAGACACGGCTACTGCGTTAGTTCCTCACTTATCAATCCGGCGCGCGCGGCGGCGTGCGCCGGCCGTCGTGCGGCATGGCCGCGTCGAACGCCGCCGGCGGCGCGCACATGTCTTCTTCGAGCTGGGCCTGGCGCAGCGCCAGCCGCTGTCCGAGCGCGGCCAGGTCGACGCCCGCCGTGCGCGCCAGTTCGAACATCTCGCCTTCTTCCTGGGCGATGTGGTGCGCCACCTCCTCGGCCAGCACCGACAGCGTGGCGTCGAAGTGCTCGTCGCCGGGGTACATGACTTCGAGTTGGCTGACCAGCTCGCGCGCGCCGGCGTGTTCGAGCTCGGCGTCGTCGAACAGTTCGTCGTCGCCGCTGGCCGCGCGCAGCGCAGGGTAGAACAGCTCTTCTTCGAGCATCGTGTGGACGATGAGGGCGTCGCAGAGGTCGTCGACCAGTTCGGCCAGCGACTCTTCGGCGTCGTCGAGTCCGCGCAGGTCTTCGCAGCGTGCGAACAGCAGGCCTAGCTGCTGGTGGTCGGCGCGCAGCAGCGCGAGCGCGTCAGGCGGCCCATCCTGGGGGCGCAGGCCGGGGAGGCGGGGAGAAAAAGCAGGCATGGGGATCCTCGACGAAAAGTAGTCTTTGTAGACGCCGCAGGATCGATCAAGTTCAGGAAAAGTGCGTGCGCACAGGACTGGCGCAAGCACTTTCCAGCGAATACTCAGGCGTCGGCCACCTTCAGCACCAGTTTGCCGAGGTTCTCGCCCTTGAACAGCATCAGCAGCGTGGAAGGGAAGGTGTCGAAGCCGTCGACAATGTGTTCACGGCTCTTGAAACTGCCTTCCTGCATCCAGCGCGCCAGCGTCGCCACGCCTTCAGGATAGCGGGCCGCATAGTCGGTGACAAGCACGCCTTCCATGCGCGCGCGGTTGACCAGCAGCGCCAGGTAGTTGGCCGGGCCCTTGACCGCTTCGGTCGCGTTGTACTGCGAGATCGCGCCGCAGATGACGATGCGCGCCTTCATGTTGATGCGGGTGAGCACGGCGTCGAGGATGTCGCCGCCGACGTTATCGAAATACACGTCCACGCCCTGCGGGCAGTGCTGCTTGAGCCCGGCCTGCACGGGGCCGGCCTTGTAGTCGATGCAGGCGTCGAAGCCGAGTTCCTCGACCACGAAGCGGCACTTGTCTTCGCCGCCGGCAATGCCGACCACGCGGCAGCCCAGCTGTTTCGCGACCTGGCCCACCGTCATGCCCACGGCGCCTGCCGCGCCCGACACCACGACGGTCTCGCCCGCCTTCGGCTGGCCGACGTCGGTGAGGCCGAAATAGGCCGTCATGCCCGGCATGCCGAGCGCGTTGAGCCAGGTCGGCAGGGGGGCGATGGCCGGGTCGACTTTCGCCAGCATCGTGCCCGCGTCGTCGCCTTTGCCGGTCCAGTAGCGCTGCACGCCCATCACGCCCATCACATGCTCGCCCACGGCGAACCCGGGCGAGCGCGACTCGACCACCACGCCGACGCCGCCGGCGCGCATCACTTCGCCGATGGCGACCGGGCGCACGTAGGAGCGGCCCTCGTTCATCCAGCCGCGCATGGCCGGGTCGAGCGAGATGTAGAGGATCTTGACGCGCACTTCGCCATCAAGAAGCGCGCCCAGGGCCGGCGTGGCGCGCTGCCAGTCGCTGTCCTTGGGCATGCCGACGGGGCGGGCGGCCAGCAGGAATTGGTCGTTCGTGGCTTGCGTCATGAGTCTGTCTCCGTAGTGGTGTTTGAACTGCCAACTATACCTAGAAAAGGACGGTCGTGCGCTTTTATTGACGGATGTTTTTCATGCATGTTTTACAGCCGTGCGACAATGCCCGAGCCACCATTTCACTTGCCGCCACCATGACGCATCCGGAATACATCCTGACCCTGTCCTGCCTCGACCAGCGCGGCATCGTGCTGCGCGTGGCCGGTTTCCTCGCCGGGCACGGCTGCAACATCATCGACTCGGCCCAGTTCGGCGATCCTGAATCGCAGCTGTTCTTCATGCGCGTGCACTTCGCGCTGGAAGACCCGGAGGTGCCGGACGCCGGCCTGCGCGCCGCCTTCGCCGCCCTGTGCGAGGCCAACGCGATGCGCGGCCAGCTGCACGACGCCAGCGCCAGGCCGCGCGTGCTGATCATGGTCTCGAAGATCGGCCACTGCCTGAACGACCTTCTGTTCCGCTACAAGAGCGGCCTGCTGCCGGTCGAGATTTCGGCGATCGTCTCGAACCATATGGACTTCTACCAGCTCGCGGCAAGTTACAATATCCCGTTTCACCACTTGCCGCTGGCGGCCGGCGCCGGCGCGCAGGCGAAGCTGGCCCAGGAAGCACGCATCATCGAACTGCTCGACATGCACCAGGTCGACCTGGTGGTGCTGGCGCGCTACATGCAGATCCTGTCGCCGGGGCTGTGCGAGGCGTTGAAGGGCAGGGCGATCAATATTCACCATTCCTTCCTGCCGAGCTTCAAGGGCGCGCGCCCGTATGCGCAGGCCCACACGCGCGGCGTCAAGCTGATCGGCGCGACGGCCCATTTTGTCACGGGCGAGCTCGACGAAGGTCCGATCATCGAGCAGGACGTCGAGCGGGTCGACCATGCGATGACGATCGAGGAACTGACCGCGATCGGCCGCGACGTCGAGTGCGTGGTGCTGGCGCGCGCGGTCAAGTGGTTCGTGGAACACCGCATTTTGCAAAACGGCGACCGCACGGTCGTCTTCAAATAACACACCTGATTGAATACAGCAGCAATGGCCCTCAAAGCAACGATCTACAAGGCAGACATCCAGATTGCGGACATGGACCGCAATTATTATGCGGAACACGGGCTCACCATCGCCCGCCACCCGTCCGAAACCGACGAGCGCGTGATGATCCGCGTGCTGGCTTTCGCCCTGCACGCCAACGAAGCGCTGGCGTTCACCAAGGGCCTGTTCGACACCGACGAGCCGGATCTGTGGCAGAAGGACTTGACGGGGGCGATCGACACCTGGATCGAGGTCGGCCAGCCCGACGAAAAGCGCCTGCTGAAGGCCTGCGGCCGCGCCGAGCACGTGTTCGTGTACTGCTACAGCGCGACCAGCCACATCTGGTGGAAGGGCCTCGCCAACAAGCTCGAACGCGCGCGCAACCTCACCGTGATCAACATCCCGGCCGAGACCAGCGAAGCCCTGACCGGCCTGGCGAAGCGCTCGATGCAGCTGCAATGCACGATCCAGGACGGCCAGCTGTGGCTGACCGACAGCGTCGACACGGTACTGGTCGAACGCGAGACTTTCAAGGCCGCTGCGGCCTCCTACTAAGGCAATCCGATGACCATGACCCGACCCCTTTTCGCCCTGCTGGCCGCCGGCCTGTTCTCCACCGGCGCGCTGGCGCAAGTGACCGTGCTCGATCCCTGGGTGCGCGCCACCGTGCCGAACCAGAAGGCCTCCGGCGCCTTCATGCAGGTGCGCTCGAACCAGGCCGCGCGCCTGGTCGGCGTCAGCACCCCCGTCGCCGGCCGCGCCGAGCTGCACGAGATGGCGATGGAAAAGAACACCATGCGCATGCGCCAGGTCGACGCCATCGATCTGCCGGCCGGCAAAGCCGTGAACCTGGCCTCGGGCAGTTATCACGTGATGTTGTTCGACCTGAAGCGCCAGCTGAAGGAAGGCGAGCGCGTGCCGCTGACGCTGGTGGTGCAGGATGGGGAGAAAAAGAGCGCCAACGTGACCGTCGAGGCGCAGGTGAAGCCCTTGACCTATGTGGCGCCGGCCGCGGCGCATCACCATTAAATTGTGATGCCGGCGGCGGCGCCTGCTGGATTTTACTGCGGCGCGGCGCCCATGCGCCGCACGCCGCCCGATCCGACGGTCGACTTGCTCACTTGCGGATCGCCGTAGTAATTCACGTCGCCCGAGCCGGCGATGGTCGCGCTCAGTTCGTTGCGCGGCCAGACCGTCGCTTCGCCCGAACCGGCGATCGTCACGCTGGCGCTGTTGGTTTGCACGTGTCCCAGGTCGACGTCGCCCGAACCGCCGATCGAGACGGTGAGTTTGCCGATCGCGCCGCGCGCGGCCTTCAGATCGCCGCTGCCGCCCAGCGACACCGCCAGCACGTCGCTCTCGACGCCGCGCAGGTTGATCGAGCCGGAGCCGCCCAGGTCGACGTCGAGCTTGCGCGCGCGCAGCGGGTCGGCGTCGATGCTGCCCGACCCGCCCAGCGACAAGCGCTCGATCGAACGGGCCTGCACGACCACGCGGATCGATTTCGACTGCAGGTTCAGGTTGCGCTTGTTCGGACGGATCTTCAGCGTACCGTTTTCGACGACGGTCTCGACCAGCGGCAGCAGGTTGTCGTCGGCCTCGATCGTCACGCTTTCGCTGTTCCCGATGCGCAGTTCGAGATGGCCCGGCAGGCCCAGCGCCAGGCCGTTGAAATTGCCGAGCTGGCGCACCTGCTTGACGATGTGCCCGCTGCCTTGCACCTGCTCGCCGCCCCAGGACCAGGAGGCGGCCGCCACCTGGGTGGTGGCGGCCAGGCTGGCGGCGATGCAGGCGGCGAGCAGTGTGCGGCGGGCGAAGCTGGAGAAGGGTTTTTTCATGGTCGTGTCCTCACGGTTGTCGATGCCGAGAATGTAGTCCCGCGCCGGCTGGGATGCAGCCGATTTGCGACAGACTGCGCAGGAACGCGGTCAGACTGCAGTTCGCCAGCACCAATTCGGTGCACGTTCGGCCCGCTTCCACTACAATCTTGCCCTTTTTGTTGCGGCAACGCGTGTTAGGAAGAATGATGAATGCGGCCCTGTTTGTCCTGGCCTTTTGTGTCGGTATTTTTATTTCGGTCCAGGCGGCCATCAACAGCCAGCTGGCCGGGGCGCTGCACGCGAACTCGGTGGTGGCGGCCCTGATCTCGTTTTCGGTGGGCACCGTGGTGCTCGGCATCGCGGCATTCGCCCGCGGCGGCGTGGGCGAGTCGCTCGCGCTGCTGGGCCAGCAGCCGCTGTGGAAGCTGACCGGCGGCATGCTGGGCGCCGCCTTCGTCTTCGGCACCGTGTTCCTGGCGCCGCGCATCGGCCTGTTGAACCTGGTGGTGCTGGTGATTGCGGGCCAGCTCATCATGTCGATGGCGATCGACAATTTCGGCCTGGTGCAGATGGCGGTGCGCAAGGTCTCGAACATCCGCATGGCCGGCGCCCTGGTCGTCGTGGCCGGCGTGTCCCTGACCCTGTTCGGCGACCGGATTGTTGCTGCATTGGGACGTTAAAGAATTTCTCGGTGGAAGGTGCAATTTCTAGTGGGCATGGTTCTATAATGATCGGCATTGTCTGAACGACACTTCGATTATCCAGAGAACCACGCCCGATGGAATTCCACCAGTCTTCGCAAATCCCCACGCTGTCGTATGTCGAAAACGAAGACCACCCGGTCTTCGGCACCCTGGTCGAGCAGATCCTGCACCTGCTGAATTCGCGCCTGGTGTTCTCCGACATCATCATCCACCAGAACAGCCCGCTGATGCTGCGCCAGCCGAAGGGCCTGGTGGCGGTCACCGACTCGCCGATCACGCGCGAGGAGCTGGAAGAATTCTTCGAAGTCATCGAGCCGAACTGGGCCGAGCGCATCGCCGACCGCGCCTTCGACCGCTCGATCGACCTGCACACGGCGCGCATCCGCGCCAACTGCTTCACCTTCCAGGGCAAGAAGCGCCTCGGCTGCGTGATCCGGCGCTTCCCGAAAGAACCGATGCCGCTCGCCGAACTCGGCCTGGATGCGGACGCCCAGGAATTCGCGCGTCTCACGAGCGGTTTGGTGCTGATCATCGGCGACACCTGCCAGGGCAAGTCGACCACGATCGCGTCGATGCTGGATGAAATCAACAAGCGCCGTTCGGGCCACATCATCACCATCGAGGACCCGGTCGAAACCCTGATCCCCCAGCGCAAATGCATCATCACCCAGCGCGAAGTGGGCATTGATGGCGACGTCGAAAGCTATTACCTCGGCGCGCTGGACGCGCTGCGCGAGCGGCCGGACGTGATCGTCATCGGCGAGATCCGCGACGCCCAGACGGCCCAGGAAGCGCTGGCGCTGGCCGAATCCGGTCCGCTGGTGCTGGCCACCCTGCATGCGCGCTCGACCGAGATGGGCCTGCAAAAGATGCTGCGCCTGCTCGGCAACTCGGACGCCCAGGCCCAGGCCCTGGCGCACGCCCTGCGCGGCGTGCTGTGCCAGGCGCTGCTGCCGTCGATCGAAGGCAACCGCTACCACCTCGCGACCGAATGCCTGACGCCCGGCCCGGCGGTGGTGCGCCTGATCGAAGACGGCGAACTGGGCGCCCTGCGCCAGCACATGAACAGCGGCCGCGATCCCGGCTGCCACACGATGAACGCCTCGCTCGAGCGCCTGCTCTCGACCCACAAGATCGGCATCGACGACGCCCGCGCCGCCACCACCGACCGCGTCGGCTTCGCCGACCTGGTGTAAGTAAAAACGGCTGGGGTCAGGTCTGACATTTGGACACGAGCTCTGCCGTTATCACCAAAATATGGTTGAGGCCGTGTCCGTTTGTCAGACCTGACCCCACCACACTGACCTGGCTGTCTGCAATCGACCCTTGCAGTATCGGATTACGCGGTTGCGTCGTCGACCGACTTCCCTGATGCGATCAATGCCTTGACCCATGCCGGCTGGCGCCCGCGGCCACTCCACTGCTGGGTAGGATCGTCAGGGTTGCGGTACTTGGCCTTGACGGTGCTTTTCTTTGCCGTGTCGGGGGCCTTGATGGCGTGAAGCTGTTTTACGGAGAGTCCGGCGTTGCGGGCAATGTGGAGAATTTGCTCGCGTGCTTTGCTGACGCTGAGGAAATGCTGGGTTTTTAACGCCTCGATGACTTCTACTTCGAGGGCGCGGAGCTGGGCGAGCGAATATTTCGATAGGTCTTGCATGGTTGCCTGTTTGGTCACGGTGAGAGAAGCCCGTACCCTATCACGATAAAAGGTTCGACCGGCGTTCTGGCAGCCAGCGCGGCTCGACCCCAGGTTAACTGTGTTCAGGTATCCATTCGAGCAGATCGGTCACGCCGATATCGACGCCCGCTTGCGACAAGAGCGTACTCGCCTGCCCACGGTGATGGGTTTGATGATTAAAAAAGTGCAGCAGCAGGCTGCCAAAATGCTTCCGGTTGTCGCCACGCGCATTCCTGTACGAGAGCGGCTGCGCCAGGTCGCACTCTGAAACCTCCGCCGCCATCCCCTCGATGATCGCATCGAGCCGCACGCGATGCGCCAGCAGCACGTCCAGATCCTCGCTATAGGCATGCGCGAGACCGCTGGGCGCTGGCATGCCCTCCATGGCTTTCAAGGCGGGGAAGCTTGAGGGATGCGCCGTGAAGCGGCGCAGCCAGATCGTGTCGCCGGCGACGATGTGATTCAGGGTGCCGAGGATCGAGCCAAAAAAGGCGCCCCGGTCGGCGTCCAGGGCTTCCCGCGGCAAGCTGGCCGCGGCGGCGTACAAGCGCGCATTCATCGACGCGTTATACGCGGCCAGCAGGACGATATCTTCGCAGGTCGGCATTCTTGGCGGGTTCCTTCAGTCCAGCGGTACGCTGCGGTAGCGGTTCACATCGGCGCTCGAGACGGGCGAGGCCGCATTGCCCCAGCTCGCGCGCAGGTAAGTGACCAGCGTCGCCACCTCGGCATCCTGCAGCGCGTGGCCGAAGGGCGGCATGCCGTAGGGGCGCGGGTTGCCGGCGGTGCCGGGGGCGAAGCCGCCGTTCAGGACGACGCGGATCGCGTTCACCGGTTCGGCCAGCGTCAGCGCGCGGTTGCCGCTCAGGGCCGGATACGGTCCCTTGCCTTCGCCTTGCTCGCCGTGGCAGGCCGCGCAATGCTGGCCGTACAGCTTCGCGCCCGCCTGCATCTCCTGCTCGAGCGCAGGCGCGGGGGCAGGGCGTTCGCCGGCCGGCGCCGGCGGCAGCGACTTCAGGTACACGGCCATTGCGCCCAGGTCGTCCCGATTCAGGAACTGCAGGCTTTGCGCCACCACTTCGGCCATCGGCCCGGTGGCGCTGGCACCGGGCGCCACGCCCGTGCCCAGCAGCTGCACGATGTGGGCCTCGCTCCACTTGCCGAGACCCGCTTCGGTTTCCGAGGTCAGCGACGGCGCATACCAGCCGATGGTCGGAATCAGGCCGCCGCCGAGCGTGCCGCCGGTGGCGCCCAGCCGGTTGCGCGGGCTGTGGCAGGCGGCGCAGTGGCCGAGTCCCTCGACCAGGTAGGCGCCGCGGTTCCAGCGCGCGTCCCTGGCGGCGTCGATCTGCTGGACGCCCGGCCGGAAGTAGAGCAGGCGCCAGCCGGCCAGCGTGAGCTGCTGGTTGTAGGGGAAGTCGAGCGCGTGCGGCGTGTTTGGCTGGCGCACCGGCGGCAGGCTGCGCAAATAGGCGAAGAGGGCGTCGGCATCCGGCCGCGTCACCTTCGTGTAAGCCGTGTAGGGGAAGGCCGGATACAGCAGGCGGCCATCCCTGGACTTGCCGTTGTGGAGGGCGCGCCAGAAATCGTCCGGCGTCCAGTTGCCGATGCCGGTCGTCGGCTCCGGCGTGATGTTGGGCGCGACCAGGCGCCCGAAAGGCGTGTCGAGCGCGCGCCCGCCGGCATACGGCACGCCGCCGCGGGCGGTGTGGCAGGCCATGCAGTCGCCGGCACGCGCCAGGTAGGCGCCGCGTGCGATGTTCGCGGCCGTCGCCGCATGGTCGGCGTTCGACGCAGAGGCGATGAATTCCTCGCGCGGCCAGGCCAGTGCCGCGGCCACGGCCAGCGCGGCGAGGAGCGCGATCAGTCCGAGGGCCAGGCGCCGCTTCATGGCACGCTCCCGCAGGCAATCGGCAGCGGCTGGGTGAGGCGTTCGGCCGGCCGCGCATCGGGCGCCGTCGGCTGGGCCGCCAGCCAGGCCGAGATGGCGGCGACATCGCCCGGCCCCAGGCGCTCGGCGATCGTCGCCATGCAATCGGGCGCATGGGCGCGGCGCACCTTGTTGCGCCAGGCGCCGAACTGGGCGTTCACGTAATCGCGCGGCAGGTTGAGCAGGCCCGGAATGGCCGGCGCCACGCCCGCCAGCTGCTGCCCATGGCAGGCGACGCAGGCCGGCACCTTCAAGGCCGGATCGCCCTGGCGCACCAGGCGCTGCCCGCGTTCGAGCACGCTCGGCGCTACCGTCGGCGCGGCCGGCGCGGGAACGGGCGGGTGCTGGCTTGCAAAATACCCGGCAATTTCAATCAGGTAGGGATCCGGCAGGTGGGTGACCATCCAGGTCATCAAGGGATACTGGCGCCGCCCATCGCGAAAGTTCACGAGCTGGTTGTACAGGTAGCCCGCGGGTTTGCCGGCGATGCGCGGAAAATACACGCCGCCGGCCGTGGTGCCCGCGCCATCCTTCGGCGCATGGCAGGCAATGCAGGCGGCGATGCGCTGTTCGAGCGTGTCGGGGACGGCGGGGCCAGGCTGGGCGGCGGCGAGGCCGGGCAGGGCGCAGAGAAGCAGTGCGGAAAAACGGAGCGAGGCAGCGAGCGGCATGCGGTGTCCAGGTTATCGATAACAGGATGATAACCCATGACGCATGCCGGTCTCAGGCGGGCGGGTTGGCGCGCCAGTGACGGTAGATCTTCAATGCGACGTGCGCATCGTCGGCGGCGTAGCGGATCTGCTGTTCGGACAGGCGCGGCAAGGCCCAGTTGGTGGTCGTGATGCGCTTCGATTTCTGCAAGCGCTGGCCGAAGAAGCGCGCCACGGCGGTCTTCGCGCCCAGCGTATTGCGCTCGCCGCGGCGGCGCAGGGTGGTCGAGAGGTCGACCACGTTCTGCGTTTCGATGCCGAGTTTACTGCGCAGGCGGCGCAGGTCGTCGCCCAGGCCAAAGCCCACTTTCAGGATGGCCGGGGATTCCAGCACCGCGCGCAGCACGTCGACGCTGGCCGGTTTGGGACTGGCCCCGACCTGGAACAGGTAGGCGGTGCTGTCGGTCGCCAGCTGCACCAGGTGCGGGCCGGTCGATTCCTCGCCCTTGGCGAAGGTCGGCTTCGATTCGGTGTCGAAACCGACCACGTCCGCGCTCGACAAGGCCGCCAGCGCGGCGGCCGCTTCGGCATCGGACTTCACCAGGACGACGTCCTGCATCCCGATGCCGGCGTAAGGCGGCAGCGCTTCTTCTTCCGCGACGGAACTCATCGGCTCGCCTGGCTTCACCGCTTAGCCGCGCGAGAACTTCGAGGCGAGCTGCTGCAGCTTTTCCTGGCGCAGGCGCGCCGCTTCAGCTTCGGCTTCGGCGGCCTTCTCGAGCTTCTTGCGCTCGGCTTCCTTCTTGAAGCGCAGTTGCAGCTGTTCCTTGGCGTGCAGGCGGTGGGTATCCGTCACTTCCGCGCCGGCCACGCCGTCGAGGTCGAAGCGCTGGGTCGCCTTTTCCATGGCGCGCAGGTAGCGCATGGAGCCGGTGTGGATGCCGAGCGCGGCGCGCATGGTTTTGCGGTCGAGGCCGGGTATGCGCGCGAGCAATTGCTTGTCGATGCCAATCGCCAGCGGCAGGCAATCGCGGAAAGCCGGGAACTGCTGCTGCAGCTGCTTGAGCAGGGCACGGGCCGACGGGGCCGGGGCTGCGGGCGCGGCTGCTGCCGGCGCTGCGGCTGGCGCGTTTTCCGCACTCGGTTCGGACGGCGTTTCCACCGGGCTCGTTGGCGCGCTGCTTTCCTGCGCACTCTGCTGGATCGTCGCCTCCGTATTCGGGGTATCGGCTGGGGAAGGGGTGGTGGCGTCGACGGACTCGGCGGCAGAACTAATGGTATTCATTGACTTCATGGT
>Ga0213834_100554_pt1 | contig 16640 bp, 16 predicted proteins | sample SWPTP12_FD_160580 | JGI IMG/M metagenome (GOLD analysis project Ga0213834, IMG submission 160580) | Coastal seawater microbial communities from Marineland, Florida, United States - SWP TP1 #2 | ecosystem: Environmental > Aquatic > Marine > Coastal | place: USA: Florida | collected 2016-08-06 | reverse complement strand
TGCGAGGCAGAACAACCCGGAGAAGGTCACCGTCACCACCAATTCGCTCGACCATCCCCGGGCGCTGCAGCTCTACCAGATGATGGGTTTTTCGCCCGTCTCGACATACGAGGCCGAGATCGTGCCGATGACCAGCGCGGAACTGGTAAAGGTGCTGGACAGCTAGCTCGCGCAAGGATCGGGTGGCGCTTCGAAGCCCGACGGGTCATCTCCTATATATAGAAAAGGAGACGACCATGCCAATCTTCAACGCGATCCCGGGTGACCACGCAGAGCATCTATGGAACGGAGGCAGCGATTCCTACGGACACCAGCCGGAGACCATGATCTCGGATGGTCCCGGATATCCCTGCCGCCATTGCCTCAGGAATATCGGCGCGGGCGAAAGCCTGTTCGTTCTTGCCTATCGACCGTTTCCGACAACGCAGCCCTATGCCGAAACCGGTCCCATCTTCCTGCATAAGACGCCCTGCCCACGGTTTATCGCGGAAGAGGTTCTACCGCCAATTCTGGTCAGTCCGGATTACATCGTCCGGGGTTATGGAGAGAATGACAGGATCGTCTATGGCACGGGTGCGGTGACCCCGACGTCCGAAATCATGCGGCGCGCCGAAGACCTGCTTCGACGCGCCGATATCGCCTATGTCCACGTTCGCTCGGCCCGCAACAACTGTTTCCAGTGCCGGATTGACGCGGCTTAGCAGGAGCCCCTTATGCCTGCGGGTCTCCGCCGTCCCGCTCCAGCTTTTCGGCAAAATCGAGGAGCTGCCGCACGAGATCGCCCGCAGCCTTGTCGTTTTGTTCGATCCTGCGAGCCGACACTTCTCTCAGGTTGAGAAGCGCCGCTTCCACACTGCGCGGCAGAGCCGGGCCGCGGTCATGATGTGGCCCCCTGTCGTGATCGCGGTGGCGTTCGTGCCGTTCCTGCTTCTGCTTGATCTTTTCAGCCAGCTCGGACAAGCGCTCGAGGATGGTAGTTGCGAAACTGCGGTTCTCATCGAGATGCGCACGGCCCTCGTCAGTGATGGTGTAACGCTTCTTGTTGCCATCCGCTTCAGCCGTCACGTAGCCGGCTTCCTCAAGATAGGTCAGCGTCGGATAGATGACGCCGGGGCTGGGTGCGTAAAAACCATACGTCATATCTTCGATATGTTTTATGATCTCGTAGCCGTGGCGGGCTTCTTTCTCGATCAAGGCCAGGACGACCAGTCTGAGATCGCCCTGCATCAGAAAGCGACCGATACGACCCTCGCCATCATCGCCGAAGCCACGGCCACCGCCCGGCCCGCCTTTTCCGCCAAAACCCCTACCCGCAAAGCCTTTGCTGAACGGACCGCCCCGCATGGTAAATAGTCCCTCGAAGCCCGAGCGATCGGCGTTGCAGCTTTTGTTGGTTTCAAATCGTTGAAACATCTTACTCTCCTTTAGAGTATCTTTCGATATATCTAAAGCTAGCACATTTGCGCAATGCTGCAAGCTGCCAGATATATCTAAGTCATATCCATTTGATTTTTGTGGCGGATTTTTTTCGAGCTATCTGCGGCGCGCGGTGCGGCCGATCCGGATTGACCGTCGCGTCATTACCCGGCAGTCACCGAACTTTCGCCGACCGTCATTTTAGGGATGCGTCCGTGGGCGATTGTGCCTAAGCTCGCCTCCATCAGTGATCCGAAGGGAGATATTAGATGTCGCTTTTCACCAAAGACCTTTTCGAAAATCATGCGGTCTCGCGCCGATCCCTTCTCGGTGGCATTGCGGCCACATCGGCGCTGGTCATGCTCCACCCGTTTGCGGCACGCGCGGCCGCCAACCAGGCGCATCTGCGGCTGATGGAGACGACAGACATCCACGTGCATGTCTTCCCTTATGATTATTATGCCGACAAGCCGAACGACACACTTGGACTGGCCCGTACCGCCTCGATCATTAATTCGATTCGAGCCGAAGCCGGGAATTCGATGCTGATCGACAACGGCGACTTCCTGCAGGGTAATCCGCTCGGGGACTACATCGCCTATGAGCGTGGCATGAAGGAGGGCGACAAGCATCCCGTGATCACTGCGATGAACGTGCTGGGATATGACGTCGGCACGCTTGGAAACCACGAATTCAACTACGGCCTCGATTTCCTGTTCAAGGTTCTTGCAGGATCCGGCTTCCCGCATGTCTGCGCCAACCTGACCAAGGGCCAGCTTGCCTCCAGTGCCAAGGACGACGATCTCTTCTTCAAACCCTACGTGATCATCGAAAAGCAGATCCGCGACGGTTCCGGCCAGTCGACCCCGATCAAGGTCGGCTTCATCGGCTTCGTGCCGCCACAGATCATGACCTGGGATAGCAAGAATCTTGAGGGCAAGGCGCAGACGCGCGATATCGTTGATGCTGCCAAGGCCTGGGTGCCCGTCATGAAGGAGGAAGGCGCCGATATCGTCATCGCCCTCTCCCATTCCGGCATCGATGGTTCCGGCCAGAGCGATCGGATGGAAAACGCGTCTCTTTATCTCGCAGGGATCGAGGGTATCGATGCGATCTTCACCGGTCACCAGCATCTGGTCTTCCCGGGTCCAAAGGATTTCGAGGGCATTGCCGGCGCTGATGCCAAGAAAGGCACGCTGATGGGCAAGCCCGCCGTCATGGCCGGGTTCTGGGGCTCCCATATGGGTCTGATCGACCTGTTGATCGAAAAGGATGGCAGCGGCTGGAAGATCGTCGATTCCACCTCGGAAGTCAGACCGATCTATCACCGCGACGAAAATCGCAAGGTCGTTGCCGACGTCAAGGACAAGCCTGAGGTCACCGCGGCCATCAAGCCGGAACACGAGGCGACGCTTGCCTATATTCGCCGTCCGGTCGGCAAGACATCCGCGCCGCTCTATTCCTACTTCGCGCTGGTCGCGGATGATCCGTCGGTGCAGATCGTTTCGAATGCGCAGACCTGGTACATCAAGGACATGCTGAAGGAGGGCGAGTACAAGGACCTCCCGGTGCTGTCCGCCGCTGCTCCCTTCAAGGCCGGCGGTCGCGGCGGTGCGGATTACTTCACCGACGTCCCGACCGGCGACATCGCCATCAAGAATGTCGCGGATCTCTATCTCTATCCCAACACGGTTCAGGCCGTGCTGATATCGGGCGCGCAGGTGAAGAACTGGCTGGAAATGTCGGCTGGCATGTTCAACCAGGTCAAGCCGGGATCAAAGGATGTTCCGCTGCTCAACGCCGGTTTCCCGTCCTACAATTTCGACGTGATCGATGGCGTGACCTACCAGATCGACCTGTCCCAGCCGTCGCGCTTCGACAAGGATGGAAAGGTACTGGACGAGAATGCTCACCGTATCGTCGACCTGAAGTTTGACGGCAAGCCGATCGATCCGGCACAGAAGTTTGTCGTCGTCACCAATAACTACCGTGCCGGCGGTGGGGGCAAGTTTCCGGAGATCGCCAGCGACAAGGTCATTTTCGTCGCACCAGACACCAACCGCGACGTCGTTGTTCGCTACATCATCGATCAAGGGACGATCAATCCTTCGGCCGACGACAACTGGTCGTTCAAGGCGCAGCCCGGATCCACGGCCCTGTTCGAGACCGGACCCAAGGCGCGCCAGTTTGCCGGCAGTCTGAAGGGGACGAAGATCGAGGATGCCGGCGACGGCGAGAACGGTTTCGCGAAGTTCAGACTGGTTCTTTGAGGCGCCACATCCAGTCGTCCGGCCGAGGACCCGTGTTATTCGGCAGCCTGCCAATACGTCCTTCCCGGCTCCTGCTTCAGGAGTTCGGGAAGGTCATCATGGTTTGGACATGAGGACAGCTTGGCTGCAAACGATTCGATCAACCACTGTCCCGCGGGTCCGGGCGGATTGGATGCCTTTCGCAAGGCGTAGATCGGATATTGCCCCTGCTCGTAAGCGTCGATATCCAACGCGACCAGATCGCCGTTGCGGATGTCATCGAGCACCAGGGACGCCGGAAGCCCACCCCAACCAAGCCCACCCTTGATCAGCTGATACTTGGTGGCGATGTCGCTGATGCGCCAGATCTTGTAGGACAGGACATTGAAGTTACGCCCTGCGGTAAGCCCTGACGCGTCGGTCACGACCAGTTGCGTCTCGTCGCGCACATCGGCAAGGGTGAGTGTGCGGTTGAGCTCCACCAATGGATGATCCGGCGCTGCGACCGGCAAGAGGTAGGAATGACCGATCCTTTCGGCAACCAGCGAATCGTCCTGCTTCAGGAGAGCGCCACCGATGCCGATACCGGCCCGCCCACTGATGACCTGGCCCATCACCATGCCGAGTTCCCCAACGCTGAGGTTGAGGGCGACACTTGGAAATTTCTCTCGGAATTCGCGTAGCTGGCTTACCACCGCGTCGGCCGGCACCATCACGCTGACGGCCAGCGTGATCTCGGCTTCCAATCCCTGAGTGATGCTCTTTGCCCGAGACCGCATGATCTGCAGGTCGGCAACGATCCGCCGCGCATCCATCAGCATCGCCCGCCCGGCCTCGGTCAGTTTTGGCTGACGCGCCCCGGCCCGGTCGAACAACTGAATCTCGAGCTGCGTCTCGAGGTTGGCAATCGTGTAGCTGACAACCGACTGAGCCCGGTTCAGCAGGCGTGAGGCGGCTGAAAAACTGCCGCTTTCGGCGACTGCGATGAAGACCTGCAGCTGATCGAGCGTGGGATTCGCGTCCATTTGACCTATCCAGATTTTAGATGGAAAGCTTCGACATTATCCCCATTCCATCGATTGCCGTCTACTCCTATTTGTCTTCTCAGACAGGCGACCTCCAGTCTCCCATCGTCGAGAAATTCATAGGAAACAAAGCAATGCCATCCATCCTTCTCGTGACATCCAGCCCTCGCGGCAACGAATCGCTGTCGACAAAGATTGCGACGGAATTTGTCGACAAGCTGAAGGTCCAGCATCCGGGCGCGACTGTTGTGACCCGTGATTTGGGTCAGAACCCGATCGCCCATCTCGACACCGTGACCACATCTGCGATCCGCAAGCCCGCAGATGCTCGCAATTCCGAGGAAGCGGCAGCAGCGAAACTGTCCGACGAACTCGTCGCCGAGTTGCTCGCCGCCGATACGGTCGTGCTTGCCACGGGCCTGATCAATTTCAATATCTATTCGACGCTGAAAAGCTGGATCGACAACGTTGCCCGCGCCGGCATGACGTTCCGCTACACAGCCGAAGGTCCGCAGGGACTTGCGACCGGCAAGAAGGTCTATGTCGTTCTGTCGGCTGCCGGCATCTATTCGGAAGGCCCGGCCATGGCGATGAACCACGCCGTTCCTTATCTCAAGACGGTTCTTGGCTTCATGGGCATGACGGATGTCGAAGTGATCTACATTGAAGGTACCGCATTCGGTCCGGAAGCGTATGAGAAGGCGATTGCCGCCGCACAGGATCGCACGCAGCAGCTTGCACTGGCCGCCTGATCCTAGACGTCCACACCGGTTGGTGAGACGAGACGCCCCTGACGGCCGTGAACATTGTCCCGGCCGTCTTTCTTTGCGTGATAGAGGCGTTGGTCCGCAACGCCGAACAGCGTGGCGAATGTGTCGCCATCTTCAGACGTGGTCGCCACTCCGATCGATACGGTGATGCACTTGCCATCCGGCCTGATGACAGACGCGCAGATATCCTGGCGAAGCCGCTCGGAGAGCGCCAAGGCTCCTTCGTGGTTCGTGTTCGGCAGGATCAGCACGAACTCCTCGCCGCCGAACCGCGAGAGATGATCGCGCGGCCGCGTTCGGGCCTTGAGCTGCGTTGCCACGTCCTTGAGCACCTCGTCCCCCTTCATGTGACCGAAGAGATCGTTCACGTCCTTGAACCGGTCTGCGTCGATGATCACGAGACTGAGCTGCTGCCGCATGTCGATACTTTGCTTGATCATCGCCGGCGCATCGGCTTCCAGCCGGTTGCGATCGAAAACGCCGGTCAACCGATCGACGCCGCTTGTGGCAAGCAGCGCCTGATACCGCTCACGAAACGTCAGATCGTGAAAAATGTCGGCAATTTCGCGCCGCGACAAGGCAAGCCTCGGGATCTGTTCGACCTTGAGATAAGCGAGCAGCAGCACGGAGTAGATGATCACGGCGAGCATTTTGGCGTACCAACCGCCGAACAGGACCGACAGCGGCGCGTCGAACAGCAATCGCAGTCCGGAATAGAAGGCAAGCTGGTCAAAGCTTAGAACGATCGCACCGCTGACGGCAAAGCGCAGGATGATATGGCGCCTGAAGATCCGGCCGAAACGCTCATAGAGAAGAATGATGGCGATGGCGTCGATATAGAGCAGCGCCGTGCCCCATACCATGAGTGAGCCCATCTCGTTGAGAAAGACCATGTCGGCAGGCCGTCCCGCAGGAAGGGTGACGACCGGATGCGCCTGCAGGATCTGCGCGATGAGAACCGTCAGGAGATTGCCGAGAAACAGTCCGTAGATGGGTTGGCGCACCGTCGAGGCATCCTCTTTTAAGTACAAGAGGAGGATCATCATCAGCTTGCCCGCGAAGAAGACGGACGATCCGGGCGATACCAGGCCGAACGGCAGTTCGACATAGAAGACCGCCGCGAGGTAGGTCTCCATGAAGTGCATCACACCGAGCGCAGCCAAGAACACGCCAAGGCCAAGCTGGCGCCTGAAATGCAGGAAGGCGGCCATGATCGTGAAATAGACGATCGCTTCTGCAACGAACAGAAAGAGGTTCAAAACCTGCATCATCACGCCTTTTAAGCCTGGCGGACCTCGCGTTCACATCCCAAAGCCATGACTTTGTTAGCTAATCGCAACACCAGTTATGCCGGTAAATTGCTGCGGCGCAATAGAGGATCTCGCGGGACGGACGAACAATCAGGCAGAGCGCGAAACGGCGCCATCCGAGAACAGCGAGGCGCCGTTCTGATCAATGATCTGCTGTGCCTTGCGAACGGCATATTCGGATGCGTCCTCCGCAGAGGTGAACATGTCTGCCCGCACGAAAGTGCGGACGAGTGTCTCGCCGGCGACATCTTTTTCGATGCGGCCGGCAAGCCGGAACTGGCTGCCTTCCTTGATCGGTGCAGGATAGATGCGGCATTCGCCATGCATCTGCGGCTCGGCTTCCCGTGCGGGCGCGGTTTCGGATTTCGGGCCGGAAAATATCGAAAGAAGAGAGGAAAGAAACGAAGCCATGGATGAGTGCTACCCTTTGCTCGGCACCGGCGGAATCCGAAGACCATTCCGGTGCGATTTCGACAAAATCATATGATCAGGTTGGCAAGGATCTCGTTTTCGGTGATGTCCTCGTAACCAAGCCCCGCCGCCTCGAAGCGCTCGTGCAGACCGGCAAAGTTTCCGGACGCGGTCGTTTCAATACCGATGAGGATCGAGCCAAAGTTGCGGGCCGACTTCTTCAGGTATTCGAAACGCGCGATATCGTCTTCCGGACCGAGCAGGTTAAGAAAGTCTCGCAGGGCGCCCGGGCGCTGCGGAAGGCGCAGGATGAAGTATTTCTTCAACCCCGCATAGCGCATCGCCCGTTCCTTGACGTCCGGAAGGCGTTCGAAATCGAAGTTGCCGCCGGAAACGATGCACACCACGCGCTTTCCGGCCAGCTTCTCGCGGCCGAGCATCTCGAGCGCGGTGATCGACAGAGCACCGGCGGGCTCCAGCACAAAGCCTTCAAGGTTGAGCATCTCCGTGAGCGTCACGCAGATCGCGTTTTCGGGAACGAGCAGAACCTGATCGGGAGAAAATCCCTTCAGCATCTCGAAATTCAGTTCGCCGATCCGCGCAACCGCAGCGCCATCCACGAAGTTGTCGACCTTCGGAAGTGTGACGAGCGACCCGGTCTGGAGGCTGGTCTTCAGGCTTGGAGCACCAGTCGGCTCGGTGAAAATAAAGTTTTCCTTCGCCACCACGTCGGAAAGATAGCCGCTCAGTCCTGACGCAAGCCCCCCACCGCCGACCGGCATGATGACGAGATCAGGCGTTGCGCCTTCCGGCAGTTGCTCGAGGATTTCAGCAGCGACTGTCGCCTGCCCCTCGATGATATGAGCCGCATCGAACGGTGGCACCATCATGCCACCAGTCTCCTCCACATGGGCGCGGGCCGCGGCATAGCACTGGTCAAAGATGTCGCCGACGAGCTTGATGGTGATGTACTGGCCGCCGAAGATCCGCGTCTTGTCGATCTTCTGCTGCGGCGTCGTTACCGGCATGAAGACGACGCCCGGCACTTCGAAATGCCGGCACACGAAGGCAAATCCCTGCGCGTGATTGCCGGCTGAGGCACAGACGAAGGTGCGATCCTTTGCCCCGTCGGCGATCGCCTTGCGAAGAAAGTTGAAGGCGCCGCGGATTTTGTAGGAGCGGACCGGAGACAGGTCCTCGCGCTTCAGCCAGATCTCTGCGCCGTATTTACGGCTCAAATGTTCGTTGAGCTGAAGCGGCGTCTCCGGAAAGATCGTCCGCATTGCGGCTTTTGCTTCGTCGACACCGAGCTTCGTCACGCTAAACATCCCAATTCTTCACGATTTCATCCGCTATGCCACACGTGCCGTAACAAGACCAAGGCCGTTTTGCAGACTTTCCGTTCTGTGCGCGTTTTTGGGAACAAAAACATCGATGCCCCAGAATCTTCGGGTAATGGCGACGCGCTCTGCGCGGCACTATTGATGCAGGAGTTTGCCGATGAACCGGGTCGCTTCCGGCAGACCCGAGCGCCAATAGGTCCAGTCGTGGCCACCTTCACGCGCCATGAAGCGGTGCGGCACGCCGAGCTTCTGCAGCTTGACCGTCAGTTCCGCATTGCCCACGAAGAAGCTGTCGGACGATCCGCAATCGATGAAGAGTTCCGTTTTGCGGATTGCGTCTGGAGGCGTCTTGTCGACGAGATCGAGAACGCTGTTGGCGTAGTAAGGCTGGTTCAGCCGATCCGTGCCACTCAACCCCTCACCCCAAGCCTTGCCGTACCGACGGTCATAGCCTGCCTGATCCATCGCTACAATCTGCTGATCGGTTCTGAACGCAGCACTCAGCGCCGCAGCACCGGCAAACAGATCCGGATATTTCAGCGCGTAGGCCATGGCTGCATAACCACCCATGGAAAGGCCCAGAATGCCGCGCGACTTCTTGCCTGCGATCACCGGGAACGAGCCCTCAACGTGCGGAATGAATTCCTTCACAAACATATCCTGCCACAGATATTTTCCGTCGGCATCGTTCATATAATAGGTGTTGAACTTGTTTTCCTCGTCCCGCCGACCCTCAGGCGTCACGGCGATGAAGGGCGGCACTTCGCCGCTTTCGATCAGTTTGTCGAAGATCAGGTTGGCGTTCCCATACCGGTACCAGTCCTGATTCTTTCCATCGCCACCACCGTGCATCAGATAGATGACCGGGTATCGCCGTTCGTCGGATCCGTAGCCTGGAGGAAGATAGAGCGTAAACTCGACATTCTTGCCAAGGATCCGGCTCGCCATCACCTGGCCTTCCTTTACGACGCCAGCCGCGAATGCATTCGCGCTGACGAATAGACCGGCCACAACGATCAAAATTGCCCTGAGCATACGTTTTTCTCCTACCGCTCCTGATGGAAGTAGAGGGCAAGGAGATCAATTCAATTTGGAAAGGTTAAGAATGATGGTGCGGACGACGGGGGTCGAACCCGTAAGACCTGAGGTCGGCAGATTTTAAGTCTGCTGCGTCTACCAATTTCGCCACGTCCGCCTGGGTTCCTGTTTCGTGAAGTTCGCCTTCGACGTCAAGGACGGAAATTGCAGGCGGCGGCAGGCGCGCAACAAAAAAGCGCGGAGCCGAGGCCCTGCGCTTTTCACTTGAAGTGGGCAGATCAGGCGCAGAGCTTGGCTGCAGTCTTTGCAACATGGGCGCCCTGGAAGCGTGCGCCTTCGAGTTCGATCTCGGAAGGCTGGCGCGAGCCGTCGCCGTTGGTGATGGTCGTGGCGCCGTAAGGCGAGCCACCCATCACTTCTTCCGTGCCCATCTGGCCCTGGAAGGAGTAAGGCAAACCAACCACGGCCATGCCCTGGTGAAGGAAGGTCGGGATGAAGCCGAGAATCGTCGATTCCTGGCCGCCATGCTGGGTGGCCGACGAGGTGAACACAGAGCCAACCTTGCCGATCAGCTTGCCGGCGAACCACAGGCCACCGGTCTGATCCCAGAAATTGCGCATCTGCGAGGCAACCGAACCGTAGCGGGTGCCGGCACCGACGATGATCGCATCGTATTCAGCGAGCTCGTCCGGTGTGGCGATCGGAGCCTTCTGATCAAGCTTGAAGTGCGATGCCTTGGCAACCTCTTCAGGAACCAGTTCCGGAACGCGCTTGACGGTCACTTCGGCACCGGCCGAGCGCGCGCCTTCGGCGACAGCATACGCCATCGTCTCGATATGGCCGTACGAGGAATAGTAGAGAACCAGTACTTTTGTCATTGTTTTCAATTCCTTTGCAGGTGCTGGAATGATGATCGCAAGGCGGCGACGGACCACGTCACGATCATGGCAAGCAGGACGCTTTCCGATAACAGGCCTTGAGGCTTAGCTAGCGCAGTGTCACAGCACCGGCCAGAGGGCGATCTCTGCACGGACTGTCCACAATTGCTGAACGCGATCGAATGTTTGTCGTTTCATTCGCACGTCAGTTTTTGGATTGAACGATTGCAATCGTTTCCCGGCGCGCGCTAACGTTCCCGTGCAATGAGAAAGCGAGTGCCTCCATGTCCGATACCCTGTCATCCTCACCTACCCTCGTCAGCGCGGCGATGCTCGCCATCGGCGACGAGCTTCTTTCCGGCCGGACCAAGGACAAGAATATCGGCCACCTCGCCGACCTGCTGACGCTTTCAGGCATCGACCTGAAGGAAGTGCGCATCGTTGCGGACGAAGAAGACGCGATCGTTGAGGCTCTGAACGCTTTGCGTGCCCGGTACGATTACGTCTTCACGTCCGGCGGCATCGGCCCGACCCATGACGACATCACCGCGGATGCAGTCTCAAAAGCATTCGAAGTGCCCTGCATTCACGACCCGGAAGCGATGCGGTTGCTCGCCGAGATGTACAAGCGCCGCGAAATGGAATTCACCGAGGCCCGCCAACGCATGGCGCGGATGCCGGAGGGTGCCACGCATATTGCCAATCCGGTTTCGACGGCACCCGGCTTCGTCATCGGCAATGTCCACGTGATGGCCGGTGTACCGCAAGTGTTCCAGGCGATGATGGACAATGTTCTGCCGACGCTCAAATCGGGCTCGAAAGTGCTGTCGCGGGCAATTGCCTGCCCTTATGGCGAGGGCGATATCGGGACCCCGCTTGCGGCTGTGCAGAAGGCGCATCCGGAGACCAGCATCGGCTCTTATCCAAAATACGATGGCAAGCGCTTCTCAACCGAGCTGGTGGTCCGCGCCCGCGATCCGCAGGTTCTGGACGCGGCCGCGCAGGCTGTCGCGGACATGATTGCCAATATCGACGGCACCCGGATTGCCGACAACCCGACGGCGGACGCCTGAGAGAGACCTGCGCGAGCTGGCCTTCCCCAAGTCGATCGACAAAGCCCGATCTGGGCATCACGCAACAATTAGAGACCGGCTTTCGGCTCCCCGGCGCCGGTCAACAAGGGAGATGACGCCGTGGCTTACAAAACCATTCTTGCTGTCCTCGACATTCCGCAGAACGCCCGGCAAATGGCGGATTTTGGCGCGGCCCTGGCTGAAACGTTCTCCGCCCACCTGATTGGCGTGCATGCCGAGACGCTTGCCGCCGTGCCGTTGATTGCGCCAATGGAGATCCCCGATCCCGCAGCGGTCCAGGTCCTGCAGGAGGTTGCCCAGAAGGAAACGGCCATGGTCGCCGACATCTTCAACACGGTGTCCACGCGTGAGGGACTGTCGCGCGAATGGCGCAGTTTCGTCTCCTCTGCCGGATATGGCGCGATTTCGGTGATGGAGACTGCCCGGACCGCGGACCTCATCATTGCAAGCCAGAGCGACCCTTCGCATTCGGATCACCGGGCCGATCTCGAAACATTCCTGTTCGAGAGCGGTCGGCCGATGTTGCTCGTTCCCCACCGGATGACCGCCTTCAAGCCGATCGAGCGTGTTCTGATCGGTTGGAACGGTTCCAAGGAAGCGGCCCGCGCGACCTTCGACGCCCTGCCCTTCCTCAAGACCGCCGCAAGTGTGGAAGTGCTCGTCGTCGACCCGCCGGAGCGCGGCGACCAGACGGCCGAGTTTGCGGGAACCGAGATTGCCACAAGTCTTGCGCGACATGGCGTCAACGTCACTGTCACCACGCGGATCGGTAGCCGCGAGACGCCAGCCAAAGCCATCGAAAACCGGCTTTTGGACGACAGTATCGATCTGCTGGTCATGGGTGGCTACGGCCATTCCCGCTGGTGGGAAATGCTGTTCGGAGGGACGACACGCAGCGTTCTGGATTCAATGACCGCGCTGACGCTGCTGTCGCGATGAAGGGTCGGGCGGAAGTCGTTCTACCCACCTTGCCAGAAACATCCGTTTCCCGCTATTAGCGAGAGCCAAAGCAGATCTAAGCCAAGGCTCTCCAATGTCTCTTCCCGAAAAAGCTTTCCCCGTCTCCTGGGACCAGTTCCACCGTGATGCGCGCGCGCTGGCGTGGCGTCTCGCCGGTTTGGGTCAGGAGTTCAGAGCCATCGTCTGCATCACGCGCGGCGGCCTTGTGCCGGCGGCGATTATTTCGCGCGAGCTGAACATCCGCCTGATCGAGACCGTCTGCATCGCGTCCTACCACGACTACGTCAACCAGGGTGAGATGAACCTTCTGAAAGGGATTTCGCCCGAGCTCTGCGAAGACGGTGGGCTTGGCATACTCGTGATCGACGACCTGACCGACACCGGCAAGACAGCCTCCGAGGTGCGTGCCATGCTGCCAAAGGCGCATTTTGGCTGCGTCTATGCAAAGCCGTCGGGCGTGCCGATGATCGATACGTTCGTGACCGAGGTCAGCCAGGATACCTGGATCTATTTCCCGTGGGATATGGGCTTCACCTACCAGGAGCCGATCGCCAAGGGCCACAAGGGCTGAACTGCCACACGACATCCAGACCGGCTCACCCGTGCCGGTCTGTCTTCGCGCAACCGGTTTCAGACGATCAGGAAATCCTGATAGCTCAGCGCCAAGCTCTTATCGAGATGCGCGATCATCACCGAGCCGCCGGACTTGCTGCCGTTGGCATCGTAGAACAGATTTCCGGTATCGGTTTCGTAGACCAGAAAATCGTTGCTGTCCTTGGCCGTTGGCGACGTGCTTTTCAGGAAATTGCCGCTGGAAATCGCTCCGTTCTTGGTGAAGGCGGTGAAGATCGCGTTCTCCAGATGGATCAGATCGTCCACGACCGAGAAGTCGGTGATCGTATCGACATTCGTTGAGCTGTTCAGCGCCGAACTGAAGACGAACGTGTCCTTGCCGCTGCCACCGGTCAGGGTATCGTTTCCGGTACCACCGATCAGCTTGTCGTTGCCGCCGTTGCCGATCAGCTTGTCTTGTCCAGCCCGACCTTCGAGGATGTTGGCGACCGCGTTGCCGACGATGACGTCCACGCCCTTGCCGCCGATCGCGTTCTCGATCACCGTGCCCCGCGACAGCGAGAGATTGTTGATCCCGCCCGAGACGCTCGAGAATTCCTCAGCATTGAGGTCGATCCGCTGGTTTCCCGACGCCCAGCTGAAATTCAGCGTATCGCTGCCGCCGGTATCGACCAGGTTCATCGCGACATCCTTGCCGAGGAAGTCGGACTTCAGGTCGTAGGTCGTGTTGCCCGAACTGATCGCCGTGGTCCCGTAGAGGTTGCGGATGGCAAGGACGTCCACCATCATCGGCGTGATGGAAGTGGTGCCGGAGCCACCGGCCCAGACACTGACCTGATCGTCGAAATAGGACATCACCGTCAGTTGTGAGGAATCGTTTTCGAACCGGTTGTCTATGCCCCAGGTGGCGTTGCCGTCATAGTTGCCCGCATGGCCGAGCCCCAGCGCATGACCGATCTCGTGCACATAGGTGGACATCGTGTAGCTGTCTGCGCCCGCGCCGTAGTCGGTGATCCAGCTTGCCGCCACATTGACGAAAGACGCCGTGGTGAAACCGCCGATGATCGACGTCGAGCCGCCGTAAGCGCCGCCCTCCTTGTCGTCGAAGGAGATCTGTGCCGAACCGGACACGAACTTGAACTTGATGCCGGAGGCTTCCGTCCAGGCAGTGAGAGCCCACTTGGCCAGCTGCTGGCCCTGGGTGGTCAGCGCACCGATGTTGACGGTCAACGTGCCGCCGGCCGCGATATTGAACTTGAAGGGCGTGCCGCCGTCGCTGGTCCAGAAATCCGTGGTCAACTGCTTGGCGATCGTATCGTAGCTTGCGAATTTCGGGGCGGTAACAACCGTCGTCTTCAGCGCATAGTCGCCTGACCATTCGTCGTCGTGACTGCCGACGCGGATATAGTAGGTGCCACTCTTTTCGGCAAAGACGCTGAGCGTCGACTTCTCGAAGTCCGTGTCGAGACTGTTCTCGTCGATATCAATCGCGATGCCGTCCGCGTCCATGACCTGCAGACCGGCCCAGCCGACCGTCCCCGACATGTCGAACTGATAGGCTTTGCCTGCCGTAAGCGAGACCTTGATCCAATCGGCATCTCCGGTCGCCAGCGCGCCGGTGAACGTGTCGCCGGCAGCGATCTTGTAGGCCGTGGAACGGCTAGCCGCTGCGTCAGTCTCTTCCGTGTAAGTCGCCATTCAAGTCTCCCCCGGCCTTCCTGTGGCCATTCAAAATCCTGATGCCTCGACAAGCTGCCGGGCAAATGCCTTCAGAATATCGTCATTCAAAGCCGCGTCCGAGACGACGGTCGTCACGACCGGTCCGGAACGCCAGCCAGCAGCTCCGTCTGCCTTCCAGCGCAATCTCGCAGACACGCTGTTTGTGCGAGCGCGCGTTACCTCGAAGACGAACTGTCCATAACCAGGTCCTCGACCCGTCATCTGCTCGACTGTGGAGCGGACAGCATTACAGGCGGATCTCGAAACTGCAGTATCCATGGTATGCGCAAATTCGCAACGATACGAAGGTCGTTGCGTCGCATCGGCAAACGCGGCGAGCGAGCCGGAGGTACAGATCAGCGCGAGCCCGAGTGTGCGAAAGATTGCCTGACGACTATGCCGCGCAACGACGTCGCCGAACATCACGGGCTCCCTCTTTTGAACTCGCTTTTTGCGAAACCTACTTGCATCCCGGTTAGATATACGAAAACCGTTTACGGTACATTTGCGGAATACGAGGGATGAGAAATCGGAGCGATGGACTTACCCCTGCAAGACGTGCCGTTTGGAAACATTTCCGGCTGTCAACAGAGCGAACCGCATTTTCCCAACCTCGAAAATAATCCGAAATTGTCGCCAGTGTCACACAGATGCTTCAGAGCATAGGCAAAGTCCCTGCTTTACAGGCGTCGCACTGTCGAAGCAGTCCTGATCGCGAACGCCGTCCAATTGCGTGAACTTCGCGCAGTCCGGTACTTGACGTCGTAAATCACTGAGATTCCTCAACGTTTTTTCTTCCCCGTTATCCACAGCCAAACCTACAATATCTTGTGGTTACGAAACCACTAACAACTACGGCTTGACGAATCTCCCCTGGAGGTCGACATTGCCATCAGGTTGCGGCGGCGACTGGACCGGGAGTAACGAGGCCGGTTCTTTTTCGAGTCAAAATGGGTTTCCTGCAGGTCGTGGCGGTTCTTGAGGATCGCCTGGTGACGGATTTCCATGGCCGCTCGATGGTCTGCTGAAACGGTGCTGGCGCTGGCGGAAAGAAACTGTTAATACTATATTTAGTGTTTGCAGCCACCATCCATCACAAGATACAGACATGCCATCCATGATGTTTCACTGGGTGATAAAATTTTGACCGGCTGCCCATGATGGCGAGCAGCCGGCATGAACACGTGCGCCCCATCGAGTGGCGCCTCACTGACGAGGGATTAGGCAATGCGCATCGAACGTCGTTTCACCAAGCCGGAAACGGGCGCCTACGGAGAGATCGAATTCCGCAAGGCAACCAGCGAGATCCGTAATCCGGATGGCTCGATCGTCTTCCGGCTTGCGGATATCGACGTGCCCACGCAGTTCTCGCAGGTTGCGACGGACGTTCTGGCGCAGAAGTATTTCCGCAAGGCCGGCGTGCCTGCGCGCCTGAAGAAAGTCGAAGAAAACGACGTTCCGTCGTTCCTCTGGCGTTCGGTTGCCGATGAAAAGGCGCTGCGCGATCTTCCCGAAGGCGAGCGTTACGGTTCGGAAATCGATGCGCGCCAGGTATTTTCGCGTCTTGCCGGTACCTGGACCTACTGGGGCTGGAAGGGCGGCTATTTCACGTCGGAAGACGACGCCTCCGCGTTCATGGACGAGCTTGCCCATATGCTTGCCACCCAGCGCGTTGCGCCGAACAGCCCGCAGTGGTTCAACACCGGCCTGCATTGGGCCTATGGTATCGACGGTCCCGGCCAGGGCCATTTCTATATCGACCCGTTCACCGGCAAGTTGACCAAGTCGAAGTCGTCTTACGAGCATCCGCAGCCGCATGCCTGCTTCATCCAGTCGGTCGGCGATGACCTCGTC
>Ga0213834_100553_pt1 | contig 16691 bp, 12 predicted proteins | sample SWPTP12_FD_160580 | JGI IMG/M metagenome (GOLD analysis project Ga0213834, IMG submission 160580) | Coastal seawater microbial communities from Marineland, Florida, United States - SWP TP1 #2 | ecosystem: Environmental > Aquatic > Marine > Coastal | place: USA: Florida | collected 2016-08-06 | reverse complement strand
GTCGCCGTCTCCACCGACCAGTACGAAGGTGGCGCGCGCTACGGCAAAGTGGTCGTCATCGAACACGCCGGCGGTACCCGCACCTTGTATGCCCACCTCGATAAGCTGCTGGTGCGGCCGGGCGAACACGTGCGGTCCGGCCAGCGGATCGCCCTGTCGGGCGCCACCGGCAAGGTCACGGGGCCCCACCTCCACTTCGAAGTTTCGCGCCAGGGCGCACCAGTCGATCCGCAAGCGCTCCTGAAAGGCACCCGATGACGCCAACCCGCAATTTCGGTATCGACTGCCTGCGCGGCCTGGCCATCCTGCTCGTGATCGTCCATCATCTGGCCCTGCCGTTTCGCCTGCCGCTGGCACCGAGCCTGCTCGGAGGGTGGCTGCCGAAACGCCTGGTCGACGCCATCAGCTTCAATGGCTACGAGGCCGTGTTCATCTTTTTCGTGATCTCGGGCTTCCTGATCGCGACCCGCATCCTCGAGCGCGATGGCGCACTCGAACGCGTCGGCCTGCGCCGTTTCTATGCGGCCCGTGCGCGCCGCATCCTGCCGCTGCTGATCCTGGTGCTGACCGTGTTGACCCTGCTGGCCCTGATGCGCGTGCCGGGATTCGCGCCCGAGGACGGCCAGCAAACCGTGGGCGGCCTGCTGGGTTCCGCGCTGACCCTCACCTTCAACTGGTACGAGGGCCGCACCGGCTGGGCGCCGGCGGGGTGGGACGTCCTCTGGTCGCTCTCGATCGAAGAAGTCTTTTACCTGGGCTTCCCCTTGCTCTGCCTGGCGCTGCCGAGGCGGCTGCTGGTTCCTTTGCTGCTGGCGCTGGCGCTGTCCCTGATGCCGCTGCGCGCGCTGGTTCCCGTCAGCGACGAGGTGTGGCGGGAAAAGGCGTACCTTCCCGGCATGGCGGCGATCGCCTGGGGCGTGCTGACAGCCTTGCTGGCGCGGCGCGGCCATCCCGGCAGGCGCGACCTGCGCGCGCTCGCCATCTTCGGGGCTTTTTGCATCTTGATCGTGCTCGGCTGGTCCGACCTCGTGCACCGCCATTTGTACAAGTCCGGCCTGTACGGCCTGTGCCTGGGCGCCTGCCTGCTGCTGTACGCCTTCCACGCGCATCCGCCCGCGCCGCGCCGTGGCTTGAAATGGCTGGCGCGCATGGGAAGCCTGAGCTATGAACTCTACCTCTCGCACATGTTCGTCGTCCTCGCGACCGTAGGCCTGTACCGCGCTCTGCTCGGCGAGGTGCAGACCTGGACCTTCGCCGTCTACCTCCCCGTGCTGCTCTGCTGCCTTGGCGTCGCACGCGCACTGGAAGGCCTGACCGCGCTGCGCCTGCGGCAACCCATCACCCACTACCGATAACACCATGCGAACCATCCGAACCGGCAGCGCCAGCGCGCTGCTGCTGGCGGCGCACGCCTGTGCGCTGGCCCAGCCCACCGAGCCACCGATGCAGCAGGTCGTCGTCACGACCGGCGCCAACGACCAGCGCGCGCAATCGACCACCACCGCCATCGTCGTCGGGCGCGAGGAACTCCTGCGCCAGGGCGATGCCAGCCTGGCCGAGGTACTCAAACGCCAGCCCGGCATCACGCTCGACGCCAGCCCGGGCAAGGCGCCCGCGATCCGCATGCGCGGCATGGGCGGCGGCTATGTCGCGATCCTGCTCAACGGCCTGCCGGCGCCCAGCGGCTTCGCGCTCGAATCGCTCAGTCCCGACCTGGTCGAGCGCATCGAGATCAAACGCGCCGCCACCGCCGAGAGCAGCAGCCAGGCCATGGCCGGCACCATCAACGTGATCCTGCGCCGCGCCGGCCCCGGCAAGGGCGGCGACGCCAACGACGTCAAGGCGGGCAGCGCCTTCGTGCACGGCCGTGTGGCGCCCCAGCTGGTGGCCCAGCACAGCGGCCGCGCCGGTGCGCTGGCCTATACCGTCACCGCGACGCTGCGGCGCAATGACAACCCGATCGAGGCTGTCACGACGGAAGAGGGCGCTGAGCCGGTCCTGCTGCGCCGCACCGCATGGACCGACCATCAGGTCGAAGACGTGCTGGAGCTGGCGCCGCGCCTGTCCTGGCAGCCGACGGCGAACGACAGCCTCACCTCGCACAGCTATCTGCGCAAGCGCCACATCGATAACGCCAAGCGCGAGCGCGAGACAACCGCCATTGGCCGCCCGACCGCCTTTCCGCATGCCGGCCAGCGCTTCGAGACGCGTCCCGTGCACGCCTACGCCGACCTGGCCTGGTCGCGCAAGCTCGATGACGGCGCACGGCTTGCGGCCAAGCTGTCCGGCTTCAGCATGCGGCGCGAGGCTGCGTTCGACTACCAGGGCATGGACGTTCAGGACAGGCTGCTGGAGTCGCACCTGGTCGACTCCGGCCCGGTCGAGCGCGAGTGGATTTTCAACGGCAGCTGGCGCCGTCCGCTGTGGGGCAGCCACGCCCTGGCGGCCGGCTGGGAATTCGGGCGCAAGGGGCGCAGCGAATACCGCCGCGAGCGCCAGTTTGACGCCGGCGGCGCACTGCTGCGCGCCAGCGACGAGCACTACCGCGCCAGGGTCGCGCGGTCTGCTTTCTTCATCCAGGACGAATGGGACATCGACGCCGCCTGGTCGGCCTACCTCGGCCTGCGCCGCGAAGACCTGCATACGACCGGGGAGGGGAACGCCGATGCGGCAGTCGACGTCAAAGCCGGCGCCTGGAGCCCGGTCTTCCAGGCGCTGTTCAAGCCGCAGCGGCTTGACGCCGATACTGGGCCGCGCGACCAGTTCCGCATCGCCGTCGGCCGCACCTACAAGGCGCCGAACATCGTCCAGCTGATGCCGCGCCGCTATACCGTCGACAACAACAACAGCGCCACCAATCCCGACCAGCAGGGCAATCCGGGCTTGCGTCCGGAACTGGCGCTGGGCGTCGACCTGGCCTGGGAGCGTTACATCGGCAAAGGCGACATGTTCAGCGTCAGCGCCTTCCACAAGCGCATCCGCGACATCACCTTGCTGCGTGTCGCCGAGAACGCGGGCATCTGGACCGCCACATCGGAGAATCAGGGCGACGCCACCGTGCAGGGCATCGAATTCGAGGCCAGGGCGACGCGCGGGCCGCTGACGGCGCGCCTCAACCTGGCGCGCAACTGGTCGCGCATCGCCAGCGTGCCGGGGCCTGGCAACCGCATCGAGGGGCAGGCGGCGCACAGCGGCAACGTCGGAATCGATCACGTGGCGACCTCCAGCCGCATCGACCTGGGCGGCACCTTCACCTGGCGCGGGCCGGTGGCGAACCGGTCGAGCGCGCTGCTCTCGTTCGATAGCGGCGCCAAGCGCCAGCTCGACCTGTATGCGCTGTGGAAGCGCGATGCGAAGTCGCGGCTGCGCCTGTCGGTGTCGGACCTGCTGCACCAGGACCAACGCGAACGGCTGGTCTACGCCGGCGCCAGTGGGCTCGCGCGCACCACCGTCTTCCGCGTGCACCCTGTGTGGCGCCTGGTGTGGGAACAGCCGTTATGAATGCCTAAAAAGGCACGCGCATGAACAAGATGGGAATCTCCTTCTTGCGCGCGCGGTGCAAGGTGTACACGGAATAGGCAAGCAGCCCGGCGGATAGCAGGTGCGGGTTGCCGCCGGCCAGTTCGTAGGCATCGATATCGTTGCCGCGATACCCGTTGCGCCCGCGGACCTTGGTGTAGTAGGTGAATACGTGGGCCGCGTTCGAATACAGGTTCGTCGCAATAAAACCCTGTCCAAAGCCGGAGCGCGCGCTGGATTCGTGCTGGAGCATCAGTTCCGCTGCCAGATTGCTGGCGATGAAGCCGGCTGCGCTGCTCACCTGGCGCTGGGACGGGCTTGGGCGGATGCGCCATGTTGTCTGCGTTTCACCGCAGATCAGGGTGCATTGCGTGCCCGGCACGAGGATGCGAATCTCCGTGGCCCCGGCGGCGCGATCGGCCGCCGCATGCCCCAGTTCGTGAACATAGATGCCGGCGAAGATGCCGGCTGCCGCGCCCGCGGCACGCTCGACGTCATGGCTTGCAGCCTGGGCAGGATCGCTCGCAACGAGTGCCATCAACAACAGGAGCGGTCTGGTCATTCGGGCCTTCCGGCGGCTGGCTTGTCGTACGGCGAAATCAACAAGCGGTGTGAGGAAAGATCGATCAGCACGCGATACCGTTCAAAGAAGGGGGCGCCCAGGATGCCGTCGAAGGGCGCGCCCGCCAGGCTGACGCGTTCGGCCGCGAGCCGGCCCAGGGAGCGGCCGGCGCTGTCCTGCACCTGTCCCAAATCGCGCGGATCGCAATCACGGGTATCTGCGGTTTTAGGCAGGCATCGGGAAGCCGTGGTACCCGGGGCCATACTTTGTGCATTGACGAGATTGACCTGGGCGCCGGTATCCAGCACGAACTTGAGCGCTTTGCCATTCACGGTCAGGGCGACGTTCGGGCCTTCCTTGCCGTATTCCAGGCGCAGCGCTTGCCAGTCTTGCTGGTCCGCTTGCGGACCTTCGCCGGGCGCATACATTGCCAGCGTGCGGAGACGGTAATCGAACATCAAGGGCCGGCGCCCGAAGGCGGCAAGTCCGATTGCCCCGGCCCCGCGTGCTTTGGTCAGTTCCGCCTCGAGTCCTTCCGCTGCGCCTCCCCACTGCACATGGACGCGGCCATCGACCGGACCAAGTCCGCTCTTGCCGACTACGACCGGGTCGGCGATGAAATTGCGAACTTCGTAGACCTTGCCTTGCAGGTCGGCGAACTTTGTCTTTTGATCGAGCAGCGTCACCGCGCCGGACTGGCTGATTGTCTTTTCCGGGAGCGAGAGGCCGAGCGCGCCGCCCGAGTCGATCATCAGGCGCGACGAGACGGCGCCCACCGTGACCGTAACGAAGGGGATATTGTTGATGAAGGTGAGCGGGACGACATCCGCAGCCATGGCGGCGGCATGCAGGACAGTCCCGGCGAGGAAGAGCAGGGTGCGCATTCAGCGTGCCGACAAAAACGCCGCCGCCTCGGTCCGGAAGCGCTGCGGCTGGTCCCACATGATGAAGTGTGCGCTGTCCGGAATGCGTTTCAGGGTCAGCTGCCTGATCGGTGCATACGCGCTCTTGTAGACGGCGTCGAACTGATCCGCCGGCAGTGGCACGCTTTTCGGCTGGATATACAGCACCGTGACCGGCACCGCGATCTTAGGCAGTTCGGGAATCAGGTTCGTGACGATCAACTCGCGGTAGGCGCGGATGCCCACGTCGGGGTCGCTGCTCATGGAATCCTTGATCGCCACCGGACGCATCGCCTCGGTGTCGACCATGCCCGTAATCGTCTCGTTGGCGCGCTTGCTGCGCTGCTCCGGATCGGCCGCGCGCATGCTGGCGGCGACCTGGTCGGCGACCGCTTCGACACGTGCGGGTGCGGCGCCGGGGCCGGCGAAGAAGGTGCCCAGGAAGGGGAACATGTCGACCACCATCAGGCGCGAGAGCGCGTCCGGATGGCGGCTCGCCAGCATCAGACCGATGGTGCCGCCCATCGAGTGGCCGATGACGGCGGGCTGCTTCAGGTTCGACTCCTTGATGTAGCGCGCGATCTCTTCGGCGACCGGCGCCGCCACCGTGCCCTCCTTGTTGGCGCCGGCCGGCTGCCCGGCGAAGCCCCCAATATGAACGAGGTGGTAACGGTAGCCCGGCAGCGCATCGACCGTCGAGGACCAGGCGCGCGGCGAGGAATTCAGGCCGGGGATCAGGATCACGTCGGGACCCGAACCTTCGCTGCGCACGGTGATGCGTTCCGACGAAAAGTCGGCGGCCGTTGCGCAGGACAAGGGCAGGGCGGCCAAGGCCGCGACCGCGCCGGCCAACAGGGCGCGGCGCGAAAAATTCATCAACTTCATACTGGCTCCTGATCGTTAAATAAAGTAAGCGCTTGTTTTCATTCGTGGCGCAAGCAATCCACCGGCAGCAGCCTCGACGCCCTGCGCGCCGGATAGAAGCCGAAGAACACCCCCACCGCCGTCGCAAACGCACAGGCCACGATCACCGCGCTCAGGCCCACGCGCACATCGAATTCGGCGGCCGCCGAGATGGCCATCGCGCCGGCCGCCGCGATGGCGATGCCGACCGCCGCCCCGGCCAGGCAGATCACCACCGCCTCGACCAGGAACTGCAGCAGGATGTCGCGCGGCTTGGCGCCGATGGCCATGCGGATGCCGATTTCGCGCGTGCGTTCGGTCACCGAGACCAGCATGATGTTCATGATGCCGATGCCGCCGACCACCAGCGAGATCCCGCCGATCACGCCCAGCAGGGCCGCGATGCCGGCGCTGATCTTGGTGGCCGTGGCGGCGAAGGTCGCCATGTTCTGCACCTTGAAATCGTCCGGATCATCCAGCTTGATGCGGTGGCGGTCGCGCAGGGTTTCCTTCATGTCTTCGATGGCGTCGGCCAGCACGCCGTCGCTCCTGCCCTGGGCAGCGATGTAGTGGACGTTGTCGGGGAAGGGGCCGCGCACCATGTAGGCGCGCGCAGCGGTGATCGGCACCAGCACCATCTCGGACAAGTCGTCGCCGTCGAGCTGGCGGCCTTCGCCCTGCAAGACGCCGATCACCTGGAAGGCGACGTTCTCGATACGCAGGTATTTGCCGAGCGGGTCCTGGCGGTAGAAGTACTGGTCCGCCACCTTCTGGCCGATCACCACCATGCGCGCCGCGGCGCGCACGTCGTCGTCGGTGAACGTGCTGCCCTGGTCGATCTTCCAGTTGCGGATCTTGAACATGGCCGGCGTCACGCCGTGCACCAGGCTGCTCGAGGTCTCGTTGCCGGCCGCGAGCTTGAAGCTGCCCTGCAGGGCGGGCGCCGCGCCGGCCAGGCTAGCCAAGCGGTTCATGGCGGTGGCGTCGGCCACCGTCAGCGACGGCATGGCGCCGCTGCGCATGCGCTGGGCCTCGGTGCGGTTCCCGCCCGGGAAGACGTAGACCATGTTGGTGCCGAGCGCCTGCATCTCTTTCTTGATGAAGCGCTGCATGGTGTCGGCGAGCGCCATCATCAGCACCACCGAGGCGATGCCGATCACGATGCCGAGCATGGTGAGCGCGGTGCGCAGGCGGTTGGCCGCCATCGAACGCAGCGCTTCCAGGATCACTTGCAGGAACTTCATGCATCGCTCCCGGCGGCGGCGAGTTCGTGGCTGGCTACCAGCTGGCGCAAGCCTTCGGCCGATGGCCCGTCGTAGAGCACATGCCCATCCTTCAGGCGCACCAGGCGCCGGCTCCAGGCCGCGATGTCCGGTTCGTGCGTCACCAGTACGATGGTGATGCCACGTTCGCTATTTAATGTCTGCAGGCCGCGCATGATGTCGTCGCTGGTCTGGGTATCGAGGTTGCCGGTCGGTTCGTCGGCCAGGATCAGCGGCGGGTCGCCGACCAGCGCGCGCGCGATCGCCACGCGCTGCTGCTGGCCGCCCGACAGCTGGTTCGGCGTGCGCTTGCCGAGTTCTCCCAGGCCGACGCGTTCGAGCTCCTGGTGCGCCTTCGCCAGCGCCCGTGCGCGCGCCACGCCGGCGTAGATCAGGGGCAGGGCCACGTTCTCGAGCACGCTCATGCGCTTGATGAGATTAAAACTCTGGAACACGAAGCCGATGGTGCGGTTGCGGATCTCGGCCAGCTGCGCGCGCGTGAGGGCGAGCGTGTCGGCGCCGTCGAGCAGGTAGTCGCCGCCCGTGGCCTGGTCCAGGCAGCCGAGGATGTTCATCAGCGTCGACTTGCCGGAACCGGACTGGCCCATCACCGCGATGAAGTCGCCCCGTTCCACCCGCAGGTCGACGCCGAACAGCACCGGCGTTTCGACGCTGCCCGAGACATAGCTCTTGGTGACGGCGCGGATGTCGATCAAAGCCGCCGTCATCACATGTCCTGGCTTGGGGCCAGCGAACGCGTGACCACGCGCTCGCCCGCTTTCAGGTCGCCGCTCACGACTTCGGTGTAGCGGAAGTTCGACAGGCCGATGCGGATGTCGACCGGCTTCGCCTCGTTCTTCGCGTCGAGTTTGTAGACCTTGAAGACGCGCGCGGTCTCGCTGGCGCTGCGGAAGGCGAGATCGTCCTCTGGCTGCGGCAGGGCGGCGCCGTTCGCCGGCTCCTTCGCCTTCTTCTCGGCCAGGGCCTTGCGTTCCTTTTCCTGCTCGTCTTCCGAGGGGCGGAAGCGCAGGGCGGCGGTCGGGATGCGCAAGGCTTTCGGCCGGTTGTCGACCACCAGCCGCACTTGCGCCGTCATGCCGGGTTTCAGGAGTTCGTCCTTGTTGTCGACGTCGAGCACGACGTTGTAGGTGACCACGTTCTGCACCACGTTCGGCGCCAGGCGGAACTGGCGCATGGTGGCGTTGAACTCGCGGCTAGGATAGGCGTCGACCACGAAGCGCGCCGGCAGGCCGTCCTTCAGCGCGCCGACGTCGGCTTCCGAGACGCTGGTATCGATCTGCATCTTGGTCAGATCCTGCGCGATCTGGAACAGGTTCGGCGTGTTGAAGGAAGCGGCCACGGTCTGGCCCAGGTCGATCGTGCGCTTGATGATGACGCCGTCGATCGGGCTGCGGATCACGCTGTTGTTGACGTCGGCCAGCGCGCGTTCGAGCTGGGCGCCCGCCAGTTGCTGGTTGGCGCGTGCGACATCGAGTTCGCGGCGCGACTGGTCGAGCGCGAGACTGGACACGAAGTTCTGGGCCACGAGCTGCTTGTTGCGCTCGAAGCTGGCCTGGGCCAGGCGCGCCGAGGCCTGCGCCGAGGCGACGCTGGCGCGTGCCTGGCCGACCTGGGCGTTGAAGATGGTCGGGTCGAGTTTCAGCAGCACTTGCCCCTTCTTGACGCGGTCGTTGAAGTCGGCCTTGAGCTCGACGACCGTGCCCGAGACTTGCGAGCCGACGTTCACCAGCGCGACCGGATTGATGGTGCCGGTGGCCGTGACGGTATGCGTGATCGAGCCGGTATCGACTACGCTGGCGCGGTATTTCAGCGGCGGCGGCTTGTCGTCGTTGCTGCGCTTGGCGTAGACGACGGCCGCGGCGCCCGCGATCAGGAGGGCGCCCGCGACCAGCGCGCGCTTTTTGGTGAAGATCTTCATCGTATCGCCTGTCCAGGTTGGATGATGCTAATTTGCAATTAGTCGAGTGTCTGTGATTTTTGTGCTTTCGGCAATGCAAAACGAATGCATATCGCAGGGAATCGGATATGCATGTGGGAATTGCGACGCGGCGATGACGGGACGCCGGCGGCGATCCGTTAAAATGGCGGCATTCTTACTTATTAGTGCAACCATCATGACTCAGGACGAACTCAAGCAAGCCGTGGCGCGCGCCGCCATCGATTACGTGGTCGATGGCGAAATCATCGGCGTCGGCACCGGCTCGACGGCCAACTTCTTCATCGACGAACTGGCGAAGATCAAGCACCGCATCAAGGGCACCGTGGCTTCCTCCGAAGCGACCGCGGCGCGCCTGCGCGGCCACGGCATTCCCGTGTTCGACCTGAACGAGGTCGAGTCGATCGCCGTCTACATCGACGGCGCCGACGAAATCACGGAGCAGGGCGCGATGATCAAGGGCGGCGGCGCCGCGCTCACGCGCGAGAAGATCGTGGCCTCGGTGTCGAAGCAGTTCGTTTGCATCGCCGACGGTTCGAAGCTGGTGCCGACGCTCGGCACCTTCCCGCTGCCGGTCGAAGTCATTCCGATGGCGCGCGCGGTCGTGATGCGCAAGCTCGCCGCCCTCGGCGGCCAGCCGCGCCTGCGCACCAAGCCGGGCAGCACGGACGCCTTCATCACCGACAACGGCGGCGAGATCATCGACGTGGCCGGCATGCGGATCGCTGACCCGGTGGCGCTCGAAACCGAGATCAACGGGATCGTCGGCGTGATCGCGGTGGGCCTGTTCGCGATCAGCGGCGCGGATGTCTGCCTGCTGGGCATGGCGGACGGCGTCAAGAAACTCACCTTCTGATCGACGGGGCCGCGATGAAAGCACTGCTGGCGCTGGTGATTGCAAGCCTGATTGGCGGCTGTTCGATGTTCAAGTCGAAGATGCCGGCCGCGCCGCGCGCCCCGGCGCCCGTCAAGGCGGCGCCGCAGCTGGCCGACGCCAACGGCGTGCCGATCGAGCGCGTGCCGTATCGCGTCGGCGTGTCGTCGGTCACGGTCGAGCAGCTGGCGCGGCAGTATGCCTGCGTCGGGCAGGGCGCGGGTCTCGTCACCGAGCCGGGCCCGGTCGAGGTGTATCGCCTGCAGTGCAGCGACGGCAAGGTGTTCATGGCGCGTTGCGAGCTGCGCCAGTGCCGCAAGATGTAGTGAACTCGTTTGGGCTCCAATAGTGCCGCCGTTTTCCTTTGTCAAAGGGGGATTTGAACCGCATACGAATTCTTTCTGCGAATCTGATTCCTGGCAGTGTAGAGATTGACGAGCAGATCATCTCCAACGTCCCGTATGGTGTTCTTGCCCCGAATACCCTTTCACCCAGGCTTGCTCGATGAATGTGCCGGAAGACACTTTGTTTATGTCGTCCCCTAAATTTGAGGCAATAGCGAGCGTGATAGAGGCGCAGCCGACAGGTGCATTCATTTGGGGGCTGCCTGTCGATCAGGGGTCTAACCGATGTCTGGATCATGAAAACGGTATTGGCGACCGCGTTCGTTGACGGGCGCGAGATAGCGCAGAGACTCTTTATCGCCGAATCCGGCGCCGCGCAGCGTGGCATACAGCTGATAAAACTCGCTGCTGAGGTCTCCCGCAAAGATGCCCGGATCGTCTGAGCCAAGCGTTACCATAATCGGTGGATCGCCTTCCTGTAGGAATCCCGGTACGCGCATCCATCGGAACGAATGATGTTCGCTGAAGGTGCGATACTGGCTGATACGAACATTGCTGGATGGCAATGTCTCGATGAGCACATGTCGTGCACTGACTTCCATCATCAATGCTTGCTGCAAACGGAGGTAGGTCGCAGCACTGAAGTAGTCGGCCTTGACGTCGATAAGCGCCTCACTTCGCTTCCATAAATCTCTATCAGTTTGCCAACGCCACAACAGCGCCAGATCCTCTTTGAAGTCCTGGCGCGCGCGATACACTCGCAGCGCCTCCATGTGCTGGAGGTCGTTGATGGGAGTGAACAGTGGCTTCCATTCCGTGCTTTGTGCCTCTTGTAAATAGCCCATGTGTAAATGACGGAATCCCATTGCGCGCTCAAGGGCTGTGCAACTTACATCAACGCCAAATAACTGACTCGAAAGGGCGGCGAGATCGCATTCGACGCTGTAAGCCTCGGCGGTGGCGCCGATTCGCCTGAGCAGGCGCCATGCGGCGAGCAGGTCAAGCAGCCAGTCTCCCTTGCTGACGATGATGTCCGTCGGCATGCGCGCTAACCATAGTTGGGGAAGAATACCCATTGCGGTGCCGTGACCTATACGATCCCCATCCCGCAAGTCGAGCAGCTCAAGCGCATCGAGCATATGGCGCAGACCGCTTAGCAGGTGCGGGAAATCCTCACCGGCGTGATAGCTCCTGCGCGTGAGACCTGCATGCCGGCACAGTCTGTAGCACGTTGAAAACACCTCGGGAGGCGCGTGCAGTTCGTTTGCCGCTGCATCGATGCCGCGTAGCCAGGATCGAAGCCGCGGCCAGTCATCGAGCGTTTTGATCAGGGCATGTGCCTTTAACTCCAGATCCTGGCGCAGTGCATAGAAGCGGTACGGCCCAGCGTCGGAGCTGTCGCTATTCCATGGCTGCTTGATAAAATGGGCCACCAAACCGAGGCGCAGCTGTCGACGATCTGAGGGCAACCAGGATTTTATGCTCTCGTCTAAGGCATCTAGCAGGGCGCTCAGCGGTAATGATGACCCTGGCGGCGCCTTGCTCGACGTGCTGATAAAGTCTAGGTACAGGCGGTAGCCACCCAGCATTTGCTTTATCAAAGCAGCATTCTCGACTGCAGTTCCTTTTGGTGCGAATCGTCCCTCCAGGTAACCAACGCGACTGTAGCGTGAATGCCGTCCGTGCATGGCCAGGAAACGATTTTCGTAATCGCGTTCGGCCGGTTCGCGTAGGTCAGTCCATGTGAGTTTTTGGAACTGGTCGAAGCCATATTGCTCCTCGCTCTGCACCAGTAGCCGATAATATTGGTTCTGCAGAAGAATGTAACAATGCAGCATCCGTTCGAGTACGGTATCGGGTGCAAAGCCGAGTCGATGTAACACTAGGCAAATCCATCGAAGCTCATCGAGCGCGGTGGTCGAGGCACTCAGCGCCAACGCGGACTCGCCTGGTAGCGGCGCAACCCACTGATCCGCGCCGCTATCGGCCACCGATGCGTAATCCGGCGGTAACAGCGTATTACTAGGCAGCGCATTCGTGGCTGCGGATATCAGCCAGCCCCGCAGTTTTTTTGCGGCATGGAGTTGACGCCGCAGTTCGCTCGGGGACAGCGTCGGATTAATGGCATGCGCCAGCTCGCGCATCTTTACGCTGCCGTTCGAAGATGCATTCAACCAAGTCGATTCGAATTTCTTGGTCTCATCTTCAGGCCGATGAAGCGCGCGTAACCAGCATAGCTCTGCGTGGGTGCTACCGTTCAAATGCAGATGTGTTTCATGCAGCCCTTCGCGTTCCAGATAGTCTTCGACCAATGGATCGTAAGGCGTCATAACAGTCAGGTTGAAGTTGGCCCAAGTAGGCTTTTCTTTCGCGCGCAGCCAATGCTGTGATATCAGCTCATGCAGGTAGGCCCCATCGGTCGGCCACGCATGGCCGGCGGCCTGCACTGGCAGACTGCAGATCCGGCTAGTAACGCTTTGCTGCCAGACACCGAACTTATCCAATTGGACATATAAAGTTCCATGTCGCGCGGACAGGAATTCGCGCTGTAGCGCGTGCAAGGCGCCTGGCAAGCACCATTGCCTTCCATTATTGCCGTGTAACTGTTCGAGCATGGCCCAGCCACGTTCGAATACGTGATCCGGTTCGCGCGCGGCCCACGGCTGATAAGTGAGGTACACCGCTTCACGCATCGTTGCACGATTGATCGGTGTCTGAAACGGGTGCGTTTGTAACAACCCGAGAACTTTCGGACTCGACATCACTGTGGCGCTGATTAGCGAAAGTGTCGACAGTGTTTTTGTCATAACGGCATCGCTTCAACGGTTCCGTCAGACTGCGCTGGTGATGGCCTCGGTGCGTCAAGGGCAGCCAACCTTGGAACAGGCAGCTTTTTTGACAAGCGGATGCGATCGGCAGTTGCTGACTGCGTTGCCCAAGTGATCCCGTGGATAAACGATTTCTCTATCAGGTTCCAGGCTGCAGGATCGCACAGCACATCTTCCGCGGATAACGCGGGGGGCTTGTCTGTGAGTGTCGCCAGTAAGCTCGTCACGCTGGCGCGGGCGTGCACCGGATGAAGCAATCCAAGAATTAGGGGCGATGTCGCGACAAGATAGGTAAGCGGCAAGCTCTCTCGATTGTCGCCAATTAATTTCAATTTATCATAAAAATTTTTCGCCGATGTTAGTGGATTGGTGCGATCTATACCGGAAGCAGAAACATTTTTATTTTTGTCGATTAGCAGGTGGTGGTCGCTTTCCTCGACGTAAAAGGCATTCACCGCGCACAGCGCGAACAATTCCATCATGCTTGCCGTACAAATCTTTCCTCGCCGGTTGTCAGATACTTTTTCAAGGCTAAAATAAAGTCGCGTCCAAATCTTTCCAAGTAGGACAGCAGAAGGCGTGATCCGCGCACGTAAATGGCCGGTAGCTTTGAGCCACTGATTAATCACCTTCGCAAGGTTTTGAACATGAAGGGGCGTGTCGGTGCTGTCAGTGTCGACGTCTGCATCTTCATCGGTATGTTCTTCCGTGTCGATGTCCGAATCCTGTTCATTTTTCGACGGTTTTTTACTTTCCGACGTGGCTTTCTGCTCCACTTCTTCTTCCAGCAGAGGACTATTTCCTTCCCAAGCGGGACAGGAGATGCTCACTGATGGATACGTCTTGGGAAGAACACTCAAGACCTTATAGCTTCCGTCGCTGTATGTCTGAAGACTCAACAGCTTCTCGATAATTCCCAGAATATTAAAAATCGACGCGTAGGTGCGATTGCTTGAACCCGAAATCTCCACCAAGCTCAACGCAAATGCCGGAATTTTTTTCTTGCAGTTGTCGTGATGCGACGCAGTTTGAACCCAGCTATTGAGCGCGCTTTTAATCGGCATGAAACCTTCGGCACCAGGCCCGTCTGGCGTTTTTGCCAGCAGGGTGCCTTTTGGCTTGCGCATGTGCAAACCGATTACGCCAAATCGGACCAAGGCGCCATTGACCCCTGGGGCAATCAACACCGCGGTGGCGTGGCGAGCCCAGTTCAAAGCGTCTTCTTTTCTGCCAAGCCCCATATATTGGTGGAATTGCCACTTGAGCGAAGCGTGCGGCTGCTCCTTTCCTCTTCGTAGCAATACTTGCCCATACAAAGAAACACTGCCAGGGCCTCCGAACAGGTAGCGCAGGACCGACGATGGATCTCCTGCGCAGAGATTTGCCACATCCGCAGCAAGGGCGGGAAAGCAACTTTTTAGGTTTTCTTCGCTTGGTTGTGGCCGTAGATAGGCAGCGGTGTCGAGGTCGCCGTCCCGGATCGATAATTCAAACACGGCGTCGATCAAGGCAGGCAGCTCATGGGCAGCAATTGCATCGACGTCGACACCGAATTTATACAGACTGCCGAGCGCCATCGCTTGAAGACTTTCGCGCAAGGCGTTTGAAAGCAGAGAGTCTGTGGAATGCCCCGCTTCATCCTGCGCCCACTCGTTCGAAATTATGCCTTGTTCATCCGTTTGCGCAAGGTATGGGGCGCAGCGCGAAAGGACTTGCAAAACCGAGCGCAATGGTTGCTTGAGCAAAAACTCCCGATAAAGCCGGATGTCGCTCTCGACCTTGATCCTGAGTCCGCGGCGTATCAATTCGTCGACCACTACCTCGGGTGCGCGCGCAGCGGTCCAGCTGCCGTGTTTCAGCAAGTACCTCGTCTGACTACGCTCCAATAAATTCCAGAGCGGTCGCAGCTGCAGGCGTCGACGAATCGGGAACAGCTTGAGCAAGTATTGGTCTTCCAAGTGGTCGACCATTCTAACGCGCTGCATGCGGCGGTCTTCTCCCTGATCATGTCTGCTGTGACCCAGATTGTCGAAGAAATGATCTCGTACCAGCAGCGAGTACAGTTCCATGTCGCCAGTGACCAGAATGACCAGTTTGGGAGTGTCAAGATAATTTCGAATACATTCGAGGACCGCGAGCGCGTGCTTGGCATTGGTATCGGCGTCATCGAATGCAAGCACTAACGCCTTCACGCCCAGGATTTTGCATGCTGTGTCGATCACCGAATGCAAATTGACGCGCAGATCCTTGCTATGTCTCGCTCGTTCGAGGCCATGGTCAAGAAACAGCTCAGGATCCAGATATTGCAGCTGGTGGTGATTTTCCGCGAACAAACTCAGCCCGCCTGCCAATCGCTTGAAAAGTTCACGGAATTGTCGATGGTCCGAGGTGCTGTCTTGGGTGGAACCTTGACGCGTTCGCACATCAATACGTTCCGCCAAGGCTTTCAGTACACCCAGCAGAATGATTTCATTAGCTTCGATCCGGCTCGGATCAATATAAGCAAGCGATGCTAGATAGGTGAGCCGTGTTGGCAGGTCGTCAAACGTCGCTTGTAGGAAGGTCGATTTGCCTGCGCCCCTGGTCCCGTCAATGAAATAGACCAGGCCACTTCCGGGAGGATAGGCCTCGGACTCCCTGGCTGCTTTCCCAAACCCACTTGAGATTTTTTCAATTTTTTCAAGATCGGCGCCGATCTGAAGGGATAGATCATTGAAACGTCCGCGTTGAACCAGATCATCGATATTGACAGCGCTGTTATTTTCGCTCCGGTCCAAGTCGATGGTGATGGAGGCGGGCGGAGTTTTTTCGCCAATCATGAGGTTTCCTGAGTTTATTTGAATGGTAATTGTGGCGCATGCCTTCTAACGCCGCAACAGCAAAGTTTAGATTTGAAGTATTGACTACGGTCGCTTTCGCATGTCTGTCTACTTTTTTTAGACGCTGTAACCGTTAAGTCGGGTGCTGTACTTGAACTAAGTTCGCGCCACTCACTCCAGGCTACTCAGCAATTAATCAGCGAAGTCGGGAGGCAGATACCATTTTTGGATGGCGAGCCTTTTGGCTAAATAATTTGCGTCAAGCGGCTTACTAGTACGGATCACGCTATAGATCAGGCAAGTCAGCTTGGATGACAGCGCAGATGACAGCCTTTTCGGCACCTCAGTCGCGTGCAGGCGTTCTGCAACTTGATTGAGGATTGGGTTGTAACGGCAGCTTTATAACTTTATTCGGTCACCCTGCCGCGCAGCGCCTTGACCTGCCCACTGCGCGTCTTCTCATCGAGCCTGCGCCGCTGCGAGCCACGCGTCGGTTTCGTGGCGCGGCGCACGATCGGCACCTCGGCCGCCTGCGTAATGAGCGCTTGCAAGCGCTGCAGCGCATCTTCCTTGTTCTGTTCCAGGCTGCGCGATTGCTGCGCCTTGAGCACCAGCACGCCTTCGCGCGTGATGCGGGTGTCGCGCATCTCGAGCAGGCGTTCCTTCACGTAGTCCGGCAAGGACGACGCCTTGATGTCGAAGCGCGCGTGCACCGCGCACG
>Ga0213834_100550_pt1 | contig 16790 bp, 14 predicted proteins | sample SWPTP12_FD_160580 | JGI IMG/M metagenome (GOLD analysis project Ga0213834, IMG submission 160580) | Coastal seawater microbial communities from Marineland, Florida, United States - SWP TP1 #2 | ecosystem: Environmental > Aquatic > Marine > Coastal | place: USA: Florida | collected 2016-08-06 | reverse complement strand
TTTCGATGGTGCGCTTGAAGCGACGCATTGCGACTTCGAACGGCTCGTTTTCTTTAAGGCGGATAGTGGTCATGTAAAAATGAAACCGTTGGATTTGGGAAGAACGAAATTCTAGCAGCTTTTGGGAAGCAGTGGAAGAGATTACGCCGATGTGATGAATTTGATACAGGCTTACACGCTCTGGCCGGCAACGAATCCGGAGGCCCAGGCCCACTGGAAATTATAGCCGCCCAGCCAGCCGGTGACGTCGACGGCCTCGCCGATGAAATACAGGCCCGGCACGTCTTTCGCCATCATGGTTTGCTGCGACAAGGCGCGGGTGTCGACGCCGCCCAGGGTCACCTCGGCCTTGCGGTAGCCCTCCGAGCCGGTCGGGACGATGGCCCAGCGGTTGATGGCGTCGCCGAGTTTGCGCAGCTTGGCGTCGGGCATGTCGGCCAGGCGGGCGTCCGCGGCCAGGCCGTTGGCCAGCAGCAAGCCCTCGACCAGGCGGGTCGGCAGCCATTGGGTCAGCACGTTGCCAAGCTGCTTCTTGACCGTGGTCTTGGAGCCGATCAGTTCCTCGGCCACATCCATTTCCGGCAGCAGGTTGACCACGATCGGCGTGCCCGGCTCCCAGAAGCTGGAAATTTGCAGGATGGCCGGGCCGGACAGGCCGCGGTGGGTGAACAACAAATCTTCGCGGAACAGGCCGCGTTTGGCGTTTTTCCCCTTGCCGGAACCGGTGGAGACTTCGACCTCGAGGGCGATGCCGGCCAGCGGGGCAAACGCTTCCCAGCTCGGGCCGTCGAAAGTCAGCGGCACCAGGCCGGGACGGGTCTCGATCAACGGCAGGCCGAACTGGGTGGCGATGCGGTAGCCGAGGTCGGTCGCGCCGATCTTCGGGATCGACAGGCCGCCGGTGGCGATGACCACGCTCTCGGCTTCGATGTCGCCGTGGTCGGTGTCGATCAGGTAGCCGCCCTCTTCCTTCGTGATGCCATTGACCTTGCACGGCATGCGCCAGTTGACTTCGGCGGCGCTGCACTCGGCTTTCAGCATGGCGATGATCTGCTCGCTGGAGTCGTTGCAGAAGAGCTGGCCGCGGTGCTTTTCGTGGTAGCCGATGCGGTGCTTTTTCACCAGCGCGAGGAAGTCCTGCGCCGTGTAGCGCGACAGCGCGCTTTTACAGAAGTGCGGATTCTCGGACAGGAAATTGGCCGGCCCCGCATTGATGTTGGTGAAATTGCAGCGCCCGCCGCCGGAGATGCGGATTTTCTCGGCCAGCTTCTCGGCGTGGTCGATCAGCACCACGCGCTTGCCGCGTGCGCCGGCGATTGCCGCGCACATCATTCCGGCCGCGCCTGCGCCGATTACCGCTACATCGAATTGTTTTGCCATGAGCTGCCGCCGCCAGATTCAAAACCGGCCATTGTAGCCGGTTAGGAAGCGACCGGATAGCGGCGCCGCACATCGCGCGAGGCCGCCGCAACGCGCGCCACCTGGTTCGCGATCGACACCGGGACCGGCGCCTCTCCGGCCAGCGCCGCCCGGATCCAGGCCGCGGTGGCGGCCGCGTCGCGCGCTTCCGGCACGGCGGACAAGGTATCGGCCGGCGGATCGCGCTCGACCATGACCTCGCGCACGCCGTCGTGGAACCAGTCGATCTGCTGGGCCCGGTGCGGATTGGCGACCGTTTCCCCCTCGGTGCCGCGCATCAGGAATGCGTCGCCACGGAGCGCCGGCGCGGCCGTCTGGAAGTACTCGCCCAGGGTCTGCAGGTATTCGGGGTGGGTGTAGGAGACCAGCCGCAAGGCCGCGCCCGCGAAGGGCTGCAGGATCTTGACGATCGTGTGGGTGGAATTGCGCACGCCGAGGACGCGGCGCAAGGAGAGCATGTGGGCCAGGCGCGGGGCCAGCGTTTCGATCGGCATGAAGGCCGGGCGGCCTTCTGCGAAAGCATCGTGCACCGCGGCGCTGGTGGCGGCTTCGGCCAGGCCCAGCTCGGCCAGGATCTCGGCCGTGGTGACGCGGCCCGGGTCGCTGCGCACGCCATGCACCAGGGTCGGCACGCCTTCGCGCGCCAGCAGCAGCGCCAGCAGCGGGGTCAGGTTGGCGAGTTTGCGCGCGCCGTTATAGCTGGGCACCAGCACCGGCGCGAAGTCGCCGGGCGGCGCCGGCAGCGGCGCGAAGGCGTTTTCGGCGGCATCCATGAAGCCGGCCAGTTCCTCGACCGATTCGCCCTTGATGCGCATGGCGAGCAGGATCGCGCCCAGTTCGAGGTCGGAGACGCGGCCGTCGAGCATGGCGCCGTAGAGGGCGGCGGCGTCCTCGCGCGTCATGCTGCGCGCGCCTTTGACGCCGCGGCCGATCTCCTTGATGAAGCGGGCGGCCGGGAAGGGTTCGGTGTGGGTAGTGGTGTCCATGCCGCCAGCTTACACCGTCAAGCGTTTGCCCTGCTTTTGCGCTGTTTGCTGCACGTAAGCATTTTTGGCGCTACACTCGTTGACCAGACTTCGTCCAACGGACCGCACCATGATGATCACACCAGATATCGAAAATACCAACGTTACCTCGTTCGGGCGCATTCCGACCCCGAGCGAATTGCACGCCAAGCTGCCGCTCACCGAGGGCGCCGCCGCCACCGTCATGAACGGCCGCGCCGCCCTGCGCGACATCCTCGACCGCAAGGACAAGCGCCTGTTCGTGGTCGTCGGCCCCTGCTCGATCCACGACCCGGAAGCGGGCCTGGACTACGCGCGCCGCCTGAAGTCTTTACAGGCCGAAGTCAGCGAGACTATGCTGCTGGTGATGCGCGTCTATTTCGAAAAGCCGCGCACCACCACCGGCTGGAAGGGCTATATCAACGATCCGTTCATGGACGACTCGTTCCAGGTCGACGTCGGCATGGAACGCGCACGCCAGTTCCTGATTGATGTGTGCGAACTCGGCCTGCCGACCGCCACCGAGGCGCTCGACCCGATTTCGCCGCAATACCTGGGCGACCTGATCGCCTGGACCGCGATCGGCGCGCGCACCACCGAATCGCAGACCCACCGCGAGATGTCCTCGGGCCTGTCGACGCCGGTCGGCTTCAAGAACGGCACCGACGGCGACGTCAGCATCGCGATCAACGCGGTGCTGTCCTCGGCCAACCCGCATGCCTTCCTGGGCATCAACGACAAGGGCGCGGTCTCGATCGTGCGCACCCGCGGCAATGCGTATGGCCACGTCGTGCTGCGCGGCGGCGGCGACCGTCCGAACTACGATTCGGTGTCGGTCACGATCGCGGAACAGGCGCTGACCAAGGCCGGGCTGCCGGCCAACCTGGTGGTCGACTGCTCGCACGCGAACAGCTACAAGAAGCCCGAGCTGCAGCCGCTGGTGATGTCGGACGTGATCCAGCAGATCAAGCACGGGAATACATCGCTGGTGGGCGTGATGATCGAGTCGAACATCGTGGCGGGCAACCAGCCGATCCCGAGCGACCTGACGCAGCTGAAGTACGGCTGCTCGGTCACCGACGGCTGCATCGCCTGGGACGATACGGTGACGATGCTCAAGAATGCGCACAAGGAGCTGCTCGCGCGGCCATAAGGGACGGCGGCGGCGGGGGCGGCGCATGTGCTTTACAATGCTGCCTTTCGCTTCCCCCTTCCGGCATTTCCCATGATTGTTCTCGGCGTCGAATCCTCCTGCGATGAAACCGGCCTGGCTCTGTACGATACCGAGCGCGGGCTGCTGTCCCATGCCCTGCATTCGCAGGTCGCCATGCACGAGGAGTACGGCGGCGTGGTGCCGGAACTGGCCTCGCGCGACCATATCCGGCGCGCCCTGCCCCTGCTCGAACAAACATTGAAAGACGCCGGCATCGCCAAGGGCGACATCGACGCCATCGCCTACACCCAGGGCCCCGGCCTGGCCGGCGCCCTGCTGGTGGGCTCCTCGGTCGCCTGCAGCCTGGCCCTCGCCCTCGATAAACCCGTGCTCGGCGTGCACCACCTCGAAGGCCATTTGCTGTCGCCGCTGCTGGCGACCGACCGGCCGGCCTTCCCCTTCATCGCCCTGCTGGTCTCGGGCGGCCACACCCAGCTGATGCGGGTCGATGGGGTCGGACGCTATACGCTGCTCGGCGAAACCCTGGACGACGCGGCCGGCGAGGCCTTCGACAAATCGGCCAAGCTGCTCGGTCTCGGTTATCCGGGCGGGCCGGCCATTTCCCGCCTGGCCGAATTTGGCGACCCCGGCGCCTACACGCTGCCGCGCCCGATGCTGCACTCGAAGGATTTCAATTTCAGCTTCTCGGGCCTCAAAACGGCGGTGCTGACGGTGGTGAAGAACCACGAAGAGAAGGTCGTGGCCAACATCTGCGAGCAGGACAAGGCGAACATCGCGCGCGGCTTTGTCGACGCCATCGTCGACGTCCTGACCGCCAAGTGCATCAACGCGCTGCGCCACACGGGCCTGAAACGCCTGGTGATCGCCGGCGGCGTCGGCGCGAACGCGCAGCTGCGCGCTTCGTTAAATGCCGCGGCGGATAAACGCAAGTTCCGCGTCTTCTATCCGGAGCTCGAGTTCTGCACCGATAACGGCGCCATGATCGCCTTTGCCGGGGCCCTGCGCCTGGAGCGCAACCCGGCGCTGGCGACGCGCGACTACGGCTTCAATGTGCGTCCGCGCTGGCCGCTGGACGAGCTGGAAGCGGCCTGAGCCTGTCCCGGTAGCCTGGGGGAAGCTGATGGCGATGCCTGGCAAGCGGGGGCAAGGCGCGAGGAGGCCGCATGGTTGACCATGCAACGACGGGCAACGCAGCTCCCGTTTGTCAGGCGCGCCAGCAGCGACTCCAGGCTGCCGGGGCAGGCTCAGACACGTGAACTTGCAACGCTGACATCGATCCTACCGTGTGACCGCCCTGCCGCAAACGATGGCAAACTCGGGCGGTTCAGTTTCGGGAGGCTTTACATGCGCGTTGTAAGTTGGAACATTCACTGGGGTTGTGGGAAAGACGGGCGCATCCGAATCCACGCGATCATCGATGTGCTGCGCAAGCTCAATCCAGACGTGATCTGCCTCCAGGAAGTCGCCGCCAACCACCCCGAACTCGAAGGCAGCGCCACCGCCAACCAGTTCAAGCAGCTGGCGGGCGCATTCGGCGGCTTTCATCCGATCGAGCACGCGCCCAGTGAAATCTACCGCAACAACGTCCCCCGCCTGTTCGGCAACCTGATCCTCTCGAAATACCGTATCACCCAGGTGCAGCGCCACCTGCTGCCCTGGCCCGCCGACTTAGGCAGCCGGCCCGGCATGCCGCGCGGCGCCATTGAGGCCGTGCTCGATACGCCGGGCAGCAAGCTGCGCCTGGTCACCACTCACCTCGAATACCACTCGCCGCTGCAGCGCATGGCGCAGGTGCAGCGCCTGCGCGAACTGCATGCGGAGACCAGCGCCCGCGCGCGCGGGTTCGCCGCGCATCCGGACATGGACGCGCCGTATCAGTTAGGCGAGCGGCCGGCGGCGGCCATCTACTGCGGCGACTTCAACATGGCGCCCGGCGCCGACGATTACCAGGCGCTGCTGGCGCCGCACGCCGATGGCGCACCGGGGCTGGTCGACGCCTGGGGCATCCGGCACGCCGGCCAGGTGCGTGCGCCGACCACCGGGCTGCATGGCTATCCATGGCCGGAGAAGCCCGATTGCTACGATTATTTCTTCGTGACGGAAGACCTGGTGCGGCGCGTGGCGGGGGTCGAGGTGCAGTCGGAGACGGCGGCGTCGGATCATCAGCCGCTGGTGCTGGATTTAATTCCAGGGGCGTGATCCGGCGCCGGTTTCACGCGCTGCCTGAACGCGTGAACCGGCGCGAACATCACATCAACGGCGCATCCGCCTGGGCCGCGATCTCGCGCAATGCGCGCTCGAACACCTCGACCGGCTGACCGCCCGAAATCAAATGGCGCTGGTTGATGACGACCGCCGGCACCGAGCGGATGCCGGCGCGCTGGAAGAACAACTCGGTCTCGCGCACTTCGTCGGCATATTCGCCCGTCTCCAGCACGCGCTGCGCCTCGGCGGTGTCGAGGCCGACCTGGCCGGCCATGCGCACCAGCAGCTCGCGCGAACTCGGGTCTTCGGCGTGGGTGAAATAGGCTTCCAGCAGCGCCAGCTTCAATGCGTGCTGGCGGCCCTGCGACTCGGCCCAGTGCAGCAGGCGGTGGGCGTCGAAGGTGTTGTAGATGCGGCCGCGGCGCGCCATGTCGAAGGTGAAGCCGACCTCTTGCCCACGCTGGCGGATCATTTCGCGCGAGGCGATCTGCTGCTCGAGCGTGGAACCGTATTTTTCGGTGATGTGTTCGACGATGTCCTGGCCTTCGGGACCCATGTCCGGGTTCAGTTCGAAGGGCTGGAAATGGATCTCGGCGGTGACGTCGGGGGCGACTTTTTCCAACGCCTGTTCGAGTGCCTTGAGGCCGATCGCGCACCAGGGGCACGACACGTCCGACACGAAATCAATCCGCAATTGCTTGGTCACTATTTACCGCCTTCCTCATCAGGTGCCGGCAAAGGGCGCCGGCTTGGGCGGTATGTGGGGATGGTTGCGGGGGAATCAACGCCCCCCGCTTTTACTTCTTCTTCGCACCGGCGGCCTTGCTGCCGATACGCGATTCCTTGCCGGCGATGAGGTTGCCGATGTTCTTGCTGTGGCGCCAGAGCAGCAGCGCGCTCATGGCGATCACGGCGAACAGGATCTCGTCGACGCCGAACAGCAGGCCGTAATAGAACGGGGCGAACACCGAGGCGATCAGGGCGGCCAGCGACGAGTAGCGGAAGGCGTAGGCCACGACCAGCCAGGTGACCAGGGTCGCCAGGCCCAGCCAGACGTTCAGGCCGAGCAGCACGCCCAGCGCCGTGGCGACGCCCTTGCCGCCCACGAAGCGGAAGAACACCGGCCACAGGTGGCCGAGGAAGACGGCGATCGCGACCAGGGCGACGCCGCTCTCGTCGATCCCGTAGTCGGGGCCGATCTTGATCGCCAGCCAGACCGCCAGCCAGCCTTTGAAGCCGTCGCCGATCAGGGTGGCGATCGCGGCCTTCTTGTTGCCGCTACGCAGGACATTGGTCGCGCCCGGGTTCTTCGAACCATAGGTGCGCGGATCGGACAGGCCGAACACGCGGCTCATCACGACGGCAAACGAAATCGAGCCGATCAAATAGGCTGCGACGGTGAAGATCAGGGTGTTCATGTTGTGTTGTCTCTCTGGTAAGTCCCTCTGGCGGGCTCGTGAATATACACCAGCCCGCCGGGCGGCGGTAGTCAGTCGGCCAGCGCGCACTGCACCGGCCTGGCGCCCAGCACCTCGGCCAGCACCGCCGGCGCGATGCCGACCAGGTAGCCGCGCCGGCCGCCGTTGATATAGATTTTGGCGAGCGCGAGGATGCTTTCCTCGACATACACCGGCATCGCCTTGCGCGTGCCGAAGGGAGACGTGCCGCCGATCAGGTAGCCCGAGTGGCGCTGGGCCACGTCCGGCTTGCACGGCTCGACCGACTTGCAGCCGATCGCGCGCGCCAGGTTCTTGGTCGACACCTTGCAGTCGCCATGCATCAGCACGATCAGCGGGCGCGCCGCTTCGTCCTGCATCACCAGGGTCTTGACGACGTCGTGTTCAGGCACGCCCAGCGCGCTCGAGGACACGGCGGTGCCGCCATGCTCTTCGTAGGCGTACGGATGTTCGGAGAAATGCACACCATGCTTGCGCAGGAAGCTGGTGGCGGGTGTCTCGGACACGTGCTCTTTCTTTGCCATGCGTGATACGCTAAACACTGGAATAAAGGGTTTCTATTATGCAGGAAGAAATACGCTTTGCCACCTTCAACGTATGCAACCTGGCCCCGCCTGGCGTGAAGCTGTACGACAACTTGCTCCCTACTACGCTGGAAGAATACGAAGCCAAGCTTGACTGGACTGCGCACCAGATCGACCTGCTGGACGCCGACGTGATCGGCTTCCAGGAAATCTTTTCGCAGGCGACGCTGAAGGAAGTGCTGGCGCGTACCGAGCATTACCGCGACGCCTTCCACCTCGGCTTCGACCCCGACCCGGGGGCGCTGCGCCTGACGCCGAGCGTGGCCCTGGTGTCGCGCCTGCCCCTCGCCGGCCCCGCCCAGCCGATGGTCGACTTTCCGCACGGAATAGAGCTGCCGCCGGGCAGCCGCGACGCCGCCCGTTTTACCCGCGCGCCGCTGCATGCCGTGGTCATCGCCACGCCCGACGTGCTGGTCGATGTGGTGGTGGTGCACCTGAAATCGCGCCGCCCCGATTACCGTACCGGCGACACCGGCGAAGACCCCGCCCTGTACGCATTGGCCTGCCTGCGCTCGCTGATCCGGCGCGGCACCGAAGCGGCCGCCCTGCGCGTCCTGATGACGGAAATGGGCCGCGCCAACCGCCGTCCGCGCGTGCTGCTGGGCGACTTCAACGACGTCGCCGATTCGGTCACGACCAGCATCGTGCTCGGCGCCGGCACCCCGCTGGGCGACCGCCTGTACGACGCCAACCAGGTACAGCGCACCGACCATGCGCGTCATCTCGGTTTCTCGAACGTGCACGAAGGCCATTATTCGACCATCGACCATATCCTGGTGTCGGAAGAATTCAATGGCGCCCTGCCGAACGCCATCGGCGAAGTGGTCGACGTGATTTACCTGAACGACCACCTCGACCTGGCGCTGCCGGAGGCGTCCGACCACGGCCAGGTGCTGGCGCGCATCCGCATCTACGACGAGGGCCGCGGCCTCATGGAGGCGGGGATATGAAAGGCGGCGCCAGCGGCGCCTCACCCGCATAAAACCCCTGGTATTCGTCGCAGCCATGCGCCTGCAAATACGCCAGCTGCTCGGCCGTCTCGACCCCTTCCGCGATCACTTTCAACTTCAGGCTGCGCGCCAGCGCGATGATGGCCGGGATCATGGCGCCCCCGTCCGGCTCGCTGACGATGTCGTCGATGAAGCTGCGGTCGATTTTCAGTTTCGAGAGGGGAAAGCGGCGCAGGCTCGACAGGCTGGAAAAGCCGGTGCCGAAGTCGTCGATGGTGAGCTTGACGCCCCGCTCGCGCAGGCTGCCGACGGTGGCGAGGATGGCGGCGTCGCCGTTCATGATGGTTTTTTCGGTGATTTCGAGGTCGAGGAATTCGGGCGCCAGGTGCGAGGCCGCCAGGGCCTCGTCGATATACCGCAGCAGGTCGTCGTGGACGAACTGGACGTTCGAGAGGTTCACGGCCACCACCACCGGCAAGCCGGCGTCGTGCCAGCGCCGCCCCTGCTGGCAGGCTTCGCGCAGCACCCACTGGCCGATCGGCACGATCAGGCCGGACGCCTCGGCGGCCTTGATGAAGGCGTCGGGCAGCAGGCGCCCGCGCTCGGGGTCGCGCCAGCGCAGGAGCGCCTCGAAGCCGACCGTGCGCCCGCTCTTGACCTCGATTTCGGCCTGGTATTCGAGCTCGAACTCGCCGTTGTCGAGGGCGCGGCGCAGCCGGTTTTCCAGCTGCACGCGCTCGAACACGCGCGAATTCATTTCCTGGCTGAAGAAGTGGAATTCGCTGCGCCCGCTTTCCTTGGCGTGGTACATCGCCACGTCGGCATGGCGCAACAGGGTTTTCGGGTCCTCGCCGTCGCTCGGGCAGATCGCGATGCCGATCGAGACCGACAGGCTGAGCGTGCCGACCTCGGCCTCGATCGGGCGCGCCACCGACTGCATGATGGTGGCCGCCACATGGGCCGCCTGGTCGACGCCGCCGATGTCGGCCAGCAGCACCACGAATTCGTCGCCGCCCAGGCGGCTGACGGTATCGACCCGGCGCACGCAGCGCCGCAGCCGGTGCGCCACTTCCTGCAGCACGGCGTCGCCCGCTTCGTGCCCGTGCTGGTCGTTGACCGCCTTGAAATGGTCGAGGTCGATGAACATCAGTGCGAACTGGCGCTGCTGGCGCGCCATGGCGGCCAGGGCTTGCTCGAGGCGGTCCATGAACAGGATGCGGTTCGGCAAGCCTGTCAGCGCGTCGTGCTCGGCCTGGTGGCGCGCCTGCTCGACGGCGCGCTGGCGCTCGCTGATGTCCGACAGCATCAGCATATAGCTCGACGGCGCCCCGTCCTGGTCGGTGATGGCCGACAGGACGGCGCGGATCGGGATCGTGCTGCCGTCGCGCCGCATGCCCCAGAGTTCGCCTTCCCAGTGGCCGTGGCTGTCGACGTGATCGCGCAGGCGGTCGTAGAATTCGCGCTCCTGCACGCCCAGCCGCAGGCTCGGCAGTTCGACGCCGATCACTTCCTCGGCCGGATAGCCGGTCAGCTCGGTGTAGGCGCGGTTCGCGGCCAGCACGCGGTGCGCGTGGTCGACCAGCAGGATGGCGTCGCGCGCATGGTCGAACACTTGCCCGGCCTGGCGCAAGGAATCTTCGAGCTCCTTGCGCGCGGTGACGTCGATTTCCATGCAGAAGACTTGCCGGGTTTCGCCATCGCCCGGCACCGGGAAATGGCTGGAATGGAGCCACAGGCGGCGCCCGTCGCGCAGCTCGACATGCCATTCGCGCGCCTTGATCGCCTCGCCGGTGCGCCAGACCGAGGCGATGACCTCGTCGAACTCATCCTGCTTGCCGATATGCCGTACCAGCTCGACGAAGGGCTGGCCGATCGCCGCGCTGGCGGAGATGCCCGTCAGCGCGGTGCACGCCTGGTTCCAGAAGCGCACGGTGCCGCTGCGGTCCTGGCTGTGCACCGCCACCGAAGGGCTGAGCTCGATCGCCGCGACGAATCGGTAGAGCCAGTCCAGCACTTCGCGCGCCGGGCCGCCGGAGAAGGCGGACAGGGGCGGTTCGGGCAGATCGCTGCTCACGGAGCATTCCCTTTCTTGAACGAAACGACGACCAGGCGGCGTCCTCAAAGCGATCCATTCTTGACGCCACCACGGCGATGTCGTTTGCGTACCCGCAAAGATATCGCGCTTGCGTAAATCAGTGCAAGAGCGGCACGTTTCGTCCGCTTTTTCTGCATTCCAGCGTCCGGAAAGCGCTGCTTGTCGCATTCCGGTGGCGCCCGGACTTGTCGATTTCTATAGTCACCACCATGCGCACGGAGCTTCGCCTCGGACCAGGTGGAGCACGCGCGCTCCCTATTCGCGCTCTTACAACTCCAACAACGGCCGCCATGAAAATCGAAACCCTGCCGCTTGCGTCAAGCACCCCTCCTCCGACCGTGCGCCGCTGGCGCAAACCGGTCATCGCGCTGCTCGTCGTGGCGCTCGCCGGCGGCGGCTGGTATGCGCTCCAGGGCAAGGGCGCGCCGGCGGCCGCGGCTGCCACCAAGAAAGCGGACAAGCCGGCCGTCTTCGAGCTGGCCCAGAACGACGTGGTCACGGTCGAAGCACGCGAACTGGCGCTGCGCCTGCCGCTGTCGGGTTCGCTCGCGCCACTGGCCCAGGCCACCGTCAAGTCGAAGGTCTCGGGCGTGGTGCTCGCCACCAGCGTGCGCGAGGGCATGAACGTCGCAGCCGGCCAGGTGATCGCGCGCCTGGACGATGCCGATGCCCGCGCCCGCGTCGCCCAGCAGGCGGCGCTGCTCAAGGAAGCGGGCGCGCGCCTGGCGATGGCGAACAAGAACGAGGCCAACAGCCAGGCCCTGCTCAAGCAGAACTACATCTCGCAGAATTCCTTCGACACCACCCGCAACAGCGTCGAGCTGGCGCAAGCGGCGGTCGATGCGGCGCGCGCCCAGCTGGAGATGGCGCGCATCGCCCTGAACGACACGGTCATCCGTGCGCCGCTGGCCGGCGTGGTCAGCAAGCGTTACGTGCAGGCCGGCGAAAAGCTGTCGCCGGACAGCCCGGTCATGGCGATCGTCGACTTGCAGCACCTGACGCTCGACGCCCAGGTGCCGGCCTCCGACATCCCGCGCGTGCAGGTCGGCCAGGAAGTGCGCTTCAAGGTCGACGGCTTCGACGGACGCGCGTTTTCCGGCAAGGTGGCGCGCATCAATCCGGCCACCGAACCCGGTTCGCGCTCGATGCTGGTGTATATCAGCGTCGACAATACCGACCAGCTGCTGCGTGCCGGCATGTTCGCGAAGGGCGACATCACGACCCGCAAATCGAGCCCGCGCCCGATCGTGCCGCTCGCCGCGCTGCGCAAGGATGGCGCGCGCGACGTCGTCTACCGGGTCGAGGGCGGCAAGGTGCTGGCGCAGCCGGTCGAACTGGGCATGCGCAACCTCGACGAGGGCATGGCCGAGGTCGTGACTGGCGTGGAAGCGGGCGCGGTGCTGCTGGCCGTGCCGCTGGACGGCGTCAAGCCGGGCAGCGCAGTGAAGCTGGCCAAGAAAGGCTGAGCCATGTGGATCACCAAAGTCAGTATTCGCCACCCGGTCTTCGCCACCATGGTCATGGTCGGCCTGATGGTGCTCGGCCTGTTCTCGTACCGTTCGCTGGGCGTGGAAAGCATGCCCAACGTCGAGCTGCCGTTCGCCTGGGTCGAGACCCAGTATCCGGGCGCCTCCCCCGAGCAGGTCGAGAACGACGTCACGCGGCCGATGGAAGAAGTCATCAACACGGTCAGCGGCATCAAGAACATCCGCAGTAATTCCTGGGAAGGCCGCAGCGGCGTCTCGATCGAATTCCACATCCCGAAAGAGGTGAAGGAACCCTTCGTCATCCGCGCCGACGGCGAGAACCAGCAGCCGGTGGTGCGCCTGTCGGTCACCTCGACGGAACGCGACATGCGCGCCCTGTCGACGCTGGCCGAACAAGTCATCGTCAAGCGCCTGCAGAGCGTGGCCGGCGTGGGCGAGGTGCGTACCGGCGGCATCGCGCGGCGCCAGATCCTGGTGCACGTCAAGCCCGAACAGCTGCGCAGCCAGAACATCGGCATCGACGAAGTGCTGCGCGCGATCCAGGCCACCAACGCCAATCTCCCGGCCGGCAACCTGCAGTATGGCGCCGCCGAGCGCCTGGTGCGGGTCGAGGGCATGATGCGCGAAGCGCGCGAGTTCAACAAGATCATCGTCGCGCGCCGCGCCAGCGGGCCGGTCTACCTGTCGCAGGTGGCGGACGTGGTCGACGGCGAGCGCGAAGAAACCTCGATTTCGCGCGTCAACGGCGCGCGCGCCATCTCGCTCGACATCACCAAGGTGCAGGACGCGAACACGGTGCAGGTCGGCAGCGGCATCATCAAGATGGTCGACGAGATGCGCAAGACCATGCCGGCCGACGTGAAATTCCGCGTCATGGACGACCAGTCCAGCACCGTCCAGGACCAGCTCAACAACGTCAAGCGCACCATCGTCGAAGGCGCCATCCTCACCATGGTGATCGTGTTCCTGTTCCTGCACTCCTGGCGCAGCACGGTGATCACGGGCCTGACCCTGCCGATCTCGGTGCTGGCGTCCTTCGTCGCGATGCGCTACTTCGGCTTCACGCTGAACTTCCTGACGCTGATGGCGCTGTCGCTGTGCATTGGCCTGTTGATCGACGATGCGATCGTGGTGCGCGAGAACATCGTGCGCCACCTCGGCATGGGCAAGAGCCACCTGCGCGCGGCCGAAGACGGCACCAACGAAATCGGCATGGCGGTGATGGCCACGACCTTCGCCATCGTCGCCGTGTTCGTGCCGATCGCCTTCATGGACGGCATCATCGGCCGCTTCTTCCTGCAGTTCGGCGTGACGGTGGCCGTTGCCGTGCTGGTGTCGCTGTTCGTCAGTTTTACCCTCGACCCGATGCTGTCCTCGGTGTGGCCCGATCCTGTAAAAGATCGTTTCAAGTATGTGCCGTGGCTGGGCCGCGTCATGGCCCGGATCGAGGTCGGCATCGAGCACGTGCACGGCATTTATGGCCGCGTGCTGGCGCTGGCCCTGCGCTGGCGGAAATCGACGCTGGCGCTGGCGCTCGGCATCTTTGTCGGCAGCCTGTTCCTGATCCCGCTGATCGGCGGCGAGTTCGCGCCGAAAACCGACAACGGCTTCATCGAGATGCGCTTTAAAACGCCGGTCGGCTCGAGCCTGGCCTATACCGACGGCAAAGTGAAGCAGGTCGAGGACGCCCTGCGCGCCTACCCGGAAATCGAGGCCATCAGCAGCGCCATCGGCGTCTACGAGGGCCACAACAGCGCCCAGGTGATCCTGAAACTGACCGACGTCAAAAAGACCCATCGCCGCTCGCAGGAAACGATGGAATCGGTGATCCGGGAGCGCCTGTCGCCGATCGCCGGCATCACGATGTCGGTCGGTAACAAGCCGATCTTCATCGCGATCCTGGGACGCGACGAAGCCAAGCTGGACGCCGCCGCGCACAAGCTGATGGACAAGATGCGCACGATTAAAGGCGTGGCCGACATGGAGTACAGCCAGGAAGGCGCGAATCCGGCCACCATCGTCAAGATCAACAACGAACTGGCCAGCGACCTTGGATTATCGGTGGCCCAGGTCGGCGCCGCGCTGCGCCCCTTCGTCAGCGGCGACCAGGTCAGCCACTGGCTGGCACCGGACGGCCAGAACTACGAAGTCAACGTGCAGCTGCCGCGCAGCGGGCGCCAGAAGGTCGCCGACCTGGCCGACCTGTCGCTGGCCTCCTCGCGCATGGATGCGAGCGGCAACCCGATCATGGTGCCGCTGCGCCAGGTGGTCGATTTCGTGCCCTCGTTCAGCCCGCAGGTGCTGAAACGCCAGGCGCTGGAACGGCGCGTGGCGATCTACGCCGGCATCGAAGGGCGGCCCTCGGGCGACGTGAATGCCGACATCAAGAAGGCGATGGAATCGATCGAACTGCCCGAAGGCGTGCGCTTCGACGTCGGCGGCGACGCCCAGCAGATGGCCGAGACGATGGCCAACTTCGGCTCGGCCATCGTCATCGCGATCATCTTCATCTACCTGGTGCTGGCCTCGCAGTTCGGCAGCTTCCTGCAGCCGGTCGCGATCATGATGTCGCTGCCGATGTCGCTCATCGGCGTGCTGCTGGCGCTGCTGGCGACGGGCAGCACGCTCAACGTGTTCTCGGTGATCGGCGTCGTGATGCTGATGGGGCTGGTGACCAAGAACGCGATCTTGCTGGTCGACTTCGCGAACCACGGCCAGCGCGAAGGCAAGGCGCAATTCGCGGCGATCCTGGAAGCGGGACAAGTGCGCCTGCGTCCGATCCTGATGACGACGCTGGCAATGATCTTCGGCATGCTGCCGATGGCGATCGGCGCCGGCGACGGCGGCGAAACACAAGCGCCGATGGGGCGCGCGGTGATCGGCGGGGTGATTACCTCGACGCTGCTGACCCTGGTGGTGGTGCCGGTGGCCTACAGTTACCTGGACAACCTGGGCAAGCGTGCGCGCCGTTGGTTTGCCAAGGGGCACGAAGAGATTGTCGAGGTCGTGCCGGCGATCGCGAAGGAAAGGGCCTGAGCCCGGCCGTGGCCGTCGTGTGCAACGACGGCCACGGATCATGCATGATTACGGCGTTTGCGTCTCCTGCGCATCCGCGCTGACCTCGGCGTCGGCATCCTCCGCCCCGTCCGCCGTCATTTCCTGCCCTTCTCCACCCGGATGATTCTTCGCTTCTGCTTTACGCTTGGCTTTTTCTTCCGCCTTGCGTTTTTTTTCCAATTCCCGTTGCCGCTTCTCGTAACTGAAGTTGGTTTTGGCCATGATCACCTCGTCTGTGCTTGGTTAAAGTTGTGCGCAGCTATTATGACCCAGTTAAGCTTTCAAGATTTGAATTAACCACGTGGGTGATGCTGTGCGTGCAAGTGCTTCAGGCGCTCGCGCGCAACATGGGTGTAGATCTGTGTGGTGGAAATATCCGAGTGTCCAAGAAGAAGTTGCACCACACGCAAGTCGGCGCCGTGGTTCAGCAGGTGGGTGGCGAACGCGTGGCGCAGCGTATGGGGCGACAGCGGCGCCTTGATGCCGGCCTTGAGCGCATGCTTTTTGATCACGACCCAGAACATCTGGCGCGTCATCGCCCCGCCGCGGCTGGTGACGAACAGGGCGTCGTCGACCTGGCCGTTGAGGATGATGGCGCGCCCCTCCTTCAGGTAGCGCTCGAGCCAGGCGCGCGCCTCTCCGCCGAAGGGCACCAGCCGCGTCTTGGCGCCCTTGCCGGTCACGCGCAGCACGCCATCGTTCAAGCTCAGTTCGACAATTTTCAGGGCCACCAGTTCCGATACCCGCAAGCCGCTCGCATACATGAGCTCGAGCATGGTGCGCTCGCGTAGTCCCAGCGGCGTGGAAACGTCGGGCGCGCCGAGCAAGGCCTCCACTTGCGCTTCGGACAGCGTGTGCACGAAGCGGGTCGGCTGGCGCGCGGTGGCCATGTTCAGGCAGGGGTCGGCGGCAATCCGGTTCTGGCGCAGCGCCAGCGCATAGAACCGCTTGAGCACCGAGAGGCGGCGGTTGGCCGTGCTCGGCTTGGTGTCGGCATGGCGCTCGGCGAAATAGCCGGCCAGGTCTTCCGGACCGACGCCCAGCAGGCCGCGGCCGGGCCGTTTGACGTCCAGCCAGGTCGAGAACATGCGCAGGTCGCGCCGGTAGGCGTCGAGCGAGTTCTTCGCCAGGCCCTGTTCCAGCCAGAGCGTGTCGCAGAACTCGTCGATCAGTCCCAGATCGCCTGCTGCTGCCATGGCGATGCGGTGGCTCCTTCGTGACGCAGCAGCCAGCGCTTGACGGACAGGTGGAAGCCGTTCTCGTCGTCGCTGCTGGCAAAGCCGCCCAGGCCCGCGGCGGCGGTCACGCGGTGGCAGGGAATGACGAGCGGGAACCAGTTGGCGCCGCAAGCCTGGCCG
>Ga0213834_100546_pt1 | contig 16991 bp, 14 predicted proteins | sample SWPTP12_FD_160580 | JGI IMG/M metagenome (GOLD analysis project Ga0213834, IMG submission 160580) | Coastal seawater microbial communities from Marineland, Florida, United States - SWP TP1 #2 | ecosystem: Environmental > Aquatic > Marine > Coastal | place: USA: Florida | collected 2016-08-06 | reverse complement strand
CGCCGATCTTGACGTCGGCCACCTCGGGCGAGCCGTCGACGGTGAACTGGTGGTTGGTCGCATACGTGGTGCCGGCCTGCGCATACAGCTTCTTCATCGTGATGCGCGGGGCATACGCCCACATCTCATCGCCGCTGCCGGCGTTGAAGGCATGCAGCATGCCGTCGTTGGCGCCGACGAACACCGTGGGCTGGCGATCGAGATTGTCCGACTTGAAGGTGGTGTACCCCAGATCCGGGTAAAACTTGCGCGGATCGCGCAGATAGGCCGGCTTGGACGAAGCGATGTCACCCAGGATGACCGGCAGCGGCGCCGCCAGGCCCTTCGGAATCGTCTTGGTCCTGGTGTAGGCGCGCATCAGGATGTCGTTCGCATGCTGTTGCTGGCCGCGCAGCCAGTTGACGATATTGGCGCCATTATCGACGGTCGCGCGCTGCACCGTGTCCAGCGTCGAGCACTGCGCCAGCGAGACGCACTTGTTATCGAACCAGGCCTTCTCGGCAGGCGTCATGACCAGGTAGTCGAAGGATTTGAGCGTGCGGTTGTCGACGTCGAGCATATAGATGGTGCGCGTGTCGCCGGCGGCGCTCACCTTGCGTCCCATCTGCTCCGACGCCGTCCAGGTCGGCTCCGACGCGACCGCGCCGGTGACGATGTCGATTTTCTTGCCCTGCAGTTCGCCGAACCAGTACACCGTGGTGAAGGTGGCGGCGAAGATGTCGTTGTCGGCCTGCGAGACGTTCGGCGTCGAGGTGGCGGCCGCGGCGGCCGCGCCACGCTTGACTTCGATGGACGACAGCGCCTTGCGCAGGCCGGCGATCACCTGGGTCGGCTCGGAAGCGCTGAAATACTTGCCATGGCCATTGATGGCGGCATGCCAGAGATCGTCGACGCGCGACTGGTAGGCCGCGCTCCCCGAGTTGTCCTCGGTGCTCGGATTCGGCCACACATAGGTGCCGCCGTTGTTCCACGGGCAGCCCGTGGCGCCCGTGATCAGCTTGTGGAAGTCGGTGCCCGGCTGGGGCGAACCGTCGTAGCCCGGATCATAGGTCATGAGGCCGTCCACGCCCAGGCCGAGCGTGTAGGTATTCATGTGCAGGCGGGTGTTGTCGCCGGCGCCGCCGGCCACCAGGCCATGCGTTTCTTTCCAGTCTTCGAGCTTCGGCCGCAGCGATGCGATCTGGTCGTTGGAGCCGCCGTTGTACCAGTACAGGGCGACGTCGGCCAGCGAATTGCCGACCTGTGTGCGGCTGTCGACGCAGCCCGTGGTGCGCGAGCAGAAGCGTGCCGCGCTCTCGACGTTGTCGTTGTTGACGACGTCCGCGGCGGCGCCGCCGTTCCAGTAGCCATCGGTGGTGACGAAGGTGAAGTTCTGCTGGCACGGATACTGCACCACTTCGTTGCCGGCGGTGTAGTCGTAGGGCGAGCGGTTCGCATACATCTTGCCGACCGCGTGCAGCGCCAGGCGGATCGGGGTCGAGCCGCTCGGCGACATGCCGTACAGCGCCTTGTACCAGGCCGTGCGCGACGTGCCGGCGAACGGTTTCGGCGCGTTCATCGTGCCCTCGGCCGCGGCGGTCGAGAGCGACACGATGCCGACGTTGTAGTTGTCCGCGATCGGCTGAAAGGCCTGGCCGACGGCCGTCTTCATCATCTGGTTGCGCGTCTTGTAGTAGGCGTACCAGTTGGCGAAATTCGTCATTTCCTCGTCATAGGTGCAGATGGTGATGGCGGCACAGTCCTTGCGCCCATCCCCCCCGGGATAGCTGCGGCCGTCGACGATGTCGGTGCGTACGAACACGGCGGCGCCGGTCGGCGTGACGTCGGTCGGGATGCCGTCGGTGACGGCGGCGGTGGTGGTGAAGCGCAGGTAGGTGCCATTGCTGGCGGTATTGAAGGTCGGCCCGACGAGGACGAGGTTGTCGCCGTCGTCGGCGAGCGAGGTGCTGACCACGCAGATAACATTGCTGCCGCTGCTGGCCGCGCACAGTGGCGAGACGGTGTTGCCGGCGACATAGGCCTTGATGGCGCCGCTGGTGCCGATCTGCGCCCTGATCGCCGTCGCCACCGTGGCGGCGTTGATGTTCTTCGCCAGGCTCAGGTTGGAAAAGAGCTGGGTGTCACCGAAGCTCAGGCTGGTCAAGACCTGGTTCTTGCCGCTGTTGGAGGTGCCGCTCACGGTCAGCAGCGCCGTCACCGAGCTGCCCGAGGAGACGATCAGGTCGCGCCCGGCGCGGCTGCCGTCGTCGACCTTGGTGCAGTTGGTGAGCGTCTTGCTGCCGTTGCAGGTGACCGGAACCACCGCCACCACGTTATTGCTGTCGAGCTTGATGCCGTAGGTCGAGCAGGCCGGTACGGTGCCGGACTGCACCCGTGTACAGGCCATGTACTGGACCGTGAGGTTGGTCTTCGCGATGATCGACGCCGCCAGCGCAGTGGCCACGGCGGCCTGCTTGGTCGCGGTGTCGGTGCCGCTGGCGGCGGTCACGGCGGTGTTCGTCAGCGTGAAGGTGCCGTTCGGCTCGACGACCTTGACGCTGTTGATCGCCATCGAGTTGGTCGCGCGCGAGGCGCCGATCGTGATGGTGCCGTACCAGTCGGGCGCGCGCGCCGGGTCGGAGAAGCGCGGGTACTTGAAATTGCCGACATACTTGGCCTGGCAGTTGGTCAGCGCCTTGCTGTCGCACCAGCGCACCCGCGCCGGCTCCGGATAACCGGCGGGCGCCGGCCCGTTGATGGCGGTGACGCGGCAATTGGTGAGCGACGTGTCGGTGCAGTATTCGGCGACGTTGATCGTGTAATAGTAGGGATTGGCGAGGAAGGATGTCGCCGTATAGCGCTCGTCGTTCGGGAAGGCGTAGCCGTTGCCGTTGGTGCTGCAGTTGCCGGCGCTGTCGCACCATTTCAGGTCGGGGAAGCCGGCCGCCAGGTTGGTCTTGTTGACGTCGGCGCCGAGCAAATCGGTGGTGTCGATGTTGAAGGCGTCGGTCGTGACGCTGGTCCAGTCGGTCGTGTAGGCGCGCGTCATCGATGCATACGACACGCCGCTGTCCGTCACCGGCGGCAAATAGCGCACTTTCGGATTGTAGTACTGCTTGTTGAAGTCGGCGCTGGCGAAAGGCGGGTCGCCGATGCGGCAGCCGCGCGTGCCGCCAACCATGGTCGCGCGCGCGCGGCAGGTGCTCGTGTCGTCGACGTAATCGGGCGTGAAGGTGCTCGTCATCGAACCCGAGTTATCGTACAGGAGCATCAGGTTCGGCTTGACGGTGCTGGTGCCGGTGATGTTCAGCAGCGGCAGTTGGGCGATGCTGGTGGGGCCGGCATGGGCCGCGGGCATCAGGAGCATCAGTGCGAACAGGGAGAGGAGACGATTCATGCGTGGTTCCATTTCATTGGCCGGCATCGGGTCGGTCTGCGGCGGCGTCAGCCGCCGATCAGCACGACCATCTGGTTGACGACATTGCCGCCGCGCGCGCCATCCATGCGGGCGGTGATCAAATAGTGCACGCGCGGGACGGCGGCGTAGCGCGGCGTCGACAGCATGAGGCTGTCGCCTGGCCCGATCGGGGCGCCGGGGGCCGACAGGTTGTCGCTGGTCTGGACGCAGGCATTGTCCTTGTGGTTGAAGGCCAGCGGCAGGCTGCACATGCGGTGAATCACGTATTCGATGCGCTGGTTGCCGAGTGCGACCGTGCGCGAACCGTTCCAGAAGCGCGGCGTGCGCACCGAGAGCGTGGTGTCGTAGGTGGCGTTGTAGCCGTTGTTGGACGAGTTGGCGTCGAGCAGGCCCTTCTTGCTCCTGGCAGTGGTGGCCAGCCACTGGAAGCCCTGGTGCAGGCCGTAGTCCACCGCCCGGCTCTGGGCCGAATCGTAGGCCAGGTTGGAAGCGGTCAGGGTGGTCGTATTGCTCGACTTGAGCAGGTAGATGCTCGAGATGAGCATCACCACCAGGATGATCAGGGTGACCGGCAAGGCGACGCCGGCCTGGGTATGCGATGGACGTTTCATCATGGTTTCCAGTCCGCGTTGCGCAGGGCGACCACGGTTTCGAAGACGCGGTAGCGGTAGCAGCGCCAGTCGACCGTTTCGTTCGGGACGGCGACGTCGACGGTGATCGGCACCGCCGTCACGCCGGAAGGCTCTTCGGTGGCGAATACGCTCGGGCGGTTCGGCGTGGCGCTGCAGGCGCCGGCGGCATTCGGACGCTCGCGCGTCTTGCTGCGCGCAACGACCGCGATGCGCAGCGCGGCCAGGCGCTCGTAGTCGCCCGGGCCGCCCGTCACGGTGTCGCCGTCGGCATCGAGCATGGCCGCCGACCAGCGCCCGACGCGCATGCCGTTGCGGCCGGCGAAGACGGCGGCGGCACGGGTATCGAATCCGTATTGCGCCTTGATCGAGACGATGTTGTCGGCCACCGTCACCGGCGCCGCGTTGGCGCCGGCCATGTCGGTCGCGCGCAAGCGCAGGAAGCCGTTGTTGACCGACCAGGTATGCAGCGACAGCGTGGCGGCGGGCCCGAGGTTGAAGATGCGCGCCTTGCCGCTCCTGAAGTCCAGGCCTAGCTCGCCGTCGTTGTAGCGGAAGTTGGCGCCGCCGCCGACCATCACGCGCGGATTCTCGTCCGGGTTCACCAGGGGCTTTCCCGAGATCTGCGCCATCGCGCAGTCGCCCAGGCGGTCTTCGGGCGCGACCACGACCACGTCGCCCACGGTGAAACCGTAGCGATCGCGGTCGACTTCGATGCTGGTGCCGCCGCGGTAGTCGGCCACCAGGCGCATGGTGCCGGTGCCGGACAGGGAACTGCCCGCGTACAGCGAGATCACGTCGGGCGCGCTGCCGTTCGATTCGATGATCGCCGGCGACAGCGGATGGATGGTCGCGGCGCCGCGCGCCGCCTCGGCCAGGGTGTAGCCGGATTTGTCGCTGAAGCTGGTGTTGCAGCCGAGCAGGAGCGGGTCGTTCAGGCTGAAGCCGGCCTGGCTGGCGTCGCCGCTGATCGAGAACATCGCCAGCATCCCGTTCTGCATCGAGTCCGAACTGCCCAGCGCCGACTGCTTGCTCTGCTCGGAGCCGGTGATCAGGCGCATCGCGAAGACCAGCGCCAGCATGCCGATGACGACGCTGATCAGCAGTTCGACGATCGAGAAGCCGCGCGCACGGGAAATGACAGGTCGCATCCTCGTCCCCTAGATGTAGGCGCGCACGGTGTGCGTGTTCTGCTGCGCGCCGGTCTTGCGCTGCCAGCTGATCGCGATCGTCACGTTCCTCGGCAAGCCGGCGCCGGTGGCGGCGACGCTCACCGTGACCTGGGCGCCGGGGATACTTTTGCGGGTGGCGCCATACCAGGGCGCCAGGCGGTCGCCGGGCGCGGCGCCGGCGGCCAGCGCGTAGGCGCTCAGATTGTCGGCGTCGGTGGTCATCACGCCGACCAGGCGCTCGGCGGCGATCGTCGCCTCGGCGCGCATGCCGGCGTCCGACAGCGCCGAATAGGCGCGCGCCTGCAGGCCGATGGTGCCCAGCAGGCCGAGGCCCAGCAGCACCGCCGCGAGCAGCGCTTCGAGCAGGGCGATGCCGCCCTGGCGGCGGAGGGACGGACGCAGGGATCGACGCATCATGGCGGGCACCTTTGGGGATCGTTGGCCGCGGCCTGCGGCTTGCAGCGGATGCCGTTGCCGGCCATGGTCAGCACCACCGCGCTCGCCGGCGCGGCGGCGGCCTGCTTGCCGGCCGGCGTCAGGTCGATGCGCTCGAGGCGCGCCGCCATGGCCGGGTCGACCCAGCCGAGCGGCTTGAAATACACGGCGCGCGCGTCGGTTGGCGTGGTCGTCAGGGTCAGCTGGGCGCTCGGGGGCAGCGCATCGGCGCGCCGCAGCAGCGACCTGAAGCCGTTGGTCGCGCCCTTCGGGTCGCCGCTGGCGGGGACGCCCGTGGTCGACCAGTTGGCGCTGGCCTCGTTGCACGGATCGTCCGAGCGCGGGAAGCAGATGTCGACCTGCCAGTCGAACTGGCCGTTGGCGGCGTTCTTGCTCAGCACCAGGCGGCTGGTGGCGTTCTGGTTCAAGGCCTGGTTGCGCGCCAGCGCAAAGCCCTCGCTGTAGAACTGGGCGGCCGCCGCGGCCTTGTTGGCGAACACCATCTTGCCCATGCCCGGGATGCCGACGGCGAGCACGACGCCCATGATCGACAGTGCGATCATGACTTCCAGCAGCGTAAAACCCCGGGTTGGCTGCCTCATTGGCTACACTTCCCGCCCTTGTCGCTCACCCAGCAGGTGGCGACCGCGGTCCAGCCGGCCGGCGCCTTGATCGTGGAGCGCTGGCCGTTCTGGTCGATGCTGAAGACGAAGTCGCGGGCCGCGTTCTTGCCGGTCGCCGTGACCAGGTAGGCGGTGTCGGTGGCGCTGGCGACTGCGAAGGTGAAGTTGTCGGTATTCGCCGGCAAGCCGCTGAAACCCGTATACGTATTGTTGTTCGACCAGTGCTGCTCGGCCAGCGGCTGCACGCCGGCCAGGCCCGCGTGGGCGTCCGTCAGGCGGGTGCGCAGCACATAGCTGCCGTAGGAAGGAATGGCGACGGCGGACAGGATGCCGATGATGGCGATCGTGATCAGGAGTTCGATGAGCGTGAAGCCAGCCTGAGGTTTCATGTGGTTTCCCGAAGGTGGGGACTGGCGCTGCCGGAGCGTCAGGCCTGAAAGAAAAGTTGCCTTGGGAGAATAATACCGCAGCAAGCTTGCATTTCCCTGAGGAAATGCTGACGGGAAGCTGACAGTCGAACGCCGTGAACTAGGGGAAGGTGACGGTGAACACCGCGCCGCCGCCGTCGGCATCGCCCAGCGCCAGCTGCGCGCCGTGCAGCTTGGCGATGTCGCGCACGATCGCCAGGCCCAGGCCGCTGCCGTGGGTGCCGACGTCGAGCCGGACAAAGCGCTCGAAGACCTGCCCGCGCAGGCGCGCAGGAATGCCGGGGCCGTTGTCCTCGACCCGCAGCAGGCTGCCGCCGCCGGGCAGGGCCGCGCAGCCGACCGTGACCCGCCCGCCCGGCGGCGTGTAGCGCAGCGCATTGTCGACCAGGTTGTCGACCAGGTCGCGCAGCAGGAAGCGGTCGCCGTCGACGCTGGCGCTGGCCAGCTCGAAGCCGAGGTCGATATGGCGCACGGCGGCCTGCTCGACGAAGGCCTGGACGCTCTCCGCCACCAGCGCGGACAGGTCGAGCGGCGCCAGGCGGGCCCGCGCAAAGCGGTTCGGCTCGGCGCGTTCGAGCGAGAGCAGCTGGTTGGTTTGCCGGATCATGCGCTCGTTCGCCTGCAGCATCAGCGCGACCGAGCGCGCGCTGTCGCGGTCGCCGGCATGGCGCGCGGCCAGCCATTCGAGCTGCAGGCGCAGGCCGGCCAGCGGCGTGCGCAGCTGGTGGGCGACGTTGGCGCGGAATTCGTCCTGGGCGCGGGCCCCAAGGTCGATGCGGCCCAGCAAGGCATTGAAGGCGTCGACCACGGGCACCAGTTCGCGCGGCATGCCTGCGTCATCGAGGGGGGCCAGGTCGCTGCTGCCGCGCGCATCGAGGCGGGCGCGCAGGCGCGCCAGCGGCGCCAGGCCATTGCCCGCCGAAAACCACACGAGCCCGACCAGCGCCAGGCTGAACAGCACTTCGAGCAGCACCAGCGAGCGCAGGATGGCGCTCCTGACCTGCTGGCGCGCACGCACGGTGCGCGCGACACTCACCCGCAGGCCGTCCGTTCCCGCCACCTCGGCCACGGCAATGCGCACTTGCTCGCCGTCCAGGCGCGCATCGCGCATGCCCGCGTGCAGCGCGCCGGGCAGCTGGGGGGCGCCCGCGATGAAGCGCCCGCGCGCGTCGTGCAAGGCCGCCCAGTTCGATTCGCCGGCGCCGTCGTCGGCCGGAACGGTCGAGAGCACGGGCGCTCCGCCGACACGCACACGGCTGGCCAGGGCAGCGGCATTCGTCCGCAAACCTTCGTCAAAAGCAAGCTGGGCCGGGGTCCAGGCCAGCAGATAGGTCAGCGCGGCCGCGCCCAGGTTGACCACCAGGATCGGGCCGACCAGCCATCTCAGCAGACGGCCGCGGATGCTGCTCATGCGGCGGGCGCCGCTTCCAGCAGGTAGCCGAAGCCGCGGATGGTGCGCAGGGCGAGGCCGGCGCCGTCGAGTTTCAGGCGCAGGCGCGATACATAGACTTCGACCGCGTTCAGGGTCAGGTCTTCGCCCCAGGGCGCGATGGTGTCGACGATCTGCTGCTTCGACACCACCCTGCCCGCCTGCTGCAGCAGGTATTCGAGCACCGCCCATTCGCGCGCCGATAATTCCAGCGGCTGCGCTCCGATCCGCGCGCGGCGGGCGCCGGAATCGAACACCAGGTTGCCGAGCGTCAGAATGCCCGTCTTCGGGGCGTTGCGCCGCGCCAGCGCCCGGATGCGGGCCACCAGCTCGGGCGTGGCGAAGGGTTTGACCAGGTAATCGTCGGCCCCCAGTTCGAGGCCGCGCACGCGGTCTTCGATGGCGTCGCGCGCGGTGAGCAGCAAGACCGGGGTGCTGTCGCCGCGCCCGCGCAGGCGGCGCACGACCTCGAAGCCGTCGATGCCGGGCAGGCCGATGTCGAGCACTGCCACTTGCGGGGGATTGCGCTGCAGCTGGGCATCGGCCTGGAGGCCGTCGGTGGCCAGCTCGACCTGCATGCCATGGCCCTGCAGGGTGCGGCTCAGGCCGTCAGCGAGGACGGCGTCGTCTTCGACGAGCAGGACATGCATGGTGAATAAGGGAGTAAATGGTTACGGACGCGGCCATTATGGGGCAATTCCTTGCGCTACTAACAGAAAACGCCTGATCTGCGGCATCTTGCCCAGTAGGACTGGACTGACAAGACATCATGCATGCAGCCTACACAGGGGCAACACCTAATCTTATGTTCGCCAACAGACGGAAGCCGTATCGTACACACATCGCGATTGAGACATTGTCAACAAAGTCTCGGAGGGTCGCACTTCATGCAGCAAGTTAGATTAGAGGACAGAAAATGAACAACGCTCAACTCGGTGGTGTCACGCAAAAAGCGCAATCGGTCAACCAGCTTCTTTCGACCAAAGAGGATATCAAAGCGGCGTCCCGTCCAGTTGTCAGCTTCAGCGGTACCCAGCAAAACGAATTGCTCGGCGCCCTTCCCCGTCCAGACCTCGAAGCACTGTTCGAACACCTCGAGCTGGTTCCGATGCCTTTCGGCAAGGAACTGTTTGAGTATGGCAGCAAACTGGAATACGTGTATTTCCCTACGACCTCAATCGTGTCGCTCCTGTACGTGATGGAAGACGGCGCCACCACCGAGATCGCCGTCGTCGGTCACGAAGGCGTGGTCGGTGTCTCGCTCTTCATGGGTGAACGCGCCATGTGCAGCGCCGTGGTGCAGAGCGCCGGCTACGGTTACCGCCTCAAAACCCAATTCCTGCGCGATGCCTTCATGAAAGGCGGCGCCCTGCCCCAGCTGCTGATGCGCTACACCAACGCCCTGTTCGCGCAAATGGCCCAGAACGCCGTTGGCGGCCGTCACAGCTCGATCGAACAGAAGCTGTGCCGCTGGCTGCTGGACCGCCTGGACCGCTCGCCAGGCAACGAACTGAAAGTGACCCAGGAACTGATTTCGATCATGCTGGGTGTGCGCCGCGAAAGCATCACCGCAGCGGCCGGCAAGCTGCAGGATGAAGGCCTGATCCAGTACCGCCGCGGCAACATCACCGTGCTCGACCGCGTCGGCCTGGAAGATTACGCCGGCGAATGCTACAAGGTCGCCAAGACCGAATACGACCGCCTGCTGACGGACGTCGCCCGCTAAGCATCCAAAGCACCACGTTAAAAAGCCGCCCGCATCCTGCGCGCGGCTTTTTTTTACGATCCTACGCGGCGAACTTGCCCATCTCGTCGCTGATCACCTGCGCCTGCGCTGGCGCCATCAAGGCCACCGCGGCAGGCTGTGCCGGAATGCGCGCCCGCACGCAGGTTCCGACGCCGTTCACACCGCGGTCGACCTCGAGTTGCCCGCCCAGCAGCAAGGCGCGCTCGCGCATGCCCAGCAAGCCATGCGACTTCGAGCGCGTGAGGGCGTCCGGCGCGATGCCGACGCCGTCGTCCGTCACTTCCAGCGCCAGCGCATCGTCTTCGCGCGCCAGGTGCACGATCACGCTGCGTGCCTGGGCATATTTCGCGATGTTGTTGAGCGACTCCTGGACGATGCGGAACAAGGCGATCGCATGCATCGGCCCGGCGCTGTCGACTTCGCCGTCGATCAGGACGTCGCAGTCGAGCCCGGTGACCCGGCCGTAATCCTCGCAATAGCTCTGCAAGGCCGCGGCCAGGCCCAGGTTGTCGAGCAGGCTCGGGCGCAGGTCTTCGACAATCCGGCGTTTCAGCTGCACCGTATCGACCAGGGTGGCGCGGGCGCGCGCGAGCATCGCCGCCAGGTCCGGGCGGCTGGTGCGCAAGGCTTCGCCGACGCTCGCCAGGTCCATGCCGATCGCCGTCAGGTTGGCGCCCATTTCGTCGTGCAGCTCGCGCGCCAGGCGCGATTTCTCTTCTTCCGAAACATGGATCAGGTGGCGGGACAGCACCGACAGCTGCTCGGTACGGCGCGCAACGGTCGACTCGAGCTGCTCGTTCACCTGCTGCAAGGCGTGCTCGGCACGGGCGCGGTCCTCGAAACTGCGCTGCACCAGGCGATAGAACAACAACAGCACGGCAATCGCCGCCGCGTTGATGCCCAGGCCCAGCATCACCGCATGCCGGTACTGGCTGTAAAAGCCGGCGCTGCGGGTATTCATGAGTTCGTTCTGCTCGCTCAGCATGATCACCACCTGCAGGCGGATCTCGTCGCTGTCGCCCTCGCCCGGCGCGCCGGTGATGGTCAGGATTTCCTTCAGGCCGCCGTCGCGATAGATGGTCAGCGCCTGGCGCATCATGCCGAGCTGGTGCTCGACGAGGATACGCAGCTGGGTCAGGTTCTTTTGTTGCGAGGGGTTGTCGGCCAGCAGCGTGCCGAGCTTGCTTAGCTGCCTGTCGATCTGGACCGGGGCCGCCTGCACACTGCCGAGATAGGTCGGCGAGCCCGACAGGAAGTAGCCCCGCAAATTGCTTTCCGCATCCGTGACGAGCAGGTTCAGGTGCTGCAGCTCGTCGGTCACCTTCGCGGTCTGGTCCTGCAGGCTGTTGGCCGCCTTCAGGCCGTCGAGATTACGCAGCAGGAAAATCCCGTTGACGAGCAGGATCGCGACGCAGGCCAGGCACAGCAAGGTCACGTACAGCGGCAGCGAGCGGGCGCGTTTCGGGAGGGGATTCGTGGAGAAATGCATCTGCTGGCTTCCTTTCGCGCAACTTGCCGGAACGGGCCGATTATAGTCCTTCGGGACGCTAAATGCAGCCTGGCAATTTCTTGAGGAAAAGGGATAACACAGAAGTGCAGCTGCGGCCTGGGCCGCGGCCGAAGGTGACCTGCGCGCAGCCGGGGCCGCGGCGCCGGCCCATGTGGCCGGCAAGGGCGAGCGCCGGGCGGCGCTCGCGAACCTGCTGTATAGGCTTGCTCTTTAGTCCAGCAGGTTGTTCTTCATGGCGTAATAGGTCAGGTCGCTGTTCGACTGCAGGCCCATCTTTTCCATGATGCGGGTACGGTAGGTGGACACGGTCTTGATCGACAGCGACAGGGCGTTTCCGATATCGGAGACGGTTGCACCCTTCGCCAGGCGCAGGAACACCTGGAATTCGCGGTCCGACAGCTCGGTATGCAGCGCGGTGTTCGGATCGCGGTCGAAACTTTGCGCCAGCAACTCGCCGACGGTCGAGCTCACATAACGGCGCCCCTGGAACACGGTGCGCACGGCCGTCTTCAGCTCGTCGGCGTCGCATTCCTTGTTCAGGTAGCCGTTGGCGCCCATCTTGAACAGATTCAGTGCGTATTGCTGGGCCGGGTAACCGGAGAGAATCAGCACCGGCAGGTTCGGCTGGCCCTGGCGGATCGTCCGCAGGATATCGATCCCGCTCTGGTCGGGCATGGCGATGTCGAGCAAAAGCACATCGCAAATTTCGCGACGGGCGATGTCCAGCGCCTCACGGCCGGTGGCGCCCTCGGCGACGACGTCGAAATCGCCGGACGAGGAGAAAATCTGTTTGAATCCTGCTCGAACTATCTGGTGATCGTCACAAATGGCAACGCGTATCATTGTCTTCCCTTAAATTTTCCTGGCACAGGAAAGTGCCGGGGAAAGCCCACCCGGCTGTATTGCGTTGGTATCCAAGCCGCATGTAACATTTTAGCACTCATGCGCACTTCTACAACAGCGCACAACTGCCGCGTTAACCCTACAATTGGGCTGAGCGTACGCTCTGCTTGCACAAAGCGAGAATGTCGAGCAGTTCCACGCGCAGCTTGGCCGTATCGACGACGGGCGCCGCTTCGACCTGCACTTCCTCGATCCCGCCCGCCAGGCTGCTGGCACGGCTGTCGAGCTTGTTGCGGGCGCCACTGATCGTGAAACCTTGTTCGTAGAGCAGTTCGCGGATGCGCCGGATCAGCAGCACTTCATGGTGCTGGTAATAGCGGCGATTACCTCGGCGTTTGACCGGCTTGAGCTGAGTAAATTCCTGCTCCCAGTAGCGCAGTACGTGCGGCTTGACGCCGCACAATTCGCTGACTTCGCCGATCGTGAAGTAGCGCTTCGCCGGGATCGGCGGCAGCGCAGTCAGTTCAATCTTGTTAGGGCGATCGTTCATGGCTCACTTTTAACTGGCTCAGGCGGCGCGCGCCAGCGATGCCGGGTTGGTTTCTTCGACCATGCCCTTGAGCTTCTGGCTGGCGTGGAACGTCACGACACGGCGCGCCGTGATCGGGATCTCTTCGCCGGTTTTTGGATTGCGGCCAGGCCGCTGCGGCTTGTCGCGCAACTGGAAGTTGCCGAAACCGGACAGCTTGACGGCCTCACCGCGCTCGAGCGCGTTACGGATTTCGTCGAAAAAGGTCTCGACCATGTCCTTGGCTTCGCGCTTGTTCAGGCCGACCTGCTCGAACAGCAGTTCGGCCAGCTCGGCCTTGGTCAGGGTCGGCAAGTCCTTTTCCGCTTCTTGCCGTACACGTGCCACCTGCATCGCGCGATGCAGGTCGGCCGCCAGCGCCTCCTGGAATACGGCCGAATCAACGTCGTTGTTATTAATTTTGAAGCCCTGCCTTCGATGTGGACATGTTTTGGACGTGTTGCAAACTTAGCCGCGCAATTTTGCGCTGTGTTTTTCTCTTGCAGCCTCAGCCACGGAAGCCATCACGGACTCCACGACATCGTCCTGCAAGGTCGATTGAGTATCTTGCAAGCTAAAGCGGAAAGCAAGCGATTTTTCGTCCGCCTCCAGGCCCTTGCCGCGGTATTCATCAAACAAAACAACGGCTTGCAAGATCTTGCCGTTGGGATGAGCGGCAGCCGCGGCAGTGAAAGCGTCGACCACGGACTGGGCCGCGACGTCCTGTTTCACCACCAGCGCGAGGTCGCGCGTGGCGCCCGGGAACTTCGAAATCTCGGTATGGCTCGGCACCACGCGCGACGTCAGGGCGTCGGCATCGACCTCGAACAGCACCGGCGCCTGCGGCAGGTCGTATTTCTGCAGCCAGCGCGGATGCAGTTCGCCGATGAAGCCGACCACGCGGCCATCGAGCTCGATCGTGGCGCAGCGGCCCGGATGCAGCGCCGGGTGCTCAGCCTTGACGAAGCGTACCACACGCGGCGCGAACAGCGCCTCCAGGTCGGCCTTCACGTCGAAGTAGTCGACGGCGCGGGTAGGCTGGCCCCACTGTTCTTCGCTCGCCGGGCCATAGGCCATGGCGGCCACGCGCTTGGGCTGCTCGAAACCGGCCACCGTCAGGGGGCCGTCTTCCACCAGCGCGTTGCGCTTGAAGATGGCGCCCACTTCGAACACGCGCACCCTGCCCGCCTTGCGGTTCAGGTTGTAGCGCACGTTGGCCAGCAGGCCGCCGATCAGCGTCGAGCGCATCACGCTCATCTGGCTGGCGATCGGGTTCTGCAGCTTGATCGGGTCGGCGTTGGCGGCGAAATCCTGCTCCCAGGCGCTTTCCACGAAGCTCATGTTAACCACTTCCTGGTAGCCGAGATCGGCCAGCTGGTGCCGCACGGCGAACAGCGAACGGGTGTTTTCCGGCGCGATCAGCATCGCACTCGGCGCCACCGGCGGATTGGCGGGAATGTTCTCGAAGCCATACACGCGCGCGACTTCCTCGATCAGGTCTTCCTCGATCTCGATGTCGAAACGGTAGGACGGCGCGGTGACGGCGAATTTGCCTTCGTCATGCGTGAACGGCAGGTGCAGGCGGGTGAAGATATCGGCCACCATGGCGTCCGTGATCGGCACGCCAATGACTTTCTGGGCGCGCGCCGTGCGCAGCACGACCGGCTTGCGTTCAGGCAGGTTCGCGACCTGGTCATCGATCGGGCCGACTTTCGTCGCATCGGTGCCGCAGATCTGGATGATCAAGGACGTGATGCGCTCGATGTGCTCGACCGTCGTCGCGTAGTCCACGCCACGCTCGAAACGGTGCGCCGCATCGGTCGAGAAATTGTATTTGCGGGCACGTCCCTGGATCGCGTTCGGCCACCAGAAGGCCGCTTCCAGGTAGATGTCGGTCGTGTCCAGGGTCACGGCGGTGGCGTCCCCGCCCATGATGCCGGCCAGCGATTCAATTGCCGATTCGTCGGCGATCACGCCGACCCACTCGTCAACCGCGACGGTGTTGCCGTTCAGGAGCTTGAGCGACTCGCCCTTCTTACCCCAGCGCACGTCCAGGCTGCCGTGGATCTTGTTCATGTCGAACACGTGCGACGGGCGGCCGACTTCCAGCATGACGTAATTCGAGATATCGACCAGTGCGGAGACCGAGCGCTGGCCCGAGCGCTCGAGGCGCTGCTTCATCCAGTCCGGGGTTGCCGCTTTCGCGTCCAGGCCGCGGATCACGCGGCCGGTGAAGCGGCCGCACAGGTCTGGCGCGGAGATTTTTGCCGGCAGGATCTCCTCCATCGTCACTGGCACCGGCACCGTGGTCGGCAGGTGCAGCGGCGTGCCGGTGAGCGCCGACACTTCGCGCGCCACACCCAGCACCGACAGGCAGTCCGCCTTGTTCGGGGTCAGCTTGATCGTGAACTTCAGGTCGTCCAGGCCGAGGTAGTCGCGGATGCTGGTGCCGACCGGCGCATCGGCCGGGAGTTCCATCAGGCCATTGCTCTCTTCGGAGATTTTCAATTCTTTCGCCGAGCACATCATGCCCTGCGACTCGACGCCGCGGAGCATGCCGACCTTGATCTCGAAAGGCTTGCCGTCCGCACCCGGCGGCAACACGGCGCCGGCCATGGCGCAGATCGCCTTCATGCCCGCACGCACGTTCGGCGCGCCGCAGACGATGTTGAGCAGGGTGCCGGTGCCGACGTCCACCTGGCAGACGTTCAGGCGGTCCGCGTTCGGATGCTTGGCCACGTCGACCACTTCGGCCACGACCACGTTCGAGAACGGCGGCGCGACCGGCTCGACCTCTTCGACTTCGAGGCCGGACATTGTCAGCAGATGGGACAGTTCATCCGAAGACAATTTCGGATCGACCATGGAACGGAGCCAGTTTTCGGAGAATTGCATAATCTTGCCTTCAGCTACAGGTGATTGTTATTAGTTGAACTGCTTGAGGAATCGGAGGTCGCCTTCGTAGAACAAGCGCAGATCGTTGATTCCATAACGCAGCATCGTCAGGCGCTCGAGGCCGGAGCCGAACGCGAAGCCGATGAATTTTTCAGGATCCAGGCCGAAGTTTTTTACGACCGTCGGATGCACCTGGCCCGCGCCCGACACTTCCAGCCAGCGCCCCTTCAGCGGCCCGGAGCCGAAGGCGATATCGATCTCGGCCGACGGTTCGGTGAACGGGAAATAGGACGGACGGAAACGCACCTGCAGGTCGTCGGTCTCGAAGAAGGCCTTGACGAAGTTCAGGTAGACGCCCTTCAGGTCGGCGAACGAGATGTCTTCGCCGATCCACAGGCCTTCGACCTGGTGGAACATCGGCGAGTGGGTGGCGTCGCTGTCGACGCGGTAGGTGCGCCCCGGGGCGATCACCTTGATCGGCGGCGTATGCGTGCGCGCATAACGCACCTGCATCGGGCTGGTATGGGTGCGCAGCAGGAGCGGCTTGCCGGTGCTGTCGTTGCCTTCGACATAGAAAGTGTCCTGCATCGAACGGGCCGGATGGTTTTCCGGGCTGTTCAGGGCAGTGAAATTGGTCCAGTCGTTTTCGATTTCGGGGCCGTCGGCCACGTCGAAACCGATCGAGCGGAAGATTTGCTCGACGCGTTCCCAGGTGCGCATCACCGGATGGATGCCGCCCATGGCGCGGCCGCGGCCGGGCATGGTGACGTCAATGCTCTCCGCGCTCAGGCGCTCGAGCAACTGGGCGTTGGCCAGGTCTTCGCGGCGGCCGGTCAATGCCTGTTCGATTTTTTCTTTGGCGGCATTGATCAGGGCGCCCTGCGCCTTGCGCTGTTCGGGGTCGAGTTTGCCGAGGCCCTTCATCAGTTCGGTTACCTGGCCGGTCTTGCCGAGGTATTTTGCTTTTGCGTTTTCCAGCGCGGCTGCATCAGGCGCAGCGCCAAAGTCAGCCTGGGCCGAGACGACGAGTTCTTCCAGCGAGTTCATGCGTGTTTGTCCTGTTTTTATGGTGGCGGGAGCCACGGGAGCGGTGTTGGTTTAACAAGGCCCCACAATCAAAAACGGGGCACAGGTCGTTAAAACCTCTGCCCCGCTCTTTTCGCGCTACGTCACCGCAGCGCTATTTGCTCTAGCAAACTGCTGTTAGGCAGCCAGCTTGGCCTGGACGGCAGCGACGATCGCGGCGAAAGCCGGCTTGTCGTGCACGGCCATGTCGGCCAGAACCTTACGGTCCAGTTCAATCGCGGCTTTTTTC
>Ga0213834_100542_pt1 | contig 17088 bp, 12 predicted proteins | sample SWPTP12_FD_160580 | JGI IMG/M metagenome (GOLD analysis project Ga0213834, IMG submission 160580) | Coastal seawater microbial communities from Marineland, Florida, United States - SWP TP1 #2 | ecosystem: Environmental > Aquatic > Marine > Coastal | place: USA: Florida | collected 2016-08-06 | reverse complement strand
GAGGAAGGCGCGGTTGACGAACACGATCGGGTCGTCCGGCTGGCGCGGGTCGGTCACGACCATCGGCATGCGCGTCATCTCGACGGCGGCGAAGAAGACGTTGCCGCGGTCCTGCAAGCCCGCTTCTTCGATGTAGCCGGCCTGCCAGTGCTTCATGCCCACGCTGCTGCCGAGCGGATTGATCGGGTTGCCTTCGAGCTCGCCTTCGGCAGGCACGCCCACGCTTTGACCGTCGCCTTGGCGGTCGAGCGGCTTGCCTGCGTTTTGTTCGGGGGTCGAGCCGGTTGCCATTGGGTCCTTTTCCGCGGAGTGCGCTGCGCTGGTTGGGCGCGATGCACGGACAACCATGCTAATGCGGCGGACGGCGCCTGACTGTGCGTCGCCTCACGCAAGCGCAGCGAGGCCGGCGGCGAACATGTACACGTCCAGAATGCGGATATTGATGGGCCGCATAGTATAATTGTGCTCTTTGGTACTGCTTGACCAGCAAGATTTGGGGACGAAGTGGAGTTAGTGATAGCGCTAATCGCCGTGGCATGTTTGCTGGTCAACGCAACACGGGCATTCGCCCCCCGGTTGTACACCGACGGCAGCTTCCTGGCCGTGCCTGTGCGCCTGATGCTCGGCTTTGCCGTGCTGGTGTGTACGATGAATATCCTGCTGCGCTACTTTCCGGGCGTCTCCTGCGCGTGGATCATCGTCGTGCTGCTTGCCGCCGTCGCGCCGTGGGGCTGGAAGAAGGGTGGCCTTGCCGGCACCAGCCGCAAGGCGAGCGCCTGCGTATTGCTGTTTACCGTCGCGCTGGTGTTCTGGCGCCTGTCGAGCCAGGCGAACATGGGCAACCTAGTGCCGATCGAAGGCACCGGCAATTCCGACGAGCTGTGGTACATCTTCATCGCCGACTGGCTGCGCGCGCATGGCCTGGCCGATCCCTACCCGAGCGACCCGGCGTATCCGCTGGCCGCCGCCGCAGGCGTCAACATAGGCTTGTTGCCGCGTATCGGCGCCGAGTCGCTGCTGGTCCTGTTTTCCGCCGCCGGCAGTACGCCGGTCGAGCACGTCTATCCGGTGCTGTTTACACTGGCCGCGGTCCTGTTCGGCTTTGCAGCAAGCCAGGGTTTTCTCCAGGAAACCGAGCGCGACTGGAAATTCCTGCCGCTGGCCCTGCTGGCGATTGCCGTCTCGCCGGTCGCGCTGTTTATCTATGGGAACGAGAACTTCGCCACCATGTGGGGACTCGTGTTCCTCGCCGGATATTATTGGAACGTTCAGCGTGCGCTCTGGGAAGAGGGGGGCGGGAGCGCCATTGCCGCCGCCGGTGTCTTCCTCGGCGCCTTGCTGGCGACCTACCCTGAACTGCTGGCGATCGCCGGACCGGCCTCGGTGCTGCTCTACCTCCAGGGCGTGGTGCGCAAGCGTTCTTCCTGGCTTGCCAACTTCGGCATCCTGGTGCTGTGCGCCCTGGTCGCGACGGCCGTCGCGCCGTATGCGGCGCAGGCAACCCTCAAGGTGCTCACCACCGGCGCCTCGTCCGCGCAGGGACCGAATGTCATCTTCCCCGACCTGTTCACGAACCTCACGCCGGGCAACCTGGCCCTGACGCTGCTGGCCTTCGACACCAAGGTGATGACCCGGCAGCTGGGCAGCATGGGCGTGCCGTTCGCTGGCATCGTGGTGGTGCTTGCGCTGCTGTTCGCGCCCAAGCGGGTCTGGCTCGCCACCGCTGCGCTGGCCCTGGCCTGCCTGCCGGTGTTTGCCATGTTCTGGCGCAGCAATTACGGCTATGGCGGCATGAAGGCGATCGAATTCATGGCCCTGCCGGCGGCCACCCTGCTGGGCGCGGCCGCCGGGCGTATCGCACTGGCCGCCAGCGATCCTGTCCTGCGCGCGCGCCAGGGCTTGCGCGCGCTCCCGGTGTTCGGGCACGGCGCCTGCGTGGTGCTGGCGCTGGTGCTGCTCGGTTCGATCTCGTACGAGCGCTGGCGCGAGTTCCAGCGCTATGGCGCCAACGCCCACCTCACGGCCGACCTGCGCGGCATCGCCTCGGCGCGCGCCGCCCTGCCGCCCGGCGCGGTATTGCTGGTCGGGCCGGAACTGGGCAAGCATTCTTTCCTGTTCAGCCGCTGGATCGCCTACCTGCTGCGCGACGTGCCGCTTGTGTTCCCGCCGGAGCTGCACAATGGCGGCTATATCTACCGCCTCGAGGCGGACTACGATGCGCGCCGCGAGACGGTGACGCATGTGCTCAAGGCGCGCAGCGGCGAAGGCGCGGTGTCGAATGTCGCCATCTGGCGCAATGCCGGTTTCGAAATCATTCCGGCCGACCGCATTCCGTTCAAGCTCGGCCAGGGCTTCCACGGCCACGAAGACTGGGGCCGCTGGATGGCCGCGAGCGCGCGCATCGAACTGCGTGGCGACTGCCCGCGCGAGCTGAAGATCCGGATCGGCCGCCGCTTCGAGCCGATCAAGGGGGAGGACACCCTGATCGTGTCGGCCGGCGCCTCTTCGGCACGTTACCCGCTGAAAAACGGCCAGGGAGAGATCAGTTTCCCCGTGCCCGCGGGCGCCTCGCAAGTCGAACTGCGCTCGGCTGCGGGCGGGCTGTCGCCGACCAGTGTCGGCGCCAGCGACGACCGGGTGCTCAGCTACGGGATCGAAAAAATCGGCATCGAGCCGTGCGCACGGCATTAAGCAGGCGACGGGCGCTACTTCATTCACATTCAAGAAGCACACATGTATCCCTTACAAAACTGGTTATTGGTCGCCCTCGGTGTCGGACTAGGATCCCTTGGTTCGCTGTGCATGAAATGGGGCGCCGGCAAGCTGCCGCAACAGTGGGAGGGCGGCATCCCCGGCCTCGTCTGGCAAGTCATGCTCAATCCGCTGATCATGGCCGGCATCGTCATGTACGCGATCCCGGCGGCCATCTGGATTTGGCTGCTGCGCACGATGCCGCTGACGGTTCTGCAGCCGGCGCTGTCGCTGACCTATGTCCTGTCGGCGCTGCTGGCCGTGTTTTTCCTCAACGAGCACGTGCCGCTGATGCGCTGGGTCGGCATTTTCGTCATCATCGGCGGCGTCGTCCTCGTCGCCCGGAACTGAAACGCTCAGCGGGAACCGCTCCATGAACGATGTCCTCATCGCCCTGAACTACTACCGACCGTATGTCAGCGGCCTGACCAATGTCGCGCGCGATGTGGCCGAGGGCCTGGCTGCACGCGGCTGGCGCGTGACCGTGGTCACCTCCCAGCATGCGCCCGAGTTGCCGCTCGAGGAAATGCTGGCGGGCGTGCGCGTGATCCGCACGCCGGTCGCGCTGCGCCTCGGCAAAGGCATCATCAGCCCTTCCTTCGTCTCGACGATACGGCGTGAATCGGCGAATGCGCGGGTGGTGAACATCCATGCGCCGATGCTAGAAGCGGGCCTGGTCGCCGCCGCCAGCCTGGCGCCGGTGGTGATGACCTACCACTGCGACGTCAGCCTGCCGCCGACGCTGCTGGGCGGTATCCAGAACAAGCTGCTCGACGTGTCGACCGGTGCGGCGGCGCGCCGTTCGGCCTTCGTCATCGTCACCTCGGACGATTACGCCGACCATTCGCGCATGCGCGCAGCCTTGTCGCTGCGGCGCAAGGTCGTCCCGCCCACCTGCCACATCCGCAGCGGCGGTGCGCCGGTCTACCGCGACGGTCCCGGCATGCACGTGGGCTTCCTCGGCCGTATCGTCGAGGAGAAGGGCGTCGAATTCCTGGTCGAAGGCTTCCGCGCGCTGGACGATCCGGACGCGCGCCTGCTCATTGCCGGCGACTTCAACATGGTCGCGGGCGGTTCAGTGATCGAGCGCGTGCGCGAGCGCATGCAGGGCGATACCCGCATCAAGCTGCTCGGCTTCCTGCCCGACGGGGCGCTGGACGATTTCTACGCCTCGCTCGACGTGTTTGCCCTGCCCTCGGTGAATCCGTTCGAAGCCTTCGGCATCGTGCAGGTCGAGGCGATGATGCGTGGCATCCCGGTCATCGCGAGCGACTTGCCGGGCGTACGCCAGCCTGTGCTGGCAACCGGGATGGGCGACATCGTGCAGCCGCGCTCGGCGGCCTCGGTGACCGCGGCCCTGAAGCGCCTGGCGCATACCCGTCCGGACGTCGAGGCTGGCGCCGCCAGGGCGCGCGCTTTGTACGCCTTCGACGCCACGCTCGACAAATTCGCCGCCGTGTTCGAGGAAGCCGTCGCCACCGCCCCCGGACGCCCGGGAGCGCGCGCATGAATGTGTCGTATGACCCGACGGATATCACCTATGCCGTTACGCCGTTCGCCGCCTGGCTGGTGGCCGGCGTCCTGAAGTTCGCCGTCAACAGCCTCAAGGCCGGCAAGCCGGCCTTTGGCCTGATCGGTTACGGTGGCCTGCCGAGCAACCACAGTGCGATCGTCAGCAGCATGGCGGCACTGATCGCGTTCAAGGAAAGCATCGGCCACCCGGCCTTCGGCGTGGCCTTGACGCTCGCTTTCATTGTCATGCTCGACGCCAGCAGCCTACGCCGCCAGGTCGGCCGCCATGCCGCCGCCATCAACCGCCTGGCGCACGGCGCCGCCGACCATCAGTCGCTGCGCGAGCGGATGGGGCATACGCGGATCGAAATCGTGGCGGGCGTCGTCGTCGGCATCGCCGTCGCGGCAGCGATCCACGCGCTGGAAGCGCTGCTCCCGCGCTGAGTGGGGGTGATCAATCGTTTATTCGCAAAAATAAAAAGGTAGCAACCATGCGCGATCCCGTCCTTAGTCGTACCCCTTCCGTCCAACTGCCGGGACTGCTCAAGCTGATTCGTCCGAAGCAGTGGATCAAGAACGCCTTCGTCCTGGCACCCCTGATCTTCACCAGCGAATTCATGCGCGCCGAGTCGGTCGCCCGTGCGCTGACCGCGGTCCTGCTGTTCTGCATCGCCTCGTCGGCGACGTATATCGTCAACGACATGCATGACGTCGAACGCGACCGCCGCCACCCGAAGAAGTCGCGCACCCGCCCGCTGGCGGCGGGAACCGTCTCGATGCAGGCGGCCGCGTTCATGCTGGTGCTGCTGTATGGCGCGCTGGTGTGGGGCTGGTTCGTCATGCCGGCCACGATGGGGGTGATCCTCGGCTACCTGCTCCTGAACCTGGCTTATACCTTCGTGCTCAAGCACGAACCGGTGGTAGACATCTTCACCATCGCGATTGGCTTCGTGCTGCGCGTGTACGCGGGCGCGACCGCCCTGAACGTCCCGGTGTCGTCTTGGATGTTCGTCACCACCCTGTGCCTGGCGCTGTACCTGGCCGCCGTCAAGCGCCGCCAGGAACTCAGCCACAGCGGCGACGAAGGCCGGGCGGTGCTCAAGAAATATTCGGTGGGACTGGTCGACCGCTATGCCGAGATGTCGGCCACCGGGGCGCTGGTGTTCTACAGCCTGTTCGTCATGTCGAGCAAGCCGGAAATGGTGATGACGGTGCCGCTGGTGCTGTTCGGCCTGTTCCGCTACTGGTATGTGGTCGAGCAGCTCGACGGCGGCGAATCGCCGACCGATGTCGTGTTCGCCGACTGGCAGCTGGTGGTGACGGTGCTGGCCTGGGGAGCCGTGTCGGGCTGGGCGCTGTGGCCGGCGGCCTGAGCTGCATTGCCGGCGGCAACTGCCGCCGGCGGATGGACCGTCCGTTAGATGCGCGCGTTTTCCGGTAGCGGCAAGGCCAGCGCCGCCAGCAGCTGGCGGGTGCTGTCGCGCCAGCTCAGCCATGGCATGGCGTCCGAGCGGATCGCCTTGCCTTGCGCGTGCAGCGCCAGCCACTCCTTCAGGCTGGCCGCCAGCGCCGCCGGTGCCTCGCCGCTGAAGTAATGCGCATGGGCGCCGGCGACTTCGCGGAACACCGGGATGTCGCGCGCCACGATCGGCAGCTTGTGCTGCGCGGCCTCGATCAGCGGCAGGCCGAAGCCTTCGCCATGGCTCGCCGCGATCAGGCAGGCGCTCGCTGCATACACTTTTTCCAGGAATTCGTCGCTGACCCCGTCGAGCCAGAACAGGCGGCGGTTGCGCTCCGCGTGCTGCGTCATCCGTTCGACCAGCGCCTCGACCATCCATCCCCGCTTGCCGGCCACAACCAGGTTGACGTCGACGCCGTCGGCCCACAGCTGCTCGATGGCGGCGAGCGCCTGCGCATGGCCCTTGCGCGGTTCGAGCGTGCCCACCATGAGGAAGGTGGGACGCTGTGCCAGCTGCGCCAGCACGGCCGCGCCCTCATCCGGCATGCCGGTCGACGGCGCCGAGGAGCCGATGTCGGCGCCCAAGTGGAACGAGGCGACCTGGAACGGACGCACGCGCGGCGCGGCGTGTCCGCGCATCCACGCGCGCAGCTCGTCGGCCACGGCTTCGGAGATGCAGACAGCACCGTCGCCTTCGGCCACCACGGCGAGCCAGGCGTTGTGATGGTCGGCCGCACCCGCCGAGAAGGCTTGCGGCAGGGTGACCGGCAGCAGGTCGTAGACGACGAAGTGCACGGCCACGCCGATGCGGCGCAGGTGGCGGTAATAGGCCTGTTGCGCGGCCACGATGTGCGGCTGCAGATCGAGGCCGAGGAACATGTCGCCGGCGTGGTAGTCGACCGGCTCGTCCGGGTACAGCCCGTCCGGGCAGTTCATCAGGCGCAGCGTGTAGTTGCGCGCGTAGCGGTAGCCCTGGTCGTGCGTCGCATATACCGGTTCAAGCAGGTAGCCCGGGGGCGGATTCTCGAGCAGTTCGCGCAGCACGCTGCGCACCACGCGCTGGATGCCGCTGCGCGCATCGCGCTGGACCAGTTCCGAGATGTCGAGCAGCAGCTGGCGGCGCGGCAGCGGCGCCGGAACCGAGCGCGCGGCGGCCTGCGCAAAATCGACCCAGGGCTGGGCTTGCTGCGGCGCCGGCTCGAGGCGTCCCACGGCGGCCGACAGCGCCGGCAGGCTGCTGGCAGCCTTGCGGTAGGCCGCTTCGATGGCCTGCTCGTACAGGCTCCCGCAGAGGAAGGGCGCATGGTCGTCGATGATGATCCGGCGTGCCTGTTCGCCGAGCGTGCGCCGGCGCTGTGGGTCGCGCCACAAGGTTGCGAGCGCGGCCGACAGGTCGCTGTCGGCGAAGTCGTCGTCGAGCTTCCAGACGCCGTCGTCGCGCAGGTCGGCCATGCTGCCATTGGCGTTGACGATGGTGGGCAGCGCGTAGTTCATGCAGTCGAGCACCGTGCCCGACGTCTCGCCGCGCGACAGGGTGCGCAGCTGGACGCCGACGTCGGCCGCCGCCAGGTAGTGCCGGAAGGTGGCGGTATCGGCCCAGCCGGTGATGCGGATGCGTTTGCCCAGCCCGCTGGCGCGGATCGCCGCCGTCAGGTCGCGGCCGAAGGCGCCGTTATGATTTTCGCCGACAAACACCAGCACGCAGCGCGGGTCCTGCGCCAGCGGCGACGCCAGCCAGGCCTCGAGCAGGCGGTCGTTCAGCTTGCTCGGGCCGAGCAGGCCGAAGCTGCAGACGACGAAATTATCGTCGTCGAGCCCGAGCGTGCGGCGCGCGCCGGCACGGTCGACGGTCGCTTCCGGCACCCGCAGGTGCGGCACCACGGCCCAGCTGCGGGCAGCTTCCGGACCATACCAGCGGGTGGCCAGGCGGCGCGAATTTTCCGAGTGGACGATCATGCCGAGTGCGCCACGCAGCACGCTGGCGTTGCAGGGATACGCCCAGACCACGTCGGCGGTGTCGGCCGCGTGGAAGCGGTGCGCCAGCGCCCCGTAGCCGTGGCCCTCGTACAGCACGCGTGCCCAGTAGCCGGGCTGGACGCCCGTCACTTCCATGTGCGCGACCACGCCGGACAGGAAGAAATCGTGCAGCACCACGATGCCGGGCACTTCGTCCAGCAGGCCGAACATGTGCTGGTGGAATTCCGAATTGCCGAAGTGATAGACCACCCGCTCGTAGTCGCGCGCATGGCGGCGGAACCAGTCGACGCTGCGTACGCCGCAATTGGCGCGGATCCACGGGGTGGCGACGCCGTCCTGGGCGATCACGACATCGATGTCGTAGTGGCGCGCCAGTTGCGGCAGCAGCTCGGCGCTGTAGTCGCTGATGCCGCTGCGGGCGGGCGGCAGCGGCGATACGTAGGCCATGCGCGGACGGCGCGCCGCCGCCGCGGCCTGCGGGCGCGCCGCATCCCAGGCTTCGAGCGCCGCGATCGCGCGGCGCGCGCTGGCGTCCCACGAAAACTTGCGCGCCTGTTCCAGGCCGTGACGTTCGAGGTCGGCGCGCAGGGCAGGATCGCCCAGCACCTGTTCGATCTTGGCGGCGATCGCGGCATCGCTGGCCGGATCGAACAGCGCGTCGGCACGGCCGACCACTTCCGGCAGGCTCGACGTGCCGGCGGCGATGACGGCCCGTCCACACGACATGGCCTCGAGCGCGGGCAGGCCGAAGCCTTCGTGGAAGGACGGGAACACGAACAATTCGCACAGGTTGTAGAGGGCCACCAGGTCGTCCTCCGGCACATAGCCGGTCAGCACCAGGCGATCGGCCGCCAGTCCCTGCTGGCGCGCCAGCTTGACCAGGGCCGTGCGCGCATCCGGGTCGGCCGAGCAGACGATCGCCAGCTGGTGGCTGGCGCGCCGGCTGGCCGGCATCAGCGCGAAGGCGCGGATCAGGCCTTCGATATTCTTGCGGTGATCGATGCCGCCGGTGTACATCACGAACGGGCCCTTGAGGCCGTAGCGCTCGCGCAGCGCGGCGGCGCGTCCGGGCTCGATCGCCTCCGGCTTGAAATGGGCGTCGGCGGCGGTCGAGATCGATACGCAGGCGTCCGGCGGGAAGCCCAGGTGCTCGATGCCTTCGCGACGCGAGGAGTCGGAAATGGCCAGCAGCAGGGCAGCGCGGCGCAGGTGGCCGAGCTTGTTCTCGTACCAGGTCTCGACCACCGGGTTGGCGAGGTAGGGCTGGCGCCGGATCATCGGGATCAGGTCGTACAGCACGACCGCGGTGGGCAGGGTGCCGAGCGTGCCGATGCTGGTGACGGCGTTGTCGCCCAGGCCCTCGAACAGGCTCGAGACCAGCACGATGTCCGGATCGAGGCTGGCGATGAAGGCTTCGCGCAGCAGTTCGGCGCTGCGGCGGCGCCAGTCATTGAAGGAATCGGCGGCGGCCACCGGTCCCGGGCAGTCCCAGACGCGGATCGCGTCGGCGGGCAGCAGGCCCGCGAAGGCGGCGCGGATCGGTTCGATCGATTCCGGCAGCGCGCCGTTGAGCACGAGCAGCACTTCATGCTTGCCGCGCGCACGCGCCAGTGCCTGCGTTAAGGCCAGCGTGTAGCGGCCGATGCCGCGCCGGCCGTTGCTGGCCTGCGCACCCTGCATGTCGATGGCGATGCGCATTAACGCTTCCTCTCGGCGCTGGCGTTCTGCAGGTCGGATAGCAGGCGCGTGGCGCGGGCCGTCAGGTGAGGCTGGTTCTGGTCGGTCATCGGCGTAGCGGATGGGGTGTGGGAAGGTTCGGCATAGGCAGGTGCGACGGCCGCCCGGCGCAGGCGTGCCTTCAGGCCGGGATGGCGCGCCAGCAGGCCGAGCGCGAACTTGGTCAGGCCGGGATGCGCCAATACCTTGCGCACGGTCCATTGGAAGAGCGAGCCAGCGGCCTGCTTGCCTTGTTGAACGGACGGCCTTGGCGGCTGCGGCAGCGGCAGCACGCGGCCGATGCGCTTGAGGCCGCGCAGCGGGGCCGAAATGCGCCACGAAGTGCTGGCGTACAGGGCCAGCATGGTCTGTTCGGCATATTCAGCGCGGCTGGTGGTCGACTCGAGCTGGTGCTGGAGCTGCTGCAGGCGTGCCTCGGCCTCGGCCTGCGCGCGGCCGGCCTGATCGAGGCGCGCTACGGCGTCGGCCTGGGCGGCATGCAGATGTTGCAGCTGGCGCTCGTGTTGGGCGGCAGTGTCGACGCGCTGCTGCGCCAGCTCGCGTTCGCGCTGCTGCGCCAGCTCGCGTTCGCGCTGCTGCGCCAGCTCGCGTTCGCGTTGCTGCGCCAGCTCGCGTTCGCGCTGCTGGCATGCCTGCAATTCGGCCTGCGCGACGCGGGTGGCCGCCTGGGCCTCGCCGATCGTGTCGAGTGCGCGCTGGAACAGCTGCGCCGGGCCCGCCTCGGCCGCGGCGACGCGCTCCGCCAGTTGCGCCAGCGCGGCGGCGCCGGCCGCTTCGCGCGCTTGCAGGTGATTCTCGTAACGCTGTGCCAGTTCGCCCAGTTCGAGCCCGAAGGGCGTCGCGAAGGCGGCGTCGAAGGCGCCCAGCACGGGCGCGTCGGCGGCCTTTTGCCCGACCACGCTGTAGTCGGGACTGACGCCGTTGAGTACATTGATCAGTTCGATGCCGGCCGCGTCGCGCAACCCCGCCGGTTCCTGCAGGCGCACCACCTTGTGGCGCGCGAAGCCGGCAAATTCCACCGCGAAGTCGAGCAGCGACGGCGGCACCGGCCGCAGATGCGAGGGGTCGGTATGGAAGTTCGTGCTGCCGACCACCAGGTTTTCCGGGTTCGGCGTTTCCATGATCAGCAGGCCGCCCGGCTGCAGGACCCGCAGTGCCTGGGAGATGAGTTCCTGCACGTCGTCGAACGGGATATGTTCGATCAGGTGAAAGGCCGATACCAGCGCCAGGCTGGCGTCCGGGAGCGCGCGCAGGGCGGACAGGGCATCGGCCGTGCTCACGTCGAGGCCGCGCTCGCGGCAGGCGGCCAGCATGCCTTGGTCGAGGTCGACGCCGCGCGCCGCGAATCCCAGTTCGCCCAGCAGTTCGAGCCACTCCCCGCGGCCGCAGCCCAGATCGAGGGCGACGACCGGGTGGGCGACTGCGGGCAGCGGCGCCACGAAGGGCTGGTAGGCGGTCAGGCGCGACTTGATCAGCTCGCGCGAGCCGCGGTGGCGGTCCTCGAAGGCCCGGTAAAAATTACTCATCTGACGATCTCAACGGTTGGTTCGAGCCAGCTGGTGCCGACAAAGGTCTTGCGGTTCATGTTCATCACGATAAACAGGAAGGCCAGGTCGCGCCATTCGTAGTTGTCGGCAAGATGGGTGTCGCTGCTGGTCAGCGCGGTGGTGATCGAATAGCTTCCCGGTCCCAGGTTCAGCGGGAAGCGGAAACGGTATTCGATGGTTTCGCCCGCGCCGAGTCCGTCGAGCGGGATCTCCATGTGGTGGGTATTGGTCCCGAACATCTGCTGGCCGAGACGATCCTTGATCATGTAGCCGAGCACCAGGCGCGGCACCGGCGCGTTGATGCGCACCCGGATGCGCAGGTTGACCGCCGCGCCGACGTTGACCACTTCGAGCGGCGCGCCGTGCTCGTCCTCGAGGATGATCTCGCTGACCGTGGCCTCGCCGCTGCCTGAGCTGGTCTGGACCCGGCCTTCGGCAGTGGTCACTTGCTCGACGCTCGAATGTTCGCGCTCGGCGATGATGGCGTTGTAGTAGTCCATCACTTCTTCGGGGGAACCCTGTTTCGCGACGCCGCCCTTGTCGAGCAGGATCGCCCGGTCGCAAATCGACTGGATCGCGGCACGGTCATGGCTGACGATCAGGAGCGTCGTGCCGAGTTTCTGGAATTCGCGGATGCGGTCGAAGCTCTTGTGCTGGAAATAGGCGTCCCCTACCGACAGGGCCTCGTCGACGATCAGGATATCTGGCCGCTTGGCGGTGGCGACGCTGAAGGCCAGCCGCATCTGCATGCCCGACGAGTAGACGCGCACCGGCTGGTCGAGGTAGTCGCCGATATCGGCGAACGCTTCGATCTGCGGCATCAGGGCGCTGATCTCGTCCACGCTCAACCCGATCAGCTGCCCGGCCATGTAGGCATTCTGGCGGCCCGTGAAATCCGGATGGAAGCCCATGCCCAGTTCGAGCAGGGCGGCGACGCGTCCGGTCATGGTCACGCTGCCGGTAGTCGGCTGCGACGTGCCGGTGATCATTTTCAGGAGCGTGCTCTTGCCCGCGCCGTTCATGCCGATGATGCCCACCGCCTCGCCGGGCGCAAGCTGGAAGCTGATGTCCTGCAGCACCCATTTCAGCCGGTGGCGCGGCGCGCCTTTCGGGATGATCCACTCGGCCAGGCGGCTCCAATGGTTGTCGTACTGTTTGTAGGCCTTGCCCAGCTTGCTTACGCGAATACTGCCCATTACAGTTCATCCACCATTTCGCCCGCACGTTTGCGGAACAGTTGCAGGCCGAGCGCGCAGCAGGCCAGGCCCATCACGGTGGCCGGCAACAGCGCTGTCCAGTCCGGCGCCTGGCCATGCACCAGGACTGTCTGGTAGGCGCCCATCACGCCGGCCATCGGATTCCATATTAGCAAATCCTTGACCGAGGCCGGCAGCGCCGCAACGGGATACACAACCGGCGTGAACCAGAACCAGAATTGCAGCAGGATCGTGTAGAACTGGCCGACGTCGCGGAAAAACACGTTCAGCACGCCCAGGATCATGCCAAGGCCAATCGCGAACATGATTTGCACGGCCATGACCGGGAAGATCGCAAAATAGATCCAGCCGGGGAAGTTCGACGACACCAGCAGGAAAAGGGTGAACAGCCCGAAGATGATCGCGAAATTCAGTCCTGCGTTGAGCACCACGATCACGGGCAGGCACAGGCGCGGGAACTGCAGCTTCTTGATCAGGCCGGCGTTTTCGATGAACACCGTCTGGCTGCGCGTCGTGATATCGGCGAACAGGCCCCAGGTCAGGACGCCCGCGCACAAATAGATGCTGTAGGCAAAAGTCCCGGCCGTGCCAGGCAGGCGCGTGCCCATGACCTGCGAGAAGATCATCGTGTAGACGACGATCATCGACAGCGGACTGAGGATGGTCCATGCCGCACCGAGCATGGAATTGCGGTACTTGATCTGGAATTCGCGCTTGACGCTGCCGCCGATAAAGCCGCGGTAGCGCCAGACGCTGGCCAACATGGGAAAGGTAATCATAAGGCGGCGGAATTGGTACGGGCTAAACGGGCCGACCGCGGCGCGCGACGGCATAGGTGAAGGCTGTGCATAAAGAAGTGCAGGATTCAACAGTGTTGAACGACGGCAGCTCAAGCAATAAGTATATCATTGCAAGAATTCTACGCTAACCACTGCTGAGACGCGCCACGCTCCGTGCGGCTGCTCAGCAGGGATTTGAAAGCGGCTTCACGCGGCGCAATGCGGGCACGACAACCCATACACATATTGGGGCGCGAGTTGCTGGCGCGGCGTGACCACCGCGCGGCAGGCGAAGCACTGCACGGTCTCGGCCGGCTCGAGTTTCGGATTGAGCGCGGTACGGTAGTCGAACACGAAGCAGTCGCCGGTATAGTGGGCGCCACCGATGTCCTCGAAATACTTCAGGATGCCGCCCTCTAATTGGTAGACGTTGTCGTAGCCGATATTCTGCATGTGGATCGCCGCCTTTTCGCAGCGGATGCCGCCGGTGCAGAAGGTAACCACGGTCTTTCCGGCGAAATCGTCCTTGTGGGCGGCGATCACCTCCGGGAACTCCGTGAACTTGGCGATCCGGTAGTCGACCGTGTTGTCAAACGTGCCGACGTCGACCTCGAAATCGTTGCGGGTGTCGACCATCACGACCGGTTTGCCCTGGTCGTCATGACCCTGGTCGAGCCAGCGCTTGAGGGTTGTTGCGGCGACCGCCGGGGCGCGGCCCAGTTCCGGCTTGATGAGCGGCATGCGCATGGTGATGATCTCCTTCTTGATCTTCACCAGCATGCGCTTGTGCGACTGCTCGGCCGAGAGGCTTTCCTTGACCTCGATATCGGCAAAGCGCGGGTCGTTGCGCAGCCACGCGAGGTAGCGGTCGATATCGGCCCGCAGGCCGGACAGGAACATGTTGATGCCTTCGGGCGTCAGCAGGATCGTGCCTTTCAGGCCGAGTTCCTGGCACACGGCCTGGAACTGCGGACGCATCTCTTCGGTATCGTCGAAGGAGATGAATTTGTAGGCCGCGATGTTGACATAGCGTCCCGTGCCGGGCGTGCCGGCGGACGTGATCAGGTCGTTTGTGGCTTGCATAGTTGCTAATGGTTAATTCTTGGACAGGCGTTATTATAAGCCTCCGGGACTGCCGGGCACATGATGATCCCAGTGCTGGCCAATCACGCAATTGAGCAGCCTGCGCGCGCTTTCTGACCAGCTGAGCCAGGGCAAGCCGCTGGCCGAGGGAGCCTGCCCGGCGCCGGACAAGGCCAGCCAGGCGCGCAGGGCCGCGGCCAGTTCCTGCGCCGTCTCGCCCTCGAAGTAAAACGCATGGCTGCCGCAGATTTCCTCGAATACCGGCAGCTTGCGGGCGATGATCGGCAAGCCGTATTGGGCCGCTTCGATCAGGGGCAGGCCGAAACCCTCGCCCAGCGAGGGCGCCAGCAAGGCGGTGCAGGACCCGTACAGGCGTGCCAGCATCTCGTCGGACGCTTCGGTCAGCCAGAAAAGTTGCCTGTCCAGCCGCGCATGTCTCTTTAGTTTCCTGATCAGGGGCTCGACCATCCACCCGGCCTTGCCGACGATGACCAGGTTGATGTCGACGCCTCCGGACCACAGCAATTCGACTGCCGCCAGGGCTTGTGCCTGTGCCTTGCGCGGTTCCAGCGTGCCGACCATCAGCAGCGTCGGCGCTTGGGCGGCGGCCGCGAACAGCCGGGCGGCGTCCGCCGGCAGTCCGGTACTCGGTGCGCTGGCGGCGAGGTCGGCACCCAGGTGGAAGTGGCCGATGTGGAGGGGCGTCGCGCGCGGCGCCGGGTGCGCCATGACCCATTGACTGAGCGTATCGGCGCCGGCGCGCGTGGTGCACAGCAGGCCGTCGGCATGGCGCGCGATCGTCTCCAGGTATTTCCGGAAATAGGTATCGGTGCCGTAGGCGAACATGTCCGGCAACAGCAGCGGGAGGATGTCGTGGACGACGAAGAATACCTGGACGCCACGGTTGCGCATCTCCGACAGCAGCGCGGCGTTCTGGGTCGTGATGCTGGCGGCCACATCGACGCCGACGAAGATGTCGCCGGGACGCTGTTCGATCGGCGCATCCTCCAGCTCGATACCGGCAGCGCCGATCAGCGCCAGCGTGAATGTGCGGGCGTAACGGTATGGGCGGTTGCCGCCATCGCCGTACACCGCTTCGACCCGGTACCCGTGCGGCGGCGCGGCGATCAGGGCGCGCAGGATGCTGCGCACCACACGGGAGATGCCGGTCTTGGCGTCCAGTTGCACCATCGCCGATACGTCCACCAGCAACTGACGCGGAGCGGCGGCGGGCTGGTTGGCCGCGATCGCGCGGGCCGCCGCCAGCAACTGCGGATGGCGTGGATCGCGCGGGCTGCCGCTCGAGCGCAATGCTTGCAACAAAGCGCGATAGTGCGCCGCCGGACTGCGCTGCGTGAAGGCCTCGATGGCCTCGCAACAGGCGGGGGCGCTAGTCTGCTCATCGTGCGGCAAGCGAAGGCAGCGCCAGCGATCGGCGGCGCCGCGGCCATACCAGGCTTCTGCCTGGGCGAGCATGGTGGGGGATTCGGCCATGACCCCGGTGGCAAGGTCGAGCACGGTCTTGTTGAGCGGATAGGCGTTTGCGGCCGCAGCGGGGCCGCTTGCCAGCTCGGCGGCCAGTCCGGTAAAGCCGTGCGCATCGAACAGGGCCTGGCGCAAGGCTGGCGCCGGCCCGGCGCCGTCGACGATGGCGCCAAGGAAGAAATCCCGCAGGAAGACGACACCGGGGTGGCGTGCCAGCAGCGCGATCATGAAAAGGTGGCGTAACGTATTGCCGACGCTATAGACGATGCGCTCGATGCTGCCGGCGTGGCGTTCGAACCAGTCGACGCTGCGGATCGTGCACCGCAGGCCGCCGCCTGTTGCGGCAGGTTCGGGCAGGATCAGCACCACCTCATACCAGGCAGCAAGCTGCGCGATCAGGCACGCGTGCGCATCCGCGCCGTCGGGCGCCTGTGCGGCAATCCAGGCCAAGGCAGGGCGTCCTACGGGTGCGGCAGGCTGCGGCGTGCAGCGCAGCGCCAGGTCGAAAGTCCGCAAGGCTTGTTGCGCGGCGGCGGCCGGGTCGGCGCCGACCTCGACGACGAGCGTGCCCGGGGCAGGCGGTTCCCGCACGCCTGCTCCGGCGGCGACGCCGATCGCAGTCAGGAAATGCGGCGAGCGCACGGTGCCGGATGCGGGGCCGTCCTCATCGGACACGCCGGGGATGAAGACGACATCGGGGCCGAGGCTGGCAAAGAAATTTTCCCTGATCAGGTCGATCATGCACTGTAGCCGCGGCGTGCCGTCAGGCGCCGGAAGCGCGCAGGTCAGCATCCGTTCGGCGGGCAGCAGTCCGGCAAATGCGGCCCGCAAGCCTTCGATCGCACGCGGGAACTGACCGCTCATCGCGATCCAGAGCGTGTGCTCGCCCGGGTTGGCGGCCAGGTGGAGCGCCGTCGCCAGGCTGTCGCGCGCCAGGGCGGTGTCCGCCTGTTGGCAGGCGTGGAGATCGATGGCAATGCGCATGGGCACGCTCATTCGGCGGGGGCAGCACGGTCGGCGCGCGCAAGGTCGAGCAGCACCTTGCGCGCCGACACCGGCATGCTGGCAAATTCGGCAGGCAACGGGCCGGACCAGCCTGGCGCCAGGGCCGCCGCCGAGAGCGCCACAGGCGCCGTCTCGCCTTCGGCCAGGCGGCGCAGTGGCCCCCAGAGTTGTGGATAGCGATACAGCACCGGCAAGACCATCCTGCGCGCCAGCCCGCTGTTCTTGGCAAGCCGTAGCCAGCCCTTGAGCCCCGTCCGGACTGCGGCGCCCGGCACCTTGAGTGCGCTGGTCATGCGTTGGAGCAGTTGTGTGGTCAATTGCATAACTGCTAGGAAAAGTTCGTGGGCAGACGCCATTATATCTGCCGGGTGCGACCAGGATGAGCGGGATGTCCGTTACCAGTCGACCACCTCCTCAGGCGCTGACCGAGTTAAAATACCGCCATGACTTCCCCGACCTTCACCCACCTGCGCGTCCACTCCGAATACTCGATCGTGGACGGCCTCGTGCGCATCGACGACCTGGTTGGCGTTGCC
>Ga0213834_100524_pt1 | contig 17888 bp, 15 predicted proteins | sample SWPTP12_FD_160580 | JGI IMG/M metagenome (GOLD analysis project Ga0213834, IMG submission 160580) | Coastal seawater microbial communities from Marineland, Florida, United States - SWP TP1 #2 | ecosystem: Environmental > Aquatic > Marine > Coastal | place: USA: Florida | collected 2016-08-06 | reverse complement strand
AGAAGTCAAGCCGCAGGTGTTTACGCTCGCGCCGGTGGCGGAATATAAACACCGCCTGATCTTCGACCTGTATCCGGTCAAGGATGCCGACCCGATCGCCGCGCTCATCGAAAAGGGAGAATGGTCACCCGGCGACGGCACGGCCACCGCGGTGCCCGCCGTGCCGGTGCCGTCGGCCCAGCCGGTCGCGCCCGACCCGGTGGCGCGCCTGGAAGCGGAAATCGCCGCGATGAGCGGCGCTCCGCCGGCGCGCCCCGTGCAGCCGACGCCCGCGCCGGGCAAGCCGGTGGCCAAGCCCCAGCCGCCATCGAACAGCGTGGTGCGCATGGTGACCATTGCGCTCGACCCCGGCCACGGCGGCGAAGACCCGGGCGCGATCGGCGCCACCGGCACGCGCGAAAAAGACATCGTGCTGGCGGTGGCCAAGAAACTGAAAACGCGTCTGGAAGCGCTGCCGAATACGCGCGTGATGCTGACCCGCGACGGCGATTATTTCGTCCCGCTCGGCACGCGCGTCGAAAAAGCGCGCAAGGTGCAGGCCGACCTGTTCGTCTCGATCCACGCCGACGCCTTCATCGAGCAGCGCGCACGCGGTTCGTCCGTCTTCGTGCTCTCCGAAAAAGGCGCCAGCTCGACCGCGGCGCGCTGGCTCGCGACCGACCAGAACAAGGCCGACATGATCGGCGGCGTGAACCTCGCCAAGCACGACCGCCAGCTCGCCAGCGTCCTGTTCGACCTCTCGACCACGGCCCAGATCAACGACAGTTTAAAACTCGGCAAGGCCGTGCTGGGCGAGATCGGCGGCATCAACCGGCTGCACAAGGCGGCCGTCGAGCAGGCCGGATTCGCGGTATTGAAGGCGCCGGACATCCCGTCGATCCTGGTCGAGACGGCCTTCATTTCGAATCCGGAAGAGGAAGCGAAACTCAAGGACGACGACTACCAGGAGCAGCTGGCGAACGCCATCACCAAGGGCATCAAGCGCTATTTCGCGGCGAATCCGCCGATGGCGAAGAGCCGGCTGACCTGACGGCCGGTTCGTATGCGCGCCCTGCCCGTTCGCCTTCGCCCGCAACAGGACTTGCGCGGCGCGCTGCAAACGATGCTGGCTGAACACGGGGTCAGCGCCGCCTTCGTATTGCAGGGCATCGGCAGCCTGGGCGCCGCCCGCATTCGCTTCGCCGGGATGAACGAGGCGACCGAACTGCAGGGCGACCTCGAAATCCTGACGTTGGCGGGCTCCCTCTCGCCCGACGGCGTGCATCTGCATATGACGGTGTCGGATGCCCAGGGCCGCGTGATTGGCGGCCATGTGGCGCCGGGATGCATCGTGCGCACGACGGCGGAGATTTTATTGGCGCTGCTGCCGGATCACCAGTTCAGCCGTGCGCCGGATGCGGCGTCGGGCTGGGATGAACTGGTGGTGCGCACGCTCCCGCGCCGAGGAGACGCCTGAATCGTTCGCACACCAGAAGCCTTGTGGCGTCTGCTCAGGCATTCCTGGAAAGGATAAAGCGGTCCATATCGGTCCCTTCCGCAATGACCTTCAGTTTGGGAGAAGCCAGGCCCTGCGTCTGACGCTTCTTCAGCAAGGTGTAGAGCCGGACCACGTTATGAAAATCGCTCGGCACGATGCAGCCGATGCTACCGTTGTGTCCCCGCCCGTGGATAGCAAATCCATCCCGCCCGAATACGGTCGTTCCCTCGAGCGGAAGGATGCGTATCCAGTTTTCCTTGGTTTCGTGGGGACGAAGCACGTAAACGCCGATTGGAATGGGCCCGCCTATTTTCGTGATTTCCCCTCCAGATGAAGCACCTTTGACCTGGGTCGCAAAAGGATTGTTAGCGAGATACGGATTTATTGCACCGGCTGTTTTGCTGCCAGCCCTGCCGCCAGAGCCGGCGTAAGCATTGAACGCTTCCTTCTTGCCGTCGCATTCCAGTTCGCCGGTAAAGCGGGCCTCAGGAATATTGTAGGTAAATTCATACGTATCGGTCATCTCACACTCCTTTTGAGTAGCGAGCATGGTCGATAAACTGCATCAACCACATAGGCGCTACGGTTGACCATCGGGGCGGGCTATAAAATCGTCGACTTTCCTTTCACTTATGATGGGCCAGGCTTGCAGTTCAAATAAGCGTAGTCTGACCGCTCCGCATTTGCAACTGAAACGCGCGCGGCCGGTTGGTGCAACGCACCCAGAGCAGGTTGCCTGCCGCAGCAGCCATGGCATACTAGCCGGCCCATCTCCGACGCCCTGCCGACATGAACCCTTCCGACGCCGCCCGCTCCACCACCTTCGGCCAGCTGCCTTCCCTGCTGCTCAGCGCGCCCGACGGCGCGCAGGCGAGCATCACGCTGTACGGCGCCCACCTGATCTCCTGGCGCGGCGCCGACGGGCGCGAGCGGCTGTTCTGCAGCGCCAAATCCAGCCTCGACGGCAACAAGGCCATCCGCGGCGGCGTGCCGCTGATCTTTCCCCAGTTCGCCGAGCGCGGCACGGGCATGCGCCACGGGTTTGCGCGCGTGAGCAACTGGCGCGTGGTGGAAAGCGGGTGCGACGATGGCTGGGCGTTCGCGGTGCTGGCCCTGACGCCCGAAGACCTCCTGCCCGCCCATGCGCAGGCCTGGCCGCACGCGTTCTCGCTGACGCTGCGGGTGGCGATCCGCGCCAACGACATGCGGATGCAATTCGCGGTGAAGAATACGGGCAAGGCGCCCTTCCCATTCGCGGCGGCGCTGCATACCTATTTTTTGGTGGGCGACCTCGCCGGCATCCGCATCCTCGGCGTCGAAGCCGAGGAACTGGCGATCACGGACAAATTCGACCGCGTGTACGAGGGCGTCGAACCGCGCCTGGCGCTGGTCGACGACGGCGTCGTGCTGACGCTGCGGCAGGATGGCTTTAACGATGCCGTCGTGTGGAATCCGGGGGCGGCGGATGCGGCGGCGCTGGCGGATATGGCCGACGAAGAGTACCGGCGCTTCGTGTGCATCGAGCCGGCCTTGTTGAATGGCCCGATGCTCCAGCCAGGCGAAAGCTGGCTGGGCGGGTATCACGTCAGCTGATCAATTCGATTCCTTCACCATCCGCCCTTCGCTCGCCTGCACCGGCCGCGCATTGAGCGGATACAGGCGCGAGAACAGCGCCATCTGCGCCGGCGAGGCCGTCATCGGCTGCTTCATCACCAGCCACAGCACGTTTTCGGTACACGGAGGTTCGGTCATCGAACCCATGTAGGTGTAGTAGGTGCGCCGGTTCGGCAGCAGCTCGAACGGGTCGAGTTCGATGCCGGGCGAGCCGAGCTGGCCCTTCTCGAGCGGGATGTTGTTCCACACGGTCTGGATCGCGTCGTTGGCCTTGCCGCGCTCGAGCAGCACGGCGACCACCGCCAGCTTGCCGCCACTGCCGCGGTGCACGAGGTGGATCACCATCTCGGTACCCTTGCCGTTGATGCGCTCTTCCGACGGACGGTGGAAGTGGAATTGCACCAGTTCGTAACGCTCCGGGCCGACCTGGATGAAACTGCCGGCGGCGACGTTCACCTGCACCGTGTGGCCGTTGTCGATTTCGCTGAAGGTCGCGGGACGGTAGTCGAAATCGATCTCGTCCAGGTTGACCTTCATGCCGTCGCGGATGTCGATCGGCGACTGGCGGCTGCCCTTGCCGCACTGGGCCCAGGCCGGGTTGATCTTGCCCCAGTTTTCGGGACCGAATTCGCCGTCGTAATCCCAGTGGGTGCTGATTTTCGGTGCGGCGGCGGCGACCACTTCCTTCTTGCGCCTGGCTTCGGCCGCCTTGCGCGCCTTGGCGGCGGCGGCCACGCGTGCGGCCTGCTTGGCGCGCATCTCGGCCAGGCGCTCGGCGATCCTGACCGAGAGGTCGACCTGCTCGTCGTCGTCGGGCGCCGAGACGGCGGCGGCGACCTTGTCGGCGGTGGCGGCGCTGGCCTTCGGCGGCTTTTCGACGAGCGACTTGTCGATCAGCGGCTTCTGGATCAAGGGGGCGTGCGCGCTCTCGGGTTTCGCAGGTTTCTCGGCAGCGGCCTTGTCGAGCACCGGCTTCTCGGCCAGCTTGGCCGGGCGCGCGAGCGCGGCCGCCAGCTTGGCGGCGTCGACGGCGCGCTGGTCTGCACTCGACGCCGCTTTCGCGGCAGCGGGCGGTTCGTTGGCGCTAGCGCCGAGCACGACGAAGCTGCAGGCAAACAGGGCGATCAGGTTACGCATGGGATGGGGAAAAGTAAGCTCACCCTGCCTTAACGACGCTTCTTCAAGGAAACTTGAGTCGAAAATGCAAACGCGCCGGATAAATCCGGCGCGCTGGCGATGCGGGCAAGCTGTGCTGCCTTAGCGGCTGAGCACCTTGCGCCCGAACTTGTACAGGCCGCCCAGGGCGAGCGGCACGATCGCGGCGCTGACGCCGACGAGCACGATTTCCGTCAGGTGGTCGCGCACGACCGGGATATTGCCAAAGAAGTAGCCGGCAGTCACCAGGCTGGCGACCCAGAGCACGGCGCCGGTCACGTTGTACAACTGGAAGCGCCAGTGGGTCATGTCCGACACGCCGGCCACGAACGGGGCAAAGGTGCGCACCACCGGCACGAAACGCGCCAGGATGATGGTCTTGCCGCCATGCTTTTCGAAGAAATCGTGGGTCCGGCGCAGCGCATCCTTGTTGATCCACCGATAGTTATGGGTGAACATGCGCTGGCCGATGGCTTCGCCAATGTAGTAATTCAGGGTATTGCCGGTCACTGCCGCGACGATGAGCAAGGCCATCAACAAGGGGTAGCTCATCTGGCCGGTGGCGCAGAAGGCGCCGGCGATGAACAGCAAGGTGTCGCCCGGGAAGAAAAAGAGGACCACGAGACCTGTTTCGCAGAAAATAATTGCGAACAAGACGATGTAGACATAGGTGCCGTACTCGGCCAGCAAGGTTCCCAACGTCTTATCGACATGAAGTATCATGTCGAACAATTGCATCAGATCCATAATTTTCCTAAACGGTAACAACGAATCATACCATCAAGCAGCCCCGCCAAACCGCTGCGGCGGGACGGCCCGCGCCAGTTTTTAAGGAAGTGTTAAGTTTTGCAGACAGGTCTGAATTCGCGATTACAATTACTCAACACCAACAAGAAATCGGAGCGGAGATGAACGCAGTTGCGAAGGCAGTACAGGTAGCCATGGCATTGGCCGTGCTGGGCGGTGGCGCGGCGCAGGCAGCCGCACCTGCAAAAGAGCTGGCGCCCAAGCCGAGCGTCGCCGACGTCATCAAGGAATCGAAAGCGGCCGACTGGCGCGCGCTCGATCCCGAGAACACCCTGTATATGGACTTGCCGGGCGGGCGCGTCGTGATCGAACTGGCGCCGACCTTCGCCCCGAACCACGCCGTCAACATCAAGGCGCTGGCGCGCGAAAACTACTTCGACGGCCTCGTCATCCTGCGCTCGCAAGACAATTTCGTCGTCCAGTGGGGAGACCCGGACGAGAAAAATCCGCGCCCGGTGAAAAAGGCGAAAGAAAAGCTGAAGGCCGAATTCACCGTGCCGATGAAGAACGACACGCAATTTACGCGTCTTAAAGACGTGGACGGTTACGCGCCCCAGGTCGGCCACTCGAACGGCTTCCCGGTCGGACGCGACCCGAAAGCGAAAGAAACCTGGCTCGCGCACTGCTACGCGATGGTGGGCGTGGGGCGCGACGCCGAGGCCGACAGCGGCGGCGGTACCGCCTTGTACGTCGTCACCGGCCAGGCGCCGCGCCAGCTGGACCGCAACATCACCGTGGTCGGCCGCGTCGTGTCCGGCATGCCGCTGCTGTCGACCGTGCCGCGCGGCCCGGCGCCGATGGGCTTCTTCGACAAGCCGGAAATGCAGGTGCCGATCAAGTCCCTGCGCGTCGCCGCCGATGTGCCGGAGCTTGAACGCAGCAAGTTCGAGGTGATGCGTACCGAGAGCGCGACTTACCAGAAAGTGGTCGAGGCGACGCGCAACCGCGGCGGCCCCTGGACCAAGGTCGCGGCCGGTCACGTCGACCTGTGCGCGGCGCCGATTCCGGTGCGCGAGGCGAAATAAGCACGCCGCGATGCGGGTGGGGCCAGGCGCTATAATCGCTGCATGAACGCGCCCGTCCCCACCCATCGCCCCATCCAGCAGCTGAACGACCAGCTGATCTCGCAGATCGCCGCCGGCGAGGTGGTCGAGCGGCCCTCGGCCGTGGTGAAGGAGCTGCTGGAAAACGCGCTCGACGCGGGCGCCACGCAAATCACGGTCCGGCTCGAAGAAGGCGGCGTCAAGCGCATTGCGATCAGCGACAACGGCCGCGGCATCGCGCCCGAGCAACTGCCGCTCGCACTGGCGCGCCATGCGACCTCGAAGATCACGTCGCTGACCGACCTCGAGAACGTGGCGACGCTCGGTTTTCGCGGCGAGGCGCTCGCCTCGATCGCCTCGGTCGCGGCGGTGGCGATCACCTCGAGGACAAGCGACGCGCCGCACGCCTGGGAAATCGTCGGCTCGCACCAGGGGACGGTGGCCCCCTCGTCCGGCCCCTGCGGCACCACCATCGACGTGCAAGACCTGTACTTCAATACGCCGGCGCGCCGCAAATTCCTGAAAAGCGAACAGACGGAATATGGCCACTGCGCCGAAGTCGTGCGCCGCATCGCGCTGGCGCGTCCGGACGTGTCGTTCAGCCTGACCCACAACGGGCGCACGATCGACCACTGGAACACGTGCGAGATGGCGAAACGAAGCGCCCAGATCCTGGGCAGCGATTTCGCCGAGGCGCGCCTGGCGATCGACGAAGCGGCCGGCCCCTTGCGCCTGTACGGCTATGCCGGCCTGCCGACCGCCTCGAAGGCGCGCGCCGACGGCCAGTTCTTCTACGTGAACGGGCGCTACGTGCGCGACAAGCTGCTGGTGCACGCGGTGCGCGCCGCTTACCAGGACGTGCTGCACGGCGACCGTTTTCCTTCCTACGTGCTGGCGCTGGACCTCGATCCGGCGCTGGTCGACGTCAACGTGCATCCGTCGAAGATCGAAGTGCGCTTCCGCGACAGCCGCGCGGTACACCAGTTCGTGTTCCACGCGGTGCAGCGCGCGCTCGCCGCCACCTCGGCCACCGCGCACGGCAGCACCCCGGCGCCGATCAGCGCCGCCGAGATCACGCCGACCGGCGGCTCCGACTGGCGCCGTCCGCACGAGCAGACCACGTTTGGAACGCAACTTAGTCAGCCCGTCCTGCAGACGTTTTCTCCGTCGCCCTTCCCGCCGGGCAGCCGCTGGGATGCGCCGGAAACGGGCGGCGTCGCCCAGAGCACGGCCAACTATGGCGCCCTGTTTGCGGGCTCCGCGGCCCGGCCGGCCTCGAACGCCGCCATGCCGATGCCCGCACCCTCGCCCGGGCCGAGCAACGACGACTTCCCGCTCGGCTTTGCGCTGGCCCAGCTGCACGGCATCTACATCCTGGCGCAGAACACGCGCGGCCTGGTGCTGGTCGACATGCACGCCGCGCACGAGCGCATCCTGTACGAGCAGCTGAAAAACGCGCTCGACGCCCAGGTCGAGGGCCAGGACATGCAGGTGCAGTCGCTGCTCATTCCCGTCACCTTCTTCGCCGACGCGATCGAAGTGGCCACCGCCACCGACCACCAGGACACCTTGAAGGCGCTCGGCTTCGACATCGGCGCGCTGTCGCCCACCACGCTGGCGGTGCGCGCGGTGCCGACGCTGTTGAAGAACGCCGACGCCCAGACCCTGGCGCGCGACGTGCTGCGCGACGTGCGCGAATTCGGCGGCTCGCGCGTGCTCATCGAGCGCCGCAACGAACTGCTCGGCACCCTCGCCTGCCACACGGCGGTGCGCGCCAACCGCATCCTCAGCAACGTCGAGATGAATGCGCTGCTGCGCCAGATGGAGAACACCGAGCGCGCCGACCAGTGCAACCACGGCCGCCCGACCTGGGTGCAACTCGATATCTCGGCGCTCGACAAACTCTTCCTGCGCGGCCAATAAATGACAACTGAAGCAAGCAAGCCGCTGGCGGTGGCCATCATGGGCCCGACCGCCTCCGGCAAGACCGCCGCGGCGCTGGCGATCGCGCGCGAGCGCCCGGTCGAGATCATCTCCGTCGATTCCGCCCTCGTGTACCGCGAGATGGACATCGGCACGGCGAAGCCGACGGCCGACGAGTTGGCGAGCGCGCCGCACCACCTGATCGACATCATCGACCCGCTCGACGCCTATTCGGTCATGCAGTTCAGGAACGACACGCTGCGGCTGGTGGCCGAGATCAGCGCGCGCGGCGCGCTGCCGCTGCTGGTCGGCGGCACGATGATGTATTTCAAGGGGCTGGTCGACGGCCTGGACGATTTGCCGACCGCCGACGCCGGCGTGCGCGCCGCCATCGACGAGGAAGCCGCGCGCATCGGCTGGCCCGGCATGCACGCCAAACTGCGCACGCTCGACCCCGTCACCGCCGATCGCCTGGCGCCCGCCGACGCCCAGCGCATCAACCGCGCGCTGGAAATCATCGCACTGACCGGTAAGCCGATGTCGGAGCTGCTGGCGCTGCGCGCCAAGCCCGAACTGCCGTTCAATCTCGTTTCGTTCGCGCTCGAGCCGAGCGAGCGCAGCGTGCTGCATCGACGGATCGCGCTGCGTTTCGACCAGATGCTGGGCGACTCCGACGACGAAGGCATCGTGGCCGAAGTGGCGCGCCTGCGCGCACGCGGCGACCTGAACCCGAACCTGCCTTCGATGCGCTGCGTCGGCTACCGCCAGAGCTGGGAGTACCTGGACGGGACGATCGACCGCGCGGCGCTGCGCGAAACAGGCATCGTCGCCACGCGCCAGCTCGCCAAACGCCAGCTGACCTGGCTGCGCGCGATGCCGCACCGGATCGTCATCGACTGCCTGGGACGCGACCCGACGGGGGAATTGCTGACCCATCTGAAGGGCTTGCCAAACTGACAGCGTGGCGAAAAGTCTGGTTGCTCGGCGTACACAGCCTTGACACAAGCCGCCGCGCCTTGGATAATAGCGTTCTCTTGGTGATATAGCTCAGTTGGTTAGAGCACAGCACTCATAATGCTGGGGTCGGTGGTTCAAGTCCACCTATCACCACCAAAGATTCAAGCAAATGGCTTGGCTCCTACGAGCCGGGCCATTTTGCTTTACAGTTTCGGTGATATAGCTCAGTTGGTTAGAGCACAGCACTCATAATGCTGGGGTCGGTGGTTCAAGTCCACCTATCACCACCAGATTGGAAAAGCCGCCCCGCGCAAGCGTCGGGCGGCTTTGTTTTTATCCGACGTCGCTATCCTCGTCGAGTGCGAATTCGCCGCGCTTGAACGCTTCCATCACCGCTTGCGCCTGCTGCACGAAGGACGCCGGCACCAGGATGCGCACGCCGCCCAGCGCCGGCGCCAGCAGCAAATCGGCCTGCATCAAATGGGCGTCGGCCAGGACGGCCGGAATGCCGGACGCTTCCAGGCAGCCCTGCATCAGGGCGGCATCCAGCGGCACCAGGTAACGCGCCACGATGAACAGGTCGCGCCCTGGCAGCGCTTCGATGTCGGGATGCGCGGCGAGCCAGGCATTGAGTTGCTGTTCCATGACTGCTCCTCGGGTGGATGAGCCGATCGATACACTACTTGTTTAGGCGGCGCCCCTTGCGTCGGGCACGGCCGGATTGACGACGCGCTTCGGCGCCGCCAGCGACAGCGGCCGCTCCACCAGCAGGTAGAGGCAGCCCGAGGTGAACAGGGTCACGGCGAAGAACAGCGGCAGCAGCACGACGAACAGCAGCAGCGCATGCTCGGTTAGCACGGTCGAACGCGGCACGAACATGAACAAGGCCTTCAGGGTCAGCCCGTGCAGCAGGTAATAGGAATAACTCATGTTGCCGAGCCAGCGCATCGGCGTCCAGCAGAAGACCCGCGCCAGCCAGGCCTGCGGACGCAGGAAGCAGTGCAAGCAGACCAGGAAAAAGCTCGCGAACAGCAGGCCGATTTTCACATAGCCCGTCACCGGCAGCAGGCTGCCGGCCAGGCCGATCACCAGTGCGGCCACGGCCACCACGCTTGATGGCGCGCGCACCTGGCGGCTGGCGATCGCGTCATGGATCAGCATGCCCGACATGAACATGATCATCCGGATATGTCCGGCCCCGGACACGGCGCTCCAGGCCGCCAGCGCGATCGCCGCCGCCGCAACGAGGCAGATGCGCTGCAGGTGGCTGCGCCGGCGCAGCTGGAACAAGGTCACCACCAGCGGCAGGCACAGGTAGAAGAACATCTCGTAGCTCAGCGACCATGCCACCGTGATCATCGGCTTGATGGCAAACAGTCCCGGCAACAGCAGCAGGTTGGCCGCCACGTAAGCCAGGGCGCCGCTGGCGGGAATGCTGCTCTCGCGCGGGAACACGAAGGACAGCACGCAATACACGGCGAACACGACCAGGAAGGTGGGATAGATGCGGCGGATGCGGCGCATCATGAAACCGCCGAAGCCCTGCTCGCGCGACACCAGTGTCTTGTAGATCAGGTAGCCGCTCAGCACGAAGAACAGGTCGACGCCCGTGTTGCCGATGGCGTGCACCGCATGGGCCAACTGGTCCAGGCGCGGCGTGGCCGCGATCCAGGGGCCGATCAGGGTGCAGAAATGGGTCAGGAAGACCAGCGCGACGGCGAAGCCCCGCATGCCTTCCATCGCACGCAAGTTCGTGCCCGCCACTTCGCGCGACAGCTCGAAGCGCGGCGCCAGCCATCGGGACAGGGTGAGCAGCATGGAAATAGTTATTCTAGGTAAAGGCAGACAGCTTAGCAGATTGACGAAAAAGCAAATTCCTACCGTGCAAGCAGTGCTGGCGCTACGTTTACGCTGCCAACAGGGCCGGCAGCGACGACAGCAGGTACAGGATCACCCCGATCAGTCCGCCGACGATTGTGCCATTTATGCGAATAAATTGTAAATCCTTGCCGATATTCAGTTCGATTTGTTCCGACATCTCGGCGCTGTCCCAGTTTTTCACCGTGTCGGCGATGTGCCGGGTCAGGTACACGGCGAACTCCGGCGCCGCCGCGCGCGCGGCCTGCTCCAGGTTGTCGTTGAGCGACTGGCGCAATACCGGGTCGTCGGCCAGGGTCTTGCCGAGCCAGGCGCCGGTGGCTTCCAGGCGCCGGCGCAGGGTCGAGTCGGCGCTGCCCAGGTCCGCTTTCAGCCAGGCTTTCAAATCGCCCCACAGCGATTTCAGGTAATTGTTGAGCGTGTCGTCGTTCAGCAGGTAATGCTTGATCTCTTCGCTCTTGTCCGAGAATTGCGGGTCGGTTTTCAGCCGCTCGATGAAGTCGGCAGTGAAGACGTCGAAGCGCTGGCGCAGCGGGTGATGCGGGTCATGCGCCACTTTGTTCAGGATGCCCGAGGCCAGGCGCACCGCGATATCGGCGCCCTTGCGCCCGATGAGTTCGGAGGGCAGCATTTTTTCGATGAAGGCGTATTCTTCCTTCAGCCAGTCGACGATGCCTTGCGCGATCGTCGACTGGGTGTCAACATTGTCGAGCAGTTGCGCCAGCTGGTGGATGCCTTCGTTCAGCAGCTCCTGGTGGCGCCCGCCTTTGGTCAGGCTTTCCAGGATGGTGCCGGCCGACTTCGACAGGTCGACGCTGCCGACCATCGTGTGCACGGCTTTTTTCAGGAAGTTCTGGATCGCCGCATCTTCGGTGAAATCGAGCACCCAGCTCGCCATGTGCACCAGGTAGCTGCCCATGTGTTCGGTATTCGCCGGCTTGACCAGCCAGTCGGCCACTTTTTGGGCCGGGTCGTGCTTCTGGATCAGCTTGACGATCGATTCCGTATCGAGGAATTTTTCGCGCACGAACAGCGCCAGGTTGTCCGCGATCTTGACCTTGTTGTTGGGGATGATGTTCGTGTGGTTCGAGATGATCGGAATCGGCACCCGCTTGAACAGCGCGACGACGGCGAACCAGTCGGCCAGGGCGCCGACCATCGCCGCTTCGGCAAACGCTTTCAGCAGGCCCGTCCACCAGCCGGGGGGCAGGAAGAAACTCAGCACGAACAGCAGCGCCGCGCCGACGAAGAATCCCAGCGCCAGCCGCTTCGATTTGTCGAGTTCGATTTCCTTGGTCATGCCGCTCCCGGTAGCTCATCGTTACCGGAGCAATCCTATATGACTTGGGCAGATTTCAGCGATTCGATTGCCTCTTGCGGCCAGCCCCAGTCGCGCAATACCGCGGCGCTGTGTTGCCCGGGCGTGGCCGCGGCCTCGCCCGCGACAGGTGCGGTGCGGCTGAAACGCGGCGCCGGCGCCGGCTGGGTCACGCCGTCGATCTCGATGAAGGCGCATCGTACCTGGTTGTGCGGGTGCAGCGGCGCTTCCGCCATGTCGAGCACGGGCGCGACGCAGGCGTCCGTGCCTTCCAATAGCGCGCACCAGTCGTCGCGGTTTTTTGTCGCGAACAGCGCGGCGAATTTCAGCTTCAGGTCGGGCCAGCGCTTCTGGCTCCACTGCTTGGCGAACTCGGGATCGGTGGCGCCGGAGAGCGCCAGCAGCTGGGCATAGAACTGCGGCTCGATCGCGCCCACCGACAGGAATTTGCCGTCCGCGCAGGCGTACGTGTCATAGAAAGGCGCGCCGCCATCGAGCATGTTCGCTTCGCGCTGGCCGTTCCAGGAACCGAAGGCGCGCAGGCCGTACATCATCGCGCCCAGCAGGGCCGCGCCATCGGTCATCGCGGCGTCGACCACCTGGCCTTTGCCGGAGCTGCGCGCTTCGAGCGCCGCGCAGACCACGCCGAAGGCCAGCATCATGGCGCCGCCGCCGAAGTCGCCGACCAGGTTCAGGGGCGGGCTTGGCGGCGTGTCGGCACGGCCCATCGCGTGCAGCATGCCGGACAGGGCGATGTAATTCAGGTCGTGACCGGCCGCCTGCGCCAGCGGGCCGGTCTGGCCCCAGCCGGTGATGCGGCCGAAGACGAGTTTCGGATTGCGCGCCTGGCAGGCGTCGGGGCCGAGGCCGAGGCGTTCCATCACACCGGGGCGGAAGCCCTCGATCAGGATGTCGGCCTGTTCGACCAGCTGCAGCACGACTTCGCGCGCTTGCGGCTGTTTCAGGTCGAGCGCGAGCGAGCGGCGCCCGCGCGCCATGACGTCGAATTTCGTGCCCAGCATCGGGAACGGGTTGTCGGCGCCGGGCTTGGCTTTACGGTCGATGCGGATCACCTCGGCGCCCATATCGGCCAGCATCATGGCGGCGAAGGGGCAAGGGCCGATGCCGACCATTTCGATGACTTTGATTCCTGCTAACGGACCTGGCACGCAGTGCTCCTTATAGCGATCGGGCGATGATCTCTTTCATGATCTCGTTGGCGCCGCCGTAGATGCGCTGCACCCGGGCGTCGACGTACATCTGGGCGATCGGGTATTCGAGCATGTAGCCGTAGCCGCCGAAGAGCTGCACGCACTGGTCGACGACCTTGCATTGCAGGTCGGAGATCCAGTACTTCGCCATCGAGGCGCGCACCGCGTCCATGCGCCCGGCCAGCATGTCTTCCACGCAGCGGTCGATGAAGATGCGGGCGACCGTCGCGTCGGTCTTGATCTCGGCCAGCACGAAGCGCGTGTTCTGCATCTCGATCAGGGCCTGGCCGAAGGCGCGGCGCTCTTTCGTGTGTTCGACCGTGAGCCTCAATGCGCGCTCGATCGCCGCCACGCCGGCCACGCCGATGATGGTGCGTTCATAGGGCAGTTCCGTCATCAGCTGGGCGAAGCCCCTGCCCTCCTCGCCACCGAGCACACCCTCGAAGGCCACGTGGGCGTCGTCGAAGAACAGCTCGCAGGTGTCCTGCCCCTTCTGCCCGACTTTTTCGAGGATGCGCCCGACCCGATAGCCCGGGTTGTTCCTGGTCTCGACCAGCATCAGCGAGATGCCCTTGGCGCCGCCCGCCGGATCGGTCTTTGCGACGACCAGCACCAGGTCGGCCAGGTAGCCGTTCGAGATGAAGGTCTTCGAGCCGTTGATGCGGTAGCCCTCAACGCCCTTCATGGCCGTGGTGCGGATGCCCTTCAGGTCGGAGCCGGCGCCCGGTTCCGACATGGCGATGGCCGCGATCATGTCGCCGCTGGCCAGCTTGGGCAGGTAGCGCTGCTTCTGTTCTTCCGTGCCCTGGTTCAGCAGGTAGTGGGCGACGATGGCGTGCACGTGCAAGCCGAAGGCCATGTCGCCGGCGTAGCCGAGTTCTTCGAAGACGACCGCCATGTGGGCGAAATCGCCGCCCGAGCCGCCGTAGGCTTCGGGGATGTCGGCCGCCAGCAGGCCCATCTCGCCGGCCCGGGTCCAGAGTTCCCGGTCGACGTGCTGCTGCTGGCGCCAGCGCTCGCCGTGGGGCGCGATTTCGCTGGCGACGAAGCGGCGCACGGCGTCGCGAAAGCTTTCGAGTTCCGGGTTCATCCAGGAGGGGGCGATGTCCATGCTCATCTCACGCCGCCTGGTAGAGGGTCACGACGCAGGCGCCGCCCAGGCCCAGGTTATGCTGCAGGGCCGTGCGCGCACCGTCCACCTGGCGCGCGCCGGCGCTGCCGCGCAGCTGCTGGGTCAGTTCGAAACACTGGGCCAGGCCCGTGGCGCCGAGCGGATGGCCTTTCGACAGCAAGCCGCCCGAAGGATTCGTGACGACCTTGCCGCCATAGGTGTTGTCGCCATCCGTGATGAATTTGTCGGCGCCGCCTTCCGGGCACAGGCCGAGGGCCTCGTAGGTGATCAGTTCGTTGTGGGCGAAGCAGTCGTGCAGTTCGATCACGTCCAGGTCATCCGGGCCGATGCCGGCTTGGTTGTAGACCTTGTCGGCGGCCTCGCGGCTCATTTCGTAGCCGACCAGGCGCATCATGTCGCCCGCCTCGAAGGTGCTGGCGCGGTCGGTCGTCATGGCCTGGGCGGCGATGAAGACGTCGCTGCGCAGGCCGCGCTTTTTCGCGAAGCTTTCCGAGACCAGCACCGCGGCGGCGGCGCCGCAGGTCGGCGGGCAGGCCATCAGGCGCGTCATCACGCCCGGCCAGATCATCGGTGCGTCGAGCACGGCCTGGGCCGTGACTTCCTTCCTGAACAGCGCCAGCGGATTGTTCGCGGCATGGCGGCTGGCCTTGGCGCGGATCTCGGCGAAGGCCTTCAGCGGCGTGCCGTATTTTTCCATGTGCGCGAGACCCGCGCCGCCGAAGTAGCGCAGCGCCAGCGGGATCTCGGGCTTGCCGACCAGGCGGTCGGTGACGGCGTCGAAATCGTCGAAAGGCGCGGGGCGGTCGGTGAAGATGGAACCGAGTGCGCCGGGACTCATCTGCTCGAAGCCGAGCACCAGCACGCAGTCGGCGGCGCCGCTGGCGATCGCCTGGCGCGCCAGGAACAGGGCGGTGGAGCCGGTCGAACAGTTGTTGTTGACGTTGACGATAGGGATGCCGGTCATGCCGACGCCGTACAGCGCCTTCTGGCCGCAGGTCGAGTCGCCATACACATAGCCGACATAGGCCTGTTCGATGTCGGCGTAGTCGACGCCGGCGTCCTGCAGCGCAGCGCGCGTGGCCTCGCCCGCCATCAGGTGGTAGGGGGCGCTGGCGCCCGGCTTGGCGAACGGGATCATGCCCACGCCGGTGACGAATACCTTGCTCATGCTGTCTCCTGTTATGCGCTGCGCGCTTTATCGAAACGATTATAGCCAGCCATTGCGGGCGTAAACGGGACAGTCTTCCGAGACCTCCCTCTATTTTCCTGCCATGTTGCCATCGTCGCTTATACTGGTGTGATTCCACCTTGATAAGGAGCCGTCCTGCATGCATCATGAACTCAGCCTGATCACCACCATCGCCGCCGCCCTCGGCTTCGGCCTCCTGTTCGGCATGCTCGCCGTGCGCCTGAAACTGCCGGCGCTGGTCGGCTACCTGGCCGCCGGCATCGTCATTGGCCCCGCCACGCCGGGCTTCGTCGCCGACGTCGGACTGGCCTCGCAACTGGCCGAGATTGGTGTGATGCTGCTGATGTTCGGGGTCGGCCTGCACTTCTCGCTGCGCGACCTGCTCGACGTCAAGAAGATCGCTCTGCCCGGCGCGGTGCTGCAGATCGCCGTGGCCACGGCGATGGGGATCGGCCTGGCGCACTTGTGGGGCTGGAGCCTGGGAGCGGGACTGGTGTTCGGGCTGGCGCTGTCGGTGGCCAGTACCGTGGTGCTGCTGCGCGCCCTGGAGGGCCTCGGCATCCTCGATTCGATGAACGGGCGCATCGCCGTCGGCTGGCTGGTGGTGGAAGACCTGGTCACGGTGCTGGTGCTGGTGCTGCTGCCGGCGCTGGCCGGCCCGCTGGGCGGCAAAGGCGTCGGCGGCGACAGTTCGCTCTGGTACGCGCTGGGCAAAACCCTGCTCCAGGTCGGCGCCTTCGTCGCCTTCATGCTGATCGTCGGCCGTAAACTCTTCCCCTGGTTCCTGTGGAAGGTCGCCAAGACCGCCTCGCGCGAATTGTTTACGCTGGCGGTGATTGCCGCCGCCGTCGGCATCGCGTATGGCTCGTCCGAGCTGTTCGGCGTCTCGTTCGCGCTGGGGGCCTTCTTCGCCGGCATGGTGCTGCGCGAGTCCGACCTCTCGCACCGCGCCGCCGAAGAATCGCTGCCGCTGCGCGACGCCTTCTCGGTGCTGTTCTTCGTCTCGGTCGGCATGCTGTTCGATCCGAGCGTGCTGGTGGAGAGCCCGTTCAAGGTGCTGGCGGTGGTACTCGTGATCATCTTCGGCAAGTCGCTGGCGGCCATGCTGCTGGTGCTGGCCTTGCGCTATCCACTGAATACGGCGATCACGGTGTCGGCCAGCCTGGCCCAGATCGGCGAGTTCTCGTTCATCCTGGCGGCGCTCGGCATTTCGCTGGAACTGATGCCGAAGGAAGGGCAAAGCCTGATCCTGGCCGGCGCCATCATCTCGATCGCGGTCAATCCGCTGCTGTTCAAGGCGATCGAGCCGCTGCAGCGCTGGCTGCGCGCCAACTCGGAGGCGGTGCGCAAGCTCGAAGCCTCGCCCGATCCGCTGGCCGAACTGCCGATGACGGTGGAGCAGGAGCACCTCACCGGCCAGGTGGTGCTGGTCGGTTACGGCCGCGTGGGACGGCGCATCGCCGACGAGCTGACGGCGCAGGGCGTGCACTACGTCGTGGCCGAACAGAACCGCGAACTGGTCGAAGCGCTGCGCCGCCGCGACCAGCCGGCCGTGGTCGGCAATGCGGCCGAACCGGCGGTGCTGATCCAGGCCCACATCGCCCGCGCGGCGGTGCTGGTGATCGCCACGCCCGACACCTTCCACGTGCGCAAAATGGTGGAGACGGCGACCATGCTCAATCCTGCCATTCGCTGCGTGGTGCGCACGCATAACGAGGAAGAAGCGATCCTGCTGCGCAAGGACACCGGCGGCAAGGTCTTCATTGGCGAGCAGGAGCTGGCGGGGAGCATGACGCGGTATGTGATGGAGACCTTGAAGGACAAGGAACACGCGCATTGACCCTGCGCGGCCGCGCATAAAAAATGCCCGCTGGCGCATCACGCGCAGCGGGCATTTTTCCTGGGCTCAGGTTCAGGCCGCGACCATCTCTCCGGTCTCCGAGCACAGCTTCAGGTTCGCCTGGCGCGGCGCGAAGGTCAGCAGCTCCTTGTGCTCTTCCAGCAGCGCGAACACGGCGTCCTTCGACAGCACGTACTGCTCGAGCAGCGTGTCCTTGAGCGACTCGATCAGCGCGCGGTAGTCGCGCATCGCGCCCAGCGTGTAGCTGTAGAGTTCATCGGCCTTCTCTTCCATCTGGCGCAGCGTGTGTTCGCCGCTGGCGTCGTTTTTCAGCTGGCTGTAGT
>Ga0213834_100522_pt1 | contig 17928 bp, 17 predicted proteins | sample SWPTP12_FD_160580 | JGI IMG/M metagenome (GOLD analysis project Ga0213834, IMG submission 160580) | Coastal seawater microbial communities from Marineland, Florida, United States - SWP TP1 #2 | ecosystem: Environmental > Aquatic > Marine > Coastal | place: USA: Florida | collected 2016-08-06 | reverse complement strand
TCTTCATCAACGACCTGACGCTGCGCCTGTCGACCTCGATCGGCATCAGCATCTTCCCGGACGACGCCGAATCGGTCGACGCCCTGATCAGCATCGCCGACTACGCCCTGTACGAAGCCAAGCGCTCGGGCAAGAACCGCTACTGCTCGACGGGCAGCGCACCGAGCTCGGCGATCATCAAGACGCCGGCCAAGCAGGCCGTGCCGGAGCTGGTGCCGCACCGGTAAGCTTGCGCGGCGCATACTAAAAGGCCCAGTCCGAGGTATCGGACTGGGCCTTTCTTTTGTATTCCACACGACCGTCAAACGACAACGGCGCCCGCACCCGCATTCCTGCGAGCGCGTGCGCCGCCGTTCAATCCAACCCGATCGATCAGGCCGGACCGGCATCCTTCGGAGTGCCCACATTCGCGTGCCCGCACGCTTCCTCGTTGTTCGCGGCAATGCCCAGGGCGTTCTGGTGGTCGCGCGCGGCTTCCACCTTCTCCGGAGCGACTTCGATGCGGGTGATGCCGGAGTCAACCGAGATCGGGTCGCTGGCCGGGAAAGTCATCTCGACTGCGTCGTCGAGCAGGGTTTCCTTGGCCGTTTCGGACGCCGACAGCGAACCCGGGGCAGCGATCATTTCGATGGCGAAGGCATTGGCGATAACCTGGTGCCGGGCCAGCTGACCGATGGTCGTCACGTTGAAGGCCTCCTGCAGGGCGCGGGCCTCCTTTTCGCCGATGCCGCACAGGGCAGTCAGCGGAGCATCCACCAGTTCCGCGAACGATTTATCACGGTACTGCCCGGTAACGATGGTATCGATATTCATTTTTTGTCCTCTCAAGTAAGCAGCTTGTCGTCAATCCCGACTCGCTTCCACTATCGCATAGGGCGCTGCGTCGGTATGTGCGCTGGCGAACACGCAACAGCGAGCACGATTGCCGATAAGCACCAGAAATTGCCGTGATATTATTCGCACGCTTGATTTGTGTCTTTACTTTGGAAAACAAAGCCGCTCTGCTATCCTTTCAGTCCCGCAGAAATCCTGGCCCACTAGACGAACGCAGCAGGAACGACGTGCCAACTATCGACAAACCAAAAATTCTCGTCGTCAATGACGATGCGGCCAGCCTGCTTGCCTTGAGCAGCCTGCTGGACCAATGGGCCATTGATACCGGCTACACGGTCATGTCGGCGCGCTCCGGACAGGAGGCGCTGCGCCAGGTGCTGTTGCACGACTTCGCCGTGATCATCCTCGACGTCAACATGCCCGGCATGGACGGCTTCGAGACCGCGGAAGCGATCCACCAGCGCGCCCGCTCGGCCGACATCCCGATCATCTTCGTCACCGCCTTCCTGGCCGACGAGATCGACCGCCTGAAGGCCTACCAGCGCGGCGCCGCCGATTTCCTGTTCACGCCGGTGATCCCGCAAATCCTGCATGCCAAGGTCTCGGTGTTCGTCGCCCTGGCCAACAAGAACGAGCAGTTGCGGCGCCAGACCGAAAAGCTGTCGCAGCGCACGCTGGAACTGACCGGCACCAACGAGCGCCTGATGCGCGAGATCGAGGAACGCCAGGCGGCCGAGGCCAAGAGCCATGCCAAGGACGAGTTCCTGGCCATGCTCGGCCACGAGCTGCGCAATCCCCTGTCGGCCATCAGCAGCGCCGCCGCCCTGATCGACATGCCGGGCGCGCACGCCGAAATGGCGTCGCGGGCGCGCCAGATCATCCAGCGCCAGACCCAGCACTTGTCGCGCATCGTCGACGACCTGCTCGACCTGTCGCGCGCGATGTCGGGCAAGATTCTGCTGGCCCGCAAACCGGTCGACATGGCCAGCCTGGTCGGCGCCTGCCTCGACACCTTCCGCGCCACCGGCCGCACCGGCGGCTACCGCATCAATGTCGACCTGGCGCCGAACTGGGTCGACGGCGATCCGACCCGGCTCGAACAAATTGCGACCAACCTGATCGACAACGCGCTGAAGTACACGCCGGCCGGCGGCACGATCGACATCACGATCGGGATGGACGCCGACGACGTGCTGCTGAGCGTGCGCGACACCGGCGTCGGCATCGCGCCCGACCTGCTGCCGCACGTGTTCGACGTCTTCGTGCAGGGTTCGATCAGCCTGGACCGCGCCCAGGGCGGCCTCGGCATCGGACTGTCGCTGGTGCGGCGCCTGGTCGAACTGCACGGCGGCAGCGTCAGCGCCACCAGCAGCGGCGCCGGCGAAGGCAGCGCCTTCGCCATCCGCCTGCCGCGCGCGAATGCGCCGCAGGACCAGCTGACCCCGCACGTGGCGGCCCCGAACGAAGTCCCCGGCAAGCCTGCCGTGCTGCTGATCGAGGACAACGACGACGGCCGCGAAATGATGGCCACCATGCTCGACGTCTACGGTTATCCGGTGCTGCAGTCGGCCGACGGCCTCGACGGCGTGGAACTGGCCACCGCCCACCTGCCGAACGTGGCCCTGGTCGACATCGGCCTGCCCGGCATCGACGGCTACGAGGTGGCGCGCCGCCTGCGCGCCAATCCGGCCACCAGCGCCATGCGCCTGATCGCCCTGACCGGCTACGGCCTGGCCGAAGACCAGCGCCGCGTGCTCGAAGCGGGCTTCGACATGCACCTGGTGAAACCGGTGGACATTGCCCAGCTGCTGGGCGCGCTGGGAGAACCGGCGGCGCTACCGGCCGCCTGAGGCCTCGGGACGAAAAAAAACGGCGCCGCGGCGCCGTTTTCATTGTTGCCCCGCTTATTGCGTGGCTTCGATTTCCATCTGGCGCGCCTTCATTTCCTGGCCCAGTGCCTTCAGGTCCAGCTTCAGCTTGCGCGTTTTCGGGAACATTTCCTCTTCTTCTTCCTGGACATGGTGTTCGACCAGCTCGCCCAGCACCTTGACCTTGGCGTCGTAGAGGTCGTCGCCCGGGTCCATTTCCATGATCTGGGCGATCAGGTCTTTCGCCGACGCATGCTCGACGATGGCCTCGTCGACCATGTCTTCGGTCTCTTCGCTCGCTTCGCGCGTGGCCGGGTAATAAATCTCTTCTTCGATCGTGGTGTGCATGATGAGCGCATTGCAGATCTCGTCAGCCAGCTTCTTCTTGCTGACCTTGGCGCGGTCGGTCATGTTTTCGAAGCGGTCGAACATCTCCTTGACCTCGCGGTGCTGTTGCGTGAGCAGTTCGATGGCGTCGATCGGTTCATTCGTTTTAGGCATGGGAGCTCCCTGAGGTGTTTATGGTTTTAACAAGATATTCCAGGACTCCAGCATCGTCTTAAATGGCGCGCCCTACCGTTCGGCAGCGCACGGAGCGGGCCGGGTGTGCGCACTTGGGTGCCGAAGCTGTTGTATGATTTGGGAAACATTCAACCGAGCCCACGATGACCGCACCGGACCCGCAGCACCCCGACCCGGACCTGGAACGGCTGGTTGCAGAACGCACCGCCGCCCTGACCGAGCTGGTCACCCACCTGATGAACTGCTGGGACGAAGAACGACGCCTGCTGGCGCGCCAACTGCACGACAGCCTGGGCTCGTCGATGACGGCCCTCACCATGCACCTGGGCCTGCTGTCCAAGGGACTGACCGACGCCAAGTCCCTGGACCGCGCCGGCCAGATGAAGACGCTACTGAACGGCATCATCGAAACCAACCGCCAGGTGCAGCTGACGCTCTGGAACGACAAGCTCGAGTTCCTGGGCGTCAAGGCGGCCCTCTCCGAGCTGGTGGCCGAGTTCGGCCAGGAACACGGCATCGCGGCCCACGTGAGCCTGCCCGACGACGACGACGCCTATGCGCGCGGCCAGGGCGTGGCCCTGCTGCGCTGCGCCGAGGAAGGCTTGCAGAATGCCCTGCAGCATGCGCGGGCGTCGCGGGTCGATGTGATCCTCGACGACGATGGCGAGCAGCTGATGCTGACGGTGCGCGACGATGGCGTGGGACTGGCGCGGCCGGGACAGCCGGAGCCGCTACGAAGTCATGGCGTGCGGCTGCTGCGCGAGCGGGCGCGGGCGCTGGGCGGGAGCGTCAGCCTGGCGCCGATTGAATCGGGCGGGACGGCCTTGACGATGGTGTTACCGCGGCATCCAGCCATGTAAACGGCGTGGACTCAATGCAGCTTCACCAGCGGCGTCGTCCTGCGAATCAGGAAGCGCGCCAGCGCCAGCACCCCGGTGCGCATCGCGCCCAGCACCGCCTGGTGGTGCATCAGGTGCAGGCTCGTGTACATCAGGCGCCCGATCATGCCCTCGACGAACCAGCTGGCGCCGCTTAGCGAGCCCATCAGGCTGCCGACGCTGGTGGTCTTGCCCAGCGAAACGAGCGAGCCGTAGTCGCGGTACAGGTAGGGTTTTTCGCCCGCCGGCTTGCCGGCGGCGGCGCGCAGGAATTGCTTGACCAGGTGGTCGGCCTGCTGGTGCGCCGCCTGCGCGCGCGGCGGCACCGGCTTGCCGGCGCCGTCGATACAGGCCGCGCAATCCCCCAGCGCATACACGCCCGTCACGCCTTTCACCCGCAGTTGCGGATCGACCTCGATCTGCCCGCCCTTGTTGACCGGCAGGCCCAGCGCGCTCAAGAATTCCGGCGCGCGGATGCCGGCGGCCCAGACGCACAGGCTGGACGGGTAGACGTTGCCGTCGGCATCGACGATGCGGTCCGCTTCGATGCTGGTGACGCGGCAGTTGTTGACGACGCGGATGCCGCGCTCGTCGAGCAGCTTCAGGGCCGCGATCGAAACCCGTTCGGGCAGCGGCGCCAGGATGCGCGGCGCGCCTTCGAGCAGGGTGATGCGCACGTCGCGCTTGACCTGCAGGCGCGAGAAGCCGTAGGTGGCGTACACGCCCGAGGCTTCGCGCAGTTCGGCCGCCAGTTCGACCCCGGTGGCGCCGCCGCCGATGATGACGACGTCGAGCGCCGCAGTGGCGTCGTCGCGCTCTTCCCTCGCCTCCTGGGCGATCGCCATCAGGCGCAGCAAGCGCAGGCGGAAGCGCTCGGCGTCTTCGGTGGCGTTCAGGGAAATGGTGTGTTCGCGCGCGCCGGGCACGCCGAAATAATTCGAGGTGCTGCCGACCGCGATGACGAGCGAGCCGTAGCCGATGCGGCGTTCGTGCAGCACTTCTTCGCCGTCGGGGGCGCGCACGGAGCCGACCGTCAGCTGGCGCCCCGCGTGATCCAGCGCCAGCATGGGGCCGTAGACGAAGGTGAAACCGTTATCGTGGGCCAGCATCTGGTAGGACAGGCCCTCCTGGTGGATGTCGAGGGTGCCCGCCGCCACTTCGTGCAGCGAGGGCTTCCAGATGTGATAGAGGCGCGAGTCGACCAGCATGACTTTCGCCGGCCCGAGCTTGCGCCCGAGTTTGCAGGCCAGTTCCAGGCCGCCCGCCCCACCACCTACGATGACGATTTCGCTCTGCAAACCTTCCTCCGTCGGTTACGCCGCCAGCCAGGAACCGCTCATTGGCTAACTTATTGGCTACCTGACAAGTGTACACCCGGAGGAAGATCGGCGTACGCAGCCGGACGCGGCTGGATCAGTGACCCTTGCCGTGACCGTTGCCGTGGCCATTGCCGTGGCCATTGCCATGCTTGTCGTGCTTGTCGTGCTTGTCGTGCTTGTCGTGGCGGTCGTAACGGTCGCCGCGGTCGTCGTAGTCGCGGCGATCTTCGTAACGCACCTCGCGCACTTCGCGCACCTCGCGGTAGCCGTGGTGACGCTCGCGGTACTGCGGCGCATAGGTATTCGTGTACCAGTCGTCGCGCACGAACATCACCGGACGGCCGCAGGCGTCGTAGCGGCCGCAATAGCGCGACCACTCGCGGCGGTGGCCGGCCGGCACGCGCAGGTAGACCGGCTCGCTGCGCACGCTGCGCACTTCGCGCACGATGATCGGCTGCTGGGTGTAGACCACCGGACGCTGGTTGAAGTCGCCGAGGTCGATGCGGCCGTAGAAGCCGGGCTGGCCGATATTGATGCTGACATTCGTCTGCGCCAGCGCAGAGGTGGAGCCGGCCGCGGCGGCAGCCAGGAGGGCGGCGCCGATGAACAGGGAACGGAGCGGGGATTTCATGGTTGGGTCCTCTCATTGTGATGTTGGCCGGACTTTATCAGGTGCAATACCTGAACACCGTTCGTTGCAACACATACACAACTTGTTGCGCGGAATTGAAAGAGTGCAAGCACGAATGCACAGGGCCGCTAGAATCGACACCGTGCACATCCACCTGCGAGGTTTCGATGATCCGTTTTTCTCTCCTGCTCGGCGCGGCCTGCCTGATGACCGCCGGCGCCGCGAGCGCCCAGGTCGGCGCGAGCATCGACCTCGGCAGCACCGGGGTCGGCGCCCACCTGGTGCTGCCGGTCGCGCCCGGCCTGAACGGCCGGCTCGGCCTGAATTACTTCAAGCACGATTTCAAAAAGCGCTCGGGCCAGGTCGAGTACGACCTCGACGGCAAGCTGCAGACGGCCGACGCCCTGCTCGACTGGTATCCCTCGGCAGGCAACAGTTTCCGACTGACGGCGGGCGTGGTCTACAACAATACCCGCTTCGACGCCACCGCCGCGCCCGACCAGCTCGGCACCTTCCGCCTGAACGGCAGCCAGTACAGCGCGGCCGATGTTGGCATTCTGGTCGGCAAGGTCGATTTCAGGAAGGCCGCGCCCTATCTCGGCATCGGCTGGGGGAATGCCCTCACCAGCGAGCGCGGCTGGAGTTTCGGCGGCGACATCGGCGCCTTCTACCAGGGCGAGGCAAGGGTCAGCCTGCGCAGCGTCAACTGCACGGTCGCCAGCGTGCTGTGCGAGCGCCTGGCGCGCGACGTGGCGGCCGAGCAGGCCCGCCTGGCCGGGGATGCGTCCGACTACAAGGTCTATCCGGTGTTGCGCGCCAGCCTGGCGTACCGCTTCTGAGCGACGCCGGCGCGGGAAGCCGCTATCATGGGGGCGAAGGAGGATTCGTCATGAAAATGCCTGCCCTGCGCTTCGGCGCCCTTGCCCTTGTCTGCCTGCTGGCCGCCTGCAAGGGGCGCCAGGAACCGGTCAAGCCGATCGCCTCGTCGCCGCTGGTCTGCTTCATTGACTATTAAGTTTCCACCGGCGGGCGCCGTGCAGAGTAAACTGTCGGCTGTTCATTTGCCCCAAGGTAGACATGTCGTTTTCCTCGCTCGGCCTGATCGATACGATCACGCGCACCCTCGAGACCCTCGCTTACACCCAGCCGACCCCGGTGCAGACCCAGGCGATTCCCGCCGTGCTGGCCGGGCGCGACGTCATGGCCGCGGCCCAGACCGGCACCGGCAAGACCGCCGGTTTCGCCCTGCCGCTGCTGCAGCGCCTGACCATGGGCGGGGTGCAGCTGGCGCCCAACTCGGCGCGCGCCCTGGTGCTGGTGCCCACGCGCGAACTGGCCGAGCAGGTGCACGCCAGTTTCAAGGCCTATGGCGCCGGCTTGCCGCTGCGCACGATGGTGGCCTACGGCGGGGTCAGCATCAATCCGCAGATGATGCGCCTGCGCAAAGGACTCGACCTGCTGGTCGCCACCCCGGGCCGCTTGCTCGACCTGCAGCGCCAGAACGCCCTGAAGCTCGACCGGGTCGAGGTGCTGGTGCTGGACGAGGCCGACCGCATGCTCGATCTCGGCTTTTCGCGCGAACTCGACCAGGTATTCGCCGCCTTGCCGAAAAAGCGCCAGACCCTGCTGTTCTCGGCCACCTTCTCCGACCCGATCCGGGCGCTCGCCGCCAAACTGCTGATTGATCCAGTCAGCCTCGAGACGGCGCCGCGCAATACCACGGTCAAGGCGATCAAGCAGTGGGCGGTGACGGTCGACAAGAAGCGCAAGCCGGAACTCTTCATGCACCTGCTGCAGCGCCACGGCTGGAGCCAGGCGCTGGTGTTCGTCAAGACGCGGCGCGGGGTCGATGAACTGGTCGAGCTGCTGCACGCGAAACGCATCGGCGCCGATTCGATCCATGGCGACAAGCCGCAGCCGGCCCGCCTGCGGGCGCTGGAGCGCTTCAAGGCCGGGGAAGTGAAAATCCTGGTGGCGACCGACGTCGCCGCGCGCGGGCTCGACATCGACGACTTGCCGGTGGTGGTGAATTTCGATTTGCCGATCGTGGCCGAGGACTACGTGCACCGCACCGGCCGCACCGGGCGCGCGGGCGCATCGGGCGAAGCGGTGTCGCTGGTGTGCGCCGACGAAGTGACCCAGCTGGCGGCGATCGAAGCCCTGACCGGGCAGGCGCTCGAGCGTACCGAGGAGCCCGGCTTTGCCGCCGAGCACCGGGTGCCGGAGACGAATGCCAGCGGGCAGGTGGTGAAAAAGCCGAAGAAGCCGAAAAAGCCGAAGGGCGACGCCAAGGTGGTGACGGAGGACGTGCGCTTCCGGCGCTGATGCCCGGGGGCGCGCAGCATGAAAGAATATTTCAATAACAAGCTGCCGGTGAAATTTTATTTCACAGCGTCAGCTTGAACTTGCGCACCCCCTCCTCCCCCGTCGGTTCCACCGTAAACCCCAGCTTCTTCACCAGGGCGATGATGCGGTTATTCTGCGGCAGCGCCTCGCCCACGATTTCGCGGGTGCCGCGCGAGCGGCAGTAGTCGATCAGCTTCTGCATCAGGATCCGGCCCAGTCCGTGCCCCTTGAGGTCGGAGCGCACCGTCACCGCGAACTCGGCGCTGACGTTGTCCGGGTCGGCCACCACGCGCCCGACGCCGAGCGTCTCGGGCAGGCCGTCGGCGCCCGTGCGGGTGGCGATGAAGGCCATCTCGCGGTCGTAATCGATCTGGGTGAAGCGCGCCAGCTGCGAGGGCTGCAGTTCGCGGATGCGCACGAACATGCGGTAGCGCACGTCGTCCGGCGTGAGCGCGTCGAAAAAGCGCAGGTGGGCCGCGCCGTCCTCCGGCCGCACCGGGCGCAGCAGCAAGGGCGCGCCGCCGAAGTCGATGGTCTCTTCCAGCTCGCGCGGATAGGGCCGGATCGCGAGCCGGTCGAGGGTGCTGCCGGAACGGTCGGCCAGCGCCAGGCGCATGCGGGCGTCGAGCACGATGGCGCCGTTCGCGTCGGCGATCAGGGGGTTGATGTCGAGTTCGACGATTTCCGGGATGTCCGACACCAGGCGCGAGACCTGCACCAGGGCGGCGACGATGGCGTCCATGGCGGCCGGCGGGCGGTTGCGGTAGCCGGCGAGCAGGCGCGCAATACGCGTACGAGCGATGGTATCGCGCGCCAGCACCGCGTTCAGCGGCGGCAAGGCGACCGCGTGGTCGTCCGCCACCTGCACCGCGATGCCGCCCTGGCCGAACAGGATCACCGGGCCGAACACCGGATCGGTGGCCGCGCCCAGGATCAGTTCATGCCCTTCCGGGCGGCGCGCCATCGCCTGCACCGAAAACCCCTCGAAGCGCGCGTCCGGGCGCAGCTGCGCCAGGCGCTTGCGCACGCGCTCGGCGGCGGCGCGCACCGCCTGCTCGGAGTCGAGGTCGAGCGCCACGCCGCCCACGTCCGACTTGTGCATCACGTCGGGCGAGAGGATCTTGACGGCGACCGGGAAGCCGATGCTGCGCGCGGCGACCACCGCTTCGTCGACGCTGGCGGCCGCGCGCGTCTCGACCAGGTCCATGCCGTAGGCGCGCAGGATCGCCTTGGTCTCGGGGTCGGAAAGCAGGTAGCGCCCGCCGGCCAGGGCTTCGCGCACCAGCGCGCGCGCCGCGCCGCGTTCGCTGGCGGGGATGCCGGAGAGGGATGGCGGCACCTGCATCAAGAGGTTCTGGTTCTGGCGGTAGTGGACGATTTGCAGGAAGCCGGCGACCGCGTCTTCGGGGGTGTCGAAGGTCGGCATTCCGGCGCTGGAAGCGATCTCGCGCGCGCTGGTCACCGAATCGCCCCCCAGCCAGCACGCCAGGACGTTGCGCGAGGCGCCCTTGGCCAGCGGCGCGATGGCGCGCGCGACGTCGGCGCTGTCGACGGTGGCACTCGGCGCGTGCACCACCAGCACCGCGTCGGTGCCCGTATCCTGCAGCAGGATCTCGAGCACCTGGCGGTAGCGCCCGGGATCGGCGGCGCCGTGCAGGTTGAGCGGATTGGCGAGGGCCGCCGCGGGCAGCACCTGTCCCAGGCGTTCGATCGTCTCGGCCGAAAACTCGGCCGCCGCGCCGCCGCCGCAGACCAGGGCATCGTAAGCGAGCACGCCGGGGCCGGCGCCGTTGGCAAGGATAGCCAGCCGTTCGCCGTGCAGCGGCTTGGCATGGGCCAGGGTCTCGACCGCGGCGAACAGCTGCTCGGTGGTGAACACGCGCAGCATGCCGGCGCGCCGGATGGCGGCGTCGAACACGTCGTCCATGCCGGCCAGGGCCCCGCTCTCGCTGGCGGCGGCGCGCACCCCGGCCGCGACCCGTCCGGCTTTCAGCACCAGTGTCGGTTTGCTGCGCGCCGCCGCGCGCGCGGCCGACATGAACTTGCGGGCATAGCGCAGGTGTTCGACATACAGCAGGATCGAGCCGGTGGCGCCGTCGCTGGCGAGGTAGTCGAGCACGTCGCCGAGGTCGACGTCGGCGGAGTCGCCCAGCGCGATGAAATGCGAGAAGCCGATGCCGCGCGAGCGCGCCCAGTCCAGCACCCCCGTCATCAGGGCGCCCGATTGCGAGACGAACGCGATCCGGCCCGGCAGCGCGCCGCTGTGGGCGACGCTGGCGTTCAGTCCGAGGCCGGGCGCCAGCAGCCCGGCGCTGTTCGGGCCGAGGATGCGCAGCAGGTAGGGGTTGGCCGCGTCGAGCATGGCCTGCCTGAGCGAACGCCCGCGCTCGTCGCGGGCGTCGGCCAGGCCGGCGCTCAGCACCACGGCCGCGCGCGTGCCCATCTCGCCGAGCTGGCGGATCAGCGCCGGCACCGTCGCCGGCGGGGTGCAGATCACGGCCAGGTCGGGGGCGCTCGCCAGGGCCGCCACGCTGGCCGCGACCGGCAGGCCGGCCAGCTCGGTGTATTTCGGATTGACGGGGTGGATGGCGCCGCGAAAGCCGCCGGCCACCAGGTTGTGCAGGAGCGTCGCGCCCAGGCTGCCGGGGCGTTCGGACGCGCCGATCAGCGCCACCGAGCGCGGGGCGAAGAGTTTGTCGAGGTTGCGGACGCTCATCGTGCCGGCCAGCGCGCAGGCGAACCGGCTGAAACCGGCGAATTCGTTAGACTGAACCGCACCCTGACCTCCATCATCGAACATGACCGATAAAAACGACAAGAACGACAAGAACGACAAGACCAACGCAGCGCCGGCCAGCGACAGCCGCAAGGTGATCTACGCCGCCATCGTCGCCAACCTCGGCATCGCCGCCGCCAAATTCGTCGTCGCCGCCCTCACCGGCAGCGCCGCGATGCTGGCCGAAGGCATCCACTCGGCGGTCGACACCGGCAACGAAATGCTGCTGCTCGTGGGCGAGAAGGTCGCCGCCCGGGCGCCCGATGCGCGCCACCCTTTCGGCTACGGCAAGGCCGTGTATTTCTGGGCGCTGATCGTCGCCTTGTCGGTGTTCACGCTCGGCGGCGGGCTGTCGATTTACCACGGCATCCAGAGCCTGCGCGCGCCGGAAGCGCTGACCGACCCGTTCTGGAACTATATCGTGCTGGGCGCGGCCTTCCTGTTCGAAGGATACAGCTGGAACGTTTCGCGGCGCGCACTGAACAGACGCCGGCGGCCGGGCGCCACGCTGTGGCAGACGGTACGCGCCAGCAAGGACGCGTCGACCTTCACCGTCTTCATCGAGGACACGGCGGCGCTGCTGGGCATCGTGGTGGCGGCGGCCGGGATTTTCCTCGGACACCTGTTTGACAATCCGTATATCGACCCGGCGGCTTCGGTCGTGATCGGGTTCCTGCTGATCGGCGCGTCCTTCACGCTGGCGCGCGAAACCGGCGCCCTGCTGGTGGGAGAAAGCGTGGGCGCCGAGCAGACCGGCAAACTGAAAGCGATCTTCGACGCCGATCCGGCCATCGACAGCGTGGGCGAGCTGATGACGATGCAGCTGGGGCCGGACGACGTGCTGCTGACGGCGGCGGTGCGTTTCAAGCGCGGCATGCGCATCGACGAGGTCGACGTCGCCATTGTCCGGCTCGAGCACAGCATCGCCGCCTTCAACCCGGCGATCCGGCGCGTTTATTTCGAGGCCGAGGCCATCCGTTCGGCGATGCGGTAACGCCGTGGCGGGAGTGCGCGCAGCGCCGCCGACTGCGCCAGCAAGGCGGGCATCAGCTCGTCGACCAGGCGCAGGATCTGGTGCTGCAGCGCTTGCGCGGCCAGCAGCAGCTTGCCCTCTTTCCCGCGCAGGACACGCGCCTGGACCAGCGTATCGGCGCGCACGGCCGCATGGACGCCGTCGACGATGCCCGAGCAGCTGACGAAACGCACGCGGAACTGGCGGTCGATCAGCAGCGTCCCGTTCAGAAAACGGTCGATGCCGATATCGGCCAGCACGTGCGCGACCACCTCGGCCGCGCGGCCCGCGATCTCATGGTGGTTTTTACGGCGGCGGGGTATCAGAAGCTGGGCGATCCAGGTCATGAAGGACTCCAGAGATATGTAGGAAAAACGGCGATGCTCATGTAGGACAGCACGCCGCACATGGTAGCATTGACAACAGGTCTTAACAATAGATTACTGTCGCGCCGAGGCGACAGCTTGTCAAAATATTTTCCCGAACAACCCCCTGCGCTTGCTGTTGGCCCGCCTCCTCCTGCCGGCCGCGCGTTTCCACGTCATCGCGGCGCATTTCATGCCGGAAATATCAACGCCGTCCTCCAGCGACTTGGCAAGCTCGCTGTTGTTGTCCATGGAGTCCGTCTTGTCCGACTCCGCCATCCGCACCGTCAGTACCCCTTACCTGGAGAAGGCATGAAAACCGCGATTCGATATTGTGTGGCCTTGCTCGCCTGCCTGCCGGCAGCGGGCTGCAGCAAGCTGGCGCAAGAAGACGACACCCAGGCCGAGGCCGCCCATGTCGCCGTTGCCAGCCAGGCGCCGGGCATCACGCCCTTCATCGCCAACGTCGCGCTCCGGCTCGACGATGTCGCCAACCTCGACAGCGTTTCGTATACGGTGGCCGCCATGCCCGGCAGCTTCTCGAAACCGGTCGCCGTCACCTATACGCGCGCCTGGTTCGACCGCAAGGGGGCCTGGAGCGCCGCCGACAAGCGGCTCGCGTTCGCCGTCTTCGGCCTGTACGCCGACTACCAGAACAGCGTCACCATCACGGCGCGCTTTCGCGACAAGTCGACCCATGTCGAGCGCTTGACGCTGGCCGCGCCGGCCTATACCGGCCCGGGCGCCGTCTACAACACGCCGCAGGTGCTCAGCGCCCGGAGTGCGGCCGTGGCGCCCGGCTTCGACTACATGATGCTGCAGAACGGCCTCACCACGCCGGCCGTGATCGATTCCGACGGCAAGCTGCGCTGGGTCGGCCTCGACCCCACCAATTCGGTCTCGTCGACCTTCGCCGACAATGCCTTCACGGTCGGCAGTCCGACGACGCCGGTGCTGTTCCGGCTCGAGCTGGGCGGCGCCTACACGGCGCGCCCGCTGGCCTCGACGCGCTACACCAACTTCCACCACGACCTGACACCCGGCAAGACAGGCTTACTGGCCGAACTCGACGCGCTCGACGGCGGGGTCGCGAAGTTCGAGTCGAACCTGGTCGAAATCAACCAGGCCGGCGAGATCATCAAGGAATGGGACCTGGCCGCGATCTTCCGCGCCGCCATGCTGGCCGGGGGCGACGACCCAGCCAACTTCGTGCGCGACGGCGCCGACTGGTTCCACATGAATTCGGCCTTTTACAACCGCGCCGACGACTCCCTGCTGATCTCGAGCCGCGAGAATTTCGTCGTCAAGCTCGACTACGCCACCGGCCGCATCAAGTGGCTGCTGGGCGACACCACCAAGCACTGGTATGCCGACTACCCGTCGCTGCGCGCGCTGGCGCTGAAACTCAGCTACGGCAAAGCGCCGGTCGGGCAGCATTCGCTGTCGATCGCTGCCAACGGCGAGCTGCTGCTGTTCGATAATGGCCTGGGCAGCCTGAATCAGCCGGCCGGCACCTCGCCGGGCATCAGCCGCGATTCCAGCACGCCCTCGCGCTACGCGATCGACGAAACGGCGCGCACCGCGACACTCACCTGGAGCTACGCGCCGGCAGCGCCGATTTACTCGGATATCTGTTCGAGCGTCTACGAAGCCGGCGCGGCCAACCATTACCTGGTCACGTATTCGGTGGCGGCGACGCGGACACGCACCAAGCTGGTCGCCCTCGACAGCGCCGGCAAGGTCGCCTTCGATTACGAATATCCGGCCAGCACCTGCGCCGTCGCCTTCAGCAGCAAGGCGGTCGACTTCTCCGACCTCACCCTGAACTAGGCGCAGCGGGCGCCGAGCCGGGCCATCGGCAGCATCAGGTAGCGCATGTCGGCGCGATCCAGCGCCGGCCGGCCGCCCGCCAGGAAGCTGTCGCGCCCGAGCCGGCCTGCGCCGGCGCTTGCCGCAGCGCCCAGCCGCAGCGGGCGAACGTCATGCGCGCGCAGGACAAGCTGCACTTCGAAGCCGACCGTGGGCTCGGCGAACCGGCGCAGGATGGCGGCCAGCTGCGCGCTGGCGTCGCCGCTGGGCAGGAAGCGCGCGAAGGCGGCGCCGTCCAAGGGGCCGATGCGCAGGCGCGCACGCAGGTCGGGCCGCCAGCTGCGCTCGCCCAGCAGGATGTTTTCGCCCAGCTCGGCATTGACGCCGACCTGGGCCTGCTCGCCCGGCTGCAGCACGTCCCAGTGCCCGACCGCCTCTTCGAGCTGGACGGCGACCCCGAAGAAATCCGCCAGCATGCGTTCCAGCACCACGCCGGAACAGGGGCGCTGTTGCAGCATGCCGGCGAAATGCGCGCTCAGGCCGGCGAGCGGCGCATGGCTGCCGGCGCCGGGCGGGCAGCCGGCCAGGGCCAGCAGCATGGGCTGCAGGCGGTCCGGGCCGCCGTCCCGGCCGCCGGCCAGGTGCTCGACGCGCGCGGCCTGCGACGCGCGGTAGAACAGCGCCAGCATGCGGTTCGACAGCAGGTCGAGGAAGGCGCGCGGCGCGGCATCCTCGCGCGCGCTTTGCCAGGCCGCGATACGCTCGGTGACATGCGCCGGCAGCGTGCCCTGGGCCCCGAGCAGCCCCATGAAGGCGGGCGTGACGGTGAACCGGGCGTCTTCGCCGGCCGCGACGCCCAGTTGCGCGATGGCCTCGATCTCGGACGGCGGAAAGCCCGGTTGCAGGCTGTTTTCGAAACGCAGGCAGGTGTCCAGGGCCGTTTCGGGCGGCACGCCCTGTTCGGCCAGCCAGGCCAGCAGGATGGCCACCGCCTGCACGAATTCAAATTCGTGGGGCGCGGCCAGCAGCCGCTCGATCACGCTCGCAAGGTTTCGGCGGTGCGCGGTGCGCATGCGAAGATCTCCTCTCCGGTCTGGTGCGAGACGACCTCGAGCCGTGTAAAGCAGTTGAGCTGGCTGTTCAGCGCGAAATAGCGGTCCAGCACCCGTGCGAACACGTACAGCGAACTGCCGGCGAACGCGCCCTCGTCGACCGTCATGCGGATGCCGACGCCCGGCATCAGCGCCGACACGGGCCGGGTCCTGAGCCAGGCGCGCACGCTGCCGTGTTCGAGCGCGACGATGCCCGCGATCTGGCGGCGCGCGACCGGGGACCGCGGCAAGTCGTACAAGGCGAGCATTTTCTGCAGGTCGGGCAAGGCCGGCGTCGTCAGGCCGGCGTAGTTCAGGGCCAGGTGCGCGATCAGGCGCCAGTGGGCGCCATGCCCGGCGGCGAAGCGGCAGCTCGGCGTCGGCTTGCGCAGCAGGGTCAAGGGCAGCAGGCCGGACGCCGATTCGGCCAGCAGGTCGCCCTCGGCCTGGCCGACGCGCAGCTGGACCGGCAGGTCGCGGTTGGAGCAGGTCAGTTCGGTCGAAATCGTCGCGCTGCCGGTCTCGTGCGGCGTGAAGCTGGGGTCGACCAGCGCCAGCCTGAACTCGTGCCCGGGACTGGTGGATGCCAGCGTGTCGTCGCGCCGCGCCACCCAGTAATGCCCGGGCGCGCCGCCGCCCTCGTGGCGCACCGCGTACAGCGGACCGAATTCGGTGACGCTGCTCACGCCACGCGCTTCGCGCACGACGCAGACCTTGTCGATGCTGTGGATGTCGAAGGCGGCGGCGTGGGCGCCATCGGCCGCCAGTGGATAGTCGGCGCGCGTGTGCGTCAGCTGCACCGGGTCGCCGGCCTTGCGGAACAGGTTCACCACCGGGGTGCAACCTGGCAGCAAATGCCTGGCCGCCAGCGGCGCGAGCATGCGCGCGCTGTCGCTGTCGCCCGCGATGCCCGCCAGTCCCAGGTGCAGCGTGAAGCGCTCGCAGCCCGGCGGCAAGCGCCGCGCCGCCGCCTGCAGGTCGACATCGATGAAGCTGAATTTTTCCGGATAGACGAAGTACTCGGTCAGCAGACGGAACGCAGGATGCGAGCGCGCCGGCACTGGCAGCAGGGCCTCCTCCTCGCCAAAACCGGCCAGCTGCAGGGGAATGCCCGCCAGCGCCAGCCAGGCCGCGCCGCCCTCGGCCTGGACCCAGGCGCCGCGCGCGCGGATGAAGAAGGCGTCGATCAGCGCGGCGCGCAGCGACGGCTCGCCATCCACGAACACCCGCACCCGGCCCAGGCCCTGCTCGCACAGCCTGGCCAGCGATTTCACCTCGAAGCCGATCGCGATGCTGGCGGTGACGCCGCGCGGCAGGCGCACCGTGCGCGGCGCGGCAAGCGGGATCGAGAACGCCGCGTGATCGATGTGCAGCGGGCCGGTCAGCACCGGATACACGGTGCGGAACTGGCAGACCGCGCCCGCCACCGGAGGGCTGCGCAGCGGCGTGCCGCGTGCGATGCAGGCGAATTCCCCGCTTGCGCGTGCTGGCTGGGCGACCCTGGCCACCGAATACGAAGGCAGCGGGCGCAGGTAGTGCGGATACAGGCTTTCCAGCAGCGATTCGGTGAATTTCGGATAATCGTCGTCGAGGCGTTTGTGGATCCGCGCGCTCAGCAGCGCAACCGACTGGATCAGGCGCGCGACGCTCGGGTCCTCGTAGCTTTCGCCGGTGATGTGCAAGTCGCCGGCCGGCTTGGGAAAGCGGCTGCGAAACGCGCGCGCATAGTGGCCAAACAGTCCCAGCTCTTCCTCGAAATAGCGTAATAGCTCATCCATACGTACTCCCAAGTTGCCGGAAACCAAGCTATGCTCCCATCGCGTCGGGGGTGCGGCCTTGACTCGCGATAAGAAGCGGGCCCGGCATACGGAGAGACGCCGCAGCGGCGACGAATGGAATTGCTGACGACATTCCAAGCCTTTGCTTTGATCTCGCGCAAAGAATGTGTCGGTAGTGGGGGCACACTGGCCGAATCACTCCCGCCAGTGCCGATTCCGATGGCTCCGCTCCCCTCTTCTCCCGCCCATACGGCCGCCGCCGCCTTGCGCCACGCACGCAAGCTACTGTTCGCGCGCCTGCACGCGCACGCCGCCATGGACGACGCCGCCTTCTGCACCGCGTTCGAGGCCATCGTGACGGCCATCGAGGCCGATCTGACGCATGAGGAAAAAGTGATGGAACTGCTCGCCTTTGACGGCCTGCACGAACGGCTGGCCGAGAATGCGCTGCTGCTCGGATCGCTGCACTGCATCGTCACCCAGGTCGAGACCGGGAATGCCGCGCTCGGCAGGGCGGCATTGGAAGCTTCGTGCGACCTGCTTTCGCTGCACCGGCTGACGACCGACCTGGCGCTGGTGCTGGCGCGGCCAGGGCGGGTAGCGGGGAGCAAAAGGAAACCGTGATGGGAATGAACTGACGCGCCAACGAAAAAAAGCCACCTTGCGGTGGCTTTCTTCTTGATTCTGGCGGAGACGGTG
>Ga0213834_100514_pt1 | contig 18061 bp, 19 predicted proteins | sample SWPTP12_FD_160580 | JGI IMG/M metagenome (GOLD analysis project Ga0213834, IMG submission 160580) | Coastal seawater microbial communities from Marineland, Florida, United States - SWP TP1 #2 | ecosystem: Environmental > Aquatic > Marine > Coastal | place: USA: Florida | collected 2016-08-06 | reverse complement strand
CAACCGCGAAGGCCCCTGCTGCAGCTTTTCTTCGGCGATCTGGTGGCATCGGTGCTGACCGTCTCCACCGGCTTGCTACTGATCCTGATGATCCCGGCGCTGAATTGGGCCGTCCTTGACGCGGTGTGGGCCACCGACAACCCGTCCGCCTGCCGCGACGGCGGTGCCTGCTGGGCCTTCATCGCGGCAAAATTTCGCTTCATCATCTTCGGTGTCTATCCACCGGACGAGCAATGGCGAGCGCTTCTGGTCATGGGATTGATCCTTGCGATGATCCTCGCCTCCTTGTCCCCGAAGCTATGGGGCCAGCGGTTGATCGCTGCCTGGATCGCATGCGTCGCCGTCATGCTCGCTCTGATGTGGGGCGGCTTCCTTGGAATGACGCCGGTACCGACGTCAAGCTGGGGCGGGCTGCCCGTGACGCTGCTGCTTGCCTTGCTGTCGCTTGGTCTCGGCTTCCCCTTCGCAGTATTCCTTGCATTGGGAAGACGCTCATCGCTACCGATCCCACGCATGTTGTCCCTGATGACGATCGAGCTGGTCCGCGGCCTGCCGCTGGTGGGGCTGCTGTTTGTGGCCTCCATCCTGTTGCCGCTACTTCTGCCGGCAGGATGGTCAATCGACAAGCTCGGGCGCACCTTGGCAGCGCTGACGGTGTTTGCCGCCGCCTATCTTGCAGAGGTGATCCGCGGCGGCCTGCAGGGTGTCCCCGCCGGCCAGATAGAAGCTGCCAAGGCTTTGGGCATCCCCGGATGGAAGGCCGTGTGGCATATTGTTCTGCCGCAGGCGCTCCAGAAGGTCATTCCGCCGCTGACCAACACGGCCATCGTGATGGTCAAGAACACCAGCCTTGTCCTCATCGTCGGCGTCTTCGACATGCTGAGCGCTGCCCGTGTAGCGGCAACCGACCCCGTATGGGGTGCTCCCTATGTCGAGAGCTACGTCTTCGTCGCCTTGATCTACTTCCTGATCTGCTTTGGCATATCCAACTACAGCCGCTGGCTTGAAATCCGCGTGCAATCCCGGAGCTATCGATGACCGTGAATGACCTGAACGCTATCGAAGTGGCCGCCCTCGACAAATGGTATGGCGCTTTCCACGTCCTGAAGAACATCGACCTCACCGTCGCGACGGGGGAGCGCATCGTCGTCTGCGGTCCATCCGGCTCCGGGAAATCAACCCTGATCCGCTGCATGAACCGGCTGGAGGAGCACCAGCGCGGCAGTATCTCCGTCAATGGCATCTTGCTCGGCGACAGCGTCAAGAACCTGGATGCGATACGGCGGGAGGTCGGGATGGTGTTCCAGCACTTCAACCTCTTCCCGCATCTGACCGTCAAGGAGAACTGCGCCCTGCCGCAGATCCTGGCCCGCGGAAAACGTCGACGAGATGCGGAAGAGATGGCCATGCATTTCCTGGCGAAGGTGCGGATCCCCGAACAGGCCGACAAATACCCCGGTCAGTTGTCCGGAGGGCAGCAGCAGCGCGTAGCGATCGCAAGGGCGCTGTGCATGACGCCGAAGGTCATGCTCTTCGATGAACCCACCTCGGCTCTCGATCCGGAAATGGTGAAGGAGGTACTCGACACAATGGTCACGCTTGCCGAAGAAGGGATGACCATGATCGTGGTCACCCATGAGATGGGGTTTGCGCGAAAGGTGGCAGACCGTGTCGTCTTCATGGAGGCTGGGGAGGTAATCGAGGTCAATGAGCCTAACGCGTTCTTCGACGCTCCGTCCCATCCCAGCACGCGGCGGTTTTTAGCGAACATCATGCACTGAACGGGTCACTGCCAAACTTACAAATCGAACCTAGTCGCGCTCTACACAGAACGCCCCGATCGGCCGCCTTGATAGGATTCAAACCAGCGAGCAACACTTTGAAGGCTTAGGCGACCCGAGGATTGATCACCTTTAACGCGGCGGCCTCAATGGGCGTGTGTCTCGCGTTGAGACTGCGAGAGGTTTCTCCGCTGCTGTAGCAGCAATATATCCATCAGCCTCGCCGATCGCCTTGCCAATACTCGCCCAGACGCCATCAACTGCGTATAGAACTGCGAGGGATTTAGGTTGAAAGGCGGAATGCGCCCGTCAAAGTGCGGAAGAACTTCACCCTCAAGGCGATCATAAAAGATGTTTTGACGTTTCCCTGAAGGCATGGAGGCAATCCCGAAACGAAATTCAGCAATTGCAATTGCGGACATGAACAGCGTCTCGATGTTTTGTGCATCCAACCACACCGGCACTGCAGTATCAGGAGCCGGCATCCATGGCTCGGAATTTACATTGGTGTCTAGCAAGATCATGCGAAAGCCATCGGTTCACCCGACGTCATGTCGCGCTGTTGTTGCAGCGCTTCCACGTCACCGTCTGATAGTTCGGCGTCACGGCCAAAGGCCGCGAGCAATCACCCGAGTTTCACGCGTTGAGATGGACGGACAGTCGCTTCAAGAATGGCACCAATTTCGGCTTCGGTACTACGGCCGTGGTGAGCTGCTCTTGCGCGTAACGCCCAGTGAGTTTCATCAGAGATGATACAAACGGTGACCGCCGATGCTATAGGAACTAACGACCGGCTGATACAACCCCTCCATTGTTACCTTTGCTGCTCCTAACTTCTAGTCGAGCCAACCCCTGCCTTAGTCAACTCAATTCGTCAGCTGCAACACGAGATAGATTTGCAAGGATATTTCGCTCTGCGTCGGATGTGGCCTTTCTGGGCGTGAAGTCTGCAACGCAAACTGCGCCAACTGTCTGCCCGGTCGTGGGATCGATGAGCGGAGCACCGGCGTAAAATCGCAAGCCATTCGGGCCTTGCGCGAGCGGATTGTTTTTGAAGCGCTGGTCTGCATGCATGTCGTTGATGACAAAGGTCTCGCTTCCAACGATCGTGTACGAACAAAATCCTATGTCGCGTGGGACTTTCTCAACATCAATGCCATGGCGGCCGACCATGGTCAGCTCATCTTGGCCGACAATTGAGACAAATCCGATCGGCGTTCCCATGAGCTGAGCTGCTCCACGAGCAATGAGATTGAGCTCGTCATCCTTTCCAGCTGTCCTCCGCAGAAGATCTTCAACAGCAGCCAGCCTTTTCTGTTCATTAGCCAAAATCGGTGATCTAGCAATCATTTCCGGAGAAGCGGCACTTAGCACCCTGTTGCGGCCGGTCCTTTTCGCTTCGTAAAGAAGTCGGTCTGCCTCACGCACGAGTTCCGCCCCGGTCTGGATGACAGAATGCGCTACAGTGGCGGCGCCGACGCTGATCGTGACGCTGCCGCTATCGCTGGCAAGATGTGGGATCTGCAAAGCCGCAACGGCCGCTCGGATACGCTCACCGACCTGATCAGCCATGCACCCATCGGTCTCGGGAAGAATGACTGCAATTTCCTCTCCTCCGTAGCGCGCGCAAAGGCTACCTGTCGAAGCGTTCGCTTTTACCGCTCGCGCAACCTGCCTCAAACATTCGTCGCCTGCTTGGTGACCGTAGGTGTCGTTGAAGAGTTTGAAGCGATCGACGTCAATCAAGAGAAGCGAGAGTGATGCATCTAGCCCAACTGCCTTCTCGCATGCCTCATCCAGCTTTTCATCGAACCGGCGACGGTTCGCAAGACCGGTCAATCCGTCCGTATTGGCGCGGTGTGCAAGTTCGGCATGAGCTATCTCAAGCTCGCCCTCTGCAGCCTTGCGCTTCGAAATGTCTCGCAGGACGACGATGAAGCCGTCGTCTTCGGCAACGTAGCGGTACCGGCCTTCGACCCATACGTAGTGTCCGGCCTTGTGCCTCAGGCGGTAGACGGCTTCGACCGGTATGCCGGTTGTGCGTGCTTCAAGCGCTACATTTTCGACCCTTGGCCAGTCTTCTGAATGAATGACGCCGCTAGCAGCCTTCCCAACCAATTCAGATGGATCTGTACCTAACATTTCACGCGATGCTGGAGAAACGTACAGCCGGGTCAGGTCTGCATCCAGACGAATGATCAAATCGGTCGCATGATCTGCCAGCAACCGGTACTGGGTTTCGCTTTCACGAGTCCTTGCTTCGGCCTGTGCGCGCCGGTTGAATTCGCGGCGCCCCGTTAGAGCGAGAGCCCCGGCCAGTGTGCAGAGCAGGGCCAGAATTGCGACAATGGTAATTGCTTGTCGTCGCCATCCAGCCCAGATGTCGTCATGGGACAATGCCACATTGAGGATCAGAGGAAGCGAACCCACCTTTTTGAAATTGTAGAGCCGAGTGATGCCGTCGATAGCGGCTGTACCCGAGAACGCGCCTGATTCAGAAGCCTGGAAGCGCCGGACATTTTCTGATCCAGAGAGGTCGCGGCCAATCTGGTCGGGTGAAAACGGACTCCGCATGAGAAGGACGCCTTTCTGTGAAAACAGGTTGATCGCATCATTCTCGTTTAGATTAGCGCTTTCAAAGAGACTGCGGAAATAACTGAGGGTCAACGTCCCGACGACCACGCCGTTAAACCGCCCGTCCGGACCATTCATTCGGCGGCTGAGTGCTACTACCTGATCCTCTCCGGTTAGACGTCTCTGAAAAGGGCTGCTTATGTAGAGTCCTGAAGCCTGTCCGGCTGCATGGACCTGAAAGTAAGCACGGTCTGAGAAATTGTCAGTTCTTGCAGGAAATGCGCCGGCGTCTCGAACGACGTTTCCGACACTGTCGAGAACCAGCAAGCTTGAGAAATACGGCTTCTTCAAAACTTGATCGAAAAGCAGTGACTGCTGGAGTGCGGGTGAGAGAACACCAAGCTGCCCTTGCTCCAATTTGGACGCTACGCTCTTGATCGCATCGTCATAGACGTCAATACGGTTTTCTATGTCCTGGGACAGGACAGTCAGGAGGTTTTGCGCGTTCGTGTTGGCAGTTGTCCAGCTGTCGTCACGCAATTCGGTCAGCGTCACAGCGGACGCTCCGCAAAAGCCGAGCAACAATAGCCCGATAAAGATCCAGTACTGAGTCTGCTTCCTCAGAAACATTCGTGGAGCGCTCCGCTATTGGCGTTGATTAGTCCAAAGCCGGCGCTGCAGCCGCTTTTCGGCCCGGCTTCTTCCAAGCTCTAAGCACGAGACGTGAAGATATGGTCAAACGCACACTGGCATTAATGTCCTTTTGGGGTCGCTGTCTTCATGTGCGTTTTCAAACATGCCGCCTACCGATTTGAGGTTGTCAAGTTTGCGCCTGTGATGGTCACGCCTAGACGACTAGGCTCTAGACTGGAGCTTGGCATGAGGTACCGACGACGCCTGCGAAAGAAAGGAACATAAAGTAAAGTGCTATGGCGCGGAGCTCAGTGGACAGCTGCGCGAACGGCTAAAGGCATCCGGAATGTGAAGGACGTCTGCTCCTCGGTCGAACTGATATCGATGCGCCCTCCGTGGGCCTGCGCGATCTGCGAAGCGATGTAGAGGCCGAGCCCAAGCCCCTGCGTGGCTGAAGTGTCGTTGCCACGCCTAAACGTGAGGAATAGCCTGCCGAGCTGAGATTTATCGATTAGTGTTCCACCGTTCGTGACGCGGATCTCCAGCGACGCGCTGCTCGCCTCGGCATAAATCGCGATGGGCTAATTTTGCGCCCCGTGAGTAACCGCGTTCGACAAAAGATTTGAAATCATCTGCGCCAGACGAAGATGATCAACTTCGACGATTTCCGGGATGTTGATCGACGCCGTGATCAGTCGATCCGCATTGGCGACCTGAACCTCGTCGATGAGATGCTGCAGCGTCTGAACAAGATCGCTCTTAGATAACGAAAGAACAATGCCACCGCCCATGCGCGCCCGGGGGAGATCCATCACGTTCTCGACCAACCCGGACATACGTGAAAGGCTGGACTTCATCACTTCTATCCTCTCAGCAGCAGCCTTCAGCCGTAGCCAGCGAGTTAACCAAGCGAGGTCAGAACTTGCCTCTTGGACTGCGCTACCTAGGAAGCCGAGCGGATCTGACAGGAGGCGGCCTTCTCGGTACGCTCGTCGAGGTCACTCAGTGATGGAATGTTCCTGCGCGGGCGCCGCGCGGCTGCGGTAGCAACACTGGTCGAGTTGTGGGCAAGGTCGATTCTCCTGATGGCGACCTCGATCTGGCAACTGTCGTGTTCGGCGAGTGTGGTCGCCCGTCTATCACCACACGTCATTTTCGAGTTTGCACCGTAGACGATACCCTGCAAATTTGTAGGCATCCTTGGATATATCGTCCCGCTTCATGATACTTAGGAATCTTACCGCTTCGCTTCCGTCTGCGCTCAACAGCGTGCAACTGAGGCGCGACCTAGCGTCACAGGGATGCCAACCCAGAATAAGCTTAACTGGACGTTAAACCGTAAGTGCAAATATTCGGCATCATCTCTCAGCCTTGCGATCGGCCGAGCTCGCTGCCCGACACATCGCAGTTCCAAGGATCTGCAACCCTAATGTTCAAGAATCTCCGCATACGCACGAAAATCCTGTCGATCGTTATTCCTCTTTGTTTGATGGGAATTGCTGGCGTCCTGTTCGTGTCGAACAACTACAAAGCCGCTGATACCGAATACTCTGACTTCATCGCAAGGGATGGCTCGGCCGAGATCAATATGGCCATCGCAAGCCAGCGGCTGGTGGCCATCGTCCACGATGCATATCAGGTTTTTCTATATGATGCCGGGTCGCCGCGGCTCAAGCGCGCCATGGACGATTATGGGGCTAGCAAACAGCGCCTGCTCGATCTGATCCTAGACGTTCGGACAAAGCTCCCAGAACAGGCTGCCGAAATCTCAAAACTTGAAACCGAGGCGCACGCTATCATTGCAACGACCGACAGGGCAGTTGAGGCTGGGAACGACAATCGTAATGAAGAAGCCAAAGCTCAATTGCAAATTGCCGATGACATGCTCGCTGCGACGCTTACCGAAATGCGTGCATGGATCAACGGCAACATTGATTCAATCACGCAAAAAAGCTCTGCACTTAATGACAAGACAAATGACACGATTCTTCAGTCTTTAGCTGTGCTTCTCACCTTGTTCGCATTTGGGGTTGGTCTGGCTGTAATCCTCATTCGTCGCGAGATTACGGGCCCCATTGAGAAACTCCGAATGCGGATGTTGTCCCTGGCGTCTGGCGACGTCCAACAGGAGGTCGACGGTCTTGCCCGAAAGGATGAAGTCGGCAGCATGGCTAATGCTGTATCAGTATTTCGGGACAACGCCCTGGAGCGCATTCGTCTCGAAACGGAAGCGGAGGCGAATCGTAGTCTCTCTGAACGTGAACGGGTAGCCCGCGAAGAGCAAAAGGCCCGTGACGCAGCTGACACCAAAATGGCAGTTGATGGCTTGGCGGCAGGTTTGCGCGCACTTTCTGACGGAGACGTCAGCTACCGGATCGACACGCCGTTCGTAGCCCAGTTGGATGATCTGCGAATGAATTTCAACGATTCTTCTAAGAAGCTTCGCTCTGTACTTTTGGCCGTCGGGCAAAACGCCAGAGGCATTGACTCTGGTGCGAATGAAATTCGATCAGCCGCAGACGATCTGTCGAAGCGGACGGAACAGCAGGCAGCCTCTGTCGAGGAAACCGCTGCTGCGCTCGAGGAGATTACCACGACCGTCAAAGATTCGACGCGCCGCGCCGAGGAGGCCGGTCGGCTAGTCGAGCAAACCCGCCAGGGTGCCGAGAAATCCGGTGTAGTTGTTAAAGATGCAGTGGAGGCGATGGAAGCAATAGAAAGGTCATCTAACGAGATCAGCAGTATCATTGGTGTGATCGACGACATAGCCTTCCAAACAAACCTTTTGGCATTGAACGCGGGCGTGGAGGCGGCCAGGGCCGGCGAAGCTGGCAAAGGCTTTGCCGTGGTCGCGCAGGAGGTCCGAGAGTTGGCCCAGCGGTCTGCGAAAGCTGCCAAGGAAATCAAAACACTTATAGGAACGTCTGGAGAGCATGTCCAAAGAGGCGTTCGCCTCGTCGGCGAGACCGGCAGTTCGCTACGCCAGATCGTTGAGGAAGTGAGAGACATTGATCGGAACGTGTCCGCGATTGTTGAAGCGGCGCGCGAGCAGGCAACAGGCCTTCAGGAGATAAATATGGCCGTCAACACGATGGATCAGGGAACACAACAAAATGCGGCGATGGTCGAGCAGTCGACAGCGGCCAGCCACAGCCTTGCGAAAGAAGCTGCTTCTCTTAACTCGCTTTTGAAGCAGTTCAACTTGGACCAAGGCCATAGGTTTGCTGACGTAAAGATTCAGCACGCGCCTGATCAGTCCCCTGCTAGCGCACTCGGAAATCGGATCACACGGGCCTTCGGCAACGCCGTACCGAGAGAGGATGCTTGGGAGGAATTTTGATAAGCGGCTCGATCAACTGAGACTGTCCAAGAGTGCGGTCGGCACTAATCCAAAGCTGCTGGCCAATAGCCGGCAGCTTTTATCTTCTGCTCACGCGTTCGCGTGAGGGTGCAGCATCACCCATTCATTTTTTACCACACACTGTCAATCCGTATGGGAAAGAGGTGCCCTCACAGTAAATAGTCTTCGCGCCTTGAATGGATACAAACAGCGGACCTCTAATATCAATGCTCACAACTAGCTAACGATAGTTGCGGCGTGTGAATAACGGGCCACTGCCGAACCGATGCCAGGGCCGAGATTCTCATCACACGCCTAAAGCCATCTGGACCGACTTATCGTGGAACCGCCAAGGGAAAGCTTGTAAAATTGACTTATCTGTTTCGCCGGCCTCTAAGGCGGTTGCGCTCGGCAATGGCTTCAGCAAGTTGCGTGCGTAGCTCCAAGGGAAGGGTCGACGCAAACTGGACCGCCGCATCTTCTACTGCCGCGCGTACGAGGAAGTCAGCCTCGCGTCCTTTCTCCAACGTTGTCTCCAGAGTTGACTGATCCACGTCTGGTGCTTTTAAAAGTTCAGCTGCCATAGCGCGGGCTCGACGAGACTGTTCCACATGCTCGCTTGCGCCTGCACGGGCCTGTCGAAGAAATTTGCGGAACGCTCGGGCCTGGTCGTCCGGCAACTCGGACCCTGCTACTCGTAATGATCCGGCTGCGATCATTCTGGAACCATAGTTCAGCCAAGCGGCGCCACCACCCAACGCGCCGATCAAAAAGACGTTCAGGACGATGGACATAGCCAGCATAGTGCGCATCTTCGTCATCAGTCTAATTGTCCCCTTCATCATCGACGTCGCCGAAAATCGTGTCGCCTGCCACGTGCTGGGGCATCACAAAAATCGCAGTGCCCGCGGTACCCGTTGCTGCACCCGAAAGCGCAGCAGCAAGACCGATAGCCGCCCACCAGTATCGCGTTGTCGCCCATGATCTGCGAACCGAATTTGCTGCGGTGGCCGCAAGCTGCTGCCGGAACAAAGGCGATGGGGGAGGCATAGTCCATTGATCTAGGACAGCATCGAAATCGGCCTCTGCCCGCAGAATAGATGCTCCGCTAGGTCGAGATGCCAAATGGCGAGCAGACACCTGAACTTCTGAGGGCCACCGGTCGATGTCGGATCCATAGGTCTCAGCAAAGGTTTTGAACTGAGCAAGATTGATGGGCTGCATTGACGGGCTCATATGCAATTCTCCTTTGCCAGCAGTTGTTGCCTGAGACGTCTGCGGCCCCTCGCTAACAACGACTCCAAGGCTTCAATGCTGATATCCAAAACACGAGCGGCATCGGCGGCGTTCATATCCTGGTAATGAACTAACATGATTGCTTCCCTTTGCCTCTCTGGCAATTGCCCTATTGCAGCCGATACCTGTTGGCCTCGCTCTGACTCGATCAAAGCCTCTTCGGGATTTAACGCCGCATCGGCACTATCAGGGACCTCGGCGATGCTGGTTCGTTGACGCTTGCGAAGGCGATCGCGACAAAGATTGAGCACAACCGCATGTAACCAGGTATCCAGTCTTGCTGTGCCTGATTGCCACCGGGGCGCATAGCGCATAGCGCGAATAATAGCTTCCTGCGTTACGTCTTCAGCGTCTGCGTTGTTGCCGAGGATACGCGCAGCGAACGAGTATAAACGTGAACCCGCTATCGTTGTCAGTTCGCGCATCGCACGGGGGTGTCCCTGTGCAATGCGTTTCATCAGCAAGTCGTCCTGATCATCGTGATTCAAAGCAACCTGCCCTATGGCATCGCCATCAACCGTTTTTCTTCCTGCCCGGACGTTCGTCAGAGGACAAAGCGCCATTCTTATTTTTATCCAGTCGGTCAAAACGACGGTCGAGAACAGCGTTCAATTCTTTGGCGTCGATGGAGCCATCTTTGTTTGCATCCATCCTTGCGAACCGCTTTGCGCGTTTGTTTGCCTGGGCGGCAGCACGGTGGGCATCAAACTCCTGCTGACTGACCATACCGTTGCCGTCAGCGTCCGCTTGAAGAAAGCGCTTCGTTTGTCGCGCTTCATATTGCTGCTTGGACACTCCGGCTTTCCCGTCTGCGGCAAATGCCGTCGACGTGGCAGCAAAGCCAAGACAGACAAGTGCGATAGCTTGCCTGATCAGGGACCGATAGGATGCGTGTCTAGAGCTCATAACATACTCCTGGAGGTAATTATTCTGCTGCTGGTCGTGCCGCCGAATGGCCGCACGACTGATATTTGAGTACAGGCTCCGATCAGCGGTACTGCCAGCCACCACGAGCCCAATGCCTGTGTGCACGATAGTAGCGACCGTCCCAGTATCCACGGCCGCGGTAAAAAACGCCGATCCTTGGACCAGCTGGGCGCACGACGACAACTGGCCGGTTGGGTCGGCAGACGCCCGCGGGGCCTCGATGGAAGCCTGCCCCACACCCTTGCCGGGCCTCTGCTGGAACTACCGCCAACGCGCTTGCCGCCGCAATTGCCGAAACGGCCAATACCAAAATCTTTCTCATGACAACCTCACAGTTTGAACGCTCGAGGGAAATCGAACGTGCCTTACACGCACGGCCAGGAGCATTCCGTCGCAATGGTCAGATTTTTTTGGCGTCGCCACGGCAAACGCCAGGTTCTCATTCCACGTACTCGGCGAGTCGCGTCTTCGTATCTCTGCAAAAGTACGATCTTAGGCCACTACGAAGGCCTACGTCGCGTGCACCAGGATGTGCGCACCGGTGACTACGCGACAAGATCCTAGCCCTACACTTTCGAAGCAACCTTTGCAGGAATCGTGAAGCGCTGCGCTTGCTAAAATTGTAAATTGCTGGAATTGTGGCAAGCATCACGACGATTGGAGAGACTGTGCCAGTATTCAGATTGCACATTATGGACGGCAAAGAAGTAGAAGTTGAGATCGAAGCAACGAACTCGCACGAGGCCATTGAAACAGGCGTAACCGCACTCGCCCAGTTTGTCTGCAAACACTTCCCGCCGCCTGAGAATCTCCAGGTGCACATCAGTGATGAAACAGGACGATCCGTCGGCACAGTCAGTTTTGCCTTCAATATAAAAATCGCTCCAGGCGTCGCAAACTGACTTTTTTCAACGCCGGGTCCTTTCGCGACATAAGAGACCAGTTATGTCGTTTTCATCACCGACTCTGTCGAATGTAATCGAGGACTGCCTGTGCTATGGGCACGCTTTGGCTCCCGTTGAGTCGCGATTTAAATACGAGGGACTGATGAGCCGTGGCAAGATGAACACTGAGGGCCCGCACCCTGTCGATATTCACGTGGGCCGACGCGTCAGGATGCGACGAAACGAGGTAGGAATTTCTCAGACAAACCTCGCGGACGGGTTGGGAATTACATTCCAACAAGTGCAGAAATATGAGAGAGGAACCAACCGCATAAGCACGTCGAAGCTCTACGAGATAGCGATCGCTCTTGAGACGCCAATCACGTACTTCTTCGAGGATCTGGCTCTCAGTGACAATATGGTTGGCGACTCCATAGCGAACCTCGAACGTCAACAGTCTTACAGATCGAGCAAGCAAGGATTCGACGTCATCGATGCAATGAGTAAGCTTCCGCGCTCGATGCGGTCGAAGATCGTCTCGCTCCTGCTCGCACTTCAACCCGGGTATGATGGGGACGACAACGGCGGTACTGATAACTAGCGCTCGTCAGCTCCGTCGATGTTGCATCGACTGGAACACGTGCTCGGATCCCCAAGGCATTCCCGAAACGGGAGGTAATATTGGGTCATAGGTCAGGAACCATCCGCCTCGAGCTTCGCTTCGTAACCGCACTTCGAGCAATGTCGCTCAAGATTTCACGTCTGGTGCGACCGCAATCTTCACCGCCTGGTTGCTAGGTTTTGTTCGATACAATGTTTCCAGTTCGGAACGATTACCTTACGGTTCTGTTGTTCAGCCACATGCAAGGGGTGGGCGATGCGTAAGATACTGTAGTCGACGATGAAGTTCTGATCCGGCTGACCGTGACGGACGCACTAGCGGACGAGGGCTTCGAGGTGATCGAGGCCGGAACGGCTGACGAAGCCGCGGAAAAGATGGACGATGGTGCCATCCACTTCCTATTCACCGACATCCAGATGCCCGGCAGCCTTACGGGCGTCGACCTCGCCAACGAGGTTGCGGAGCGTTTTCCGGAGGCGGGCATCGTAGTTGCGTCAGGACGCGTCAATCCCAGCGAGATAGTGTTGCCGCCGTCGGCTCAGTTCTTCGCAAAGCCCTATGACCTTGCCCTCATCGTCGCAAAGTTCAACGCGATGTCCCGCAACATCTGAGTTTTGAAACGGAGATAGTCGAAGCCGGCGGCTCTTTGAACGACACCGTATTTAGCAGCATGATCCGCAGACATGCACCTCCGCGAGGAGGATCGTCGTGCGCCAGGAGATTACAATGCACACGCCGACGCTCTCACAGACTGAAATCGCGATGGCCGCGAGCCTCCTGACGGCCATGGGCAACAGGAAGCGTATGCTCATCCTCGATATCGTTAGCAGGAACGAGACGTCGGTATGCAAGCTGGCCGTGATGGTGGACATGGGACAATCGGCCTTGTCCCAGCAACTTGCCATATTGAAAAACGCGGACTTGGTGCAGACCCGACGTGATGCGCAAACGATCTTCTACAGGAGCGACTCTGAACAGGTTAGGATGATGCTCGATACGCTCTACGAGTTGTTCGCTATCGACATGCCACTCCCTCGTAGCTCAGAGATTGCGAACGAGACGTTGGCGGCAAAATAACCGTCGATGTGGCGTGAGACGTATACACTCAGCGCTGCGAACGCTGAACGGTCGTCGCATTTTTTGGAGTGTGGCTAACTGTTTCTTTTATGAGCAAAACCTCGAACGTCCCGTAAGTCGCGACCTGACAACTCACTCTCGAGCTCGGCAAGTCTTTGCCGGTGGCATAAAAGGAAAAAAGAATAATCCGGATTGGCTAGAGCCGCGGTCCCGCCAGCGGTCTCGTATAGCCGGATGATCTCTTTTAGTTCCCTACGGTCTTTCTCTAACTTTGCCCTGACAATATCCATGCGGCACTCCTGATTGCTGCTGAAATTTGCAAGGCGGAATTTTGTTCCGGAACGGAGCGGATTTTAGTTAACTGTCTGTTACCTGAGAGACGTGTCACGGATCCGCAGGGTAAGTCCGGACAGCAGAGTAATATCATTGCCGATAAGTCGAAGATGTTGGGCCGGGGCGGGGCAACACAGCACGCGACTTTGGGCCCGTCAAATAACGAGAGTAACTGCCAGATCTGACCCGTCGAAAGGCTATGCGATCCTGAGGGATATAAGGTCGACCGTACCGGTATGCGCGTCGAGGCAAAGAATGCCATTCTCTGTCAAAAGGTGAGGTTCGACGGAAGCGCACAGGCCGAAAGATGCAAGTTCTTCTATGCAGAGGACATGCTTCGACCCACGTCGGCGGGGAATCTGACCGGCAAGCATGCGTAGCGTTTCAATCTCGTCCGGTATCAGTTGGGGCATAGGTCCCTCCAGTGGTCCAACAGAACGCCGGCGCGAGATTAGTCAATGACACCATCACGTGTCGACGCGTCCAAATATCCGTCGCCGTTGACGTAGCCGGATCGCGCGTCAGGCATAGTGCGAGATGTGTAACTCTCGCACTCGCGAAAATTGTACCGCCTTCGTTCGACCTACGTTCTGCCATTGCGTGTTCTAATTTAGCGGTATCTAATGTTTAGGGCACAGTGTTGAACTTTGGCGAGCACGTGAATCCAGAATTGTGTTAAGCGACAGCGTTTCGGTTAAACAAATGCACTGAAGAGATGTTCTCGCAAATATCGCAAACCTCCTTTCTGTCATCTGTTGTGGGGTGAGCTAGGAAAGCCCACTCTACAAGACAATCGGGTGTTGTTCGAGCGTGTGTTAGCGCTGTCAATGATTGGGACCCAATCGAGGATGCATGGCCGCGCCCAAGCTCTGCAGTGCTTATGTCACAGCGTGCTGGGGCACTTTCTGCATCTTGCGCAAGCAGCCAGTTGTCAAGACTGGCGAGAGTCGAGTCCAAACGCCTTGATAGTCGCATTGCAAGACTCACGCAGTCGCCTTGACGAGCCATCGGTTCCCGTGGCTTGCCTATTTACACACGCCCCTTCCAGCAAGAGAGAGAGCGTATCAGCGAGCAGATTAGGATCGGTTGCCCCGGCTGCCGTGCACACAGCCGCCAGTCGGTTGCGTTGCTCCGTCTTAAACTCTTGGACAACAGCATAGGCAGGATGGGTGTCGTCCCGGAGCTCAACAACTGCGTTTGCCAAATCGCACCCACCCGGCTCTTGCTCCAACCGCTGAACGTGAAAATCTACCCAAAATGCAAGTTTCGCGGCAGCATCCGTTTGGTCGTCCTGATCGAGCTCAGTCCAAAAAACCGACGCACGTTGCGTTACCTGTCGGAGGGTCTCGCACAGCAGATCGTCTTTCGACCGAAATTTCCGGTAAAGGGTCATTTTGTTGGTGTGAGCGGCCTCCGCGATAGCATCAACGCCAATGCCGCGTATGCCGAACCTTCGAAACAACTCAGCAGCGCATGACACAATTCGCTCACGCGGAGCTACTGAAACCTCTCGTTCAGGTTCAACCGATGCGGAGGAGGAGTTACGGATTGACATAGGTGTGACCGGTCTGTAACAAATGGCGTTACAGACTGGTAACACTGCCCGAACTTGTGGTCAAGTTATCGGATTAGTCACAAGGAGGAGGCGACGGTGGCAAAACATGAAGAATTGACTTTTGCGGAACTTCTTACTGATCCGCTCATCCTGGCGCTTGCTAAAGCTGACGGTTGGTCGAGACACGCTTTTATCGAAGAAATGCATGCTGCGTCTGATGCATTACGGCCAAATGACGCGGACCGGCCTCGCGCTCGTGTACCCTTCTTGAACACGGGAACTAGCGCAAGCGTGCAATGCTGCCCTTGGTAGATGTCTTTGACGAGGCGAAACGCAAAAGTTTTCGTGTAGACGGCACTATTTTCGCCAACCGTCTTGCGTGTCCTAAAATTCCTATCTGTTTGCCAAGCATCTTTTCTCGATCATAGGACAGTATTTAGCGCGGACTTGAGATACCGCGCAGCGAGCAGGTTGCCCCGCTCATTTGCGAGCGCGAGTGCTGCGTCACAGTAGGTCTTGAAAGGTTCGGATGCGTCGAGAAGTAGGTCTGCTTTCTTTTCTGTGACGATGCCGCAAAAAAATGAGGGGTTGCCCTTTGTATCTCTCAGACAAGTTCCAATCATTGCAACTTGACGTCTACCGCCGGCTGAAACGGTGAAGTATTCCAAGGCGCATCGGTCCCCTGTTATTATTGCTTGATGCAAGCCGGCCGCAATGTGCGCCTGATCGTAGTCGTCAATATGTGAAAGTACGACCTCGACTGGCAATCCAACCGATAGATCCTGAAGGTTCAAGCCGTGCAGGCTGGCGAAAATGCTGTCTGCATGAAACAGATTTCCGCTCACGAACCAGCTGAAAAAACCCATCTCAGGGATGACGAACAGCACCCTTTCGTTCGCGGTGTAGTCGACGCGAGATGGAGCTTCTCGAAGCAAGCCACGACTGATTGCAATATTGGCCCGAGCCTCTAGAAGGAGGCCTTCAATTTCTTCCGCGAGGACTCGCGTGCGCTCCGCGTGATGCATCTCAGATACTCCGTGACGACCATTGTCGTGACTTTTGGAATGGTGTAACGTCTTGTAGTCGCGGGTTGAACGTCACTCGCACATGACCTGAGTATTTTGGGTTGTTCCAGATCAGGATATAGAAATGGACCGCGACTTCAAGTTCGACGTCGATAAAGCCGCGGACCTACTTGCGCTCCTTGCCAGCCCTAGTCGATTGAAGGTCTTCGAGCTCATTTCGAAAAACGAGTGGAGCGTATCGGCCCTTGCGGCTGAGGTGGATCTCAGCCAGTCGGCTTTGTCTCAACATCTAAAAAAATTAAGAAATGCAGACGTAGTCGGCGTTAGAAGAGACGCGCAGAATATTTACTATTCCTGCTCATCAGATGAAATCATCAAGGTTCTCAAAACACTTGAGGACATTCAGAAGAAATCGCCCGACGCGAAGTCGGTTGCCTAGCGTTCGGACTGCCTCTGCTTATAAGTGGTCTAGCGCAGTTCTATCGGCTGTGATTTGACCAGGCAAAGGCGATATGACCAACTCGATTCACACTGCCTCCCCGCCCGAGAAAAATTTCGTGCCCGTGTGCGCTATTGGAGCGTCTGCTGGCGGCGTCAGGGTGCTTCAGAATCTGTTTCGGCAGATTGCTCCTGATCTAGGGCTCGCTTATGTCGTAATCCTCCACCTGTCGCCGGACGAGCGGAGCGCGTTGCGTGATATCTTAGCGGTATGCACTACCATGCCTGTCTATCAGGTGGACGACTCCCCTGAGCTTAGACCGAATTGCGTCTACGTTATACCGCCGGACCGCGAACTTGTCATTGAAGGTGACAGGATTGCAGCCAGGCCGTTTACGGAGGTTTGTGGAAAGCGTGCTCCAATCGACATGTTTTTCCGATCCGTGGCTTCAGCTCGAGGCGACGGTGTCGCTATCGTATTGACGGGCGCCGGCTCGGACGGCGCTCTCGGTGTCACCGCTGTGAAGGAAGCGGGCGGGGTCATCATGGTTCAAGATCCCTCAGAGGCCAGCTTTCCGTCCATGCCGCAGAATGCGATTGCAACTGGCTCTGCGGATTTCGTTGCACCGATCGCCCGCCTGGTCGAATATCTTTCCGAAGTTGCCCGCAGCAAAGACGCAGTCCGCTCAATTGATGTCGCTGAATCGACAATCGAGTTGCGCCGCATCATTGCTGTGCTCCGATCGCGCGTCGGCCATGACTTCTCGGCCTATAAAAGTGCAACGGTCATGCGCCGGGTCATTCGCAGGATGCAGGTTTGTCGAGCTAAAACCCTGAGTGAATACGCCGACTATCTCACCAGTACCCCTGACGAGGCGCACAACCTTTTTTCCGACCTGTTGATCTCGGTCACGATGTTTTTTCGGGACGAGCAAGCTTTCGAGGCGCTGGCTACACAGGCTGTAAGGCCACTGGTCAGTGGCTACGATGCGGAAGTCGAAGACAGTATCCGTGTCTGGGTCGTCGGTTGCGCGACCGGAGAGGAAGCCTATAGCGTCGCTATTCTCTTCCATGAAGAACTGGCACGACAGAATGTCCGGATACCTCTCCAGATCTTTGCGACCGATTTGGACGAAAACGCCCTAGCACTCGCCAGAGAAGGGCGATATCCACGGGCAATCGAGGCTGATGTTTCTCAGGAGCGGCTAGCGAACTTCTTCATTGACGAAGGTTCGCATTTTCGTGTCCGCAAGGAACTGCGCGATACAATCCTTTTTGCCAAGCACAGCATTCTGAAGGAGCCGCCGTTCATGCGGCTGGATCTGGTAACGTGCCGTAATTTACTGATCTATCTTGAGCGCACTCTACAGGCTCAAGTGTACTCTTTGTTTAGCTACGGCCTTCGCGGTGGACGTTACCTCTTTCTCGGTTCAGCGGAAACGGTAGACGCTGCCACTGACTTGTTCGCGCCCGTCGATCGGCAGGCTCGAATTTACAGTTCCAAGCTCCATGGTGCGCAGCTTCTACCGGTCATGCCACAATTTGCGACTCCTCAGAAGCTCTCGAGTCATCGGGT
>Ga0213834_100507_pt1 | contig 18546 bp, 13 predicted proteins | sample SWPTP12_FD_160580 | JGI IMG/M metagenome (GOLD analysis project Ga0213834, IMG submission 160580) | Coastal seawater microbial communities from Marineland, Florida, United States - SWP TP1 #2 | ecosystem: Environmental > Aquatic > Marine > Coastal | place: USA: Florida | collected 2016-08-06 | reverse complement strand
CAGCCTGGAAAAGGTGGCGCCGACCTCGGCCTCGGTCATGCTGCTGGGCGAAAGCGGCACCGGTAAAGAGGTGCTGGCGCGCGCGTTGCACCAGTCCAGTCCACGCGCCAACCAGCGCTTCATGGCGATCAATTGCGCCGCGATTCCGGAAAACCTGCTCGAGAGCGAACTGTTCGGTTACGAAAAAGGCGCGTTCACGGGCGCAGCGAAACAGACCAAGGGCAAGGTCGAACTGGCGCACGGCGGCATCTTCTTCCTCGACGAAGTGGGCGACTTGCCGATGTCGCTGCAGGCGAAATTGCTGCGCTTTCTGCAAGAGCGTGTCATCGAACGCGTCGGCGGCCATGAGGAAATTCCGGTCGACGTGCGCATCGTCTGCGCGACTCACCAGAAGCTCAAGGAACTGACCACACAAGGGCGCTTCCGCGAAGACTTGTATTACCGCCTTTCCGAAATCGTGCTGACCATCCCGCCGCTGCGCGACCGCGCCGGCGATGCGGCCCTGCTGGCGCATTATTTCAAGAACAAATTCTGCGCCCAGGAGTCGCGCCCGTCGTTGCACTTCAGCCAGGAGGCGCTCGGCGTGATCGAGAGCCATCCTTGGCCCGGCAACGTGCGCGAGATGGAAAACTGCATCAAGCGCGCGGTGATCATGGCCGACGGCGCCTATATCGCCGCCGACGACCTCGGCCTGGCCGGGCCCGACCAGCCGGAACAGCCCCTGAATTTGCGCCAGATCCGCGACGAGGCGGAATACACGGCCATCGTCAAGGCGCTGGCGCGCTCGGACGGGAATATCGTCAAGGCCTCCGAGTTGCTCGGCATCAGCCGGCCGACGATGTATGACCTGATGAGCCGCCACGCGATCAAGCCGCCCAATTCGTGAGGACAACACGGCTTCCACGCGCGCTGACATATGGCGCTGTGCTGTGCGCGCTGGCCGGAGCAGCGGTGGTGGGCGGCGCCCTGGTGTTGCAAAGCATGGGCATCACGCCGCGCGCGCTGGCGCCCTACCTGGAACGGCGTTCGTCCGGGCATAACCCGGTCATCGTCGGCACCGGACAATGGCTGGCGCGTACCCTGACGGCACTCGACCGCGGCCCGGTTCAGACCTTTGCTACCGATCGGCTGCGTATTGGTGCGCAACAGGCCGGGACGCTGTTCCCCGCCGGCGGGCGGCGTGTGATGGCCAACAACGGTGTACAACTGCGTGCCGCGATCGCCAGCGCCGAGCCGGGCGACCAGATCGTCGTGCTGCCCGGAACCTACCGCCTGGAAGGCAAGGTCGCCGTCGAGCGGCTGGGTTCGCCATCGCAGCGCATCCACGTGCGCGCCATCGAGCCCGGAACGGTGGTGATCGAGTTCGATGCAGTCGAGGGCTTCGCCGTGGCGGCGCCCTACTGGACATTTGAAAACCTGACGATTCGCGGCGTCTGCAAGCGCCACGACGATTGCGAACATGCATTCCACGTGATCGGCACCGCCTCGGATTTCATCGCGCGCAACAATGTCATCAGCGACTTCAACGCCCACTTCAAGATCAACGGCAGCAATGGACGCTTCCCCGACCGGGGGCGCATCGAAAACAACAGCTTGAGCAATTCAACAGTGCGCGATACCGGCAATCCTGTGGTGCCGATAGACCTGGTCGCGGCCAGCGGCTGGACCATACGGCGTAACCTGATCAGCGATTTCGTCAAGGGCGGCGGCAACCAGGTCAGTTACGGCGGTTTTGCCAAGGGAGCGGGTTCGGCCAACGTCTTCGAGCAGAACATCGTGTGGTGCGAACGGCACTTGCATGGGGCGGCCGGGCAACGGGTAGGCCTGTCGCTGGGCGGCGGCGCTACCGGCGCACCGTATTGCCGCGATGGCCGCTGTATCGTCGAGCAAGAGGGCAGTGTAATCCAGTCGAACCTAATTGCTTCCTGCTCGGATGACGGCATTTATCTCAACAGCGCGGCGCGCAGCAGGGTCGTGCACAACAGCTTGCTCGACACGGGCGGCATCAGCGTGCGTTTCGCAGGGAGCAGCGCCGATGTCGAGGGCAATCTGGTCGATGGCGGGATTCGTAGCCGGAACGACGGCGTGCTACGGGAACGCGATAACCGCGATACGCCGATTTCGATGTTGTATTTTGGCTATCACCCGGTCCGCATGCTGTTCGGCAGCATGGCGACGCTCGATTTTGATTCGGCGTCGGCACGCCGGTCCGGCGTATCCGGCATGGCTGCCGATTTGTGCGCTGCCCCGCGTCCGGAGAATCCGCGTTATGGCGCCTTCGAAGATTTCTCTGCTTGCCGGACGCCTTAGTCCGGCAAGGATTTCACCCACGCGTCAGTCCAGGCAGCAACCTGGTCGCGCCAGTCGCGCCGTGAAAACGTATGGTCGGCATGGTCCAGCTGGCGCCTGGTGACGCGCGGCGTGTCAAGCAGGCGCTTCCACTGGGGTGTGTTGTCGGCCAGGTCGCAGAATTCGCGGCCGGTCAGGTCGGCGCCGCTGACGATGACCAGTACCTGGCCGCCGAACTGGCGCATGCCCGCATGCATCCGCTCGCGCAGGGCGGAGGAGGCGCCGTTCGCCGAGCCTGGCGCCGATGAGCCGAACGCAGCGCGCACTAGGCCAAACATCGATGTCAGCGAGCGACGTAGTTCGAACCTGCCGCGCACGACCTGGCGCCAGAAGTCGGCCTCGCGCAGGCGGCCGCGGTAATAGTGCTTCAGGGTTGTCCTGGCCAGGCCGTCGGGCGTACGCACCCAGGGATTGAGCAATGCGAGGCCGGACACCCGCTTGTCGCCAGGCGCGTACATCAATATGGCGGAAGCCGCGTCGCACAAGCCCCATAACACCACTTGGCGCATGCCGGGAACCGCAGCCGTGAAATGATCGATCGCGGCGCGCAAGTCGTCCTCCACCGCATCGAAGCTGCGCGCATCGCCCTCGCTATCGCCCATGCCGCGGTAATCGAAGCGCATTGCCGCGATGCCTTGCGCAGCAAGGCTGCGGGCCAGCAAGGTGAATTGGCGATGGCTGCCGGCACGGTACTGCGGGCCACCGACGACGATCAGCACGCCGCGGTCGCAAGGTCCCTGCGGCAGGCTCAGGACGCCATATAGCCAGTCATCCTGGCAGGGAAAACAAAGCGCGCGTTCTTCAAATTCCATGCTTGTCCGCCATGAAAATGGACGACGTGGTATCGAGCCAGGCATGCGATACCGTGATTTCCGGCGTGCTCCAGAAAGCCGGGCCGTGCACCAGGTGGACATTGAGCTGAACGCCCTGCATTCCCCAAGCCTTCGCGACGCGCGTGCGTGCCGGGGAGAGGGGACCGTCGGCAGCGCCCACTGCTTCCACCCAATGGACCGGCGCGGCAGGGGGCAAGGATTCAACCGATTCGAGCGCGTCGATCGCACCAGCCAGGCCGGGCGCCAGGTCGTAACCGCCAATCTCGAGGACTTCGCCGGCCTGCAGGGCTGCGCGCAAGGCGCTGGTGCCGCCGCGCTCGGAAGTATTGTTGAGCATTGCACTGGCCACGCGCAGGCGCAGGAACTGGGTCAGGAAGGCAGGACCGCTGAGCACTGGCTGCCACAGCAGCACACCGGCGATCGGATGGGTGGCGCCACGTGCATAGTCGAGGGCGAGCAATGCACCCAGGCGTAATCCCCACAGCGTCACCGGTTGGCCCAGGCGTTGCCCGAGCCATGCGGCGGCGGCGGCCAGGTCCTGTTTCCACAGGTCCCAGCGGGCGTCGCTGAAGTCGCCGCTACTGTCGCCGCAGCCGAGCAAATCGATTTGCAGGACGCCATAACCGAGCGCCGCCAGTGCACGCGCTTGCAGCGCGGCCATCCGGCGCGAGCGGTTCATTTCTTCGGCGAACGGGTGAACGTACAGGACCGACCCGCGGCAGATGCCCGTTGGTGGGTGATACAGGCAAAAGCGCTGGCCGTCACTTCCTTTCAGGAAGAACGGCTCAGCGCGCGATTCGCCCGGGAGCGGGCTCATTCGGCCTGTTTTTGCGCGACGAACGCGCTCAAGCTGCCCAGCGTCTCGAAGGTGCTGGCGCTGATGTCGTCGTCGCCCACGATGATACCGAAATGCTCTTCCAGGGCGCCGATCAGGCTGACCACGGCCATGGAGTCGAGTTCCGGAAGCGCGCCCAGCAAAGGCGAGGCCGCATCCAAGCGCTGACCGGCGTCGCCCAGGCTCAGCACGTCGATCACAATTGTCTTTACTTCATCAAGGTACATGTTCTGCATTTTATTCCAAGAAGGCACGGAGCGGTGATCTGGCTGGCATGCCTTTCATTCAATTAAGACGTCACGAAAGCAACAGGGCCAGCCGCGCCTTGACCGGCGCCGCCAGGCGATGGATTTCCTCGAGCAATTCGTGGCGCGAGACGAGCAACAGCAGGTACCACGCGGTAGCCAGGATCGGCGCCATGATCAGCAGGCGGGCCAGGGCCGGCAAGGATGAGGGGATTATCACAGCCAGCAGGGCGCCCGCGAGTGCGGTGCCAATTGCGACGATGGCGCTCGGCACCAGTGCCTTGAACATGGCGCCAGGCGTGAAGCCGAAATAGCGCTGTTGCTGCAGGGCGATGACCGGGGCCGCGGTGATGGTTGCCAGACACAGTGCCCAGGCAAATAGTGCCAGGCTGCCGTCGAACAGCAGGACGCCAAATGCAATGCGCGTCGCCAGCGTCGCCATTACCGGCACGGCGCTGAGGTAGGGGCGGCCGATCGCGGTGACTGCCATCGGAATATAGTGAAACATCATGGCAATCGCGGCCGAGAGCGACAAGGGCAGGATGGCAGGTACGCTTTCCAGCCATTTCGGACCATACAGCGCCAGCACAATATCCTGGCCGAGCACGGCGGTGAGCGCAAGCGCGGCCCAGCCGACACCGGTCAACAGCGCAGTAGCGCGCGAAAGCATCGGCACCAGCGATTCTCCCCGATGGTACGTCTGGGCCAGGTAGGAAACCGCGCCATAGCTGACGGTGGACCCGGCCACGTGGGTGAAGATCGTGACGGTCGAGTTGGCGCGGCTCAGGAGGCCGACGTGGCGCGCCGTGCCCAGCTTGCCCAAGACAATGTCCGGAATTGCGTTGTTGAGCGCGCCTGCGCAATTGGACAGCAGCGAACCGGCACCGAAATGCGCCACGCTGCGCCAGTGATCGAACGCCGGCAACCATGGCAGACCTTTCGGGCGTAGCGGGATATAAATCAGTGCACAGGCAAGGATGTTGATCAGATTCGCGTAGGCCAGACTCATGCTGCCGAAACCGAGGTAGCCCAGCACCAGGCAGCTGACACAGAAACTGATGGTACCGACGGCGTTCACGAGCGCCTGTTTTTCCGCCGCAAATTCGCGCGCGAGCAGGGCACTGGTGATGGCGCCGAATGGAATGATCAGGAAGCCAAGCGAGAGCACACGCATCACCGGGACAATCTCCGGTTCCTTGAACCAGCGCCCGATCCAGCCGCTGGCCGCGAACAACAGGATGGCGATCAGCCAGGACGAGGTGAACACGACGCCAATCGCGGAGCGGATCTTGGCTGGGGTGAGCTCGGCTTCACGCTGCAAATACGAGGTCACCCCGAAATCGCGGAACACATGGGCAAAGTTGACGAACACGACCGTCATCGAATACACACCGATTTCGCTGGGGCTCAGGATACGGGCCAGCAGGACGCTGACAGCGAACTGCAGGAGCGCGGCGCCAGAAGAGGAGAAAAAATTAATAACCAGCGAGCGACGCAAATCTGCCATGACAACGAATTTCTAGGATAAGGATGAGGGGCGCACGGCGCCCCGGACTTCAGGCGGGCGCGCTGCTGATCAGGCGGATGGCTTGCTGCGATGTTTGCGCATACTTGTTGTTTACGAAACGCATCGAGCCGATAAAGTGGAAAAACGCCGTGCTGCTGGTGGCACAGTCAGGCGTGCCGTATTTCGGGAACGGCAGCGCAGTGGTTCCCGGCGCATTCGCCACCAGGTAATTCGAGGTGACTTGCTCGGTACCCCAGCGCTTCCAGTCCTCGCCCAGCTTGTCCGTCATGCGGCGCGAGAAATCGATCATGGTATCTTGCATCTCGGCCGAGCGCGGGAATCCCGTGAAGCCCGAGCATCCGCGCACATATCGCGCGTTTTCGGGCAAGCCGACATTGACCATTTCGGTTTCCGCGATGCCCTGGATATGTGCGCCCGGCTTCATCCATGGCAGCGCATTTTCACGCGTGGCTGCCAGGGAACGCAGCGGCGTCTCGGTAAGTTCTCCCAGCACGAAACCGCGGCCGCTGCGAATCGCCTCGAGCACTTCCGGGATCGGCTGCACAGTCAGGGTATCGGCATCGAGCTGCACCACATACTGGTCGCGCACGAAACCGGCAATGGCAAACAGACGTTCCCACGTGCCGCCGCGCGGCATGCTCGGGTGCGTGAACTCGTCGGCCGCACGCAATTCGATGTGCGGGACGTGTTGCTTCAGGATGGCGCGGTCATGTGCGTCGATCGACGGATCGCACACCACCACGATTCGCTCGGGATTGGCAAACCAGACAAACGACTTGACCGCGACCAGATACGACTCGACGTCACGTTTTTGCACCATCGACAGCAGCATGAAGGGCAGGGTACCGGGCACCAGCGGACGGGTCGCCAGGATTTTTTGCGCCGTTTTCTTGTATTGCGAACGGAAATAATCGCGCTTCAGGCGCTGGATAACAATATTAACGAAGGACATCGGCGCAACCACTCCCGGTTTTCTAACAAAATCAGAGGAATCGCGCGATGTGGCCTGCGAAATCCTTTCCGTGACGAACGACATTATATGCTGCAACAACATGCGCACGCGCATTTTGCCCATGCGATTTTGTCAGAACCGGATCGTCGACATAGCGCAGGACGGCGCTCGTGAAGGCATCGAAGTCATGCAGGCCGATCAGCGCTCCTGTGGAACCGTCGACGATGGTTTCCTTCGGGCCGGCAGCGGCGCTCGCCACCACCGGGATGCCGCAGGACATGGCTTCGACAATGGCCAGGCCGAAGCTTTCCAGTTCCGACGCATGCACCATCAGGTCGGCGGAGCGGTAATAGGGGCGTACATCGTTCTGGCGGCCCGCAAATACAAAGGCCGCGCTCTCCCCAAGCGCTGCTACTTGCCGCTTCCACCCCTCAACCGGCGGACCGTCGCCCACGAAGACGAAGCCAATGCGTGCCTCTGGCCGCATGCGGCTCACGGTATGGACCACCTTGATCAACTGGTCGATGCGTTTTTCAGGGCGGGCCTGCGCTACCGCGAGAATCCAGAAGCGGTCTGGATCGAGTCGAATCTGCGTGCGTTCCACGGCCTGGTCGCCCGGGCAAAAATACGCGCAGTCGACTGAGTTTTCCATCAGGCACACACGGGACGGCGGCAACAGCGAATAATTCAACAGGAAGTCGCGCTGCGGCCTTGAATTAGCCAGGTGCAGGTCATGGGCTTGGCGCCCGAGTACACGGCGCATCAGGAATTTTACGGCGCGCTTGGCCAGGCCATCGCGCCGTTGCGGGTCGAAACCGTCGTCTTCCGTATTCAGAGTGCGTACCCCAAGCCGGCGCAGCAGGTCCAGGCAGACGGTCTGCGGCAAGGCGCTCATGAAAACCATGACCTTGATGTTGTGCTGACGCACAAACGTTTCGATGGCTTTGCGCCCGTCGGCCGTGTTGTCGTAGCAGTCGAGCTCGACCGCCTGGAGGTGCAGGGGCTGGTAGCTCGGCTGGCCCGTCAGCTTCGGGAAGGCGAGATAGGGCGTGGCCTGCCCACGCAGGTGTTCACCCGCGCGATCGCGCACGTGGGCGATGTAATTCCACACATAGCCCGTGTCGTCGGGATAGCGCATCGTGAAGACGACACCTGGCACTTCTGGTTGTTTACGCATGATCTTTTTTCGTGAGACAAAACGCGGCCGGGCTCCCAGAGACAAAGTCCCTGGGAGCCCGGCCGTTATTCTACGCGGAACCAGCGCTGCTTAGCGTGGGATGATTGCCCACATTGGACTGAGCGTGTAGTCCGGCTTGGCTGCCCGTCCTGCAAAAATTTCCCACGCCCGCGCCGCATTTGGGATACCCGACGTTGCTGCAACCGCCAGCGCAGGTTGCATGTCGGCAGGATAACCCACCGGCGAAGCGGCATAGCCGGTCATCTGTCCTTTCAGCCAGCCGGTGCGGGTGGCGGCGGTGCGCCAGTCGGCCTGGGCTTGGCTGCCACATGCCTGGTCGGCATATTTCAGGCCCATCGGGTGGGTAACGAGACGGCCGTCATCATCCTTGATGTTGTCCTCTGCGAAGTTTGCTGCGTACAGTTGGGCAAAGCTGCTGTACACCGGCGTGTTCATGTTGTCACGGAAATTCAGGAAATACGGCGCGGCGTCGGTCCAGCAGTAGCCTGGCGCGGTCATGCGGCCAACCGGGTATTTGGCTTTCCATTGCAGCAGCGGCTCGGCCTTGGTGAACCCCAGTTCGGCCAGATAACCGATACTCCAGGTAAAGAAGTCATCCTGCCACGTCGACGACGCCGTCACCCCGAACGAACCGTCACCGGAACCGTCGTAGGCACCCAGCTGGTTCGGATTACCCTTGACATAGGTAGTGTTGTAAAACTCGAGGTTGTTATCCAGCTGTTTTGTAAAGTACGACTTCATGCTGTGTGTGTCCGGCGTAATGTAGGCCGCATGACCCAGCGTGCGCATCGACCAGGCCTGACCGCGCAGTTGTTGCCAGCGAACCAAACCAGCGCCCATCCCTGAATTGCCTGGATCGGTACTAAGGGGATTCGAAGCCGCCCAGAAATGAAGTTCTTCGAGGTAGTAATAATCGCCGGTGACAAGATAAGGAAGGTAGGCCAGCGAAGGCTGGTGCGCCGTATCGGGTGAATAAGGCGAGCTGCAGATACCCCAGTCTCCATTGACGCAACGCGGCACCGGGAGCGGGCCGACATGGTTCAAGTTAGGGTGCGTCGAGATACGCTTGTTGGCCTCGTTATCAGTGCGGACAGGAAAGTCGGTCTTGTCGTCCCTGAAGTGGATCGACCAGGTACCCGAGCCGTCGGCAGCCGACATCATGGCGTCTTTCGCCCGCTTGTCCATGGACAGCAGATACATCACCGAAAAACCAGGCAAGGGGCCGAGGTCGGAGCGTCCGCCTGCAGTGCCCATGTCGGCAACGAGCGGGCCAATTTTCATCGGACCGGTATTTTCAGGCGTCAGCTGCTGAGCGGCCTCTGCCAGATTGCTCTCGCGCGGAATCACACTCTGGTCGTAATTCGATACCGCCTTCGACGCGATCAGGTAGGCAGTGTTGTGTTTCATGTGTACTGACGGTGCGCGTGCGCTATCCCACCACGCCAGCTTGTGCCAACGCGAATGGCTCAGGTGGGTCAGATTGGCTTGCGAATAGACCTCTTTGCCATTGATTTCCATGTTGACGTCATAGGTAAATTTCGAGCCGGCAGTAAATATTTTGGTGTTTTCCACCACGAACTCGACCCGTGCCTGCTTGGTCAGGCCCGAATACCAGCGCACATCAAAGCGTGCGGTCAGATGCGAGTGTGCAGTCCCGGCTGCCGTCTTCAGCGGTGCGCTGACAATCCATTCATTGGCGACGCTACCCGAGAGCCACTTGATCGGGGTCGCTGTCACCAGGGCGTTGGCCAGCGATGCGCTGTACTGGACATTGTCCACTTTGATTTTGATGCTGCCGGTCAATCCCGCGTCGATCAGGTTTTGTGGCGTCAGCGTGCTAGTCTCCGGACCGCCGGACTTGGCGAGCTGGAGCGTCTGCGTCTCTGCGGTCGCCAGCGCAGGCAAGACGCCGGAAATAACCGCGTGTCGTACCGAGCCGTCGGCATGGGTCGCCTTGACGTCGGTCTGCAGATGCAGGATGGTGCCGTTAGCGAGCTTGGCAACCAGACCTTCGGTTGGACGAAGGTCGCCAACCGCAAACACTTGGCCGAAGGTGAACGGCACGGAGGTTTGCGCTATGCCGGTATTTTGAATCTTGATGTCGGTAATGATGCCACCGACTGCGGGCGTGTTCGGGGTACCCGGCGTAAAGATGGTCACCGGAACCGCGGTCGACGGTGTGAACGTTTTCGCAGCCGTCGTGACGTCGGTACCGGCAGGTGCCGTACTCGCCGCTGCCGCACTTGCCGGTGCTGCAGTGCTTACCGGTGCGGTAGAAGCGCCGGGGCTCCCAGTGCCGCCGCCGCCGCCGCAGGCGGTCAGGACAAATGCAGCCGCGACGGCGCCGGTGCAGACACGGACAAAGGTGCGAGGCGACCGGATAGCGCTGGCTAAGCTATCGATGCTCATTCCGGTAGGAGGAGTTTTCAGTTTTGGAGAGTAAGTCATAATTAGGTCCGCAGCGAAAGTATTCGGTGGAAATTTCCTTCAAGAACTAAACTCTACCTTGTTCGCTACCGATAGTCTCTGATTAGTGTCTATGGGAATCTTAAATTCCACATGGAAACAACATGTGTGGACTATATATTCATTGAAAATTGCAAAAGGTCAATATCTTTGCATAAATAAGGACCGAGTGGCTAGTATTTTTGTTCATCATATTTGTTTAAATGTATAGATAAGCCTTGAACGCCTTCGATTGTAAAGACAGGGTGCTTCATTAAGCTTCAAAGATGCGTTGAGTCTATCAATCGAGATCAAATAACTCGTTGAATTTAAAGGGGTTTAACATGATTTTACATTTGCGACATTGGAGTTATGAAAAAGCGAATTCTTAATTGAAATGCTGGCAAATTGTATGCTGCTATTAATGATTTATTATCTTTTGCATTACTGATAATATTTCTTAATAACAATTTTTATATTAAAATATTTGTAAAATTAGCGAAGTCCTTACAAATAGTTCAATCAAGAAACATCATTAATTTTTGGTTAAAGAAATGGCATTTTTAGGCGCTCAAAGTGGCATTAACTAGTTGGAAATACCACTGCCGACTTATCTCGTCCGTGTTCCTGCTGCCGAGGGAGGATGTGGTGCGCGCGGCACGCAAATCGTATGCACTGTGTTAGGATGGCAACATCCTTGGACTGTCTGGCCACAGTCCTTTCAACCGTGTCAGAGGCAACAAATTGTCAGTCCAGAAAGCCGCCCCCATCCCCACGACTGAATCCGGGCAAGGCGGGCATAGGCAAGACGCATCCTTCCGTATTTCCATCATCGTCCCGACCCGCGATCGGTTCGAATTGCTCACCCGCATGCTTGCAGGCATGCAGTCCCAGACCTACCCCTCCTATGAAGTGATCGTGGTCGATGATGGATCCACTGCGCAAACGCGCCTGCGCTACGCCGACCTCTGGAAAACGCTCGACAGCCGTTTCGTCCTGTTGACCCTAGGGCAGCCAGGCGCGGTCGGGGCCGGGCCGTCGGTGGCCCGCAACGCCGGCATGGCCGCGGCGACGGGGGAAGTCGTCGCCTTCTGCGACGATGACGATTTCTGGACCGGCAATGGCCACCTCGCCGCGCTGGCCGGCGCCTTCGGTACCAATGCCGAGCTCGACATGTACATCGCCAACCAGAGCGCCGTGTCCGTCGACGGCAAGGTGGAAAAAACCGACTGGCTGCCCGGACTCATGGACGCCGTGCGTGGCCGTACCCGGAACGTGCCCGGCGGCTACCTGGTCAGTACCGGGGACCTAGTGCGCTGCGGCGGATTTGCGCAACTGAATATCCTGGCGCTGCGCAAGGACCTGGCGCTTGCCATCGGCGGGTTCTGGACCCGCACGTCGTATGAAGAGGACCGCGATTTCTTCTGGCGCGCAGTCGATCGCGCCCGTGCCATCGTATTCAATCCCGATATCGTCGCCCAGCACAATGTCCCGGACCCGGCGCGCAAGAACAATCTCTCGCGCAGCTTCACCCAGGCCGAACGCTGGCTGATCTCGGCCCTGGTGTCGCAGCACATTGCGCTCAATGTCTGCAGTGCCGCGATCCGTTCCTTGTGCCTCTCTTATGAAGGCGACATCCTGCGCCACCTGTCGCTGTCGCTGTCGAAGGACGGCCGGCACGGACTCGGTTTGCAGTATGCACGCCGCGCACTGGCCGCCCGCAGTTCGCTCAAATGGGCCTTGTACACCATGACACTCATGTGCCGCCAGCTGTTGCGGAGGCAGCCAGCATGAGCGGCCGCGAAAAAGTACTGGTCATCGGCGACGACACCCGCAGTTTCCTTTCCACCGTGCGCTCGCTGGGCCGCCAGGGCCTGGAAGTGCATGTCGCGCCATTCGATTTCACGTCCCCGGCGCTGGCGTCGCGCTATATTCACGCGACCCATTTCCTGCCCTACTATCTCGACGGCGGCCAGGAATGGCTCGATGCGATGGCGGCACTGCTGCGCGAACACCGCTTCGCGCTGGTGATTCCCTGCGACGAGCGCGGTCTGTTGCCCTTGTGCCTGCACCGCGACGCCCTGGACGCCTTGAGTGCGCTGGCGATCCCGTCGCCGGCGGCGCTCGACATCTATTTCGACAAGGTCAAAACGCGTGCGCTGGCCGAATCGGTGGCCGTGCCGGTGGCGCCGGGACGCCTGTTGACGGTGCACGACACGGTCGACAGCATCGTCGCCGACATCGGCCTGCCGGTCGTGATCAAGCAGCCTATGTCGTATGCCATGCCGGAGCTGTACGTACGCACCAGCACCAGAATCATCGCGGAGCGCGCCGCCCTCGCCGAGTGGCTCGCGCGCCACGATCACGGCGCCGGGCCGATCCTGCTGGAACAGATGTTCCCGGGCTTTGGCCTGGGGGTGTCGGTGTTGTGCGACCGGGGCGAAATCCTGCAGGCCTTCGAACACCACCGCGCGCACGAACTCGACGGCAGCAGTTACTACCGCAAGAGCGCGCCGCTGGACCCGGACCGCCTGGCGGCCGTCAGCCGGATGGCCAAGGCCAGCGACTACACGGGCCTGGCGATGTTCGAATTCAAGGTCGATCCGGCGAACGGCAAATGGATCCTGATCGAGGTCAATGCGCGGCCCTGGGGCTCCTTGCCCTTGCCGGTCTCGATCGGCGTAGATTTCCCGTATCGCCTGTATCGCCTGCTGGCGCGTGGCGAGCGCACGCCTCCCGTGTCCTATCCGGCCGGCCGTTATTGCCGCAACTTTTTGCTCGACATGTATCAGGCGAAGTCGGGCGCCGGCCCGCTGCTGCGCCTGCCAAGCCGGCTGGCCGCCCATTGCGCGGCCTGGGCCTGGAGCTTTCACCGGATCCTGACCGGCCGCGAACACCACGACACGCTGGTCATGGACGACACGAAACCGGGCCTGTCCGAATTGCGCGAGCTGGTCGGTGCGCGCCTTTCCCGCGGGAAGGCGAGCGACCAGCGCGCCACGGGGCTGGCAGGCAGGCTCGGACAACTGGTTGCGACCGGAAAAACGGTCGAGGTCCTCTTTGTTTGCCAAGGCAATATCAACCGCAGCAGCTATGCCGAACTGAAATCGAAACAGCTGATGGGGTCGGACCACCTGCGCTTCGCCTCGGCCGGCATGCTGCCGCGTAACCGGCGCGCATCGCCCGACGTGGCGATCGGCGCTGCCGCACGCCATGGCGTCGACATGTCGGCGCACCGCTCGCGCCATGCCGGCGCCGGCGTGCTCGAAGCTGCCGACCTCGTCGTCGTGTTCGACGAGATCAATCTGCGTAGTATCAAGAAGCGCTATCCGGCGCTGCGCAACCGGGTCTTCCTGCTCGGTGAACTGGACGCCGGCCAGGCCGAGATCCACGATCCCGAGGGCAAAACCGAGGCGACCTTCCTCGCGACCTACCAACGCATCGACGCCTGCCTCACGGCATTGGCGCAGACCCTTACCCCACGCAACGCTTAAATCGAAGGAAAACGGACCATGCTGTCCCATGCAACCCATGCGCCTGCCCGCCTGGCCCCGGGACAACGCCCGGTATTGATCGTGATCATCGATACCGAGGAGGAGTTTGCGTGGGACAAGCCCTTCAACCGCGCCAGCGTCGGCACCAGCGCGATTGCCGGCCAGCCGCTGATGCACGAACGCGTCTTCGACGGTTTCGGTATCGTGCCGAGCTATGTCATCGACTACCCGGTAGCGACCGGCGCGGCGTCGAAGGCGACGCTGCGCGGCCTGATGGAAGCGGGGCGCTGCGAAATCGGCACCCACCTGCATCCCTGGGTATCGCCGCCTCACGAGGAAGAGGTTTCGCGCTTCAATTCATTTACAGGCAACCTGCCGCGCCAGCTCGAATTCGACAAGCTGCGCACCCTGACCGATGCCATTGCCGAAGGCTTCGGGCGCCGACCGACGACCTTCAAGGCGGGCCGCTATGGCCTGGGCGCGCATACGGCCGAAACACTGGCCACGCTCGGGTACGAAATCGATGCCAGCGTGGTGCCGTACACCTCCTTTGCCGCCGAGGACGGACCGGATTTCAGCGCATTCGACGAGCATCCCTACTGGTTCGAGGCCGGGCAGCGCACCTTGCTCGAGCTGCCGGTTACGACCGGCTATGCGGGCTGGCTGCGCGCCAGCGGGCCGCAGTTGTACGAACTGGCGCAGCGGCCCTGGGCCAGGAAGGCGCGCCTGGGCGGCATGCTTGCGCGTTCGCGCGGGCTCGAACGCATCCGGCTCAGTCCGGAAGTGGCGACCCTGAATGAAATGCAGCGCCTGACCAGGGATTTGATGCGCGGCGGCTGCCAGGTGTATTCGATGACCTACCACAGCCCGTCGATGGTGGCAGGGCATACCCCGTATGTGCGCACCAGTACCGACCTGGAGCGCTTCATCGCGACCGTGCGCGATTACTGCGCCTGGTTCCGCGACGAGATGGGCGGCCAGTTCATGAGCGTGTCGAGCGTCCACGCGATGATGCTGGCGCAACGCGCCGAACGCCGCGCCGCCTGAACCCGCCCGTCAGGCCGGCGCTGCAGGTTCGGCGCCACGTGCATGCAGGCGCGCCAGCCACGGCCAGCGGTAGCGGTTGAGGTGGTACATGGTGCGCGCCTCTTCCGTCCAGCGCGTGTGCCACTCCATGATGCGGCCATAGAATTCAATCCGTTCGAAACGTCTTTCGTTGAAGAGAAAGCGGCATGCCTCCTCGCGCATCAGGAGGGCCGGCGACAGCTGCTTGTCGATGCCTTCGTCATAAGCCGTTTTGAGCACCACCAGGCAGCCGCCGCCTTCGACGCATAGATCCATCGCGGCCAGCCTGTCGCCAATCCAGTAACGGTAGACGCTGCCCGCGCCGCGCTGGCAAAAGGCTTCGAGCATGCTGCGGTAGAAGCGACCCTGCGCATTGTCCGCCGCGACGGCCGTGCCGCCCGCGGCCTTCCAGCCGCTGGCTTCCAACCGGCCATAGTCGGCCACGGCAGCGGCCATCTCGTGCGGCGCACGCAGGATCTCCAGGCGCGTCTCGACTCCCTCGGCGCGCAGGCGGTTGCGCTGTTTTTTCAGGTTGTTGCGCAGGTTCTTGCCGCGCCCATTCCAATAGGTGTCGAAGTCGCTCGCCAGCGTGATGCGCGCCGTCTCGATGTAGTCCAGGGTACGGAGCGCGCCGCCGTCGGCGGGGCGCGCCAGCAGCATCGGGTCGCATTGGGTGACGCCGACCGCCAGCGCGAAGCCGGGCAGGGCGCGCGCCAGGCCGTCCAGGTGGACCGGCGCCGCCGCAGTGCGCTGCAGCCACAGGCCGACCGGCGCCTGCGCGGGCTGGGAGGTCTCCCACATCCCGAAGCGCGTCGGCGTCACCACCGTCATGGCTTCGGTTGTGCCGTCGCGTTCATACCAGGCCAGCTTTTCGGCGCCGCTGCCGAAGGCGTCGAGCAGCGCGCCCACGAAGTCGCTCGCCAGCAGCGGCGAAATTGCGCTAGCCGCATGCAAGGACTGCCAGCGCGCGGCGTGGCGCTCGAACTCCTGCGCGGGAACGACAGTCCAGCTCATGCCGCCGCCTTCGCGCAAGCGTCCAGGGCATCCCTGACGGCAGCGATCATCCAGCGGCTTTCGGCCGCGCGCAGCTCCTGGTGGCAGGGAAAGGCGATCAACTGGCGCCCGAGGGCCACGCTGTTGGCGCAGACGCTGGCGTCGACGCCCGGCCACAAGGCCGCGCCGAAGCGCACCATCGGCACGCCGGCCGCGTGCAGCCGCGCAAAAACGGCCTCGGGCTGGTCGATCAGCAGCGGGAACACCCAGGGGCAGGCGCCATCAGGCAGCTCTGCGAATAGCGGGCGGCAGCCGGGCAGCTTGCCGAATGCCGCCTGCAAGGCGAGGTAGTGATGGCGCCGCAGAGAGACAATGCGCGCGTGCGACACCGCGCGCAGCGTCAGCTGCGAAAACAGGGAGGAACGCTTGTCGATCCAGTGCAGGTCGAAATTGAAACTGCTGTCCGAGGAGTCCGGCGCCAAGGCGCTGCTCGTCTCGCCCGCCGCGCCCCCAGCGCTACCCGCGCGGCGTGCCTTGAGCGCGCCCCACAGCGCGCTTTTCAGGCGCAGCGGCAGCGATAACAGGGCGCGCAACGCCGGCAGGCGGCCATAAGCGAAGCTGGCCTCGAGCGCCGCCAGCGCCGCCTTGGCTTCGAAGCCGGCCCCGGCGGGGCGCAAGCTCACCGTCTTGAACGCGTGGCGCGCCGAAACCAGGCAGCCGCCTTCGTAGATCGGGAAGAATTTCATGCTGCTGCCGATTGCATAATCTCCGCTACTGCCGACCGGCGTCTCGCCGAAGCGGCCGAAGAAGCAGTGGGCGCAGTCTTCCAGCAGTGCCAGGCCGTGCCCGTCGCACAAGGCGCGCAGCGACCGCAAGTCCTGGGGAATGCCGAAGAAATGGGTGACCATGACGGCCTTGACCGAGGGCCCGAGTTTGGCGGCGATGTCGTTCAAGTTCGCGGTGGTGTCCGGGTTGATCCGGTAAAACACGACCTGCGCGCCCAGCCAGAGCACCGGCGGGATCATCGAGGGACTGTGATAGGCCGGCACCAGCACGGTATCACCGGCGCCGACGCCCATTTCGCGCAGCGCCAGGCCGATGGCGATGCGCCCGCTGGTGACCATGCGCGCCGCGCCGACGTCCAGCAGTGAGGGTAAGCGAGGCGCTGCGGTACCGCGGCTGAACGAGGCGAGGGACAGGATCGGGACCGGCGGGATCGCGCGGCGCGTGGGCGCCAAGGTGGGTTTGCTATCGTTTGTTGTCGGCATGAACTAGTATAACCTGCAAGTTCGCGCCACCGCGACGCGCGCGGCGTGTGGATGGCCTTCTTGTCTCCTGGTACGAACTGGTAAGATGGCGGTTTGCTCTTCCCATGTAGGGAGCATGACGCGTTGAGACACAAGGCATTGATGAGCGACCTGATTCACGACTTCATTTTCGATTCCGCACGCCGCACCCCGGGCGCCGAAGCGCTGGTGTACGGCGCCGAGCGTTGCAGCTACGCGGAACTAGCGGCGCTGGTGCGGCAAGTGGCCGCCGTGTTGCTGGAGCAGGGCATCGAACGCGGCGACCGGGTCGCGGTGTACATGGAAAAGCGGATCGAGAACGTGGCGGCGATGTTCGGCGCCGCCGCCGCCGGCTGCGTGTTCGTGCCCGTCAATCCGCTGCTCAAGCCGGAGCAGGTCGCCTACATCCTGGCCGACTGCAACGTAAAATGGCTGGCAACGACCGGCGAGCGCCTGGCGCTGCTGGCGCCGGCGCTGGAAAGCTGTCCCGACCTGCAAGGCGTGTTGCTGGCGACCGAGGGCAGGGCCCTGCCGCAGAAGCTGCGCCGCATCGACTGGGCGCACCTGCGCGCCCACAGCGGCAGCAGCTCCCGCCCCGCGCACCGCCGCATCGACATCGACATGGCCGCCATCCTGTACACCTCGGGCAGCACCGGGGCGCCGAAAGGCGTCGTGCTGTCGCACCGCAACCTGGTGGCGGGCGCGCGCAGCGTCGCGCAATACCTCGAGATCGACCCGGCCGACCGCCTGCTGGCCGTGCTGCCGCTGAGCTTCGATTACGGCCTGAGCCAGCTCAATATCGCCTTCCTGCGCGGCGCCAGCGCGGTCCTAATGAATTACCTGTTCCCGAAGGACATCATCGAGGCGGTGGCGCGCGAACGCATCACGGGCCTGGCCGCGGTGCCGCCCTTGTGGACGCTGCTGGCGCGGCTCGCCTGGCCGGCGTCCTGCACGCTGCGTTTCATTACCAATTCCGGTGGCGCGATGCCGCTGCCGACCGTCGATGCGCTGCGCACCTGCCTGCCGCAGGCCGAGATCTTCCTGATGTACGGCCTGACCGAGGCCTTTCGCTCGACCTATCTGCCGCCAGCCGAGCTGGCGCGCCGTCCGGACTCGATCGGGCGCGCCATTCCGAACGCCGATGTGATGGTGGTGCGCCCCGACGGCAGCCCCTGCGCCCCAGGCGAGCATGGCGAGCTGGTGCACCGCGGCGCCCTGGTGGCGCTCGGCTACTGGAACGACCCGGCGCGCACCGCCCAGCGCTTCCGGCCGGCGCCGGGCCAGGATCCGGCGCTGCCGATCACCGAACTGGCCGTCTGGTCG
>Ga0213834_100495_pt1 | contig 19008 bp, 19 predicted proteins | sample SWPTP12_FD_160580 | JGI IMG/M metagenome (GOLD analysis project Ga0213834, IMG submission 160580) | Coastal seawater microbial communities from Marineland, Florida, United States - SWP TP1 #2 | ecosystem: Environmental > Aquatic > Marine > Coastal | place: USA: Florida | collected 2016-08-06 | reverse complement strand
TTTAGCTTGAAATGCGCAAAACCTCTTCTATACACTTACCCATCGGCCAGCTGCCCGAATTTGTCCACTAGGAGTTAAAACACGGTATGAGCACCATCGAAGAGCGCGTCAAGAAAATCGTTGCCGAACAACTTGGCGTCAAGGAAGAGGAAGTGACCAACAGTGCTTCCTTCGTTGAAGACCTGGGTGCCGACTCCCTTGATACCGTTGAGCTGGTAATGGCTCTGGAAGAGGAATTCGAGACCGAAATCCCTGACGAAGAAGCCGAGAAGATCACCACTGTTCAAGCTGCTATCGATTACGTTACCGCCCACCAGGCGTAAGATTTTGTAGTCGTAGTTTGCTGTCCTGGAAAAACCGCACTGCCCTTGGCGTGCGGTTTTTTCTTTAAACAGGGCCGCATTTCGTCAATAGAAAAAAGGAGAGTCCTGTGTCGCGTAGACGCGTCGTGGTCACCGGTATGGGTATGCTGACGCCATTGGGCACGGATGTGCCTAGCACCTGGCAAGGCATTCTGGCTGGCCAGAGTGGCATTGGCCTTATCGAGCACACGGACCTTTCGGCTTACACCACCCGCTTCGGCGGTTCGGTCAAGGGATTCCAGGTCGAAGATTACCTGTCGCCCAAAGAGGCACGCAGGCTCGATCTGTTCATTCAATACGGTCTGGCTGCGAGCTTTCAGGCTGTGCGCAACGCCGGTATCGAAATCACCGACGCCAACCGCGAGCGTGTCGGCGTGGCCATGGGATCGGGCATCGGTGGGCTGACCAACATCGAAAACACCAGCCGGCTGCTGCATGAGCAGGGCCCTGGCAAGATCTCCCCGTTCTTCGTGCCGGGTTCGATCATCAACATGATTTCCGGTTTCCTGTCGATCCATCTGGGCGCGCAGGGACCCAACTACGCAATCGCCACCGCTTGCACGACGAGCACGCACTGCATCGGCATGGCAGCGCGCAACATTGCCTACGACGAGGCGGACGTGATGATCGCCGGCGGCGCGGAAATGGCGGCGTGCGGTCTGGGCATGGGCGGTTTCGGCGCCTCCCGAGCGCTGTCCACCCGCAATGACGAGCCGGCGCGCGCCAGCCGTCCGTGGGACAAGGGCCGTGATGGCTTCGTGCTTTCCAATGGCGCGGGCGCGCTGGTTCTGGAAGAGCTGGAGCACGCCAAGGCGCGTGGCGCGACCATTTACGCCGAGCTGATCGGCTTCGGCATGAGCGGTGATGCTTTCCACATGACTTCGCCGCCGGACGATGGCGCTGGCGCCGCCCGCTGCATCGCCAATGCGCTGCGCGACGCGAAGGTCGCGCCCGAGCAGGTGCAGTACATCAACGCCCACGGCACGTCCACCCCGGCTGGCGACCTGGCTGAAGTCAACGCCATCAAGACGGTATTTGGCGATCATGCCTACAAACTGGCAGTCAGCTCGACCAAGTCCATGACCGGTCATTTGCTGGGAGCGGCAGGGGCGATCGAGGCGATCTTCAGCGTGCTGGCGATCAAGGATCAGGTGGCACCGCCGACCATCAACCTCGATGAGCCGGACGAAGGCTGTGACCTGGACTTCGTCCCGCACGAACCGCGCCGGATGCCGATTGATGTGGTGATCTCCAATTCCTTCGGCTTTGGTGGCACAAACGGTTCGCTGGTTTTCCGCCGGTTTGCCGAATGACATTGTGCTGGGTCGATGGCGTCGCGGCAGATTCCCTGTCCGTGAAGGACCGGGGATTGGCCTACGGCGATGGTTTTTTTGAAACCATTCTGGTCAAGTCCGGGCAGCCATTGCTTTTGCAGCGGCATCTGGAGCGTCTGACACTTGGCGGCAAGCGCCTGGGCCTGAGCCTGGATCTGCCGCTGATTGAACGCGAGTGTCGGTCGTTCGCCAGCCAGATGGGCCAGGGCGTGATGAAGCTGATCGTCACCCGCGGCGATGGCTTGCGCGGCTACGCGCCGGGCCATGACGCCCAGCCCCGGCGCATTCTTCAGGCCAGCCCGTTGCCGGCCTACCCGCAGGGCAACGCGGAGCAGGGCGTTCGGCTTTATGCCTGTCAGACCCGCCTCGCCGAGCAGCCGTTGCTGGCCGGGCTCAAGCATCTCAATCGTCTGGAGCAAGTCATTGCCCGCGGCGAATGGCAGGATAGCGATCACGCTGAAGGCCTGATGCGCGATACGTGCGGGCGCGTCATCGAAGGTGTCTTCAGCAATCTGTTTCTGATCAAGGGCGGCGTGCTGCTGACCCCGGATCTGCGTCGTTGCGGTGTAGCCGGGGTGATGCGTGCGGAGCTGCTGGCGCTTGCCGAGCAGACGAGCATTCCCGCACGGGAGCTCGATCTGCAGATGTCCGACCTGCAGAAAGCCGATGAAGTCTTCGTCTGCAACAGTGTTTATGGCATCTGGCCTGTACGCGGCGTCGAGCGACTGAACTGGCCCGTCGGGCCGCTCACCCGTAAACTGCAAAGTCTTGTTCGCGGGCTTCTGGATATCTGATTCGTGATCCGAAAATTATTCGTCTTGCTGGAAACGGGAGTAGTTCTGGCGGGGCTCGCGCTGGGTGTGGCCTTCTGGCAACAACATACCGCGCTGCAGCAACCGTTGAACCTGAATCAGGAGCGCCTGCTTGACGTGCCTTCAGGATCATCGCCGACCGGGGTACTGAACCGTCTTCAGGCCGATGGCGTGATCAAGGACGCCTTCTGGTTGCGGCTTTACTGGCGTTTCAACCTTCAGGGGCAGGCGCTGCACAGCGGCGAATACCGCATGGCGCCGGGCATGAGCGCCCAATCACTGCTGGCCCTGTGGCAAAAAGGCGAGGTCGTGCAATACAGCGTCACGCTGGTCGAGGGCTGGACCTTCCGGCAGGTACGTGCCGCGCTGGCGAAACAACCGAAGCTCGAGCAGACGCTGAATAACCTCAGCGACAGTGAACTGATGGCGAAGCTGGGACACCCTGATGTGTTTCCCGAGGGCCGTTTCTTTCCTGACACGTACCGTTATGTGCGCGGGATGACCGACGCCGAGTTGCTCAAACAGGCCTATAACCGACTTGATGAGGTGCTTGCACAAGAGTGGGATCAGCGTGCGGCGGATGTGCCTTACGTCGATCCTTACCAAGCGCTGATCATGGCTTCGCTGGTCGAAAAAGAGACGGGCGTGCCGCAGGAACGCGGACAGATCGCGGGGGTGTTCGTGCGACGCTTGCAACAGGGCATGTTGCTGCAGACCGATCCAACGGTCATCTACGGCCTGGGCGAGCGATACAACGGCAAGATCACCCGCGCGTTCCTCAAAGAGGCCACGCCGTATAACACCTATGTGATTTCCGGCCTGCCGCCGACGCCGATTGCGATGGTCGGGCGCGAAGCCATTCACGCGGCCATGAATCCTGCGCCAGGCAACAGCCTCTACTTCGTCGCGCGGGGCGATGGCAGCCATGTCTTTTCAGCCGATCTGGAGGCTCATAACGCAGCGGTGAAGGAGTTTCAGCTCAAGCGGCGCGCCGATTATCGATCAAGTCCTGCGCCAATTGTTGCGCCGACGCCGGGCGTGGACCCTGTCCCGACGGCCGAGAAGCCGGCAATCGAGCCAGCGCCGGCGCCACAGGTGCCGGCACAACAGGCTCAGCCTGCCGAGTCAGCGCCTGCCGAGCCATCGCCGTCTGAGCACGGCTCCCCAGAAGTCGCTCAGCCTGAGCCCTCTGCCAAAGAGCCGTCGAATCCGCCTGCCGACACCGCTGATAACGCCGCGAAAGGCGAGCAGAGCCCGCAATGAATCTGATTAAGGACTGCCTGTGACTGGTTTGTTTATTACGCTGGAAGGTCCCGAAGGCGCGGGTAAAAGCACCAACCGCGAGTATCTTGCCGAACGCCTGCGCAGCCAGGGCGTTGACGTGGTGCTCACCCGCGAGCCTGGCGGCACGCCGCTGGCCGAACGTATCCGCGAGCTGCTTCTGGCGCCGAGCGATGAGACCATGCACGCCGACACCGAGCTGTTGCTGGTGTTCGCAGCCCGTGCCCAGCACCTGGCAGGCGTGATCCGCCCGGCACTGGCGCGCGGCGCGGTGGTGCTGTGTGACCGCTTTACAGATGCTACTTACGCCTATCAGGGTGGGGGGCGCGGACTTTCCGTGCAGCGCATTTCGGCGCTGGAAGATTTCGTGCAGGGTGACCTGCGTCCCGATCTGACCCTGGTGTTCGACCTGCCGGTCGAGATCGGACTTTCGCGAGCGGCTGCCCGTGGTCGGCTGGATCGGTTCGAGCAGGAAGGCCGGGCCTTTTTCGAAGCCGTGCGCAATACCTATCTGAACCGCGCCGCGGCAGCGCCCGAGCGTTATCGTCTGGTGGATGCCGCGCAGCCACTGGCGCAGGTGCAGGTGTCGCTCGACGCGCTGGTGCCGGACCTCCTCGACCTGCTGGCGGTCCGTCGCAATGGCTGAGGCCTATCCGTGGCAACAAAGCCTGTGGCAGCAGTTGGCTGGCCGACCCCGGCATGCTCATGCCTATCTGCTGCATGGCCCGGCGGGCATTGGCAAGCGTGCCCTCGCCGAACGGCTCATGTACCTGCTGCTCTGCCAGCAGCCGCAGGGGCTTGAGGCGTGCGGTCACTGCAAATCCTGCTCACTGCTGGCAGCAGGCAGTCATCCAGATAATTACGTGCTGGAGCCGGAAGAAGCGGACAAGGCGATCAAGGTCGATCAGGTTCGCGATCTGGTCAGTTTCGTCGTGCAGACCTCGCAAATGGGCGGGCGCAAGGTGGTGCTGATCGAGCCTGTCGAATCGATGAACATCAACGCCGCCAACGCCTTGCTGAAGAGTCTGGAAGAGCCCTCGGGCGATACCGTCCTGTTGCTCGTCAGTCATCAGCCGAGCCGATTGCTGCCGACCATCAAAAGCCGTTGTGTGCAGCAGGCGTGCCCACTGCCGGGTGAGGCAATGAGTGTCGCCTGGCTGGCAGAAGCTTTGCCGGAGTGTACCGAAGAGGAGCGACGCGAACTGCTGACGCTGGCCGCCGGTTCACCGTTGGCGGCTGTCAGCCTGCAGGCGCAGGGTGTGCGCGAGCAACGTGCGCTGGTGGTCGATGGCGTGAAAAAGCTGCTCAAGGGGCAACAGTCGCCGACGCAGTTGGCCGAGGGCTGGAAGGATGTACCCTTGCTGCTGCTGTTCGACTGGTTCTGCGACTGGTCGAACCTGATTCTGCGCTACCAATTGACGCAGGATGAAGAGGGGCTCGGGCTGCCCGACATGCGTAAAGTGCTGCAGTACCTGGCGCAGAAATCGCCACAGGGCAGCGTGCTGGCGATCCAGGACTGGGTCCTCCTGCAGCGCCAGAAAGTGCTGTCCAAGGCGAACCTGAACCGGGTTTTATTGCTCGAAGCGTTATTGGTGCAGTGGGCAGGTCTCACCGGACAGGGTTAGACTGGCCATCTGCCTGATATCAGTACTACCGAGGAATCGAGATGAGCGTGCCACTGAGTCCAGGTCCACGTAACGGTATTCTGTCCCTGACCATCAAGGACAAGTCTGTCCTGTATGCCGCCTATATGCCGTTCATCAAGAATGGCGGCCTGTTCATCCCCACCAGCAAGAGTTACAAGCTCGGTGACGAGGTGTTCATGCTGCTCAATCTGATGGATGAGCCGGAGAAGATTCCGGTCGCGGGCAAGGTCACCTGGATCACGCCTAAGGGCGCGCAGGGTAACCGGGCTGCCGGCGTTGGCGTGCAGTTCAACGACGGCGACAACACGGCCCGCAACATGATTGAAAACTACCTGGCCGGAGCCCTCAAATCCGACCGTCCGACCCACACGATGTAAGTTGCCCCTGTTGCCATGCTTGTAGATTCCCATTGCCACCTCGATCGACTCGATCTCAGCGCCCACGACGGCTCTCTCGATAACGCCCTCGCGGCCGCGCGGGCGCGGGGCGTAGGTCATTTTCTGTGTATCGGCGTCAGCGCCGACAATGCGGGCGCTGTGAAAGCGCTGGCCGATCGCTACGACGATGTCGACTGCTCGGTCGGCATTCACCCGCTGGACCTGAAGCCGGGCGAAGCGCCGGCACTTGAGTGGCTGCTTGGCGAACTCAACCATCCCCGCGTGGTGGCCATTGGCGAAACCGGTCTGGATTACCACTACGAGCCAGAGGCCGCAGAGTTGCAGCAGGCGTCGTTTCGGCTGCATCTGCAGGCAGCGAACGTCACCGGCAAGCCCGTGATTGTTCACACCCGCGGCGCCCGCGCCGATACCCTGGAGCTTCTGCGCGAGGCCGCTCTGCCGCAAGGTGGCGTGCTGCATTGCTTCACCGAAGACTGGGACATGGCCAAGGCGGCTCTGGACCTGGGCTTCTATATTTCGCTCTCGGGTATCGTGACCTTCCGCAATGCCGATGCCTTGCGTGACGTCGCCAGCAAAGTGCCCGCCGACCGGCTGCTGGTGGAGACCGATTCGCCCTATCTGGCGCCCATTCCCTACCGTGGCAAACCCAACCTGCCTGAGTACGTGCGCGAGGTGGCAGAGTTTCTGGCGATGCTGCGAGGCGAGAGTTACGAGCGCTTCGCCGAACAGACCAGTGCCAACTTCAAGCGCCTGTTCCCGCTGGCAAGAGTGAAGGCAGCGGCCTGACGGTAAATCGCAGGCAAAAAAAACCCGGGTTCTGGGGGGTGAATCCGGGTTAAGACCATTAGGAGTAAAACAAAGACACGCTATCCATTGGTGTCTTTACCGATGCTGGCACTTGGGGGAGATGCCGCATCGACGAAGTTAAGTATCGATCAGAATCCGCCATCGTCCAGCGTCCGCTGTACGTTTTTTAAACAGTTTTGGAATACCTGACCTGCTGTTGATAGCTCAAAGCATGGCAGTCGGGATTTACTCTCGCCATCTTCCCGTATCCGGCACAATCGTGCGTTGATCTTGCGCGAACGGGAATGGTTCGGCGCGGTTCGCGGGAATTGATCCCTTGCGTTTGATAAAACCTGACATCCGCCCACGGCAAAAGCGACAAAGCCGGGACTCGATTGATGCAGGGCCGTTCAAACTCCCTGATCACGAGGTGCGCCAAGTTATCAGGAAGCGTCGATATGGTCGGATGATCCGTGCAATTTGCTGCAAGTTAGGCATAATGTGCGGCTTCGATTTTGAACCCGCAGCCTCTTCCTATGCAGAAAGAACCTCGTAAGGTCCGTGAATTTCGGCGCCGTGAGCAGGAAATTCTCGATACCGCATTAAAGCTGTTTCTTGAACAGGGTGAAGGCAGCGTCACCGTCGAGATGATTGCGGATGCCGTCGGTATCGGCAAAGGCACTATCTACAAACATTTCAAATCGAAGGCGGAGATTTATCTGCGCCTGATGCTCGACTACGAGCGCGATCTGAACGAGCTGCTGCATTCTGCTGACGTCGATAAGGACAAGGAAGCGCTGTCCCGCGCTTATTTCGAGTTCCGCATGCGAGATCCGCAGCGCTACCGTCTGTTCGACCGTCTGGAAGAGAAGGTGGTCAAGGGCAATCAAGTGCCCGAGATGGTCGAGCAGTTGCACAAGATTCGCGCGTCGAACTTCGAGCACCTGACCTTGCTGATCAAGGGCCGCATCTCTGAAGGCAAACTCGAAGACGTTCCGCCGTATTTCCATTACTGCGCCGCCTGGGCGCTGGTGCATGGCGCCGTTGCGCTGTACCACTCGCCGTTCTGGAGCAATGTTCTGGAGGACCAGGAAGGGTTCTTCCAGTTCCTGATGGACATTGGCGTGCGCATGGGTAACAAGCGCAAGCGCGACGTCGAGCCCGGTCATGACCTCAAGCCGGAAATCTCCAGCAACTGATCGCCAGTCAGTCGCCGCTGAGCATCGGCGGCGAGTCCACGGATTCGATGAAACGCCATCAGGGCTTTGGGCTCGTTGGTGGCGGCTTAACGGTAATCTGCAACCAACGGTTGCCCATTTCCCGAGCTGGCGCAAAAGCTGCATTACACAGCCATTCGCCGGTTTTCCGTCGCCGGACTTTGGAGGAAATAATGCGTAGCCTGGTTCTTTTGCTGGCGTTTTTGGCGTTGAGTGGCTGCATGCACGTCAGCGATCTGGCACAGGGCGCCCACGATGAGCTCAGTGATGCAGGTCTGCTGGATCACAGCTCGACTCGTCGTCTGAACAACTTCCGTCTGCAACCTGATTCCTACATCTATATCGCGCAAGGCGCTTTCGCACCGCCAGGCGGGGCGTATCCACGTCCCAATGTGGTAGCCGAAGAGGCCTTCAACGGTTTCGTCGAATATTTCCCCATGGTCCGTCGCGCCCGGGCACCGGAAGGGCTTGATGACGCGATGAATGAAGCCAGGGCCGCCGGCGCGCATTATCTGCTCTACACCCGTTTCGCCAAGGCTGACGATCGCATCGGCACCTTTGATGAGTGGTCGGATCAGGAAGTCGTGGACCGTCTGGGCGTTGACAGTGGTGTGATTCAACTCATGCTGATCGAAACCAACACCCGCTATTTGATCGATTCGGCGCGCATTCACAACCGTGGTGGCCTGCTGACCTTGCGTGACACCAAGCCTGAAGATTTGCTAGGACCACCGATGCAGGCTTACGCTCGCAGTCTCTTGGGCGTCGAAGCCCGCTGAGGAGAGACGTATGAGTGGTCCGGGCAAAGCCAACGATCTATTGGCGCAAATCCCCAAGACCGGCAAGGGTCTGCCGCCCGTTCACCTGTGGAATCCTGATTTCTGCGGCGATATCGACATGCGTATCGCCCGTGACGGCACCTGGTTCTATCTGGGAACGCCGATCGGTCGAAAGCCGATGGTGCGTCTGTTCTCGACCATCATCCGCCGCGACGGTGATGACTACTTCCTGATCACGCCGGTCGAAAAGGTGGGCATCACCGTCGACGACGCGCCGTTCGTGGCGGTCTTGCTGGACGTGCAGGGCGAGGGCGAGTCTCAGGTCCTGACCTTCACCACCCATGTCGAGGACGTCATCGAACTCGGTCCTGAACATCCGATGCGCGTCAGCGTAGATCCCGACACGCAAGAGCCTGCCCCTTATGTGCATGTGCGCGCCAACCTTGAGGCGTTGATTCATCGCAACGTCTTTTATCAATTGGTCGATCTGGCCGTCGTGCGCCAGATCGATGGGCAGCGTTGGCTGGGTGTCTGGAGTGCTGGCGAGTTCTTTCGCATCGGTCTTGAACCCTGAACCGCGCGCTGCCGCGATGCCGACCCGTTTCATGGCTCAATTGCCTGGCGTGCGCCACGCGGTTAAAGTGCCGCCCCCCGATTTTTCTGAGGTTTTTCCATGAGCCAGTCCTTTGATATCGCCGTGATCGGCGCAACCGGTACTGTCGGCGAAACCATCGTCCAGATCCTCGAAGAACGCGACTTTCCGATTGGCGAACTGTATCTGCTGGCCAGTGCAGAGTCGGCTGGTAGCTCGGTGCCGTATCGCGGCAAGAATGTTCGCGTGCGCGAGGTCGACGCGTTTGAGTTCGGTAAAGTCAACATCGCATTCTTTGCTGCAGGCCCGGCAGTCACGCGCAGCTATGCCTCGCGCGCTGTCGCCGCCGGTTGCGCGGTCATCGACCTGTCGGGCGGCTTGCCCGTGGATCAGGCGCCCAATGTGGTGCCTGAGGTCAACGGCGCCTTGCTCGCCACCTTGGCAAGACCCCTTCAGGTTGCCTGCCCCAGCCCGAGCGCCGCGGCGTTGGCATTGGTGCTTTCGCCGCTGCGCGACCTGCTGAAGATCGAGCGCGTCAGCGTCACCGCTTGCCTGGCAGTGTCCAGTCAGGGGCGCGAAGGGGTGACTGAGCTGGCGCGGCAGACTGCCGAACTGCTGAACGTGCGCCCCCTCGAACCGCGGATCTTCGACCGGCAAATGGCGTTTAACTTGCTCGCCCAGGTGGGCGTGCCGGATGCCGACGGCCACGTGCCGCTGGAAAAACGTTTGGTCAGTGAGTTGCGCGAGCTGCTCTCGCTGCCTTTAATCAAGGTCGGCGTGAGCTGCATCCAGGTTCCGGTCTTTTTTGGCGACAGCCTGAGCGTTTCGATGCAGACCGCTGAGGCGCTCGATCTGGCGGCAGTGAATGCGGCGCTGGAATCCGCTGACGGCATCGAGCTGGTAGAAGCGGGCGATTACCCGACGCCGGTTGGCGATGCTGTAGGACAGGACGCGGTCTATGTAGGACGTTTGCGTCAAGGCATCGACGACGTCTGTGAACTTAATTTCTGGGTGACGTCAGATAATGTTCGCAAAGGCGCTGCTCTGAACGCTGTGCAGGTCGCTGAATTGTTGATAAAAGATGTTGCGTAAAAGATACTTGCCAACAATTCAAAGAATCATTCTAGCTGCGGCGTGTTGACACGCTCGATGCCCTAGCAGGCTTTATCTTCTCGGTTGCCGGGGAAATTTTAAACAAGGGATGGGCTATGGTTCAGGTTCGTAAACTGGTTTTAGCAATCGCTGCGGCTTCAGCGCTGTCATCCGGGATGGCGCAGGCGCTCGGTCTCGGTGGTTTGACCGTCAAGTCGACCCTGAATCAACCGTTGCTTGCTGAAATCGAACTCACGGAAGTGCAGGATCTCAGCGCTTCGCAGGTCGTGCCGAGCCTGGCCAGCTCCGCAGAGTTCGCTCAGGCAGGCGTCGGCCGTACGGCGGTCCTGGATGACCTGACGTTCACGCCGGTAGTCAATCCGGGCGGCAAGAGCGTTTTGCGCATCACCTCGAGCAAGCCCATCCGCGATCCCTATGTGAAGTTTCTCGTTCAGGTGCTCTGGCCCAACGGCCGGGCGCTGCGTGAGTACAGCTTGTTGCTGGATCCGCCGAAGTTTTCGCCGCAAACCGCCGCAGCCGCCGCGCAACTGCCTTCCACTGCGCCGAGCACCGCACCGGCTCAGGCACCGGAGGCGCAAACTCCAGCTCCGGCGCCCGCCCCAGCGGCCCCGGCCCCGGCCGCTGAGCCCAAATTCACTCAATACACGACTGCCAATAACGACACGCTTTGGGAAATTGCCGAGCGCGTGCGTAATGGCGGTACGGTCCAGCAGACCATGCTGGCGATTCAGGCGCTCAACCCGGACGCTTTCATTGCCGGCAACATCAACCGTCTGAAGAAAGGTCAGGTGCTGCGTCTGCCGTCGCCGCAGGAAGCGACCGCGCTGCCTCAGCCCCGCGCCGTGGCGGAGGTTGCCGAGCAGAACCGCGCCTGGCGTGAAGGTCGCCGCTTGCCCAGCGGCACTCGTCAGGTTGATGCCACCCGTCGCAATCGTACGGGCGCTGCACCGGCGCAGATCGACGCCAAGGACAACCTCAGTCTGGTCTCGGCCAATGCCAAGCGCGGCGCCAATGGGGCGGTCGGCGACAACGCCGAGCTCAGCAATCAGTTGGCGGTCACCCAGGAAAGCCTGGACAGCACGCGCCGCGACAATGCCGAACTGAAAAGCCGCATGGGCGATCTGCAGAGTCAGGTCGATAAACTGCAGCGCCTGATCGAACTGAAAAACGATCAGTTGGCGAAGATGCAGGCCGCCGGTGCTGCCGTGCCTGCACCAGGCCCTGACGCGGGCGGCACTGTCAGCCCGAACAGCGTCACCAACCCGAACAACGCCGCCAATCCTGCAATGCCTGCTCAGATCGTGCCGAACAGCGCAGCGCCTGATGCAGCCGGCAAGCCGCCGAATGAAATCGCCCCGGAAGACGCTCTGCCGGTCGATGGCGCCAAGGTCACAAGCGCAACGCCGGATCAGCCTCTGGCCGTCGCGCCGGATCCTGCGGCCACTGAGGATAATCGCAGTGCGCTGGACAAGATCCTCGCCAGCCCGATGTTGATGGGGTTGATCGGTGGCGGCGCGCTGCTGGTTCTGCTGTTGCTGTTACTGCTGCTGGCGCGCCGTCGCAATGCGTTGATCGAAGCCGAGAAGCACCGCCAGATGGCACGGGCGCTGTCCGAGGAATCGGATTTCGCCTCCGACATGGATTTACCGGAAAGCAGCTTCGAGGGTCTGGAGGTTCCTCCGCCCAATGTAAAGATGGCGCCGGCGCCGACCGCAGTCAGCGAGCCGGTCCGCGAACATCCGGCTGACGCGCTCGTTCAGGCTGAAATCCACATTGCCTATGGCCGTATCAACCAGGCGGCGGCGTTGTTGGAAGAGGCCGTCAGGGAAGAGCCGCAGCGCAGCGATCTGCGCTTGAAGCTCATGGAGATTTACGCTCAGCAAGATAATCAGGCGGGGTTTGTCGCGCAGGAGCGGCAATTGATCGCTACGGGAAAGAACCACGCTGAAGTCGAGGCGCTCAAATCCCGTTATCCAGCCATGGCGGCCGCTGCGGCTGCGGCTGCGGGGGTTGCGGCTGCTGCGGCTTTGGCGGCGGAAATGGATGCGAAATACGTCGAAGATCTGCTCAACGACGAGCCACAGCCAGCGCCGCAAGTGCCTCCTGTGGCCGAGCCGGTTGCGCAGGCGCCGTTGCCGGATGACTTCGATACGGCTTTCGATCTCAGTCTGGACGATCTGGAAGCTGCGTCTCCTGCGCAGGTGCCTGATCGCTCGACACCCGCTGGCGATTCCCGCCTCGACGATCTGGACCTCGACGCGCCATTCGGTGGTTCGACCGCCGATGATCTGGATTTCGACGCGATCTTGCGCGAGCAGACCGAAGCGTCAGCCAACGAGCCCACGGATCTGGCGGACTTCGACCTGGATCTGGCCGAAGATCAGCCGGGGCTGAAGGCTGAAGATGATTATCTGCTCGGCATGGAAGATGAGCTGCGCGACCTGCCGGCTTTCGAAGAGCGCGCCGATTTGGGCGCGAACACGCCGCCGGTGGAAGACGATATCGATCTGCCGGCCGATTTCGACTTGTCGCTGGCTGACGAGATGGAAACCGAGCAGGCCTCCAATGCCTTTGCGTCCGAGATCGATGATGTCAACGCCGAGCTTGAGCGCTTGTCGCAAAGCCTGGAGCAGCCTTCGACCGGCAAGCCTGGCGATGCAGCCCCAGGTTTTACAGAAGACGATGCGTTGCTGGCGGACGACGAGCCTGAGTTCGATTTCCTTTCCGGCACCGACGAGGCAGCCACCAAGCTGGATCTGGCGCGTGCCTACATCGAGATGGGTGATGCCGACGGTGCCCGGGATATTCTCGATGAAGTGGTCGCAGAAGGGGATGACGGCCAGAAGACCGAAGCGCGGGAGATGTTGTCGCGGCTCGTCTGACAGGCGCCGGCACTGCTTCGAAACGACCGCTCAGGCGGTCGTTTTCGTTTGCGGGCGTTGTGGGTCTGTCGTGCTGACAGGTGTCGATGGCGTCTTTTTCTGCCATCCGTATAATGGCCGCCCTTGCGCACATCGACAGGCTTTAAGCACTTGGCAACTACAGACACCGTGGCAGAGACAGCGGCAGCCGAAATGGCCGCCGAAGGTTTTTCCAGGATCGCACTTGGCGTGGAATACAAAGGTTCGCGCTACAGCGGCTGGCAGCGTCAGTCCACCGGCGTGCTGACCGTGCAGGAGACGCTGGAGAATGCGCTGTCCAGAGTGGCTGATTCGCCCGTGTCGCTGATGTGCGCCGGGCGCACCGATGCCGGCGTGCATGCGTGCGGCCAGGTGGTGCACTTCGATACTCGGGCCGAGCGCACCATGAAGGCCTGGACCATGGGCGCCAATATTAATTTGCCCCATGACATCAGCGTGACCTGGGCTAAAGTCATGCCGGCGCACTTTCACGCGCGGTTCAAGGCAATCGCCCGGCGTTACCGCTACGTGATCTACAACGATCAGATCCGTCCGGCTCATCTGGGCCAGGAAATCACCTGGAATCATCGTCCGCTGGATGTCGAGCGGATGGCGTTGGCCGCCGAATATCTGGTCGGCACTCACGATTTCAGCGCGTTTCGTGCCGGGCAATGTCAGGCGAAGTCGCCGATCAAGCAGATTCACCATTTGCGCGTCACCCGACACGGCAAGATGATCGTCATCGACATCCGCGCCAATGCCTTCCTTCATCACATGGTGCGTAACATCGCTGGCGTGCTCATGACCATTGGTGCCGGTGAGCGTCCGGTGGAGTGGGCCAGCGAAGTGCTGCAGAGCCGCGTTCGGCGTACGGGCGGCGTGACGGCCCATCCGTTCGGGCTGTATTTGGTGCAGGTCGAGTACCGCGATGAGTTTCCCTTGCCGGAGCGCTACATCGGTCCGCATTTTCTGACAGGCTTCACGGAACTGGACGGCTGACGTTCCGGGCTGCATTTGCTACCATCCGTGACTTTCCAAGGGCTTGAGGTTTTCACCACATGTCAGCCGTTCGCAGCAAGATCTGCGGGATTACCTGCATAGAAGATGCGTTGGCCGCCGTCGAAGCGGGAGCCGATGCCATCGGATTCGTGTTTTACCCCAAGAGTCCCCGGGCCGTGACGATAGAGCAGGCGCAGGCAATCATCGCCGCCTTGCCGCCGTTCGTGAGCACCGTCGGCCTGTTCGTCAACGCCGAGCGCGAGGCGTTGAAGGCATTGCTCGATGTCGTGCCGCTGGACCTTATCCAGTTTCATGGGGACGAAACCCCTGAGCAATGCGAGGGTTATCAACGTCCTTACATCAAGGCGCTGCGCGTTCAGGCCGGAGACGACATCGCGGCCAGTTGCGCGCTCTATCACAAGGCGTGCGGCATTCTGCTGGACACCTATGTCGCGGGCATCCCCGGCGGTACCGGCGAAACTTTCGATTGGGCACTGATTCCAAAACATCTGAGCAAGCCGATCATCCTGGCGGGCGGGCTGACGTCAGCCAATGTCTCCCAGGCCATTGCACAGGTTCGCCCCTACGCCGTGGATGTCAGCGGCGGTGTGGAGAAATCCAGAGGCTTGAAGGATCACGACAAGGTTCGCGCGTTCATGAGTGCGGTGCACAGCGCCTGAACGAATTTTCCGGCGACTGCGGCTGCCGATGTGACGACGAACGGGCGGTTGCCGTCCACTAGCCTGCCACCCGGATTTGCGGCTGGCCGAATTGAGTAAACGAGACGTGCTGCGTCTCGCGCAGGAAGATGAGGGTGGTGAGCGACGGGGTGTCGGTTCAGCAGGTCAGGCCAGGCGCCGATCGTTGTACGACATTTCGCGACACCGCAGATGAATTAAGTTAGGGCGTGCGCACGGCACAGACCGCCGTCGCGTTCAAAGCCACCGGTACTGGAGAAAGAAAGCATGAGCAACTGGTTGGTAGACAAACTGATCCCTTCGATCATGCGTTCCGAGGTCAAGAAAAGCTCGGTACCCGAAGGTCTCTGGCACAAGTGCCCATCCTGCGAGGCGGTGCTGTATCGCCCCGAGCTGGAAAAAACACTGGACGTCTGTCCCAAGTGCAACCACCACATGCGCATCGACGCGCGTGCGCGCCTGAACATCTTCCTGGACACCGAAGGTCGCGAAGAAATCGGCGCTGACCTCGAGCCTGTCGATCGCCTGAAATTCCGCGACAGCAAAAAATACAAGGATCGCCTGACTGCCGCGCAAAAGCAGACCGGCGAGAAAGACGCGCTGATCTCCATGAGCGGTACGCTGCTGGGCATGCCGGTGGTGTGCAGCGCATTCGAATTCTCGTTCATGGGCGGATCCATGGGCGCGATCGTTGGCGAGCGCTTCGTCCAGGCGGCCAACTACGCGCTGGAAAACCGCTGTCCGATGATCTGCTTCGCCGCCTCCGGTGGTGCGCGCATGCAGGAAGCGCTGATTTCCCTGATGCAGATGGCCAAGACCTCGGCTGTGCTGGCCCGTCTGCGTGAAGAGGGTCTGCCTTTCATCTCCGTTCTGACCGATCCGGTCTACGGTGGCGTTTCCGCCAGTCTGGCGATGCTGGGCGACGTGATCGTGGCCGAGCCAAAGGCGCTGATCGGCTTTGCCGGCCCTCGCGTCATCGAGCAGACCGTGCGTGAAAAACTCCCTGAAGGCTTCCAGCGCAGCGAATTCCTGCTGGATCACGGTGCGATCGACATGATCATCCACCGCCAGGAGCTGCGTCAGCGTCTGGGCAACCTGCTGGCTCAGATGATGGGCGTGCCGACCCCTAAATTCGTTGCACCGAAACTTGAGCCGATCGTGGTTCCACCCGCTCCGGCGAACGTATGACCGCACGCTCCCTGGCCGACTGGCTGAGCTACCTGGAGCAGTTGCATCCTTCTGCCATCGACATGGGGCTGGAGCGCTCGCGACAGGTGGCGCTGCAGGCTGGGCTGACTCGGCCGGCGCCGCGCGTGATCACGGTCACCGGCACCAACGGCAAGGGCTCGACGTGCGCGTTTCTCGCCGCGTTGCTTGAGGCGCAGGGCCTGAAAGTCGGCGTGTACAGTTCGCCCCACCTGCTGCGCTACAACGAGCGGGTGCAAGTGCAGGGCGTCGAGGCCACCGACGAGCAGCTCTGCGCGGCGTTCGAAGTCATCGAAAAGGCGCGCGGCGACATTTCGCTGACCTATTTCGAAATGGGCACGCTGGCGGCGTTCTGGCTGTTCGAAAAAACCGGTCTTGACGCGGTGGTGCTCGAAGTCGGTCTGGGAGGGCGTCTGGATGCAGTCAACCTGATCGATGCGGACATGGCCCTGGTGACCAGTATCGGTGTCGACCATGCCGAATGGCTGGGCAATACCCGCGAGTCTGTGGCGTTCGAGAAAGCAGGGATTTTCCGCGAAGGGCGTCCCGCGCTGTGTGGCGATCTCGATCCACCGAAGCCGCTGCTGGATCAGGCCGATGCCCTGAGTTGCCCGCTTTCGCTGCGCGGTCGCGACTTCAATCTGGCCATCGGCCCGACTGCATGGGATTGGTTCGGCACTGGCCTCGATGGGGCGAGAGTCGAACTGCGTGACTTGCCGTTGCTCGATCTGCCAATGCAGAACGCGGCGCTGGCCCTGCAGGCCTATCTGCTCTCGGGGCTGGAGTGGCAAGCGGCGTCGATCCGTACAGCATTGCTCGGCACACGTGTCACAGGACGGCTGGATCGTCGATCCTTCCAGTGGCAGGGCAAGCCGTTGCAGGTGCTGCTGGACGTGGGGCACAACCCTCATGCGGCCACATTCCTGGCGCAACGTCTCGATCAGCGTCCCGTGTCGGGCAAGCGCCTCGCAGTATTCGGTCTGCTTAATGACAAGGATCTGGACGGCGTGCTGGCGGAACTGGCTGATCGCTTCAGCAGCTGGGCGGTTGCGCCCCTGCCGACCCCGCGCAGTCGTCCTGCGCAAGAGATTGCGCAGGCGTTGCAGAACCTTGGCGCGCACGTGACGTCCTACGCCAGTGTCGCGCTGGCGCTCGAAGCGCAATGCAATCAGGCGACTGCCGACGACGAAATCGTTCTGTTCGGGTCTTTTTACTGCGTGGCCGAGGCCCTGGAATGGCTTGCGGGCGCGTCACGGAGGAAGTGACACATGGCTTTGCTGGATAAGGCGTACAAGCAGCGCATGGTGGGCGCGCTGGTGCTCATCGCCATCGCGGTGATCTTCCTGCCGATGCTGTTTTCCCGACAGGATGAAGCGCGTCATGTGCAGGTGGATGCGCCAGCCGCTCCGCAGGCGCCGGCGGCGTCTCAGATCAAAGTCGAGCCGGTGAACGTGCCTGAGCAGCAACCGCTGCCGCAGGAACCGGTGCCGACCGATGAAGAGTTGTCGCAGCCGAGCCAGGCACCTGCCACCCAGCAACCGCCCTCAATGCCTATCGCCCCGGCGCCTTCCCGGCCGACAGTGTCCGCGCCACCGGCAAAGGTCGCGTCAGCTCCAGCGCAAGCGCCGGCTCAGACACCCGCCAAGCCTGCTACCCCGGCGCCTGCGCCTGCCGCTCCGGTCGCCGATCCGGCTCGCGTCGACACCAATGGCCTGTCGGTGACCTGGGCCGTGCAACTGGCCAGCCTGTCCAATCGGGCGAACGCCGATAACCTGCAAAAAACGTTGCGCACCCAAGGCTACAATGCGTACATCCGCACCTCCGATGGGGTGAATCGAGTGTTCGTCGGCCCGGTCATCGAACGCGCCGAAGCGGATCGCCTGCGCGACACCCTGGAAAAGCAGCAGAAGATCAAGGGCATCGTTGTGCGTTTCCAGCCTGAGCGTAAGTAAGACCCGGTCGGTAGCCATGACAATTTCCCGGCAGAGGCCGGTCCTGGAGGCATACACGGCTTTCGTAGGATCGGCTTTAGCCGGAAAGGGTTGAAACAGGCACCTTGATCCTCACCGTCTGGCGAGCATCGACCACCGGCAAAGTCCAATAGTTCGCCTTAATTGGCATCCATCCGTAATCCCTGCTTACCGCCGGGCGAGCGCTCTGCTAAAATGCGCCGCCTCATCAGTCTGTAGGCTGCAACGTGTCATTTACTCCGGTTGACTGGGCGATCATTGCAATTGTCGCCATCTCCGCTCTGATCAGTCTCAAGCGCGGCTTCGTCAAAGAAGCACTGTCCTTGCTGACCTGGATCATTGCAGGTGTCGTCGCCTGGATGTTTGGCGGTTCGCTGGCCCAGTATCTGATCAACTACATCGAAACACCCTCGGCACGCGTGATTGCGGGCTGCACCATTCTTTTCGTCGCCACGCTGTTGGTCGGCGCCATGGTCAACTTTCTTATCGGGGAACTGATTCGCGTCACCGGCCTTTCCGGGACCGATCGTTTTCTGGGCATGGTCTTCGGCGCGGCGCGCGGGGGCTTGCTGGTGGTCGTAGCGGTAGGGCTGTTGAGCCTGGGCCCGGTACAACAGGATCAATGGTGGCAGGAGTCACGGCTCCTCCCTCAATTTGTCATGGTCGCTGACTGGTCGAAAAACCTGATTCTCGGGATGTCCAGCAAGTGGCTAGCCAGCGGAATCAGCGTACCTGTTGATATTCCGTTCAAGGATCACCTCCTGCCGCCTACAACGCCGCAGGAAGTGCTCGGTAAATCCAGTTCCACTAAGTAGGGGTTGTGTCGCATGTGTGGCATCGTCGGTATCGTCGGCAAGTCGAACGTCAATCAGGCGCTGTATGACGCGCTCACCGTCCTCCAGCACCGCGGCCAGG
>Ga0213834_100494_pt1 | contig 19040 bp, 16 predicted proteins | sample SWPTP12_FD_160580 | JGI IMG/M metagenome (GOLD analysis project Ga0213834, IMG submission 160580) | Coastal seawater microbial communities from Marineland, Florida, United States - SWP TP1 #2 | ecosystem: Environmental > Aquatic > Marine > Coastal | place: USA: Florida | collected 2016-08-06 | reverse complement strand
GCGGCGATGATCGCAACGGCGCCCCCGTCCCCGAGCGCCGCGCGTGCCGGCAGCAGCAGCGGACTGCCGGCCTCGAGCGACTGGGCAGCGGCCATCACTTGCACCATCGCCGACGCGGCCGGGCCCTTTTCATGCGCCAGGAAATTGCCTGCTTGCGAAAGCAGGAACAGGAGCGCGCCAGCCAGCGCGCCGACCACTTGCGCCACGACGCGCGTGCGGCGCGCGCCGAGTACGCGCACCATGGCCAGCGTGAGCAGCATCGCCAGCGCGGCCGCCAGCACGGCCATGGCGAACAGTACGGGATAGATGGCCAACCAGCGGAACTGTCCCAGCAGCAGGCCGACATGGGCAAAGGGCGCCAGGAAAAACAGGTAGAGGACAGCGACGCCAAAGGCCATGCCGGCCAGCTTGACGCCGAAAATGCTGCGCGAGGGCAGGGGCGAGGACAGCAGCAAGTCCATGTCGCCGCGGTCGAACAGCGTTTCGACACTCGCCTTCAATGCGCTCGAGAGCATGAACAGGAAAGTGGCGAGCAGGATCGCCGTGACGGCGACCACGAAGGGCCGCGCGGGAAGGTCCCCCGCCGGCCCGACAGCGCGCAGCAGCGCGAAGACGCCGACATGCAAGGCCGACCAGATCGCAAGGCCGCCTCCGACGACGCGCCAGCTGGCGCTGCGCCGCTTTCCCTGTTTGCCGGCCGCGACGTTCGTGTACCAGAACATCCGCATTTCGTGGCGCAGCAGCCAGAGCGTACCGCCGGGCCGTAAATTCACGCCGTCCCCGTCAGGCGCAGGAAGGTTTCTTCGAGCGTCGCACCGGGCGTCGCCACGCGCAATTCGTCCAGCGTTCCCTGGGCGATCAGGCGCCCGTGCTGGATGATGCCGATCCGCTGCGCCAGCCGCTCCGCCACTTCCAGGATATGGGTCGTCAGGATCACGGTGCCCCCCTTGGCGACATGGGACAGCAGCAAGTCCTTGACCTGTCGCGCAGCCCCGGCGTCCAGCCCCGTCAGCGGCTCGTCCAGGATCAGCAATTCCGGGTCGTGGATCAGGGCGCCGGCCAGGGCCAGCTTTTGCTTCATGCCGCGCGAAAAACCTTCGGTCAATTCGTGCGCGTGCTTCTCCAGGTCCAGCCAGGCGAGCAGTTCGCGCGCCCGCGGCTCGGCCGCCTTGGCGTCGATGCCCCACAGGCCGGCGACGAACTCGAGGTATTCGGTCGGCTTCAGCTTCCCGTACAGCATCGGGTCGTCCGGCAAATAGGCGATCCTGCGCTTGGCGGCCGCCGGGTCGGCGGCGAGATCGATGCCGAGCACCTCGATCCGTCCCGCGTCCGGCGCCAGCAGGCCGGCGACCATGCGCAGCGTCGTCGTCTTGCCCGCGCCGTTCGGCCCGAGCAGCGCATAGAACTCGCCGCGCGCGACGGTGAGGTGGAGGCCGTCGACGGCGGGGCGGCCGAAGTGCTTGCTGAGCCCGGTCAGCGCAAGGGCGGGGGTGGTCGTCATCACTGCAGGGTAAACGACGAGATGAACTGGTCGGCGTGTTCGGACGCCACCGCGGTTGCCTTGCCCATCACGACCACCTGGTAGAAGCGCTGGCCGCGCGCTTCGAAGTGGGCGCGCAGCTTCATCGGCTGGCCGTTCGCGCTGCCGGCCGCGTCGATGTCGACTGCGGTGCCGGCGGCGGCCGTGCTTTCGTGCTCGACCTTGGCGCCGATGTTGCGCACCAAGGCCGTGCGCATCGCGGCGAGCGCTGCGCGGGCCTGCGCCGCATTCGGGGCGACGCCGGTACCGACGGCGAACATCACGCCTTCGACCTCGGCCGCCGTCATCGTCATCTCCACCTGCATGCCGTTCAGGTCGATTGTCCGCGTATGCGTGACCGGCTTGGACGGGAACATGATCCGGTAGGGCGCATCGTTACTGCTGTAGTCGCGCCAGTTATAGGTCGGGTTGCACCCGGACAGGAGCAGGGAAGCCGCGAGCGCGGCCGCACAAAATAGTCGTTTTTGCATGTGCCGATGGTAGCAGGGCGGCTTTCCTTGCGCTAGCTCAAGCAAACAGCGCTCAGTGCCCCTGCAGACCGCGCCGGTAGCCGACCGCTTCGGCCATGTGCGGCGCCCCGATCGCCGGCGCCCCCGCCAGGTCGGCGATCGTGCGCGCCACCTTCAGCACGCGGTGGTAAGCCCGTCCCGACCAGTGCATCAGCGCCATGGCCGAGCGTAATGTCCGGTCGCCGGACGGATCGAGCGCGCAATGGCGTTCGAGTTCATGGGTGCCGAGGCGCTGGTTCGGCTTGCCCTGGCGCGCCAGCTGGATCGCATGGGCGCGCGCCACGCGCTCGGCAATGCCGGCCGTAGGCTCGCCATCGACGCGTTCGCTCATCGCATCGGCCGACATGGCCTTGACCTCGATCTGCATGTCGATGCGATCCAACAAGGGACCGGAAACGCGGTCGCGGTAGCGCAAGGCCGTCTCGTTGGTGCAGTGGCACTTGCCCGACGGATGGCCTTGCCAGCCGCAAGGGCAGGGATTCATCGCCGCGATGAGCTGGAAGCGCGCCGGAAAATCGGCCTGCTGGGCCGCGCGCGAGATCGTGATGCGGCCCGATTCGAGCGGCTGACGGAGCACCTCGAGCACCTTGCGGTCGAACTCGGGCAGCTCATCGAGGAACAGCACGCCGCAATGCGCCAGCGACACCTCTCCCGGACGCGGCACGCCTCCTCCTCCCACCAGGGCCACGCCCGAACTGGTGTGATGCGGGCTGCGAAACGGCCGCACGCGCCAGCGCTCGGCCGTAAAACTGCCGTTCAGCGATTGCACGGCGGCCGCTTCCAGCGCTTCCTCGTCCGTCATCGGCGGCAGCAATCCAGGAAAGCGTGCGGCGAGCATGCTTTTTCCGGCGCCGGGCGGCCCCATCAATAAAAGCGAATGGTTGCCCGCCGCCGCAATCTCGAGGGCCCGCTTCGCATGCTGCTGGCCCTTCACGTCGCTGAAGTCGGGATAGCACACGGGTTGCCCGGGCCGCTCGTTGCGGTAGCGCTCCAGGCGCGCACCGTCGTCGGTGGCCGCGAAGTGGGCGCACACCTGCAAGAGCGTGTCGGCCGGATAGATGGCGGCGTCCATCACCAGCGCGGCTTCGTCGGCATTCGCCCTGGGCAGGATGAAGGCACGGCGGTGGTCGCCGCTGCCGCGCCCGATCGCAAACGTCATCGCCAGCGCCCCCCGAACCGGACGCAACTGTCCGGAAAGCGACAGCTCCCCCGCGAACTCGTAGCGGTCCAGTTCCTTGGACGGGATCTGGCCGGACGCGGCCAGGATGCCCAGCGCGATCGGCAAATCGAATCGGCCCGATTCTTTCGGCAGGTCGGCCGGCGCCAAATTCACGGTAATGCGCCGCGCCGGCATGTCGAAGCCGACGTTCTGCAGGGCGGCGCGCACCCGGTCTTTCGCCTCGCGCACTTCGGCATCCGGAAGACCGACGATCGTCAGCCCCGGCAAGCCGTTGGCCAGGTGCACTTCGACGCTGACGGCGGGCGCGTCCATGCCGGCGAGGGCGCGGCTTCGTAGTACGGCGAGACTCATGGGATTCCTGACGAGTGCTGGACTCGCACGATGGTGCGCCGACGCGTCCGTCCCTCATTGAGCGTTGCCAATCGTGCGCGGCTCGACGCCAGCCAGCGCGAGAAAAACGAATGCGCCGGTTTAACGATTCTTCGTCCGGATAGCGCCGATATGCGTGGTTATTAGTTAGAAACCGGCTTCGATAAAATGCATGCAATTTCAAGTTTTACTAATCCAATCATCTCCAGCGCATTTTCAGACATGTTTTCTTTATTCCGCTTTCCATCAACTTCATTTGGTATTGACTTATAGCAAGCCGCGCTTCATTGTTTCAGAACAAATTAGGGATTGCGCTGAACTGCGTCAACAGGATCGCCACGCCGGTCGGTACAGGTTCAGCGTTCATGGTGAAAAACGGCGATGAGCCGTTTCTCTTCGTATGTATAAATATATTGGGATATAAAAACGTGAAACTACTCGTTGCGCTAATGATCAGTGCCGGCATCCTGTCGCCGGTATTCGCTGCAGGCCCGGCCACCGCGGCTCCGGCCAACGCCATGCAAAACGGCCCGGCCAAGGTGACGTCGGTGGAAGGCATCACCGAATACCGCCTCGCCAATGGCTTGCGCGTCTTGCTGTTCCCGGACGCGTCCAAGCCGACGCTGACCACGAACATGGTCTACATGGTCGGTTCGCGCCACGAGAATTACGGCGAGACCGGCATGGCGCACTTGCTGGAACACCTGCTGTTCAAGCCGACGAATAACTTCGGCGTCAAGAAGGGCACCCAGAGCCCGGTCGAAGTGTTGAACAGCCTGGGCGCCGATTTCAACGGCACCACCTGGTACGACCGCACCAATTACTACGCCACTTTCCCGGCCAACGACGCCAACCTGCGCACCATGCTGGCGCTGGAAGCGGACCGCATGGTCAATTCGCCGATTTCGCAGGACGACCTGTGGAACACCAAGACCAACAAGGGCGAGATGACGGTCGTGCGCAACGAGTTCGAGATCGGCGAGAGCGATCCGATCGGCGTCACCACCGAACGCCTGCAGGCGGTGGCCTATGACTGGCATAACTACGGCAAGTCGACCATCGGCGCACGCTCCGACATCGAGCAAGTGAACATTCCGCGCCTGCGCGCCTTCTACAAGCAGTACTACCAGCCGGACAACGCCGTGCTGATCGTGGCCGGCCGCTTCGACGAAACCAAGGTGCTGGCCCAAATTAACACCTTGTTCGGCAAGATCCCGAAGCCAATGCGCGTGATCGCGCCGACCTACACGGCCGAGCCGGTGCAGGACGGCGAACGTTCGGTCACCGTGCGCCGTTCGGGCGGTACCCAGTTCGTCGGCGCCGGCTACCACGTCGCCCCGAGCGGGCACCCGGATGCCGCCGCGCTCCAGGTGCTGGCGCGGGTGCTGGCCGATGCGCCATCCGGCCGCCTGCACAAGGCCCTGGTGGAATCCAAACTGGCGACCCGCCTCGACGTCAGCGCCGTCAGCAACCTCGAGCCGGGCTACCGCATCTTCGGCGCGGTGGTGCCGAAGGACCAGCCGCTGGCGCCGGCCCAGGATGCGCTGCTGACGGTGCTGGAAGACCTGAAATCGCATCCGGTGACCGAGGAAGAAGTGGCGCGCGCGCGCCAGGCCATCGCCAAGAACGTCGAACTGGCGATGAACGACAGCGCCAGCCTGACGATCGCGCTGACCGAAGCCATGGCCGCCGGCGACTGGCGCATGTTCTTCGTGAACCGTGACCAGGTCGAAAAGGTCGATGCGAAAGCCGTGCAGGCCGCCGCCGAGAAGTATTTCAAGGCTTCCAACCGCACCCTGGGCGTGTTCGTCCCCACCGATGCCGCCGACCGCACCACGGTGCCCGGCGTGACCGACATCGCGGCCGTGGTCAAGGACTACAAGGGCCGGGCGGTGGTGGCGCAGGGCGAAGTGTTCGACCCGAGCCCGGCGAATATCGAAGCGCGCACCCAGCGCTTCAAGCTGGCCAACGGCCTGAAGGGCGCACTGCTGCCGAAGAAGACCAAGGGCAGCCTCGTCACCGCGACGGTGCGCCTGCGCTTCGGCAGCGAAGAAACGCTGCGCAACAAGGCCACCGCAGGTAGCTTCGCCGCCGGCCTGCTGACCTACGGCACCCAGGACAAATCGCGCCAGCAGGTGAAGGACATGTTCGACAAGCTCAAGGCCCAGACCCGCATCGCGGGCGGCGCCGAAGGCGTGACCGCGTCGGTGACGACGACCCGCGAGAACCTGCCGGCCGTGATGGACCTGCTGGCCGAGGTGCTCAGGAAGCCGGCGTACGCGCCGCTTGAGTTCGGCGAGTTCCAGCGCGCGAACGTGAATGCGACCGAACAGGCGATTCCGGAACCGAATCCGCAGGCCAGCGTCGCGCTCTCGCGTTTGCTCGATCCGACCGCCGAGGGCCACGTCCGGCATGTGATGACGCTGCAGGAAACCCTGGCGGCGCAGAAGGCGGCGACGGTGGACGAGGTCAAGGCCTTCCACAGCGCCTTCTACGGCGCCGACAACGCGACCTTCGCCGCCGTGGGCGACTTCGATCCCGCCGCGCTCAAGGCGCAGGTCGAGCACCTGTACGGCAACTGGCGCGCGTCGCAGAAATACGTGCGCGTGACGCGCGGCGTCAAGCCGGTGGCCGGCCAGAAGCTGGCGCTCGAAACCCCGGACAAGGCCAGCAGCCTGTTGCTGGCAGTGCATCCGGTGCCGCTGAAAGACGACGCGAAAGCCTATCCGGCACTGGTGATGGCGAACTGGATGCTGGGCGGCGGCGCCTTGCGTTCGCGCCTGGCCGACCGCATTCGCCAGAAGGAAGGCCTGTCGTATGGCGTCGGCTCGAATCTGAGTGTCCCGACGCGCGACCCTGCCGGGATCTGGATGGCCTACGCGATGAGCGCCCCGCAGAACACGGCGAAGGTCGAAGCGGTGCTGCGTGAAGAACTCGAGCGGGCAGTCAAGGAAGGCTTTACGGAAGCGGAACTGCTTGAAGCGAAGAAGGGCTGGCTGCAGGGCGAGGAAGTGTCGCGCACCTCGGACGAAGCGCTGGCCGGCGCCCTGTCCGAATACCTGACGCTGGACCGGACCATGGCCTTCGACGCCGCCGTCGAAGACCAGGTGCGCAAGCTGACGCCGGCGCAGGTGAACGACGCCATGCGCGAGTTCATCAAGCCGGCCGGCATCTCGTTCATCGCGGCGGGCGATTTTGCCAAGGGAGCCAAGGAAGCCAGCGGCGCCAAGTAACACGGCGCGCCACGGCCGCATAAGTAAAACGCCCGGCGGTCCGATCCGCCGGGCGTTTTTTATTCTGTGCGCGCTGCGATGCCGTTCGCTAGCCGTGCTGCGCCAGCCGCTCGACCATTTTCAACACCGGGATCACGATGCACACGGCGGCCAGCATGGCGCCGGCCGTGATGTTCAAGCCGTTCAGCCAGCCGCCTTGCTTGCCTTCCGCGGTGACGGCGCGCGTGCTGAAGAACCAGGCGCCGATGACGACGAACGGCGCGCAGATCCCGGCCAGCGCGAGCGCGAAGGGCAGGCCCGGCATCAAGTGGGAACCGGCGGCGGTCACGGCCCAGGTCACGAGGACGATCAGGATGCCGAAGCCGAAGCAGTGATTCCACTGGACGGTCGTCTGGCTGAGGAAGCGGGCCGACAGACGCACGGCCAGGGTGGTGACCAGCAGGATGAGGGGAATGGCGAGCGGCGAGGGCGACATGGACGGCCTTTCTTATAAGGATTCCATCCATATTCCCATGAGATTGTCAGGGATGCAATAGGATCAGGCGCCGGCCGCCGGCGGCGCGAACGCCGGCCCCGCCAAGGCCAGCAGATGCGCCCGCACCGCCGCCGGCCAGTCCTCGACCAGCCCCGTGAACCGTTCACCATCGCCCGCGAACAGTGCCCGCGACGCTTCCTCGAAGCCCGCCGCATCCCCCATCAGCTCCTGCATGAAGCGGTACGCCGCATCGCGCGCCGCGCGCCGCGCGTCGGCCCCGCGTGCATCGCGCGCGGCCAGCTCGACCAGTTTGCGCAGCGCCACCGAGGCGCCGCCCGGTTGCGTATCGAGCCACTCCCAGTGGCGCGGCAGCAGCGTGACCTCGCGCGCGGCCACGGCCAGCTTCGGGCGGCTGGCGCTGGGCATGCGCGGACGCGGAATGCGCTGCAGGACGTCTTCTTCGGTGCCGCTGAAGTCGATCTCGACAGGACGGCTGGTGGCGGCGTCGAGCAGGGCGATCGATTGCACGGCGCCCCGGTCCAGGGCCGCCTTGACGGCGCGTACGACGTCGACAAGCTCGCCTTGGGCGAGCAATGCGGTGCCCAGGAAGGCGATGCAGTGGCGCGGCAGCATGGTGTTTCCTAGCGGTCGAGCACGGCCTGCACCTTGTCCGTGACGTCGATCTGCGGCCGGTGCCAGATCGTGCGCGTCAGCACCACGTCCACGCCCTGCTGGGCGGGCAGGGCCTGCACGATGTCGTGGATGCGCTTGGCGATGAGGTCGCGCTCGTATGCGGTGCGGTCGGCGAAGTCTTCGCGGATCCGGTCCTGGGCGCGCCGCACGGTGCGTTCGAGTTCGCCGACGGCGCGCGAACGCAACAGCTTCTCGCGGTCGTCCAGGTGCAGGGAATCCTGCGCCAGCTTGTCCGACATGTCGCGCAGCTGGCGCAGCTGGGCCTGGATCTGCTGGCGGCGCGGGGCGAAATCGGCCTCGATCTTCGCGTTGGCGGCGCGCGCGCGCCTGGAGTCGACCAGCAGGCGCTCGACGTTGACCACGACCACGCGGGCCTCGAGCGGGCGGCCGGCTTGCTGGGCGCCGGCCGGGCCGCATAACGCCAGCCCGAACGCCAGGCAGGCCGCGGCCGCAGTTTTCACATGCTTGTTCAATGTTTTCCTTCCGTTCTCGAACGGCCCGTCCAGAGGACGGCCGAGGCATCGTCGGCGCTTTTGACGGCCATGACGCCGGACGCGCGCGCCGCCTCGACGCTGCGCAATTCGTCCATCATCGCGGCCAGTCCGCGGGTGCGGCAACGCTGCGCCAATGCCTCGATTGTATAGCGTTCGTACATATCGACGAGCCGGTAAAAACCATCGGTCATCGCCAGCACGGCGGTATCCAGCGGCAGGCGGCGCGTGGCCTCGCGCGCCTTGAACGCTCCCTGCGGCGCCAGGCACAGCCCCTCGGGCGCGAGCGATCGGTGCTGGGATTCGCGCCGCGCACGCAGCATCGGCAGCAGGCGCGCGCGGCGCCGCAGCGGATCGCGCATGTCCTCGGCGGTCAGGGCGCCCATCGCCTCGCGCAGCACCGCTTCGTGCGGATTCACATACGGATCGAGGTCGCAGACGGCGCCCGCGGCGTCGAGCGCGAAGGCCTTGCAGTCGCCCAGGCAGTAGAGCGACAGCGCCAGGTGATCGTCGTGCGGTTCGATGCGGATCCAGGTGAGGGCGGCCAGCGGGTAGGCGTACAAGGGAATCGCCGGGGCGACGGCGCGCGCGTCGAACGCGGCGCGCACCGTATCGACCGCCCGGCGCACCGCCGCGCCCTGGCTCAGCCCGGGTGCGATCGCGGCTTCGAGCGCGGAGGCAAAGGCCTGCACGAACCAGGCGACGTCGCCCTGCTGCGCATCGATGTAGTTGGTGTCGGCGACCGAGCTGGCGCCGTCGAGCACGACCAGGTCGCACACGGCGCCGTTGTGGAATACCGCAATCAGGTCTTCGTTGGTGCTGCTCCCGGGGGAGCATGAAATGTGGTCGGTCGTCATTCAGGTCGTTATCGGTCGCCGGATTCCCGTGATGGTATCACCGCGGCGGCCCGCCGCAACGCCGGCTCAGCCGCATTCGCCCACATATTGGCAGTTGTCGCAGCGGGTGCAGCCGTCGGCCTTGCGCAGCGCGCGGGCGCCGCATTCCGGGCATTTCGCGCCCAGGCTGCCCGGCGCCTCGCCGCCCGCCACGGCCGCGGCCTCCATTGGCGCCGCATCGGACGAGGCAACGCGCGCGGCCAGTTGCGCCAGCGGCACCTGGTTGCCCTGGCTGTCGAGGAAACCGCGCTTGATCAGGATCCGCTGCAGCATGAAGCCGACCGCCGCGACTTCCGAATCGTGGAACACCGGCACCTGGACGCCATCCTCGCGCACCAGACTGCCGCAGCGCACCGGTCCCTTTTCCCAGACCACCTCGCGCAGGTCGGCCAGGGCCTTGGCGATCGGCCCGCCGGCGCGCGCCAGCATCGACAGCAGGCGCATCGAGGACGTGATCCATTGCTGGCCGTCGCTGCGCTGGTTGGCCGGCATGAAAAATTCGAAGGGGCGCTCGATCGTCACGGGCAGGCCGTCCACCAGCCCCTCGACGCGGATGAAGCTCACCGTCAGGTACAGCGTCTTGCGGCCTTCCTGGGTCGCATACTCGACCTTGGCCGTGACGGAATCGAGTTCGCCCAGCGGGCGGCCGTCGAAGCGCTTGCGCAGCGGATCGTCGTCGAGGCAGCCGGGGTCGTCGGGCGCGACGCTCCCGAGCACGCTGCCCAGCACCGTGTTCGGACGATAGGTGGCGAGCCCTTTCAGGCCGGCGCGCCAGGCGTCCAGGTAGAGGCCGCGAAAATCGTCGTAGGGATAATCGGCGGGCACGTTCACCGTCTTCGAGATCGCCGTGTCGACAAAAGGCTGCACCGCCTCGAGCATGCGCAGGTGGTCGCCGGCGCGCATCTGCAGGGCGGCGACGAAGGCCGGCGGCAAGGGGCCCTCTGGCGTGGCGTCGGGATGCAGGCGCCGGTACAGGCGCCAGGCGTGGTCCTGCACCTCGTAGGCGCGCATCGTATCGTCCGGCATGCGCTTCTTGCGCTGGTAAGTCCAGGAATAGGCGGGTTCGATGCCGTTCGAGGCATTGTCGGCGAAGGCCAGCGCGATGGTGCCGGTGGGCGCGATCGAGAGCAGGTGCGAGTTGCGGATGCCGTGCAGGCGGATCGCATCGCGCAGCGCCGCGGGCAGGCGCGAGACGAAACTGCCTTCCAGGTAGCGCGCCGCGTCGAACAGGGGAAAGGCGCCTTTTTCGCGCGCCAGTTCGACCGAGGCTGCATACGCCGCGTCGCGCAGGGTCTCGGCGATGCTGGCCGCCAGTGCCCGGCCTTCGCGCGCATCGTAGCGCAGGCCCAGCATCACGAGCGCGCTGCCCAGGCCAAGGAAACCGAGGCCGATGCGGCGCTTGGCGCCTGCCTCCGCCGCCTGCTGCGGCAATGGCCATTCGGTGGCGTCCAGCACCAGGTCGAGCATGCGCACCGCCACATTGGCGACTTCGCGCATGCGTTCGAAGTCGAAGCGGGCGTTCTCGCTAAACGCCTCCTCGACGAAGCAGGTGAGGTTCAGGGAGCCGAGGTCGCAGCAGCCGTAGGCCGGCAAGGGCTGCTCGCCGCAGGGATTGGTGGCGCGCAGCTGCTCGCAGTACCAGAGGTTGTTTTCGCCATTCATGCGGTCGATGAACAGCACCCCCGGCTCCGCATGGTCGTAGGTCGAGGCCATGATGCGGTCCCACAGGGCCTGGGCGCGCACCGTGCGGTACACCCAGATGCCGTCGCCGCGCCGGTGGGCGCCCGCTGCGATGAGCTCTTCGCCCGGTTCGGCGCGGTGCACGAGGGCGAAATCGGCGTCCGCCTCCAGCGCCTGCATGAAGGCGTCGCTGACGCCGACCGAGAGATTGAAGTTGGCGAGGGCGCCGCGGTCCTTGGCGGCGATGAAGCGCTCGATGTCGGGATGGTCGATGCGCAGCACGCCCATTTGCGCGCCGCGCCGGGCGCCGGCCGATTCCACCGTGCGGCAGGAGGCGTCGAACAACTCCATGTAGGAGACCGGGCCGGAAGCGCGCGAGCGGGTGCCGTGCACGATGGCGCCACAAGGGCGGATGGCGCTGAAGTCGTAGCCGACGCCGCCGCCGCGGCGCATCGTCTCGGCCGCTTCGGCCAGGGCCGTGTAGATGCCGGGCAGGCCGTCGTCGACGCCGGTGACGGAGTCGCCGACCGGCTGCACGAAGCAATTGATGAGGGTGGCTTTGCCATCGAGGCCGGCGGCGGAGTTGATGCGCCCGCCGGGCACGAAGCCGTTGTCCATGGCCCAGAGGAAGCGTTCGGCCAGGCCGGCGCGCTGTTCGGGCGCCTCGCGCGCGGCGAGGGCGCGGGCCACACGCCGGCGGACGTCGGAGACCGAGGTCTCGTCGCCTTTTGCGTATTTTTCGCGCAGCACGTCGGTCGAGACCTCTTGCGCAGGCAAGGCCGCGCCGGGCAGCTTATCTGTTGCATTCATGACGCGCCTCCCGGAGCAACGGAGATGTGAATGAACTCATGTCCACGGACGAGTTGCAGACGCTTGACCTGCGGCCGTCTTGGCAGTGTAGCTTTTACGGGACGATCTCGAAAGCAGCATGAAAAAACCCCAAAAGTCGGCGTCCAACTTTTGGGGTTCCGGGCAAGCCGGCAGCTGCGCGGGCCGGGTTTAGTTGACGGTTGCTGCCGGAACGCCGACGGCGGTCGTTGCCTTGGTTTTCTTGACGGTGACCGCTTTCGTCACTTTCGCCGGCTTGTGCTGGACATGCTTGACGGTTTTCGTCGTTACCTTGGCCTTGCTTACTTTCGTGTCCGCTTGCGCGCCCTGTTGTTCCTGCGTGACTTCGGTTTTGACGGTGACAGGCGCCGTCACCGGGGCAGGCGACTGAGCGAACGCTGCGGTGGCGAACAGGCTGACGAGCAGGGAAGCAATGGTCTTTTTCATGATGAAGGATCCTCAGATTATCGGGGCAAGGCACGTCGTTGGCATGTCCTTGCCGATCAAACGCGATCGGATGACCTCCGGTTGACCTCGTTACAAACGCTTACTTCATCCTGACGGCAATGCGGATGTTCAGCTGCCAGTCGTGCCCTTGGCGCTGGTTTCGGTCAGCCGCGTTTCCAGCTCGGCCACGCGCAGCTCGAGTGCTTCCAGCTTGGCGCGTGTCTTGGCCAGCACCTGGGCCTGGATGTCGAATTCCTCGCGGGTCACCAGGTCGAGCTTGGAAAAGCCCTGGGTCATCATCGCCTTGACGTTGCGCTCGATGTCCTTGGCGGGCGAGCTGTCCATTGCCTGGTTGAGCTTGCCTTGCAAGTCGTTGAAGAAATTATTCATGTTCATCAGTCCTGGTCGGCGAGGTGGCGCACCACGATGGTGCGCGGCGACCTCGTTTAGTGCGTGACGACGAATTCATCGTCGCCTGCGCACTAAAAATTTGTGTTTCCCAACGAAAGTGGGGCGTGTGGGCGAAAAATCAAGCACATGCGATGCCCCCGTGAGCTGGCACGCATTCTGCTACAGGATGGGTAAAGCTGCAACCCAGGCCACCAGAGACACCAATCCATCCAAACAGGGGAATCGTCATGAAGAGCAAGTTAGCAAGCGGTGCAGCGTTATTCGCGCTGGCAATGATGGGCAACGTGGCGCATGCACAGGAGGCTGCGGCCCCCGAGCATCAAATCAGCTACAACGCGGCGGTCACCAGCGAGTACCGCTACCGCGGCCTGTCGCAGACCCGCTTCGACCCGGCCCTGCAGGGCGGCGCCGACTACACCCACAATCCAAGCGGCTTCTATGCCGGCACCTGGCTCTCGACCATCAAGTGGACCAAGGACCTGGGCGGCGACGGCAATCTCGAAGTCGACCTGTACGCCGGCAAGCGCGGCCAGATCACGCCCGAGATCAGCTATGACGTCGGCGGCCTGTATTACTGGTATCCATCGAACGACCTCAATCCCAACGCCAACACCTTCGAGCTCTACGGCCAGCTCGGCTATGGCCCGGCTTACATCAAGTATTCGCATTCGACCACGAACCTGTTCGGCACCACCAACAGCAAGCAGAGCGGCTACCTCGACCTGGGCGCCAACGTGCCGCTGACCATGATGGAAGGGCTGGTGCTGAACCTGCACGTCGGCCGCCAGCGCGTGGAAAACAATGCCCAGTTCTCGTACACCGACTACAAGGTCGGCCTGACCAAGGATCTCGGCTTTGCCAGCGTCTCGCTGGCCTGGATCAAAGCCAATACCGAAGCCTATGTCAGTCCGTCCGGGCGCAACCTGGGCAAGTCGGCGGCCGTGGTGTCCGTCTCCAAAACTTTCTGAAAGAGGCAATCCGATGAAACTGATTACCGCCATTATCAAGCCCTTCAAGCTCGACGAAGTGCGTGAGGCGCTGTCGGAAATTAACGTGCAGGGCATGACGGTCACCGAAGTCAAGGGCTTCGGGCGCCAGAAAGGCCATACCGAGCTTTACCGTGGAGCCGAGTACGTGGTCGACTTCCTGCCGAAGATCAAGATCGAAGCCGCCGTCGACGACGCCGTCGTCGACCAGGTCATCGACGCCATCCAGAGCGCCGCGCGCACCGGCAAGATCGGCGACGGCAAGATCTTCGTGTCCGACCTCAACCAGGTCATCCGTATCCGTACCGGCGAGACCGGCAACGACGCACTGTAAGGGGATTTCCAAATGAATCGAACAATGACAAAAATCCTCGGCGCCGCATTGGCGCTGGGCGTTGCCGTGCCGGCCTGGGCCGCGCCCGCCGTCAACAAGGGCGATACCGCCTGGATGTTTATCGCCACCATACTCGTGATCATGATGTCGATCCCGGGCCTGGCTCTGTTCTACGGCGGCCTGGTGCGCGCGAAGAACATGCTGTCGGTGCTGCTGCAAGTATTCATGGTGTTCGCCGTCATCATCGTGCTGTGGTGCATGTACGGCTATTCGCTGGCCTTCACCGGCGGCAACCCCTTCATCGGCGGTTTCGACCGCGCCTTCCTGAACGGTATCTACGATCCGGCCGCCGGCGTCTTCAGCATGGCCGCCACCTTCAGCAAGGAGGTGATGATCCCCGAGTTCATTTTCGTCGCCTTCCAGGGCACCTTCGCCGCCATTACCTGCGGCCTGATCGTCGGCGCCTTTGCCGAGCGCGCGCGCTTCTCGGCGGTGCTGGCCTTCGTGGTGCTGTGGTTCACCTTCGGCTACCTGCCGGTCGCGCACATGGTCTGGTTCTGGGCCGGTCCTGACGCGATCAAGGATGCCGCGACCCTGGCCAGCGTGACCGCCGACGCCGGCTGGCTGTGGCAAAAGGGCGCGCTCGACTTCGCGGGCGGCACTGTGGTGCACATCAACGCCGCCGTGGCGGGCCTGGTCGGCGCCTACGTGATCGGCAAGCGCGTCGGCTACGGCCGCGAATCGATGGCGCCGCACTCGATGACCATGACCATGATCGGCGCTTCGCTGCTGTGGGTGGGCTGGTTCGGCTTCAACGCCGGTTCGGCACTCGAAGCGGGCGACATCGCCGCGCTGGCCTTCATCAACACGCTGCTGGCAACTGCCGCCTCGACCGTCGCCTGGACCATGGGCGAGTGGTTCACCAAGGGCAAACCATCGATGCTGGGCGCCGCGTCGGGCGCCGTGTCGGGCCTGGTGGCCATCACCCCGGCCTGCGGTTTCGTCGGCCCAATGGGCGCGCTGGTGATCGGCATCGTCGGCGGCTTCGTCTGCCTGTGGGGCGTGAACGGCCTGAAGCGCCTGCTGCGTGTGGACGATTCGCTCGACGTGTTCGGCGTGCACGGTGTCGGCGGCATCGTCGGCGCACTGCTGACCGGCGTCTTCGCCGCGCCGCAACTGGGCGGGCAGGGCGTCTGGGATTACGTCACGAACAAAGCATCGAGCGACGTGTATTCGATCGGCCACCAGGTCTGGGTGCAGGCCCAGGCAATCGGCGTGACCATCGTCTGGTCGGCGCTGGTGGCGTTCATTGCCTTCAAACTGGTCGATATCGTGATCGGCTTGCGCGTGCCGGAAGAGCAGGAACGCGAGGGCCTGGATATTACCAGCCACGGCGAATCGGCGTACCATTCGTAACAGCGCGACCCGTTCAGCATAAAAGGCGCCTGCGGGCGCCTTTTTGTTTTCTGGCGCCTTTAAAATAAGGACTGTTGCCCCAAGATACGGGCATTCATTGCCAAGAAGCCAATAAGGACGTCCACTTTCATGGTTCCGCACCTCGCAACCGCCCTGACCGGCCCGCTGCTCGATTTAGAAAAAAAGATCCTCGACGCCACGCCGGCCATCGAGCGCTGGTTCCGCCTCGAGTGGCAGGAGCACACGCCGCCCTTCTATTGCTCGGTCGACCTGCGCAACGCCGGCTATAAGCTGGCGCCGGTCGACACCAATTTGTTCCCGGGCGGCTTCAACAACCTGGCCAGCGAAATGCTGCCGCTCACCGTGCAAGCGGCAATGGCGGCGATCGACAAGTATTGCCCCGACGCGCGCAACCTGCTCCTGATCCCGGAAACGCAAGCCCAGTCGCGCAACCCGACCTACCTGCAAAACGTGGCGCGCCTGATGCAGATCTTCCGCCAGACCGGGCTGCACGTGCGCCTCGGCTCGCTCTCGCCGGACGTCACCCAGCCGACCCCGCTGGCGCTGCCGGACGGGAACATGCTGGTCGTCGAGCCGCTGGTACGCTCGGCCAACGGGCGCCGCCTCGGCCTGGTCGACTTCGACCCGTGCACCATTTTGCTGAATAACGACTTATCCAGCGGCATCCCGTCCATCCTGGAAAACATCCATGAGCAGTCGCTGCTGCCGCCGGTGCACGCCGGCTGGGCGCTGCGCCGCAAGAGCAATCACCTGAAGGCCTTCGACGAAGTGGCGAAGAAATTCGGCAAGCTGATCGACATCGACCCCTGGCTGGTCAACCCGCTGCATGCGAAGGTCAGCGAAGTCGACCTCGAGCACGACCAGGGCACCGAGGAACTGGCCGACGCCGTCTCCTCGCTGCTCTCGAAGATCAAGAAAAAATACAAGGAATACGGCATGAAGGAGCAAAAGCCCTTCGTGATCGTGAAGCCGGACGCCGGCACCTACGGCATGGGCATCATGACGATCAAGGATGCGAGCGAAGTGCGCGACCTGTCGCTCAAGCAGCGCGCCAAGATGTCGGTCGTCAAGGATGGGCTGGCGGTGACCGACCTGATCGTGCAGGAAGGCGTGCCGACCTTCGAAAAGATCGACGATGCGGTGGCCGAACCCGTGGTCTACATGATCGACCGCTACGTGGTCGGCGGCTTCTACCGCGTGCATGGCGAGCGCGGCATCGACCAGAACCTGAACGCACCGGGCTCGCAATACGTGCCGCTGGCGTTCGCGCAGCAGCATGCGGTGCCGGACTTGAAGGCCAAGCCGGGGACGGCGGCGCCAAACCGCTTCTATGTGTATGGCGTCGTGGCGCGCCTGGGCTTGCTGGCGGCTTCGCTCGAGATGGAGCGCACGGATCCGAATCCGGAAGTGTACTGAGGGCACCTCGATAAACCTACTGCGCGTCGTATGTTCGGTGGGGGCGCCGAGCTATGCGATGCGCGCTGTGCGTTCGTACAGCGAGCATGATCGCCTTGGCGGCTCTACCGGAACGCCTTCCGCTCGCTACGGTTTCTCGAGGCTCCGTTACGCCGCTGGTGCGCTTGCAAAACCCGGCCAGTCCCGTAGGTTGGGCACTTGTGCCCACGCGGAGCAAACACACCGATAGCCCCACAGGCAACAGCCCCAGAACGTCCGCACACAACCCGGTCGTGGATGGCCCGCCGGCGGCGCCAGTCAGCGCTCCTTCTGCACCATATACACAAAGTGCGAGCGCAGCGGCGGCGCGAGTGCGGCCAGCACTTCGGTGACCAGCACCGGCAGCCCGGCCAGCGCGCGGCCCACCGGGGGCGCCAGCAGCAGGGTCTGGTATTGGCGGCGGTGGCCTGGCCAGTAGCCGTCGAGCTCGTCGCGCGTGACCTTGCGCGCGTGCGGGTTGCGCGGGTTGGTGTAGCGGAAGTCGACCACCAGGCACCATCCACCAGGTTTCAGGACGCGCCACATGTCGGCCGCGAGGCGCTGGCGCAGTTCGGGATCGAGCAGCGGCGAAATCACGGTCTGGGCGCTGACCAGGTCGGCGCTGGCGGCCGGCAAGGCGTTCACGGGGCCGCAGTGCCAGTGGACGTCGGGCGCCGAGCGCGGGCGGGCGAGCTCGAGCCGGTCTTGCTGCAGGTCGGTGCCGGTGAGGTTGGCGGGCGTTGCCCCCCAGTCGATCAGCTGGCGCAGGAAGCCGCCCGTGCCGCAGCCGACGTCGACGACGCGCACCTTGCCGAGGTCGGTGCCGAGGGTGCTGGCGAGCACGCGCGACAGCACGCGGGTACGCATTGCATGCTGGTAGACGACGTCGGGCCGGTGCCAGGCGGTGCGCGCCAGGGCCGCGCCGCCATGCCAGCCGCCGACCACCTTTGCGATGCGCTCCTGGTCGTTGTTGTGATCGAGTTGGGCGTCCATCCATCCATCGTCGCTTGACCAATCTCGCCACGATTTGCGCACGCTCAGGCGTCGCCACGATCCAGCGCAATTTGCTCATCAGCATTACGTGCTTGACGGAACTATTCTGAACCGGCCCGCCGCCCGCGCGAATATGCAATTCCGGCTAAAATCGAGGGCATTACCCAGACAGGACCCTCCATGAAAATCGCCTTCCTCGCCGATCCGCTCGATGGCTTCAAGATCTACAAGGACTCGACCTTCGCGATGATGCGCGAAGCGGCGCGGCGCGGCCATGAGATCTACTTCTTCGAGCAGCGCCACATGGCGCTGGACATGGGCGTGGTCAGCGCCGAGGTGGCGCGCATCCACCTCACCGGCGAGCAGGATGCCTGGTATCGGGCGGACGAGGCGCGCGACCTGCGCCTGTCCAGCTTCGACGCCATCATCGAGCGCAAGGACCCGCCCTTCGACATGGAATATGTCTACGGCACGTATTTGCTGGAACTGGCGGAAAAGCAGGGCGCGCGCGTCTTCAACCGCCCGTCGGCGATTCGCGACCACAACGAAAAGCTCGCCATCGGCCAGTTCAGCCAGTACACCTCGCCGACCCTCGTCACCTCGTCGGAAAGGCGCCTGCGCGCCTTCCATGCCCAGCATGGCGACGTCATTTTCAAGCCGCTCGACGGCATGGGCGGCACCGGCATCTTCCGCGTCAAATCGGACGCGATGAACCTTGGCGCGATCATCGAAACCCTGAGCGACAATGGAAAACGCACCATCATGGTGCAAAAATACATCCCCGAGATCGTCAAGGGCGACAAACGCATTCTCGTCATCGGCGGCAAGCCGGTGCCGTTCGCGCTGGCGCGCATCCCGCAGGGCACCGAAGTGCGCGGCAACCTGGCCGCCGGCGGCATCGGCGTAGCCCAGCCGATCACCGAGCGCGACCGCGAGATCGCCGAGGCGCTGGGGCCCCTGCTGGCCGAGCGTGGCCTGTTACTGGTAGGATTGGATGTGATCGGCGATTTCCTGACCGAGGTGAATGTCACCAGTCCGACCTGCTTCCAGGAGATCACCGACCAGACCGGTTTCGACGTGGCGGCGATGTTCATCGATGCCGTC
>Ga0213834_100492_pt1 | contig 19069 bp, 18 predicted proteins | sample SWPTP12_FD_160580 | JGI IMG/M metagenome (GOLD analysis project Ga0213834, IMG submission 160580) | Coastal seawater microbial communities from Marineland, Florida, United States - SWP TP1 #2 | ecosystem: Environmental > Aquatic > Marine > Coastal | place: USA: Florida | collected 2016-08-06 | reverse complement strand
TGCACTCGGTGGCCAGCGCGATCGCCTTGTCCATCTGCGCTTCGATGCGCCGGCTCGACGGTTTGGCGATCAGCCAGATCGCCCAGAGTGCCGCCAGCGCCAGCAGCCACCAGCGCAGGCGCACCGGCTCGCGCTTCGGCGGCGCGCCCGGCGGCGCATCGACATGCACGCGCGGCGGGATCGTTTGCGCACGCGGCGAGGCGGCAGCGGGCGGCGCGGGCCGGCTGCCGGACGGCGCCGGCGCCTCGGGACGCGGGTCTGCCACCGGTTCCGGCGGCGCCGTGCGCACCTCGGGGGTGGCGGCAGCGCTCGCCGTCGCCACCGCGGCCACGACCGGCGCGCGCGCCGGCCGCGCCAACGAGACGCGTGCCGGCCCCGCGACGACCGGCGCTGCCTCCGGCACGGGCGCCTGCTGCGGCGGCGTGCTCCCGGCCTCTCCCTGCGCAGTCCCGCAATACGGACAAAAATTCACGCGGCGCGGCAGTGCGTGCCCGCACGCGGCGTGGATGCAGCGGACCATTGAATTGTCTTGCACAGCCCTCCCCTGTTATTGCGGATCCGGGACGCCGTCGTCCGGATCGGGAATGGATGAAGGGTGCGCGATGCCCGGAATGTCGGCCACCGCGCCCCATTTGCCGGATTTCGGATCCTGCGCCATGTTCCAGGCGCGCGTGGCGAGGTCGATCTCGCCGCGCGCCAGTTGCCGCGCCACGTCCTCGAGCGCGAACGGTCCGCGCTGGGCGCCGCCCACGAACAGTTTATAGCGCGCCGCCTCTGGCGCAGGGACGGGATCGGGAATCGCAGCCGCCACGGAACCGAGTCCGCGCACCTCCAGCGCCGCGGCGGCACGCGCCTCGCTCGCGAGGATTTCCGGCTTGATGATACGCTTGTCGATCGGACGCTCGACTTCCCAGCTGTAGGCGTCCATGGCCGAATCGGGCACGGTTTCGGTCCAGGCCGCGATCGCGGCCAGTGCGGCGTCCACCGCGGCGTTCGACAAGGTACTGTCGGTGGCCAGCGCACGCCGCAGCCAGAATTCGTACAGGCGGCGCGCAGTGATGTTCGGCAGCGACGGCGACGGCAGCTGGGCGCCGGTTTCGTCCATCTCCAGGCGCGGCTCGTAGACGCGCTGCTGGTAGTGGCGCATCAGGGCAGCGAGCAGCAGCAACTGGTGCGGCCCGAGCGAGGTCTGGCGATTGCGGACGGCCGCGATCACCTGCTCGCGGTAATACGGCGGCAGGCCGTTCGAGCGGATCGCATACTCGTTCCCGATCTGCAGCCATTCGCCGGAACCCGGCTCCACCTCGAACAGGTATTGTCCGCGCGGCTGGAAGGCGGCCTCGCGGTCGCCCGCGTCCAGCTTGCGCCGGATGACGCCGAGCGCGATCGCCTGCAGGAACCACTCGAAGTCATCGGCCAGGCGATTGAGTTCGTCCATCGAGGGCGAAATCGGGTGGCGGAAGCGCGTCGAATCGAAGTGCAAATGGGTCGGGATTTTCGGGTTCTCGATCTGGTACGAGGCGCGCCAGGTCGGCAGGCCGCGCAGGATCGTCATCGGGAAGCCCGACAGCTCGATATAGCAGGTGGCGCGGCCGGGAATGCCCGTATTCACGACCGAGACCAGGTCGCCGTGGAAGTACCCGGTCGGCACCGAGGCGCGGATCTCGGCCTCCATCTTGCGCCAGGCAGCGACGTCGCCCACCCCGATAAAACATTTGAATTGGTCCGCATTCGGCGTGAACTCGGCCGAGAAGCGCGCGTTCACCCACGGCATGGCGCTGCGGATCCATTCGGCGAAGATGCGCTGGCGTTCCTGGGGCGTCATCGCGTTCAGGCGTTCGAGCAGCGGGTCGACTGGCTCTTCCAGCAGTTCGCCGTTCGACAATTGGGTCTGCGCACGGCGGAACAATTTAAGGAGCAGCTCGGCCCGGGTGCGCTCGTCGCCCAGCTGCGGGAACAGCTTGCCGGAGCCGCCGAATTCGAGCAGCACTTCTTCGCTCCAGGCGCTGACGTCGCCGGTCAGCCGAACCGGCGCCGGCTGCATGTCGCCGGCCAGCTTGATGTAGGTCGCGTGCTCCTGGCGCGCGTCGGCGCGCAGCTGGCTGATGCGGCCGTCGACCGCGCGCAGGATTTCCTGCACATGCCGCCGGCCTTCCTGGAATTCGCCGGCGATGCCGCTCCACTGGGCATTGCCCTGCTCGTCGGTCGACTGCGGCTCGCCCAGCCAGGTCGACATGCCGCGCATGACTTCGATCGACTGGCCGGCGGCCACCGCCAGCATGTGGAAGCGCAGGTAGTCGGCGATGTCGCGTTTTAAATGCGCCATGACTTCGCGCGCCTGCGCATCCTTGCCGAACAGGCGGCTGGAGGCCTGCGACAGGTTGTTCAGCGATTCCTCGACTTGCCTCGTGCGCAGCGCATCGCGGATGTCGCGGTAGCGGCGGCCGTTGCGCTCGGCGTTGGCCAGGTCGCGCTGCAGCAGGCGCGCCTTCACCTGCTCCAGCAGGGACAAGACGAATTCGAGCCCGCCCTGCTTGCGGTCGTCGAGCAGCGCATACAAGCGCTCGCGTACCCGCGTTTTCAGGCGGCTTGTCAATTCGACCGTGTGGCGCTTGATGCGGTCTTCGCTGGTCTCGGCGCTGGCGCCGGCTTCGCGGATCGCGTCGCGCTCGAGATTCGGCAGCAGCTCGGCCACGCGTTCGCGCCACTGCGGCACGTCGAAGGCGGCCATGATGCGGTCCATCTCGAGCTGCACCTTGCTCTCGACGCGCTCCAGCAGCGAGCGCCCTTCCTTGTCGCGCAGGAGCAAGCCCGTGAGCGCATACTCCTGGAACGGCGCCACATCCACGGTTCCCTTTTTGAAATCGGGGAATTCGTCGAAGGGCAGCTCGCGCATGTCCATCTGTTCGCGCATGAAGCCGTCGCGCTCCTGGTCGCCGGCACGCTTCGCCGAGGCGCCGTCGCGGCCGACCAGGCCGAAAAATTCCTTGACCATCAGCGCCGACAATTCGTAGGCGCGGATGTCGTCGCGCAGGCTTTGCTGGGTGTCGAGCATCGACTGGCCGAAGGCCGAATACACCTTCGAGTAGGACAGGCGCATGTCGCCGAAGCGGCCTTCCGGCACGCGCGGGTTATACGGCCCGAGCTTGTGCTGCTGCTGGTTCACCGCGACCGAGCGCTTGCGGTTGGCGAAATCGGCCGAGGCGAAATCCTCGAACAGGGTATCGGCCACCATCTGGTACACGTCCTTGACGTCCTGCGTCGCCTTGTTGGCAAGGTTCGCGGTGTCGACGAAGTACACGTCATCAAAAGGCGCGCCGCGCCCAAGGATGCTGTCCGGGTCCATCCACTTCACCTGCGCGTTCATGTCGCGCATGGTCGTTTCCAGCTCCATCATGGTGGCGTAGGCGTTCGCCTCGGTGCGCTCCTTGTTCGCCTTGGCAAAGCCGGACGGCATGAACATGATAAGGTCGACCTGGCTGTCGGCCACTTCCTGGCGCGCGATGGCCTTTGCCATCCAGCCCAGGTCGATCGCGCTGCCGGCGCCGGTGCCGCCTGCGTTGGAGGCGATGACGACGATGCGGAACTTCGAGGTATCGACTTGCAGGCCGAGGCGCTGGTAGTTTTCCTTGCGCTCGATGCCCGCATTGCTGCCCAGGTAGTTCAGCGCGCCCTTGATGCGGCCGCGCAGCTTCGGGTATTTATCGAACAGGTAGAGCCGAGCCACGGCGCGGATCTGGCCCGCCCCTTTGGAGGGATCGATGCCGAGCGAGCGCAGTTTTTTCGGGCGTAGCGGCATCCACTTTTCGATCAGCGGAAAGCGCGACAGGCTGTCGTCGGACTCGTGGTACTGCGGCAGGTCGAGCGGCTCGACCAGGCGTTCCTCGTCGGTCAGTTTGACCAGTTCGTACCAGGGATCGGTGCGCTGCGATTTTCCCTCGTCGATGATGGAATTCGAATCGAGGTCGAAGTGCAGGAAGCGCGCCACCGGGAAGTCCGCGATCGATTCGACGCGGGTCGGGTGATGGCGGTTCCACACGGCCGACAGGATGCGCCGGCGGATGCGCATCATCACTTCCATGCCGGTGCCGCCGGCGCCGATGAACAGCGTCGGGCGCAGGTCGACCTTGAGTTCGGACTTGCGGTTCATGTGGTCCAGCGTCGGGATATCTGCCATGGTGGTTCTTTCTATTTGAAGCTTTAGCGGCGGCCGGTGAACAGCGCGGCGACCAGCGCGACGACACCAACGATGACCAGCGGCGCGGTGACCCCGAAGGTGAGGTATTTGCCGGCATTGACCATCGCCAGCACCACGGCCGCCGAGAGGAAGGCCAGGCCGACGAACAGCAGCCAGCCCGCGCTGCCGGCACTCGACGGCGCCACGCGGCGCACGACCAGGTGGTGCACGAAGGCGTTGCGCACAAAAAAGTAGACGACCAGCAGCACCAGGAACACGCCGCTGCCGATGGCGACGTCGCGCGTCGAGGTGTCGGTCAGCGGCGCTTTTGCACCCGGCACCACTTCGACCGGACCGGTCGCCGTTTCGGGTGTCGTTTTCGGCAGCGGGTCGTCGGGCGTGGTTTTGTCGGCCGGGAGCTTGAAGCCGGGGTCGGTCTGGGCGCTGTTGTTTTGGGCTTGCATGGGTTTCCTTGTTTTCCTTAAAATTCAGCGGCCAAGACGAACCTGCGCGCCTTCGCGCAGGTCAATCAACTGGTGGCCGAACAGGGTGGTCTTCAGGCGGGCCACTTCGATGCCCGCCTTGTCGTAAATCGGTTGCACGGTGCCGGTACGCGCATGCATGGTGCGCTGTTCGTCTTCGACCGTCACCAAAGCGCGACGCGGACGCATCCAGCCATAGGCCGCGCCGATGCCGGCGGCCAGCAAGGCCAGCAAGCCGGCGCCCGCGGCCACCAGCGGGCCGCTGCCGTAATGCACGCGCACTTCGATCGGCAGCACGGCGGTCGAGGCCTGTACCTGGGCCGGCGGCGTAAAAATGTCGGGCAGCGGGTCGCCCGGGAAGAGTTCCGTCATGCGCTCGCGGAAGCCGCTCGACAAGGCCAGCTTCTGGTCCGCCAGGTGGACTTCGATCGTCCCCGGCAGCACATAGGCCGAGCCGGCCGACTTCAAGGCTTGCATCGACCATTTGCCGGGCAGTTGCGCTACCGGCAGCTGCAGGGTCGAGCCCAGTGGCTGCGGCTTGTTCGGCGCCAGCGCGGCCACCTGCGTGCTGCCCAGCGTGACCACACGGTTCTCGCCGCCCAGCTTCGAGCGCGCGCTGAGCGAGGCGCTGATGATCGTGTACGGGTACATCGTGTTTTCCAGATTCCAGCCGATCTTCGCGCTGGGCGAGTTCGCATCCGGCGCCACGTCGGCGCGCAGCACGCCGTTCTGGCCCATGGCGAAGGTGACGCCCGGCGCGTTCTCGACCTTTCTCGGCACCAGGCGCACGGTGTTGCGGTCGAGCGGTTTCAGGCGCGCCGGCGGTTCGGTGATGATCTTGCGCACCGCCCCCGAGGCCAGCAAGCGGTCCAGCGCACGCGCGCCGCCCTCGCCGATGGCGAATGCGTACACCATCAAGCCGTTGGCGCTGTAATGCGTCCCCTTGACCGGCATGCGCAGCGGGAAAGCGAGCGCCGTGCGGATCTTGTCGCCGCTGTGGATCAGCTGATAGAACTCGCGGTTGCGCGTTGCCGTCGCCTGGTCGTTGTTCGGGCTGTTGCGGTTGTTCGTGACGAGCCAGACGATGCCGTCCTTGCCGCCCAGCGCCTGCGTCATCGCGGCGCTTACCGCTTCGCCGAGGTCGGTGTCGGCCAGCGCGCCGCCGGGTTTGCGCGCCGTGTCGAGGCTGGCGAGCGCGCGCGTGACGGCAGCGCGCGTGCCTTTGTCGACCGCAGTGGACACCAGCGCGCGCGGCGATGGCGCCTTCGGTTGCGACTGATTGAAGGCGGCCAGCACCAGCGCGTCGCCTGGCCGCGCGACGGCCAGCGCCAGCTCGGTGACCAGGGGCTTGAAGGGAGACGCAGGATCGGCATAAAACGGCTCCATCCAGCCCGAGTTCTGGACGAGGAAGACCTGCGGCGTGGCACACGCCGGCCCCACCCCGCACAGCAGTGCAAGGCCAAACAGAGTGTTTCGCAGGACCGCCGTCACGACAGGGCTTCCAGGCGCCAGCCGCGCACCATGTTCCAGTCCGGATGGTGCAGCCAGAGCGCGCCGTCGTAGACGAAGGGCACGCAGTCGAGGGGACGCGCCAGGCGCGCGACTTCGTCGAGGATCACGTTGCGCTTGCCGATCCATTCGATCGTGGTCTTCGCGATCGTGCGTCCGGCCAGGGCTTCCTCGGCGCGGCCGGTATAGGTGTGGAAGCGCAGCACCAGGCCGCTCGGCTGGGCGCGGTTATTGTTGAAGCTGCGCAGCAGGGGCAGCACCAGCGAATCGTCTTGCACCGCGTCTTCGATGTGCTCGGCCGACCAGGGTTGATCGAGCACCGGATGGCCGCGCCGGAACAGGAAATTGGCGAAGCCGAGACGGGCGCCGTCGATCGGCTCGACCTGCGGATTGTCGGCCCCGAGTTCGAGGAAGGAATAGGCCTGGCCATCGTGGCCGATGTGCCAGAGGCGGCCGTCGCGGCTCTGGGTAGGGCCGCCGAAATCGAGCTTCGGGGTCCAGCCGCGCGGCCATGGCGTCCAGCGCGGCGGGTCCCCGGGGCGCCAGACCAGCTGGCCCTGGGCGTGCAGCCAGAACAGGCGGTTGTCGTAGCCGATCGGGCGCATCCAGCCCGAGGTGGGCGCGTCCGGGCATTCGAAGGTGGTGCCGTTCACAAAATCGAGCTGGGCGTCGAGCAGGTTCAGCACGCCGTCTTCCACGTACAGGCAGCCGACCTGGCGCCGCATCACGCCGGGGCTTGAGGCCAGGCGCCCGGCGAACAGGACTTCCAGCCTGTAGCTTTCGTTGACGGGATTGATCCACAGGCGCGACAGGCCGCTATCGAGCGGCACGATGCCGACTTCGCCGCGCGCCGGATTCAGGCTTGGGAGCCAGTTGTAGCCGCCCTGGCTGAAGCGCAGTTCGCTGCCGGCTTCCTCGGCGCCCATCACATGCCACAGCTGGGCCAGTGGATCCCAGTACTGCAGCACGCCGCGCGCCGGCGCCAGGGCCAGCAGGCGCTGCTCGGGGAAGCCGTAGCTGCCGGCGATGAACACGCAGTGGGCGTTCGGCGGCGCCGGCATCGCCAGCTCGGCGCGGTTGACGAAGGGCGCGGCCGCCCGCCCCTCGAGACGGTCGCCCAGCGCCAGCGAGGTGACCGGCAAGCCGTGCGGCACATGGCGCGGCAGCGCCTGGTCGCTGGGGGCGCCCCACCAGTCCGGCTGCTGCCCGGCGCGGCCAGCCAACGCTTCCAGCGGCGCGCCGCAGGTCGGGCAGAAGGCGAACCCTTCCGGATAGATGCCGGCGCAGGCGCAGGCGGTCGGCAGCGAGGCGCCGAGCAGGTGGGCGACGTCCGGCAACCGGCCGCGCGCGTGCGCCTGCCAGTCGATCGGCCCCAGGCCTTGCGTGGCCTGCAGCGCGAACTGCCCGCTCGTCTCGTCTTCCAGCCAGGTGCTGGTCGGCGTTTCCCATTGTGTTGTCATCGTGCTCCGCTGTCGATTCAGATATGCATGCCACCCACGTGCCGCAGGGGGTCATTGCTGTCTAAATCATAACTGCCCCGGGCCGTTTGCGGCGCGCCGTTCGGCCGGTAGCGCGCTGCGGCACTGTTGGGATCGGAATCCGGACCTTTACGGGGAATTTCGGTGAAGATACGTATAATGTCGCGTCCTCCCGCGCTTGATGCTCCCCATGACAGTTCCCGCCCTGCCCCCTACGCCCGACCTGCCCGCGCACGCCGTCGACGCCGCCGCCGCCCACTTGCGCGACGTGCTCGCCATCGCCATCGAACACGGCCCGGCGCAGCGCGCACTGGTCGTCTACGACACGCGCACGGGCCTGGCGCGCGCCCTGGTCGAGGCTTACCGGCGCAACCTGCCGGACGCCGATTTCCTCGACTTCGACAGCGTGGATCCGGCCGAGGTGCTGGCACGCTTCCGCCAGCTGGCGGCAAAAGACCTGGTGGTGCTGGTGCAGTCGACCAATTTCCGGCTCGAGGCCTTCCGCATCCGGGTCGAACTGTTCAAACTGGGCCTGAAGGTGGTCGAGCACGTGCACCTGTCGCGCATGCCCGGCATCCAGGGCGAGCACTATATCGACGCGCTGGCCTACGACCCGGCCTACTTCCGCGGCGTCGGCCGGGCATTGAAAGGCCGGATCGATGCGGCGCCTGGCGCGCGCGTCCGCAGCGGCAGCGACGAACTGGTGTTCGCGTCACGCCTGGAGCCGGCCAAGCTGAACGTGGGCGACTACAGCGAGATGCACAATGTCGGCGGCCAGTTCCCGATCGGCGAAGTGTTTACGGAAGCGCTCGACCTGGAAGCGGTGAACGGGCGCGCGCAGATCCACGTGTTCGGCGATACGTCATACCTGTCGAACCGGCCCGCGGTGCCGGTCACGATCATCGTCGAGCGCGGGCGCGTGGTCGCGACCGAGAACGCGACGCCGGAGTTCCAGCGTGTGCTCGACATCATCCGCGCCGATGAGGGCGAGGTCTGGGTGCGCGAACTGGGCTTCGGCATGAACCGCGCCTTTACCCGCGCGCGCCGGGTCGACGACATCGGCACCTACGAACGCATGTGCGGCATCCACCTGTCGCTCGGCGCCAAGCACGGCGTCTATCCGAAGCCGGGTTTCAAGCGCAAGGACGCGCGCTATCACATCGACGTGTTCGTGGTGACCGATGCGGTGTACCTGGGCGAGGAACGGGTGTATGCGGATGGGGCCTGGACCGTGTGACTTACAGGCATCGAACCTGGATCTGTCCCGTCACGGCCCCAAATCCAGGAATGGTCATTTTCCTCTCTCCTTGATTCTTGCCAATTTCTTTCTAGTAAAGCCGCGCAACAATGCTTGCTTAACTCAACTTCCTGGCGGAGAAAAGCATGGCAATTGACGTTTACCTCTCTATTGACGGCATCAAGGGCGAATCGACCGACTTCGAACACGCCGGATGGATTGAAGTGACATCAGCGCAGTGGGGCGTAAGGCAACCAAAGAGCGCCACAGCATCAACAGGCGGCGGACATACAGCCGAGCGTTGCGAACACAAGAGCATTGCGCTCACCAAGCTCGCTGACCTTTCCTCCCCCATCCTCATGCAGACCTGCTCCGCAGGCAAGACGATTCCAAAAGCGCGACTGGAATTCATGCGCGCCGATGGCGACGGTGCACGCGTCAAGTATTACGAAGTGGAGCTGGAGAACGTCCTCATTGGGAGCATAGATCAAGTAGTGCATGAGGGCAGTGGCTTGCACGATGCATTCACACTGAAATTCAGCAGGGTGAAATGGAAGTACACCTATCAGAAGATCGGCGGCGGAAGTGGAGGCAATACGCACGGAGGCTGGGACTTGGCCACGAACCGCATCGCCTGTTGAGCGGGAGCCGCCATGCCAGAAGTCGCACCGCAGGATTCACGAGGCCTGTTCATGCTTCCACAGGCGCCAGAGGGAGCCGGCTACTACACCTATGGCACGCCGATCAATGGTGCCGCCCAATATGCACACCCGAACATGATGACGCTGCTTCTTGCAGTCGAACGGGAATGGGTACGGATGGACGAGCGCAAATTCGGAGTCGGGAACATCAGCGTGGCGGGCGGGCTTGCCTTTGGCCACAAGTCCCATCGTAAAGGACTTGAAGTCGACGTACGCCCACTGCGTAAAGATGGACATCGTGCACCCGTCACCTTCCTCAGTCCAGACTATGACCGTTATGGGACACAGCGATTGATCCAGCTGTTTCGTGACTGTGCGGCCGCCCCGTTGATTGTCTTTTTCAATGACGGCAAGATTCCAGGCACACGTCCGTTAGTCGGCCACAATGACCATTTTCACGTTCAATTCTAGGAGCCAGAATGAAGATATCGGGAGCAATTGTCGTTGCGGCCACCGCATTCGTTTCCCTGGCCGCCTTCGCCGCCCAGAAGGTGTGGGACGGCAGCTACACGCCCTACAGCATGCACTATCTTCTGTACTCCGGCACCCTGGGCGAAGCGCAGCCACCGACACGCACCGAACAACGGCTCTCGTTCGCTATCCAGGGCCAGCTTGCCAAGCAGATGTTCGATTCCATCGGTCCGGACCTGAAGCTCTCCTGCGGAACGACCCTGGGGATGCGCCAAAGGACGCGCGGGGACGTAGACTGCTCCTACGACAAGGAGGATGCAGTGTCTCCCTATACCTGTCACTTCGGCCTCGATCTACGCAAAGGCAAAAGCATCGCTGGAGCGATTTGCTAGGGCGTTGAAACGAACGTTCGGTACAATTCCCGCATCCCCTTCACCCTGCTGATCCCATGCTCACGCCCGACCAATGCGCGCAATACGATCGCGACGGCTTCATCGTCCTCCCCGATTTCAAGGACGCGGCGCAGATCGCCGCCTTGCGCGCACGCGCCGAAGTCATCGTCGACGCCTTCGACCCCAACGAGTCGCGCGCCATCTTCACGACGCGCGACCAGGAGCGCGCCAGCGACGCCTGGTTCCTTGGCTCGGACAACACGGTGCGCTGTTTCTTCGAAGAGGAAGCGTTTGGCGCGGACGGCCAGCTAAGGCAGGCGAAAGCGCTGTCGATCAACAAGATCGGCCATGCGATGCACGACCTCGATCCCGTCTTCAACGCCTTTACGCGCGATCCCAAGCTGGCCAGTGTGGCGCGCGACCTGGGCCTGGCGCAGCCGCAAGTCTGGCAGTCGATGTACATCTTCAAGCAGCCCGGCATCGGCGGCGAAGTGCGCTGGCACCAGGATGCGACGTTCTTCGATACCGATCCAATCAGCGTGACCACCTTCTGGTTCGCGCTGGAAGACGCGACGGTCGACAATGGCTGCCTGTGGGCCGAGCCGGGCGGACATCGCGGGCCGCTGCGCGAGCGCTTCCTGCGCGATGGCGACACGATCCGGATGGAAAAGCTGGATGAGACGCCCTGGCCTGAAGACAGCGTGGCAGTGCCTCTGCCAGCGAAAGCCGGAACGCTGATCTGTTTTCACGGGCTGCTGCCGCATTACAGCGCGCCGAACCGGTCGCCGCTGTCGCGCCATGCGTTCACGCTGCACGCGACCGATGCGCGGACTGTGTACTCGGCGCGCAACTGGATTCAGCGCGATGGACGTTTTCCAGTCCGTGGATTTGAGTAATCGCTATGCAAGCCGTGTACCGAGTGGAGTCAGGACTCCACCCTACCCCGCTGCGATTCGCGATGGGCTTCCCAATAGGCACGGCATTGATACAGGATGGTCTTGAGCAGCATTGCCTGCATGGCTTCGCGGACGATGAGCGCTGGACCAGCGGCAGTGTGGGACAGGTCGAGCAGGCCGGGGATCGCTATCCTCGCACCCTTGGCGCAAATGAGGCCGATCAGGGCGACGACTTCGTCCAGCGGCAGCCGGGTAATACAGTCTAGGTGTTCGGCAATGATGGTGTCGCCGTCGTTCAGGTCAGCCAATAGCTGCTGAAGTTGCGGATACGCGTCCCGTACGCCGGGACTACGCTCGACGTAGGTGGCGGCGACCCTGTAGCCCAAGGCCTGCGTTTCAGTGTGAAGTGTGTCTTGGCGGACAAGCCCGGTAGCGTCCACGGAGCCCCACTGGTAGATGCGCGCAACTGGCCGGTTTATCACGTTGTCCTCGAAAGCGGCAAGCCGTTCGCGGAATGCGGACGAAGTGACGATGCCAGGCCACTAACCGCATGCCCAAGTTTGGCGCGAGGCAGGGAGAAAGGAGAATCTGAATAAACAGAATATCACTCCCTGACAAGCGAGCTTGCCTGAATTCTGACCACGCCATCTACTCTGCGGGACAAAACCAGTTCAGGCCAATCCAAAACCGAACTGGGTCAAGGCCCGCGTCAGGTCCGCCTTGAACACCGAATAATCGATCGCCTTCTCGACGAATTCGCCCGCGCCCAGCACGCGCGTGCGGACGCGGTCCGCTTCGTTGCGCGAGTTCGACAGCACAATGACGGGGATATCCGACAGGAAGGGTTTGGACGAGATTTCCTTGAGGACTTCGAAGCCGTCGACCTTCGGCAAGCTCAGGTCGAGCAGGACGACATCGAAGTCCTGCGCCTTGTGCAATTCGCGCAAGGCTTCCTCGCCGTCCGTGACCACGACGACTTCGTGATCCACCGCGCAGCTCTCCAGGACACGGCGCGTCAATTCAACATCGAAAGGAAAGTCGTCGACAATCAGGGCTTTTTTCACCATGGCGGGATCGTACAGGAAGTCGGCAATGTGTCGCTAGTTAACATTGTGTGTATTTGCACGCACTTCGCTGTACATACCCGTTCGTTAGAAAACAAATGCCTTGTGCTTTCCACCATACGGCGCATACTGGGGATCGATGTTTACGAAAGGCAATCAAAATGCTTCCAACGACACATGGGGAGCAGCCTTTGCGGGTCCTTCTGGTGGACCGCAGCGAGGAAACACGCGATATGTTCGCCGCCCTGTTTCTCAACCTGGGATATGAAGTGCGAACGGTGGCGACGGCGACCGAAGCCCTGGCCTGGGTGCCCCTGTTCCGACCGCATGCCGTGTTCACGGGGATCTTCCTGCCCGACCAGAGCGGCTTCGACTTATGCACCCTGTTGAGAAAAATGCCGCAGACGGCCAGCGCACTCATCGTGGCGATCACCGGCCACATGGGGCCCGATGCCGCCAGGCTGGCGGCCGAAGCAGGGTTCGACCATTACCTGGTCAAGCCCGTGAGCCTCGACGCCATCCTCGCGACGCTGCAAGCGCCGCCTGGATCAGCCTGACCCAAGCAGCCTGATCCAGGCACCCTTGTAGAGAATCGGCCCGCTCGGCCCGTCGGGATTGGTCGATCCCCCCTTCGGCTCGAGACTGACGGCCAGCAGCGCGACATCGGCGCCGATGGCGTCGGCCGGCAGCGGCAGCGTCAAGGCGCGGTTGGCGCCGAGCACCCCCAGCGAACGCGGCTTGCCGGCGCGCGGCACCGCCCACAATTGCAAGGCCTGCTGCGCCGTGAGCGGCACCGCGCTCACTACTTTCACCGTCATCAGTCCGCGCGTGCGGTCGGCCGTCACCACCAGGGCGGGCCGCGCCTGCTCGTCGGTCAGGCTGGCGATGTCGCTCATGCGCGCGGTGTCGCCCGGTTGCCGCAGCACGCTCACCAGCAGCAGCGCGGCCATTGCCGACGAGGCCACGCCCAAGGTGCGCCACAGCGCCAGCGCGCCATGGCGCCAGAACTGCCAGGCCGGGGCGGGCGCATGCACACCAAGACGGTTCTCGATGGCGCGCCAGACCCGCTTGTCGGGCACCACTGGCGGCACGAATTCGGCCATCGCGCCGAGGCGCTCGTTCCATTCGCGGGTCGTGCGGCGCAAGGCGGCGTCGTCGTGCATCAGGCCTTCGAAGCGGCGCCGCGCGCGTCCGCGCAGGGTGCCGAGCACGTATTCGGCGGCAAGGCGTTCGCGCAGCGGTTCGTTATCCTTGAGTTTCATGCGGCACCCCGCTCACCCAGGCAAGTGTGAAGGCGGGCCAGGCTGCGCCGGATCCAGGTCTTGACGGTACCGAGGGGCAGCGCCAGTTTTTGGGCGACGTCGCTGTGCGACAGGTCGTGGAAGAAGGCCATGCCGACTACTTCGCGGTGCTTCTCTTCCAGCGTTCCCATGCAGTCGGCCAGCGCCTGCGCTTCGCTGCTCATCTGCAACCTGTCGGGCGGCGACATGGATACATCCGCCAGCGATTCGAGTGCGGCGTGATCGATGGTGTCGGTGTCGGCGTCGTTGCGGGTGCGCCGCAGCAGGTCGAAGGCGCGGTTGCGCACGATCGTCGTCATCCAGGTCATCGGCGCCGACAGCGCGCTTTCGTATTCGCCTGCGTGGTGCCAGATCGCCACGAAACTCTCCTGCACGACTTCCTCCGCCAGTTCGCGTCGCCCGAGAATGCGCAGCGCCAGGCCGTAGAGCCTGGGCGAACTGGCGTCGTAGAGCGAGCGAAATGCCATCCGGTCGCGGTGTGCCGCACCGTGCAGCCAGGCCCGCAATTGCGCCGGATCGGATTGTGTTGCTGAAGTCATGGTCCTGCCCGAAGTGATGTCGCGGAGAAAATACCATAGTTACAGCCGAAACATGGCAAGAAAATATTTTGAATCCAATAAGCCTGCGGCTGCGTATATGCCCACATGGCCGGCGATGATTGGAGCCATTTCCCGAATTCATCGAATCGTGCGACGGTCTTGCGAGATAATTAATATCATCAATTTGGCAAGATACCCAACAATGAAACCACCCTGTTTACCGGAGAGCGAGATGAGACAAGTGCAGAAGAAATCCCTATGGACGTTGACGTTACTGGCAGGAGCCGCCGTGATGGCGCTGTCTGGCCCGGCAAGTGCCTCGAGCCACCGCGAAGCACCATTTTTGACGAATTCACCGAAGGTCGACGGCACGGACTTCTACATGTTCCGCAGCTACGCACCGGGCCGCAGCGGCTTCGTGACCATGATTGCGAATTTCATTCCCTTCCAGGACCCGCAGGGTGGCCCGAACTTCTACCAGTTCGACCAGAACGCGCTCTATGAAATCCACGTCGACAACAACGGCGATGCCAAGGAAGACATCACCTTCCAGATCAAGTTCAAGAACACCTCGAAGCGCACCGCCCTGAACATCGGCGGCAAGCAGGTCTTGATCCCGCTGATCAATTCGTCGACCATCAGCGGCGTCAATCCAGCCTCGCTCAACGTACGCGAGACCTATACGATCGACATGGTCAAGGGCGACCGCCGCGGCGGCACCCGCACGCGCCTGGTCGCAGCGAACGGCGCCAGCGAGTTCGACAAGCCGGTCGACAACATCGGCGAGAAAGTCTTCGGCGGCGCCGGCGGCTATGAAACCTATGCCAACCAGCACATCTACGACGTCGCGATTCCTGGCTGCGGCACCGGCCGCGTCTTCGTCGGCCAGCGCAAGGAGCCCTTCTATATCGCAGTCGGGAAGATCTTCGACCTGTTCAACCTGAATCCACTCGGGGCTGAATCGGGCGGCAACAAGAACGACCTCGAAAACAAGAACGTCAGCTCGATTGCACTGGAGCTGCCTGTCGAATGCCTCGCGACCGCCGCCGACCCGGTGATCGGCGCGTATGCGACGGCCAGCGTGCGCCAGGCGCGCCTGGTGAATCCGACCCCAGGTTCCGGCATCAACAACGCCGTCAAGGAAGGCGGCGCCTGGACCCAGGTCTCGCGCGTCGGCATGCCGCTGGTGAACGAAGTCATCATCGGCATGGACGACAAGGACCGCTTCAACAGCTCGAAGCCGAAGGATGACGGCCAGTTCGCGACCTACGTGACCAATCCGGTGCTGCCGGCGGTCGTCGAGACCCTGTTCCCATCGGCCAAGGCGCCTACCAACTTCCCGCGCACCGACCTGGTCACTGCCTTCCTGAAGGGTATCCCGGGCGTCAACCAGCCGAAAAATGTCGTCGCCTCGGAAATGCTGCGCCTGAATACGTCGATCGCACCGACCGCGCAGGCCTCGCAGAACCCGCTGGGCGTGGCCGCCGGCGACAATGCCGGCTTCCCGAACGGACGCCGTCCGGCCGACGATATCGTCGACGTCTCGCTGCGCGTGGCGATGGGCGCACTGTGCGTCCTGACCGGCGCCAACGATGCGCTCGGCGTCGGTTGCAAACCTGGCGATGCACCGGCCGGCGGCCTGCCGCTGACCGATGGCGTGCGCAAGGATGCGAACAGCTTCAAGGCGGCCTTCCCTTACCTGAACACGCCGCTGCCGGGCAACCAGTAAGCGAGGAGAGTGATCATGTCCCTATCTCACCTCCCCCGCCTGCCGCTCGCCGCGGTGGCGATCTGCGCGGCGCTTGCCCTGAGCGCCTGCGGCGGCAGCGACAACAACTCGTCGGACGTCAGCACGCCGCCCACCAGCGGCACGCCACCTCCGACAACGCCGGTAGCGAGCGACTCGTTCTTCGACTTCGTGCTGGCCCGCGTCAACGCCATGATCGACAACGAAGAACCGGCGGCGATCGATGGCCTGACCGAAGGCAAGCCGGAGAACACCGAGCCCGTACCGGTGAACTAAGCGGCGTTTGAATAACGCGGGACGGTACGCCGTCCCGCGTTTTACGGAGTATCCATGTTCGGCAAGACCATCGTATTGTTTGCCTGCGCCTGCGTCCTTGCGACTGCGGGCGCGGCGCCTCATATTCCCGCGAGCGGCGGCCAGGTGCTCGAACGCCTGCCCGGCGGCCTCGCCCCGGCGCGGCGCGAGCTGCAAGGCCTGCGCGCGGCGCTCGCCGCCAAACCGGACGACCTGACGCTGGCCACCACCCTGGCCCAGCGCTATATCGAACAAAGCCGGCGCGACGGCGACCCGCGCTATCTCGGCTATGCCCAGGCGGCGCTTGCGCCCTGGTGGAGCCAGCCGCAGCCACCCTCACCCGTACTCGTGCTGCGCGCCACGCTGCGCCAGAGCACCCACCAGTTCGGCACGGCGCTGACCGACCTCGATGCCGTGCTCAAACGCGACAGCGGCAACAGCCAGGCCTGGCTCACGCGCGCCACCGTACAGCTGATCACGGGAGATTTCGCCGGCGCGCGCACCAGCTGCATGCGCCTGTATTCGCGTGCGCCCGAACTGGTGGTGCAAGCCTGCCTGTCGAGCGTGGGCAGCATCAGCGGCCAGGCCGGCGCCAGTTACGAGCGCCTGCGCCAGACCTATCTCGCCCGCTCCGACAGCCCCCCCGCGTTGCGCGCCTGGGTCGCGACCCTGCTCGGCGAAATGGCAGCACGCCTCGGCCGCTTCGACCAGGCCGAATCCCACTACCGCGAAGCACTGGCGCTGGATGCGTCCGACAGCTACCTGCTGGGCGCCTATGCCGATTTCCTGCTCGAGCGCGGCCGCGCGCCCGAGGTGATCGCTCTTTTGAAGGACAAGACCCAGGCCGATGCGCTGCTGCTGCGGTATGCCATCGCCCTGAAAAACGCGAAGGCAGCCGGCGCCGCCCAGGCCAGCGCCGAACTGGCGGCGCGCTTCGACGCCGCCATGCGCCGCCGCGACAGCGTGCACCAGCGCGAACAGGCGCGCTTCGAGCTGGCGCTGCGCGGCGACACCGCCGCTGCCGTACGCCTGGCCAAGCTGAACTGGGCGGTGCAGAAGGAGCCGGCCGACCTGCGCATCCTCGCGCAAACGGCGGCGGCCAGTAAGGATCCGGAAGCGGCGGCGATCGTGCGCGACTGGATCAAGACCAGCAAGATCGAGGATGTTTCGCTCGCGGCGCGTCCGGGAGACAAGGCATGATCGCCCGCTGCCTGCTCCTGCTGGCGCTGTGCGTCGCCTGCGTGTTCCCGGCCCAGGCGCACAAGGCCAGCGACAGCTACCTGAGCCTGGCGGTGCAGGGCGAGAAAATCGATGGCCAGTGGGACATCGCCCTGCGCGACCTCGAAATGGCCGTCGGGCTCGACGCCAACGACGATGCCGCCATCACCTGGGACGAGGTGCGCGCGCGCCACGAGGCGATTGCCGCCTACGCGCTGGCGCGCCTGAAGCTGAGCAGCGAAGGCGTCGACTGTCCCATGCGCGTGACCGGACACCTGATCGATTCGCATACCGACGGCGCCTACGCAGTGCTGCGCCTGCAGGCAAGCTGCCCGGCGCCCGTCGCCACCTTGAACGTCGACTACAACCTGTTGTTCGACGTCGATCCCCAGCACAAGGGGCTATTGAAGCTCACGCATGGGGCCAGCACCAGCACCGCGATTTTCGCGCCCGATGCCCGCAGCCAGGCGCTGCAAGTGGCCGCACCGGCGCGCTGGCGCCAGTTCGCCGACTATGTGAAGCACGGCGTCTGGCATATCTGGATCGGCTTCGACCACATCCTGTTCCTGGTCTCGCTGCTGCTGCCGGCAGTGCTGATCCGGCGCGATGGCCAATGGCAGGGCCGCGAGACCCTGCGCGCCTCGGTCATCGACGTGCTGAAAATCGTCACCGCCTTCACGCTGGCGCACTCGCTGACCTTGTCGCTGGCCGCGCTCGGTGCATTGAGCTTGCCGTCGCGCCTGGTCGAATCCTTGATCGCCGCTTCCGTCATCCTGGCCGCCCTGAACAACCTGTGGCCGCTGGTACACCGCTGGCGCGCACTGGTCGCCTTCGTCTTCGGCCTGATCCACGGCTTCGGCTTCGCCAGCGTGCTGGCCGACCTTGGCCTGGCGCAGGGGGCACTGGTGCTGTCGCTGGTGGGCTTCAACGTCGGCGTCGAACTGGGGCAGCTGGCCATCGTCGCGCTGTTCCTGCCGCTGGCCTATCTGCTGCGGCGTGGCGTGTTCTATCGGCGGGTGGTGATGGCGGGCGGCTCGGCGCTGATCGCCGTGATTGCCATGGTGTGGCTGGCCGAGCGCGCCTTCGACCTGAAGCTGATGACCTGAGCGGAACTGCTTAGCTTTCCTCTTCCGGCGCCGGCCCGCGCGTGCGGCCCGGCGCCGTCAGCGTGACGGGCCGCCCGGTACGCGCCGATTCGTAGATCGCCTCGATGATGCGCTGGTCCTGCAAGCCTTCTTCGCCCGGCGTGTGCGGCTCCCTGTCCTTGCGCACGCACTGGGCGAAGTGGTCGAGTTCCTTCGCGAACTGGTTGCCCTCGTCGATGTGCAGCTCCGTGCTTTGCTCCCTGCCCTCTTCGACGCGCGAGACGCGCAGGCGGTTGCCCTTGTAGGCATAGGCCGGGCTCATCTCGGCCCAGGCATCGGACGCGTTCAGGCGGTACATCTGCGACTTGTGCGAACTGTAGGCGGTCGAGCAGGTGGCGACGAAGCCGCTCGGGAAGCGCGCCTGGCTGATGCAGTACAGGCCCACGTCCGGCAGCGGGCCGCCACCGGCCAGCGCGCGCTTCAGGCGCCAGTGCCGCGGGTCGCCCATGTTCTGCGAATTGACCGACGTGAACTCGCG
>Ga0213834_100490_pt1 | contig 19138 bp, 24 predicted proteins | sample SWPTP12_FD_160580 | JGI IMG/M metagenome (GOLD analysis project Ga0213834, IMG submission 160580) | Coastal seawater microbial communities from Marineland, Florida, United States - SWP TP1 #2 | ecosystem: Environmental > Aquatic > Marine > Coastal | place: USA: Florida | collected 2016-08-06 | reverse complement strand
CAACTCCGGCGTCGCGCTCAAAAAGCACCAGCGAATTGGATTTTTCCATGATCTGGGTGCCTTCGAAGAATGAAGAGTTGGGCCTAAAAAGAGCCTTATACAAGGTGCGAAAAACCGTCACATCGCATCCTGGACCAAATGCTACTTTGATCCTCTCGTAATAGTCAGCATCCTCGCTGATCGTTCCGTCTCGAAAGTATCCAATTTTAGACAGGACATCTTGCCGCCTAAACATCATCGAAATGATGCATTTCATCGTTCGCTTCTCGTTCACGCGCAAGCTGTTGCCAAACTCGTCAACACGAACGTAATTGCAGGTAACGACATGTTTGGAAGGAAACTTTTGAAATGCTTGATGCTGTAAAGCAAGTCGCTTTGGTTCGCTTGCATCGTCGCCATCTTGGAAGGTAATAAATTCGCCTCGAGATGCCATCATCCCTATGTTGCGAGACAGCCCTGTGCCTAATCTATTGTCATTGACTAGCAATCTTAATCGCTTGTCCGCTCTCATCAAGTCTGTAACGATTTCCACGGAACGATCAGTGCTTGCGTCGTCAACTACCACAATCTCGATCTGCGAGAGCGTTTGCTTGAGGAGAGACCGCAAGGCTTGTCCGATCGTTCGCTCGTTATTGCGGGTAGCCACCACGACTGAGACAAGAGGTTGAGACCTCGCATCAAGAACAGCACCTTTTGATGCCTTGGCTACTCTTCCCTCCCAGATCCGTTGAGGATCGGCAATCAGATCAGACAACCACCCTCCCCTATCGCAGCGCTCGTAAAGAGCGGCGATTGCAGTCCCGATAAGAGGAATTTTTTTGAGCACTGTCGGGGGGTAACGACGAAATGCGTGGAACATGATGACCGCTGGTGGAATTTCATATATGACAATCTGATGACACCCTTATGATGGAATCGTATCGGTATCAATAATGGTAGACCTCTGGTTAAGCTTGGCGCCATCTCAATCATTAGATTACAACGAAGTCAGATATGAAGCCCTTGAGTGAAGTAATCGACGCGCTCGGCGGCTTGGCCGATCCAAGCAGATACATCGACTATCAAATTGCGAGCCTGATCGGCTGGAAGCAAATCCGCGATGGGGACATTGCGGCTGGAGCGGTTAAAAACGCAGTTGTCTGGCTCCACGCGTTGTCAGCGGAGCCTGCTCGTGTCTCAAAGTTCACTTTTTGGGCCAGTCAGCATACAACCTGGTGCAGCAGTTTGAACCTGACCGGGCCGGAGCGGATACGAGGAGGTAGTTGCAGCCACTTTGCCGATTGCATTGTGCTTGGCTGCCATGACAATGATGCGCACAATTTAGAATGTCGCCTAAATTGCGACAGCGCAAATAGCCTCTAAGCATATCCGCAGCAGGTAAGCTCATGAACGTAAGATTGCATTTGGTGAGTATCCTCAGTGGTATCTTGGTCTCCATGTCTACGTCCGCAGCCTATGAATGGACTGCCAGAGGTCATGAGATTGTCGCTGAAATTGCTCAGGCTAATCTAACTTCTTTGGCCCAGTCCGCAATTGTGGAGCTCCTAAGTCTGGAATACTCGTCAGACTTAGAGGGCGTTGCGAAACATTAAACCTCAATTATTTTGTGAAACGCATCGTGGTTTGGCTCGATGCGCACACTGACAGACCGTACAATCGGAGAGAAAACCTGATGCTCAAAGGAATGCCAAATCCGTTAGCCCTGCTTCGTAACACCCTAAACGACCGCTTTACTCCGCCTGTACATAAAATACGTGATATGGCCGAGCGCAAAGGGCTTGTTGTTCACTACAAAGGCGAAGCGGCAGCCCCTTCCGAACGACCTAGCAGATCAACGAGCTCACCTGCGAATGTGAGGTCGTCAGACTACCTGTTAGTAGCTCCGGGGGGGGGAGCCGAACGGGTGCTTGAACGGTTTAGTTCCGTCCTAAAGGAATTGAAAATTCCCTTTTTCGTAGGCGGGGCATCAAATGAGTACTCGGTGTGCATCAACGTGCTAGCAACGGATATGGCTTTCGTGGTGGGCGCACTAGATCACTGGTTCCAAGCGGACAACGACATTAAAGTCGGCCTGCCTGACGGTTCGGTGATGACCCCCGAAGGATTTCGCAAGCAGATACGCACTGCAAACTGCAGGTCGTTCTCCCTACTGTGCTCAGAAAAGCTGACTGCCGCGAAGCCGACCAGATTTGTTGCCTGCTCTGAAATACAGGTAAATGCTTGGGTGGAAGTGGAACACTATGGTGCCGCCCCGATATTCGAATCATCATTGACGACTCCCTACGTCAGACGCCTGAAGGGCGACACCGTAAACAAGCTTCAGAGTGGAGCGCTGGTTTTTGACGATCTTTCTAAGGACGTTCAGGCATACCCGAAGTTTCCTGTCGATGTGGTCTACACTTGGGTGAACGACCAAGACGACGAATGGTTAGAGCTCAAGGACAAGTACAAGGGGATCCCAACAGGGTCCGGCCGTGCTCACCATGACGAACGTTTCAAGAACCGTGACGAGCTGAAGTTTTCATTGCGATCTATCGATATGTTCGCTCCGTTCGTCCGAAACGTCTACATTGTCACTAACGGCCAGGTCCCGGCGTGGTTAAACCAAGAGAATGAACGAGTTAAGGTGGTTACTCACGAACAAATATACAGAAACAGAGAGCATCTACCGACTTTCAATTCAAGTAGCATTGAGACACAACTACATCACGTTCCTGGACTATCGGAGCATTTTCTATACTTCAATGATGACTTCTTTTTAGGCTCACTATGCGAAGCCAATGATTTTTTCTTACCTAACGGCGTTATAAAATGCTTCCCGACTGAACAGCGTGTTTTCGAGCACGATATTGATGACGAAAGTGAAGAGTATATCATCGCCGACGCCAATGCGATCAGGCTCATGAAGAAGCGAAACGGTTCCTACACGCGCGACATCATGATGCACGTGCCCTATCCCTCAAGCAAAACCCTACTTCAGAATATGGAGGACGAATTTCAGGCCGAATTCGACGCATGCGCGTCGTCAAGATTTCGTTCGAAGCAGGACCTGCGCCCAATAGCCTTTATGCAGTACCATACCGGCCTTCATGACAAGCTCGTGCAGCTTTCGAAGATCAGCCATAGGTACCTGGCACTGTGGAAGCCGACGATCGACAAGCAGTTCGAAGGCGTATCAAAAACCAGAAAATACAAGACGTTCTGCATAAATGACGTCGGTGTGCAGCCAGAGAAATCAGCCTACACCGACAAATTGGTCCACGACTTTCTGAACGACTATTTCCCGTTCAAGAGTTCGTTTGAAATCTAAGAAGTCACGACGCCTTTCGCGCCCACCCTCACAACGAGGGGATCTAGGGTCGAAAGGCTTCCCTTCGCGCGACGCTTAAGTAAGCCGTCGATTGCTTCCTCAAGACGAGCACGATGGAGATCAGCGCGCACACGCGCCGCGATCGTATCAATGCGGATCATGAGACAAGTTTCTTTTCCGGTAGGGTTAGTTTTGCTGGTGCCTCGCTTGCAGTTAAGCGTGTGAGCCGCGTATCCAGACTTGGCTCTGGCCAGAGTTAGACCCGCAAACCACATCCAAACGTTTTACTATCCGTACAAATTTTTGCGGATGAGTGCTTCATGGCTGGCGATTTACATCGTCACGTCATAGTCGACGCCTAGGTATTCAACGAGTGCACTGAGCTCTTTTGCCCAGAGCAATCTTGCACTAGACCCTGCCAAGGCTGGCGATGGAGAAGGCTCGTGAACGCAACAGTGCAGGAACTCATAAGAAAGCTGCATGCCCTCAAGCAGCCTGACCGTCGTATCGATATAGAAATTGCGATGTTCGTCGGATATCGCCGCGAGTTCGACGAAAAGGACCGCCGAGTTCTATGGTTCGATCCCAATGGGACCGACCCCGTCAGAATCCCACCCTACACATCGTCGCTAGACCACGCCCGTGAGTTCGCAAACGCAGTTTTCCCCGGTCATATGGCCGGCTGCAGCTGGGAGCCTGGGACGGGGTCCGCCCGCATTGATGATGGGCCATATGTTCAAGCGTCATCGGCTGAAATTGCATTATGTATTGCCGCGCTTATCGCAAAAAACAAACGTGACGTTGAGGCACAAAAATGAAGAAAAATCAACTGATCTTGGGTGCCTACCGCTGGGCAATGATCCCTTTTTCCCGATTCGGTCAAAAGGCGACCCCTCGTTCTTATGTCCTTGGCTTGAGCACTTGGAAGGACTTCATTTCGTATTGGCTTCCGAACGAGGACATTGTTCGACAGGACAAAATGCTCAACCGCTTCCAGTTCTACACGTCAATCGCGCCGTGGATCCTCGCGCGCCCCGGGTCGAAAATTTATGTCTGGGGCTACAAGGTTCCCAGGTATGTGGAGCGGTTCGCCGAACGCCGGAATATCCCGCTCGTCCGGATCGAAGACGGGTTCATCAGATCTGTCGCTCTCGGTGCGACCAAGGCCCCGCCGTTGTCTTTGTGCTTTGACACATCAGCAATGTACTTCGACGCAACCAAACAATCAGATCTTGAGCGACTGATCGAGACGTATGATTTTGCAGGCAATCCAGAACTCATAGAACGCGCGCGCGCCGGGATCAGCAACCTCGTCAACTCGCGCTTGTCAAAATACAACACTTCGAATGACGTCGATGTAGAAAGCATTTATGGGCCAAAGACACGCAAGCGGGTGCTCGTGGTCGGGCAAGTCGAGGGCGATGCATCCATCGAAAAGGGCTGCTCAAGAAAGATCGATAACAATGACCTCGTGCTCGTCGCCGCTCGCGAAAATCCGGACGCGCAGATAATCTACAAGCCCCATCCCGAAGTCCTGCACGGAACCCGGGCCAACCAGTCGAAGCCGGACAAGGTGAGACACCTTGCTATGGTTCTTGAACAGGACATAACGCTCGCGGATGCGTTCAAGACGGTTGACCACGTTTACACGATAACAAGCCTATCGGGGTTTGAAGCCTTGATCCGAGGAATGAAAGTGACGTGCCTTGGAATGCCCTTCTACGCTGGATGGGGAGCTACTGACGACCGGCAACCTTGCCCCAGGAGGACAGCGCGCCGGAGCGTCGAAGAGATATTCGCCGCGAGCTACATTCTTTACGCCAAGTACTTCGACCCGATCGTATGCAAAGAACTAACGTTCGAGAAAGCCCTAGAGTTGCTTACTTGGATGAAAGCTAAGCAGACCGAGGAAAAAGCGTTGGTTGCGGAGAGCGTGGCGGAAGCGACGCTAGTATCTCCGCAGCCGCTTCCGAAGCCATTAGCTGGCAGAAACCTAACCGAAGAAAAGATCAGGATGCTTCGCCAAGCTCTCGACTTCATTGATCCGCCTGTGAAGCATTCATCAAATCCTGTGGCGAAGAAGAGGCTTATGCCACCGAAGAAGGCCTAGTCTCGCCAATGGTCCATCTGCTCTGGCGTGAACTTATCGCGGCGTGACCTATTCCAGGTTATGCCGCGCTTCACGATCTTCGCCGGGCTGCCGGCGAGGACAACGCCTTCTTCATCGAACTGGCCGTTTACAAAGGACATAGCGCCAACGATCGAATCGGATGGTACTATGGCCCCCTTGTTTATTATGGCGCCGACCCCAACCCAAACATGATCCCCGATCGTAATCGATCGCGCTTTATTGATGCGCTTCCCGGTCGCGCGGTCTATGACCGAATGGGCATCTGTCGTTCGGATTTCAATCTCTCGTGAGAACATGCACGATCTTCCAACGGTGACGTTGCATCCTTCCTGGCAGAGAATATAGACATCGACCGTCGTCGAGTGGTTGCCGAACGCTACCGTCTGGCCTTCTCCTTTGACGATAATGTTGCCGCGGAAATGGCAGTTTTCTCCAATGAGAACCCTGTTGTTGGCGCCAAGGAATTCGACAGAGCCATTAAATTTAGATCCTTTTCCAATCTGGAAAAGGTTGTTCGACGCCTGGCCTTTTGTGAAAAGCTTGCCCTTAACGAGCTCGGCTCCTTGATCGATCAGAGAGTTCGATTGATCCCACTCAACTTTGAGCACGCTTCACCTCACACAATGCTGTCACTGGGTGCTACAGAGGAAACGGTCAATACACAAGTTGACGCTGATGATTCCCAATATGATCACTTGCATAACATCGACCTTCTGACGTTCCCTGTGGTTGACTGTGTCGCGCTGGCGTCGCCGCACAACGTCTTGGCTTAGGGCAATCAGAGTACTGACCGTTAATTCTTTTGGACGGGTGATCGCCCAAGGTCGGCCAATCTGCTTTCATGGCTACTAGTCTTTCATCAATCGACGCGATCGTCCTCGGAAATGCTCGCGATTGTGCAAAAAGCGCGGTCATTTCATCAAACGGGCAGGTGGCCCATTCCTACCTACGGGCGTACAAACCCCAGTTGCGTAGGGCGAAGTCGTGGCGCCCAAAATCGAGTTCGTCGACAGAAACTTAGAACTTGTGGGAAACGAAGCGGGCAATGATCTCATGGTACTCACACGAGACAGCCGATTAAGCGATTGCTAAGGCTGGCCGATCCGCTCACGCTCCACGCGATCGAGCCGCTGCCTCAAATCCATGATGACATCGCGGGCGCCATAAACGCTGCCTTGGGCCTGCTTCAGTTCATCTACTTGCCGCTGCTGGTCTTGGAAGCGCTGATCGTAATTGGCCCAGACGCGCTCATGCTCAGCCCTCGGCACCAGCCCGTCGCGGATATCTTTGATGGCCGTCTCCGTTCGCTGACGGTCCTCCTGGCCACGAGCCGTCCGCCATTCCATCTCTTTCTGCGTCACCATTGCGGAAACGATCGTTGACAGGCTGTCCTTTGTCTCGATCGACCGCATGCGCATATCCTCGCGCATCGTGGTGATGTTGTCCTTGATTGGCTGCAGCGCCATGAAGCCGAGACCGCCCAAGACAGTGATCGTCACCGAGCAGAAGCCAATGATGATCGGCCACTGTGTCTTTGAACCGCCGCGGATGTCATCGATCAGGCTCCGGATCTGAGATCCTATCTCGGAGAACCCTTGCTTCATCCGTGTATCCAAGTCGCCGATCTGCCGGGACTGATTATCGACGCGCTCGCCGAGCTGCGCGTATTTCGCTTCCGGATCAAAGCTGCCGTTTGGCATGTCGTTTCTCCCAGTCATTCGATTTTAGCCCTCTGGCATTTTCGCGCGATGGCGGGTGTTGACTCATGTCAAAGATTGAGAACATAGTAAGAACGAAAACGCCGCATGACGTCGGCATCATCATCCTTTTTGAAGGCGAACACGTGCACCGTGCGCGAGCGAGAACCCGTGTCCGAACGACAGACGAAACCTGCTATGCCGCTCCCAACTCTCCGAGACTATCGCGCCGAGACCGTCGAGATGGTCTGCACCCCATGCGCCCGACAGGGCGTTTTCAGCCACAAGAGCCTCGTCAAGAAATTCGGAGCGAACGCTGAGTTCGTTCAGATCCGGCGCGTACTTGCGATGGGATGCGAGCATGCCGGGACCGAGAAATGCAGGGCAAGGTTTCCCTGCCTTTTGCAAGCACACATCCTCTGGGAGCCACACCGATGAGCGATGAGACCAGGACTGTTTTGAATGGACCAACGAAGCTTTACGTCCATTGGTGCAGCGTCCCCTCATGCCGGGAGTGGGGCGGCTTCGGTTTCTCGAACAATCGCGGAGAGCCGCAATGGTGGTGCTGGGAGCATTACCCGCACAAACCGAACCAAGCGCGCAGTGAAGCGGCAGAGATTGCGGAGATGCTGCGTTGAGTGCCGGCGACAACGACCAACAGAGTAAGTGAGAGTATCTTGGCGAAATCGGACACAAGTGCAGGCTTCAATGCCTGGTGGGACTTGCTTCCAGACGAAACCAAAAAGGGGATCGATCGGCGCGTGGCGTGGATGGCATTCGTGGCAGGTTCAAGACACCGGATGTATCCCCCGAAGAACACGTATCGTTTTAGGGCCGGACGGTGGATCGTCACAGTGACGGCCGACTCATATGAAGACGCCCGGGCAAAGGCTGCTGAGAAGCTGGACCAGCGTGCGGAAAAGCTAGGGGCCACGCCTCCGCCAAGCGGCTGGCCTCTGACGAAGATTGCTGGCTCGGTATAAAGCGATCATGGCGGCGCCTGAATGGCTTTGTCGTGCTGCCGGCACTGATCCTTCGACCAGATGGACGCAGCGCAGAGAGAAGCCACCGTGCGGCCAATGTTGCGGTTATCCTTGGTCGTCAGCCCGCGGGTGCCAATCAGGTCCGTGCCGACCACCCGCTTAAGGCCGTCTGCACTTGCCGGCGCTGCTGTCGAACACCCCGCCAGCGTTGAAGCACTCATCAAAGCTGCTGCGAGCACGATCAGATGCGTTGCCTGCTTCATTGTTCTGCCTTTCGATTGTGTTGCGTTCGCCAGCGCCGCCGGCGTTGTAGAGCCAGGTCGCCGCGCCGATGATGGCGGTGACGATCACGAAGACGATGATGATGCGCAGCGTAGACGACATCAGCCGACCTCCGCCTTGATCTCACGAACAGCCGAGATGATCTGGCTGCGCAGCAGGATGAACAGCAGAAGCACGACGATCAGGATCACGCCGCCGGCGACGACTGCCTGCCAGTTCATTCCGGTCAGCCAGCCCAAGCCGATCGTGCTGAGCCCACCACCGCCGGTGAGCCAAGTCAGCCAGTTGGATTTCTCCTTGACCTTCTCCTCGACCTTCGCCGGCACGACCTGCTTTTCGACTGAGACCGGAACCGCCACCAGCTTCTCTTCGGTCACGATAACCTTGTCGGCGTCAGGGATCTCGCCGGCAAGCGCCGCCTTCAGTTCCTTCTCAACGTTGATGCGCTTGGCGCTTCCCCAGTCCGGCGTTCCCTTGGCGGTGACGCGGGTGTATTCCACCATCTTGCCAGTGTTCGACCACTTGCCAGAGAAGAACAGGTCGCGCTCTGCCTGGCGCCGCGGAACGATCGCTTTTGGCTTCGAGTAGTTCATGAAGGCCTTTTTGGCTTCCGCGAGCTTGCCGTCCTTGAACAGCTTGACCCATGATGCCGACCCGATCTTTCCCGTATTCCAGTGGAACGACAGAGCTGCGGCAAACTGCTCTTTTGAAAGCGCGACGCCGGCGAAGGCCTTCCGGACCGCGTCGGCGTAGTTGTCCAGCGCCCAGACATAGACCCGGAGGCAATGCTCGAGAGACTGAGGCTTGCCGATGTAGCGCTCGACGATATGGCCGGTCGCGGACGTCAGGCCAACCGACCACGTCCATATCCCTTGGCTGTCTTTATAGGCTTGGCGGATGATCGCCTCGTGGCTGGCGACTTCCATCGCCACGTCATAGTCGACGACCAGCGCCGCGCCGGCGGGCACGTTCGTGTTCATGGTGTTCTCCGATGTTGAGGTGGGGCGTGTTCGAGGTGCTCGATAACGGCCGTCGGAACTATTTGACGGCTTATTTCGCCTTGAGTAATGATGCGGCGGGGAGATCAAATGCCTGAGCTAATTCCGGACGAAATCGAGACGCTGCGCATGCTGGCGGGCCAACTGCCAAGGCGGCTTGGCTCCAAGCACATCATCTGTATCCAGGAACTCGTGGTTCAGGGATTTTGCACAGATGAACCGTACCGACTGACGTTGAAGGGGCTTCAGTGCCTTGAAGTCGCTACGGGAACCATAGACCTGCGGTCCCGCCGGGTCGCGTAGGAAACCTACGAGGCAACCGCGACAGTTGCTGCAGCAAAGGCTCGGCGTGGGGTCTCCATTTCCCCTAGGCACGCCGAGCCTCACTTTCGATCATTCAAAATCCCTAATTGCCGCTCCCGCTGCAGAACATCTAAAGCACGGTCAACTACTTCGTGGGACGGGGTAGTTTTTGAGAGCCGATCGAGCCGCCGCGAAGGTCGGCTCTCCATCAAATTTTATTTCCCTCTGTTGCCATCGATGACCCAAGTGCCAGCAATGGTCAGGAACCGTACTGATTCCCATCGATCTCGAACTATCTCTCCCCCACCTATCGACTTGCCTACGATCAGCTGTTCAAACACGGCAAAGAATCGAAAGGCTGGCCGATGGCATATGAATGGGATAGTGCAAAGGTCCGCAAATCCTACAGAATAAAGATGGCCGTAGCCTGTCTGGCAGCGTTAATTATGGCTGCAGTCCCACTAGGCCTGATCTTTATCAGCCTAGATTGAGGCCGCGGCGATACCCGCTGGCGAATCACTTCAGCCCGGAATAGTTTCTGATGCGTCGAGGTGGTGCCTTGTCACTACAGCGGCAGAGGCTCGGCGTTGGGTTCCAACTCCCCTACAGTTGCCGCCGAGCCTCACATTTCCCGCAGCACTGGTGCGAAGCGTGGTCATGGTGTTCTCCGGTGTTAAATGGATCTATGGGTCCGAAAGCAGACCCTTGGTTTTTCGCATCTGTGCAGGACCGGTAGTTTGATGCTAATGGCGCGTGAACAGGAGCCCACTCGCTATGCCCAGCATCAAACGAAGAATCCTCACAGCTTTTGCTTTGGCTTTACCGTTGTCCGCGACAGTCACCGATGATGCTTTTGCCTGGGGCCGGAAAGGCCATGCGGTGATCGCCCGAATTGCCGAAGAAAATCTCACACCCGATGTGCATCGCCGCGTTCTCGATCTGCTGAGGATAGACGGCGCCAAGGACATGGCTTCCGTTGCGAGTTGGGCAGATACGCAAGCCGCGAAAAACCTACCTGACAGGCCAATGCATACGGTGCGGATGAGCATGAATAGCGCGCCGTACAGCGAAGCAGCCGACTGTATAAAAAAATGCGTCATCAAAGGGTTGGAACAGGCAGAAGCCGTCCTCGCCGATCCCGCATCAAGTGAAGCGGATCAGGTCATCGCTTTGAAGGACGTGATTCATTTTATCGGCGACATTCACCAGCCTCTCCACGCAGTAGAAAACATCGGCGGCCAGCCTGTTATCCTTGGTGGGAAGCCATCGACGCTGCACGAGGTCTGGGACACGCTGATCATTCGCAGCCAAGAGACGTCTGTTCGAAAGCTCGCGAAGCGTCTTGACCAGACCTCGATGCTTCGGTCTGATTCTTCAGGCGGGCCACCGCAGTGGGCCGAAGAGAGCCGTGACATCGCGATGACCCAGATATACTCAGAAGTTCCACCTTCGACGAAACGGTCGGCGCCAACAGTGCTTGATGACGACTACACGGCACGCCACTGGCCGATCGTAGAAACTCGCCTAAAACAAGCCGGCTTACGTCTAGCGGCAACGCTCAACCGCGTCTTAAGCCGATAGCCAGGAACTGCCGATGGCAACAGCGTTTGCCTGACTTTCGAGACAGCGATACATCCGTTGTGATACCAACGACCCCGCAGAGGAGGCTCGACATGCCAGTAGACTTGGAAACCCGTGCGAAGAAACTGAAGCTCCTCCGCGATCAGGCTCAAACCTCCGGCGATGTAGAGGCACTGAGGAAAGTTGTAACTGAACTCGTTGACCTCCTCTTGGAAGATGCCTCTTCTGAGCAATATCCATATCTGCAAGCCGGCGAATAAGCCCGATCGCCAGAAGTTTCATGGTCATGCGAGCCTGAGATGAACGTAAAAGAACTGATCCAAGAACTTCAGGGAACTGAGAAGCCGGACAGAGGGTTGGATGCCCACTTAGCTCGCCTCATAGGTTGGAGAAAGACGGTGACGTCTGACCCTACCCGGCTTGAAGGCGCGACAGCGCATACCACTAAGTGGTTTAGGCCAGATGGCAGCCAGGCAAAGAAAATCCCCTTCTTCACCGAAAGCTTCCAAGCTGCCTATGAATTAGCAATGGAGTTTGCAGAAAACTCGGCAGGCGGCTGCGTGAAAAAAGAGGACGGCTTTATGGCCCAGTTCGAAGGACATGAACCGGTTTCGTCCAAATCCGGACCCATAGCACTTTGCATCGCGTCCTTGGAAGTCGCCGTTAGCAAAGGGACGTTGACGTATTCGAAGGAAATCGAATGAAGCTTGCAGTTTGCGCGATATGCCGAAATGAGAAATCGTACCTCCTCGAATGGGTGGCTTTTCAAAAGGCCGTGGGGTTCGACCAAATCTTCATTTACGACAACGTCAGCGATGACGGCACGTCCGAAATGCTCACTGCTTTGGATGATCTCGGGCTGATCAAGCGGATCCACTGGCCGAGACAACCGGATGTCCCACCACAGCGGGCTGCCTACGCTCACTTCCTTGACACAGAAGCGTCGGCATTCGATTATGTTCTGATCTGCGATATCGATGAGTTCATAGTTCCGGCCGCAGGCGATGTCCGTGATCTCGTGGCCGAAGCTGAGGCAGCTAATCCCAACGTTGCAGCCATTGCAATTCCTTGGTTGATGTTCGGTTCTTCTGGGCACGAAAAGCACGAGTCGGGCTGGGTGATCGAGCGCTTCACCAAGTGCGACGACGAGCTCGACCCGTCCGTGAAGACGATATTCAGGCCAAGCATGGTCCACAACATGCGGACCCATATCTGCGATCTTTTGACCGGCGAATACCTCGACAATGATTTCAAGCCGGCTGAATGGCAAGCGACCCCGATCTATCTGGCGTCGCCCTCTTCAGGAAAAGTCCTAATTCACCACTATTTCACCAAGTCCCGCGACGAGTGGACGCGCCGTCGACTGATGGGCAGGGCAGATAGAGCATCAATCGAGCATCGCTCGCTGGCTATTTTCGACAGATACCACGACCAGCCGACTTCAAACACTGGGGCTCTTCGCTTCGCACTTCGCGCCAAAGTCATAGCTAAGGAGATGGTTCAAGCTATAAACGGTCGTGCGAAAGCTTTTAAGTCTTACGACGCCTCCATGCTCGTGATCGATGGGGCTTGGCTTCTAGTGCAAATGAACGGGGTATCCCCCGGGACAAAAATCCGCGTCGTGATCAACGATGCCGTCGAAATATTTACACCTCTTTCGAGCAGGCTCGCCGACGGACGCTATGGCTTCTCCTTGAACCACAAATGGCTAGCCGAAAATATCGACACTGTTACTGTTGCACCTGTAGGCGCGAGCGAGGCCATCACCCTTGGCAAAGCGGAACGACCCTCTCGTAAGCAGATGGTCAAAAACATTCTGCGATTCACGCCAAGTGCTGAAGAAATGCTTTTCCGTCGGCTGTCCGCGCTGATGTCTCAGAAGGAAGGTTTTGTCTTCGCTTCCGGCCTTGATCTTCCATCCTTCAAAAAGTTTCCGCATTACGAAAAGGCACTTGCGATGCTGACTAGCGGGACCGATATCAAGCAGGCCCAACTAGACGATTTTGCTCAAGAGTATGGCAAAGAGGGCATGCAATCGATTGAGCGGTTCCGCGAGCCGACGCACTACTGCAGCCGTCTTTTCCCAGCCTGATCAACCAACCCGACGATGCGACCAACGATGCAGAGCTAAAATCAGCTATTGTTGCTTAAGCAACAGCATACTTGGTCTTAACCAGGTTCATGGCAGCCGCCATAAATGGCAGCAGCGTAGGGCCGTGCATTGCGCGATCGGAAATCAGGCTGATACCCATCTTGCCGACAAAGCCAATGGCCGCATTGTCGGCAGCACTTCCGATGCTCCATTGATCGAGGACGGCCGGCGCATAGGCTGACGTGTGCGTGAAGGCAAACAGCGATCCATCCTTCAGCGTCTGGACAGACGTCAGCGCTTCAGCGTCAAAAGAGACGGCTCGGATATGAAGCTGCCCACGTGCCAGCACGTTGGCTGCACCCGTCACGTTCTTGTTGCCGTCACCCTGGTTGACGGTGATGCCGTTGGCCGTGTTGTAGGTCAGGTAGACCGGCGTCGTCGCGCCGTTCAAGACACCGAAGATTTCCCATGTCGTCTGCGCATCGTAGCGGTTGAAATCGAGCAGGGCTTCGGTAACGAACGTGTAGGACGGCGTCATAATACCGGGCGGGAGCCTCAGGCCGCTTGTGCCGGCTGCGATGCTCAGGACCGGGTGATTGTTGAAGGCCGATCCCACTCAACTTTAAGCACGTTGTTCCCTCACAAACAGATCCTTCGGTGTTACGTAGGACCATTCCAATACACAAGTCGTGATTGAACCCACGTCAGCCGGCTCTTGCAGCCCCTGGATAGAACGGCGGTCGCCTTCACACAGATGCCCTTGAGCGGATCAGATGCTAACCGAGACCTCAGGTCAGCGGGCGTCCGCTTGAACAGGCCTTCGTGTCATGCTCATGCCACAGCTGAAGTTTTATCGTTGTAGGAAAAGCAACGGTTATCCCGCCAAGGCGCGTGGATCGCCCTCTTCGTAAAGCCCACCGTCCCAGCCGGTGATAATTTCCGCCGTGTCTTCATAGGCACCTTCGGGTGGAGGGTTACCCATCACCTGTTTGGTCCGAACAACAAAGCCACCCAATGGGTGCTCGTCAAAGATGGCTTCTCCGGTCTCTGGATCTGCAACATTCTCGCGGCGCAGCATGAAATCCCATTCGCCGATGTTGATGACCTTGCCGGATGCGTCTCGAATTACCTTCATTTTCATGCCAATTCTCCTTAAGGGGTGACCCATCCTGTGTTGCCGGAGCCAGACGTTTTGCGATAGTTCGCACCGTTGCTTTCATTAAAATAACTGCACCCAATGGTGCCACTGAGCACCCCTTCAGGCGACCCGACCCCAGACGTCAAGTACCGACCGTTGACACCATAACGCAGCCTTTGAGCGTAAACATCAGCCCATATATTCGATCCAGTCCCGAGGGATGGGCCGAGAGAGGTGGCGGGGAAAAGACTGGCGGAAGAGCCAGACATATTGATTTTGCCACCAGCAGTTATCAGCTCAATAGCCTGCGTGCTGCGGAGTGCCCTGATAGTCAGGTTGGCGTTGATGTCAGTGTCACTACGGTAGGCGAGCTGCAGTTCCTCAACGAAACCTGTTCTAGGTGTAAAGAGAGCGGTGTTCGCTGCATCCATTCCGACACCCTGAAGCCATCGGAGGCTTCGTGTCTCTCCGAGAGGAGCGGCTGCGGTGCTTTCGCCAACGGAAGGCGTTGCTATGCCGTAGCCGGTGCCCTCGACCTGCGTACCCCTAAGCATAAGGTCAGAGACGTCAAAAAAGAAGAACAGCGCCTTTTCTTTCGAATGGAACTTGCTGTTCGCCATCTGGATGCCGCGCAACGGGTAACCACTCATTTCGAGCGGGCGGCTATCGGCCAACCCAAAAGACTCCGCCTGAAGGCCGCTATGATGATCAAGCCCATACCCGTAGCAGTCATTAAAACTGCCCCCAGCGAATCCAAAACCAGAATCCGGGTTCCTAAGGTTGGCCCCGATCGTTTCTGCAGCAGGGCTGGGAGTGACGCCCGTGAACGTCAAATCGTCGCCAGACAAAGACAGACCAGTGTAGGTGTAGAGATTGCTAGTTCCGAGAATCCCAACTCGGAACTGGCCTGCAGCCGGCCAAGCTACGTCGGTGCCTGTCTTGATGGTCGCTGTTGTTGATGTTCTCGCGTTGAGCCTGTGGCGATCAGGACCACGGATAGACACCCCGATTCTGCCCTGGAACTTGCAGCGGTCGAACCTATTGCGCTCGCTGCGGCCCGTTGCCCCGAACCCGTGCGAAAGTTCGAGGCATCCATATTCACGGAAGCCGCCGACAGCCTGCACCTCTTCGAAATGCGCATACTCAGTCTCGAGCGCGAGAATGCCTATGTCCCAGTTGTCGCCAAGCGACATAGAAGCGGGGTTAGACCAGTCAGAGATACCATCCGTGCCAATCCAGTTGACGATGCGGAAGCTACGCCCGCCAATATGATGGGCACCCGCCTTGTTCATGAGCGCTACGGATAGCGGCTTCAAAGTCGCAGGCGTGCTCCCGACAGCATTCTTGTTGGTAAAGGACGAGAGCGTGAAGACATTCGAGCCATCGGTGCGCTTGCCGCCCGCAAATTCGAGAGAGGTGACGCCTCTGATCGTCACGTCTTTCGGACCGGTTCCCTTCATCAGGAAGTTGGTGCCACCCCATTCTTTCGACCGTGTAGCGGCAAGAGGCTCCCAGATGTCAACACCAGATCCCATAAGCCGAGTGCATTCTCCTTCCCTCATGCCTTTGTCCTTGAGGACATAGAACTGCTCAAGCGCAAGAACCACCCCGCCACCCGTGGCTTCTTTGAAGTCAAGGGCCTTCTGGATGGATATGGCGTTTTGGACCGCGACGGGATCAATCGCCGCCGACCCGTTCAGGGCTAGGAGTTGCGCCTTCGTATAGCTTACAGCCCCGAACATTTCGACATGGATATCCTGACCAGCAGCTAGAGCCCAGCGCTTGGTCCCGCTGTTACTGGTGATCTCACCCGGCAGTGCGGGTTCCCCAAAGGACATGAGTCGGTATAGAGCAGCTCCCCTGCCGTCTGCAGCAGCGTAACCGTTGGTTCTGATGAAGTTAATGCCTGACGGGATAGTCAGCGCGGACATCCCAAGCGCCGAGCCATAAATGGGAACATTCCCCTGGCTGACAGCGTCGGACGCATAGCCTTCAGCGATATTCTTCGCCGCTACGGCTTCGTTGCGCGCGATAAGGGCTATGTCGCGAGCGTCGACTGCGATTTCTTTGGCGCCGTTCGCAATGATGGCGGCAGCCTGAGCTGCATCGGCGGGGAGATCAAGCTTTCTGACCCAAACGCTCCCTTCTCGAACGTAAACCCCGCGCAAGGAAAGGTCGTCGTCGGCCACAACAACGCCGACCTGACCGTTGCTGGATGGCGTTCCGTCCAGTTGCGCTTTAGTGCCTCGCACAAATGTTGCGGTTACCGCGAGACCCAAAGTTGCGGTGAGGTTCTCCAGCCAAGCGCCCCACGCCCGAATGAGGGTTTTGTTGGGCTCTGTAGGGTTGCCGGAAGGACCGTCTGCCCAGATGATGTTGGCAGTCTCTACCATGTTTTCTCCGATTGATTAGACCGTTACGGTCGCAGAGGCTTGAGCGAGTGAATCGATGCCTGAGAGGTTTTGAGCCCCGCACCAATACTTCCACGTCCCGATACCGGGCGTGTCGTTGAAGCTGATCGTCTGGTTTGCAGAGACGCTGTACGTCGAAATCGTCGTCGCATCAGCGTAAGACTGGCTTGTCGTGCCGCGTTTGAAAATTAGGAACCGGGTGTTGTCGTTCGCTGATTTCGCGCTGACCATTACGGTGCCAGCCGCGTTAGTTGCGCTCATATTAGTCGGCGTACCTGGGCGGGTGTTGTCGACCGTTGAAGTCACGTTAGCCGTCACCGACCACACCCCGTAGTCGCCGTTGGACGCGATGTAAGCGGCCTGCACGTCGAGAGCTGAGTCCGATGGGACTACGCTGGTGTTCAGATTGATGAAGCCGCCTGACGGTGTGGCATTCGTGAACCTCTGCTCGATCCAGTCGCCTGGGCTTCCCGTCCCATCATCTGAAACCCGATAGCGCACGACAGGGAACATCGAGTCCTCATCCGGATCAGTGAGGACAACCCGGAGATAAACGCTATCGCGCCGCGGCTTTGCCTGGACGATTGCGATGACAGGAACAGGGATGGAATCCTTATTAATTTTGACCGGGACTGGCGGCATTTTGCCTTCATCTGCGTCGGGGTTCCACGCATCGATGTTTTCGGGGTGACGCATGATGTCCATGTTGAAACCGCCCTGAAGCAGGGACAGGACCGACTTGCGGTTCTCGATGACCTTCCCACTTAGCCGAGGCAGCGACAGCGGCGTGGTCAAGCGAACCCATCGGCTATAGATCGAATTGATGCCAGCTAAGCGGACATTGAGCTGACCGGTGACTTTCTCCTGCAGTCGGAGCCAGTCACGCTTGCCAAGACGCCGAGCTTGCCGCCATTGCTGCACCCATTGATAGTTCGCATCCTGGGTGAGGATCCGGCCGGCAGTGAGTTGCGCGCCGGTGTCCTCGTAGAAGTCCGTATCGGACGTCGCATACCCGATTTCGGGATAGCAGAACTTCGGTACCAGACGGTTGCATTCATCCTCGAACAGGACGTCGTACTCGATCTGATGCCCCACGAGATCGGCGTCTGTCAGCGTGGTGACGTACTTCTCGCGAAACTTGCCAACGATGAACAGAAGCGCGCCGTCACCGCGATCGCATAGCCAGCCGTCGCAGGAGGCGAGGATTGCGTTCGTTGCGGCCTTCGGGTCGTTCTCTGTCGTATCGAACCCGTTGCACTCGTACCGTCGCTCGAAGCCACCGCCTTTGAGCGGGACCAACTCGTCGCAGACATCAGCCTCTTCCTGCCACATGTCGAGAACGGGGAGGATAGCGCGGCGATAGTCTCGTTTGTGACCGAACTCATTGAAGCACTGGTGCCAGGCCATGATGACCGCAGCGTTACGCGTCCACTGCCAAGTCGAAGGGTTTTCCGGGTCCTGCAAAGGGTCTCGAAAGTCCCAGCAGAGCGCCATGTCTGCCTCAACCGACATCTGCGGCGGGCCATACGGGAACCGCTTCTGCTGCTTCTCGGCGCCTGCGTTCTTGCACGTCATCGCGATCGAGGCTTGCCCGTCGCCGCGGTGGTTGTTCGTCCAAACACCTTCAGCGCCGAGACGTGCTACGATCGGCGCGTATGGCGTTTCAGGAATGAGCCCGAGCCGGCTGTAGATCTTGACCCGGGTCGCGTAGCTCGTGCCATCGACAATCGTGCCGTCCGGCTGCAGCTCGACCTCATCGTCATGCAGCCAGTACCGGTTCACCGACTTGATGCGGTGGCCGGCTATGGCCTGGACTGAAAACAGGGTCGAGCCCTTGGCTTCCCAGAGCATGAAGGCACCGCCCACGCGATTGCGGCCCACGCCCCACCAACGGTGCGGGATCGACTGCAGCTTCGGCACCTTGCCGTCTTCCGGCTTCGGCGGCTTCGGCGCCATGAGCATCTGAATGCCGATCGAGATGGCCGTTGTTGCGATTGCGGTAGCGCCAGCTGCCAGCAAACCTGTCGTTGCGGCAGAAAACCCGAACGAGGCGAAGATGCTCGTGAAGATCGGGGTAAAGATCGGATCGTAGTGCGCAGTGGTTCCGCGGAGAAAGCGGTCCGTGCTGTAGTTCTCGAAATAGTGCTGTGCATCGCTCGGAACGTTCTCGTAGTGCTTTTTCGAGCTCATGCGGGAAGGCTCCAGATTGCAA
>Ga0213834_100485_pt1 | contig 19234 bp, 16 predicted proteins | sample SWPTP12_FD_160580 | JGI IMG/M metagenome (GOLD analysis project Ga0213834, IMG submission 160580) | Coastal seawater microbial communities from Marineland, Florida, United States - SWP TP1 #2 | ecosystem: Environmental > Aquatic > Marine > Coastal | place: USA: Florida | collected 2016-08-06 | reverse complement strand
TGGACGAGACGCCGGTGATCGTGCGATTGGGTGCGGGCGATCCCGCCACACTTGGTCTGGCCTGATCCCCCTACAATCGCGGCATGAACGACATCGTCCAGACCATTGCGGTCTATGCCATCCCCGTGATCTTCGCGATCACCCTGCACGAGGCCGCCCACGGTTATGTGGCGCGCATGTTCGGCGATCCCACTGCGGCCCAGGCCGGGCGGATCACACTGAACCCGCTCAAGCACATCGACCCGGTCGGCACATTGCTCGTGCCGCTCTTGATTCTGCTCGCGTCCAAGATGCTTGGTGGTGCAGGGATGCTGTTCGGTTGGGCCAAGCCCGTGCCCGTGGACTTCGGCCGGTTGCGTCGCCCCAAGCGCGATATGTTGTGGGTGGCCGCCGCTGGTCCCGCCTCCAATCTCGTGATGGCGGTGATCTGGGCGATCTCGCTGCGACTGATGATTTCCGAGTCGAGCAGCCTGCAGGACTTCTGGCCGCAGATGGCCATTGCCGGGATTCAGGTCAATCTGGTGCTGATGGCGCTCAACCTGTTTCCCATCCCGCCGCTGGACGGCGGGCGCATCTTATTCAGCCTGTTGCCGCACCGCTGGGCATGGCAGTATTCGCGCCTGGAGCCCTACGGTTTGATGATCGTGCTGGTACTTTTGGCGACCGGGGTGCTGTGGACCCTGATGCGGCCGGTGCTCGAACTGGGGCAAGCCTTCATAGGCTGGTTTCTCTAGTTCGTGCGTATCCGTTAAACTTTCCGTCCTTTAACGATTTTTGGGCCCGGGCGCACGACGCTGCCGGGCGCTGGAGTCCTGATTTATGGCATCCGCCGCAAGCGTAACGTTCCAGGGCAGCATGGTGGCTCTGGTCACTCCCATGAAGCCTGATGGCGCCCTCGACCTGGACGCATACCGCGCCTTGATCGATTGGCACGTCAAAGAGGGTACGGATGCGCTGGTGGTGGTGGGCACCACGGGCGAGTCGCCCACGGTGTCGGTCGACGAACACGCGGAATTGATCCGCATCGCTGTCGAGCACGCCGCCGGCCGGATCCCCGTGATCGCCGGTACGGGTGCCAACTCCACGGTCGAGGCTATCCACCTGTCGCGTCGCGCCAAGGAAGTGGGCGCACACGCTGGTTTGTCTGTCGTGCCCTATTACAACCGTCCTACGCAGGAAGGGTTGTACCGCCACTTCAAGGCCATTGTCGAAGCCGTCGATCTTCCCACGATTCTGTATAACGTGCCGGGCCGCAGTGTGGCCGACATGAGCCACGATACGATGCTGCGGCTGTCCGACGTGCCCGGCATCATCGGTGTGAAGGAAGCCACCGGCGATATCGGTCGCGGCGCGCTGCTCTTGAGCGAAGCGCCGGCAAGCTTTCAGGTGTTCAGTGGTGACGATCCCACTGCCGCTGCGCTGATGCTTCTGGGCGCGCGCGGCAATATTTCCGTCACGGCTAACGTCGCGCCGCGCATGATGCACGACCTCTGTGCGGCTGCGCTTGCGGGCGATGTGCCCCGCGTGCGCGAACTTAACGGGCGTCTTGCTCGTCTAAACAAGCTTCTTTTCGTCGAGGCCAATCCCATCCCGGTCAAATGGGCGCTTGCAGAAATGGGGCTTACGGCTCTGGGCTATCGTCTGCCCTTGTCGGAGCTGAGCGCGGCAAACCACGACGTTGTGCGCGGTGCGTTGCGCGACGCGGGACTGCTGTAAATCAATCGTGAGGACACGTATGAATACACGCCATGTTGGCGTATCGGCCGTAATGGCTGCCCTGCTTGCGCTGGGCGGTTGCAGCAGTATCAATCAGATGCTGGGTCGTGAAGAATCCATCGATTACAAAAGCACGGCGCCGCGTGGCGACCCGCTGAGTATTCCCCCAGACCTCACCCAGGCTGCCAACGATCCGCGTTATCGCGCGCCGTCATCGGGTTCGGCGACGTTTTCCGAGTATCAGCAGCAAGGTCAGGCGCAGATGCAGCAGAGCGCAGCGACCAAGACGTCTAATGTTCTTGTGCAGCCCGAAGGCATGCGTGTCGAACGTGACGGCGATTTGCGTTGGCTCGTGATCGACCAGCCGCCCGAGGCGCTCTTCCCGCGTATCGTCGACTTCTGGACCGACACGGGCTTTACGTTGCAAACCAACGATCCCAAGTCGGGCCTGATCGAAACGGCCTGGGCCGAAAACCGTTCCAAGATTCCCGAGAGCTGGCTGCGCCAAGCGTTGGGGATGATTTTGGATAGCGCTTACGATAGCGGTCAGCGCGAGAAATTCCGCACGCGTGTCGAGCGCGTCGGTAATCGCACTGAAATCTATATCAGCCATCAGCAGATGGAAGAGAAGCGTATCGGCTACGACGGCATGCAGGTGCGTTGGGAGCCGGGTGCGGAAGATCCGGGTCTGAACGCGGCGATGATCGCGCGCCTGATGGTGTATTTGGGTACCGATGTCAATCAAGCCAAGCAGATCGTGGCGTCGGCCGAAAAGTCGCCGCAAAAGCCGACTGTGCAGGGTGTGTCGTCCGACGGTACTGGTTTGTTGATCTCCGAGTCGTTTGATCGCGCGTGGCGCCGTGTGGGTATCGCGCTCGATTCGGGTGGCTTCGCCGTGGACGATCGCGATCGTTCGACGGGTGAGTACTTTGTGCGTTATGTCGACACCGACACTGGCGTGCAGAACGAACAACCGAGCATCTTCAGCCGTCTCTTCGGTGGCGACAAGCGTGCTGCGGCGGCGCAGTACCGCATCAAGCTGGTCGAACAGGCCGGCACCACCCGCGTGAGCGTGCTCGATACCAACGGTCAACGCGATAACAGTGCAACCGCACAGCGTCTGCTTGGTGTGCTGCGAGATAAGATGTAAAGCGCGGCCGGCCGGGGCAATGCGTCCTGGCCAATAGCCACAAAAAAGCCGACCCTTGTTATGGGGGTCGGCTTTTTACATGGGTGGCGGCTTGAATGGGGCTCGGCTTCGAATGGCGGTCGGCTTCGAATGGCGGTCGGCTTTGAATGGCGCTCGGCTTTAAATGCGGCTCGGCTTTGCATGGCGCCGGCTTCTTATATGACGCGCACATTCAAAGAAAAACGGCCCAGCCGCCGTAGCGTTGCTGGACCGTCATCGGGCGCATACGATCATGCGCCGTGGCTCGCCGCAGAATTAACGCGCGGTGCCGGTACCCGTGGTGCCCGTGCCGGGTGCGGCAGGGGTGGTCGTACCGCCCATCGTGCCGCCCGTGGAAGGCGACGTCGGGGTGGCCGGAGCGGTGGAGGGCGTGGGGGTGGCGGGCGGTGCCGCGGGTTCGTCAGCCTTCTTGCAGGCGGTCAGGGCAAAGGCCACAACCGAAGCGGCGATCAATGTTTTGCTCAACATAGGGTAGCTCCTCTTGTAAAAAAGAAAATTGCGTGCTTCGCGTTGAAGCGATGCCACAGACTACCTGAATCGCAGCAAAGGTTCCGTGTGAAAATTAAAGCCTTCGCGTCCCAAACGAAACAGTCTTAACACAGCAGTGTCAGAACTGACGGGATGTGTCTATGATGGGAACTACTTACGTAATAAGTAGCCAGCCGTCCTGCACCCAGTTGTCCAGAAGCTGCCTGACGGCGGGCGTCACACCTGCTTGCTTGACGCCAGGCACAAGCAGAGACCGTGCATCGGCCAATGCGATGAGAAAATCCGAGGGTTTGCCGGTAACGACTTCGCCATTGATGAAGAGGTTGCCGTCACGATGCAGCATCCGGGTGCGGCGGTCGAGTTTGAACGTGGCGCCCGTGGGCCACTGAACCGTCAAATCCGGGGCGTCCTCACCGGGATTGTCAAATTGGGTCGCCGGGCCGGGCTCGGTCAACCAGCATCCCAGGAAACGTGTGGCCAGCGTCGTGTTGAAAGCGACGGCGCCGACCGCTTTCAGACTGGCATCGATCATCTTGTCGGGAATGCGCGCAGGTTGTGCGGCCGGCTTTTCGCCGGGATCCTGATAGCGTCCGGCAAGGGCGGGTCCGGGCAGGGGCGGCTCGCCGAAGGGGCCCGCGCCCATGCCGGCGCGCGCGCGGATCTGATCTGCTGCGGCTTCGAGCATGCCTTGCGCCAGAAAGGCGGTGGTGGGCGCGCGAAATCCCACCGAGATCGTCATGCATTCATCCAGCGCAATCCCGTCGTGCGCCACATGCGGCGGGAGATACAGCATGTCACCCGGTTCGAGGACAAATTCTTCTTCGGGCTGGAAATCCTTCAGGATCTTCAAGGGCAGACCCGGTTTCAGCGACAGGTCTTTTTGTTGACCAATGCGCCAATGGCGTTTGCCCACAGCCTGCAGCAGGAAGACGTCATAGCTGTCGAAGTGCGCGCCCACACCGCCGCCCACACCGGCGATGCTGATCATCAGATCGTCCAGACGCGCATCCGGGATGAAGCGAAAGGCATCGCGCAGATCCGCCACGGCATCGTCATGCAGATCGACGCTTTGCACGAGCAAGGTCCAGTCGGGATCGGTGCGCTTGGGCAACGAGCCAAAGGGGCCGCTTTCCATTTGCCATGCGTCGCCTTCGCGCGAGATCAGGCGCGACTCGGCCTCGTCGGATTTGGCCAGCTTCTTGACGGCAGCGATACTGATCGGCGGTTTGAACGCCGGGAACGCCTGGCGTATGAGCAGCGGTTTGCGCTGCCAATACTGGCGCATGAAAACCTCGGGCGTGATGTCGCCGAGGGGGGCGTGCTGGCGATCGCGGGTCATGGGTGGCTGTGCTTGAGTTGGTAGAGGGCGTCGAGCGCTTCGCGCGGCGTGAGGCTGTCGGGATCGATGGCGGCTACGGCCAGCCTCAAGGCGTCGCCCTCGGCGGCGGCCCGCTCGAGCGATTCGATTTCGGCTGCGCGCGCGTCGGCTTCGCCGGGGGCGGCGAACAGGCCCAGTTGCGGGGTGGGTGCGCCTTGGGTTTCCAGACGCTCGAGCTCACGCGTGGCGTGGCGAATGACCGCGGCGGGGACGCCGGCGCGTTGCGCCACCTGAATCCCGTAGCTGCGGCTTGCCGGGCCATCGCGCACTTCGTGCAGGAAGACGATGCCCGTCGCGGCTTCGGCGGCCGCCAGATGCACGTTGGCGGCGGTAGGCTGCTCCGCCGGCATGCGAGTGAGTTCGAAGTAGTGCGTGGCGAATAGCGTGAGCGCACCATTGTGCGTGATCAGGCGATGGGCGATCGCCCACGCAAGCGCCAAGCCGTCATACGTGGACGTGCCGCGCCCGATTTCGTCCATCAGCACGAGGCTGTTGGGCGTGCTGGAGGCCAGGATCGCGGCGGCCTCGGTCATCTCCATCATGAACGTCGATCGCCCGCCGGCCAGATCGTCGGCTGCGCCGATACGCGTAAAGATGCGATCGATGCGTCCGATGCGCGCCCGGGTGGCGGGGACGAAGCTGCCGATGCGCGCGAGCAGCACGATCAGCGCGACCTGCCGCATATAGGTCGATTTACCGCCCATATTGGGACCGGTGATGAGCAGCATGCGGCGCGTGCCGTCCAGGCGGCTGCTGTTGGGCGTGAAGCGCTCGATGGCGCGCTCGACGACCGGGTGGCGGCCTTGTTCGATATCGATCTCCGCCCCTTCGCTGAGTGCGGGCGCGGTCCAGCCGTGTTGCTGCGCATGGCACGCGAGCGACATCAGGGCATCGAGTTCGGCCAGCGCCCCGGCGGCGCGGGAGAGCGGCGTGACGTACTGGGCGAGCATATCGAGCACTTGCTCGAACAGCCATTTTTCGCGCGCGAGCGCGCGATCCTGTGCCGACAGCACCCGGTCTTCCCACTTCTTGAGTTCCGGCGTGATGTAGCGTTCGGCGTTCTTGAGCGTCTGGCGACGGCGGTAATCTTCCGGCACTTTGTCGGCCTGGCCGCGCGTGACTTCGATGTAGAAACCGTGCACCCGGTTGAATTCGACGCGCAGGTTGTTGATGCCGGTGCGCTCGCGTTCGCGGGTTTCGAGCTCCATCAGAAATGCGCCGCCGTCGGTGGCCAGGGTGCGCAACTCGTCGAGATCGCTGTCGTACCCCGTGGCGATCACGCCACCATCGCGGATGACGGCGGCCGGTTCGGGCTGGATGGCGCGGCTGAGAAAGTCGGCCAGCGCCGCATCGGGCGACAGGTGTGCGGCGACCTCGCGCAGATGCGGGGTGAGCGCCAGTTTGGCGAGATGACTGCACAAGGTGGGGAGGGCCACCAATGCCTGTTGCAGACTCGCCAACTCGCGCGGCCGCACGGAGCGCAGCGCCAGTCGGGTCGCAATGCGTTCGATGTCGGGAAACACGTCGAGCAGGCGGCGCAGGGTGTCGATGGCGGGCTGACGATGCAGCACGTCGCCGTCGATCTCGGCGGAGAGCAGCAGGCCAATCGCATCCTGCCGATCCTGCACCGGCCCGTTATCGCGCAAAGGGTGATGCAGCCAGCGGCGCAGGAGCCGGCTGCCCATCGGCGTGCGGCAGTCGTCAAGAATGGAAAAGAGCGATGGCGCGTCTTCCCCGGACAGGGTTTGCGTGAGCTCGAGATTGCGGCGCGTGACCGGATCCATCAACACATACTGGCCTGGGCGTTCTGCAGTGAGCGTCTGCACGTGCGGCAGCGTGTCCGCTTGCGTGCGCGATGCGTAGCGCAGCAGGGCGCCTGCGGCACACAAGGCCACCGGCATATCGTCCACATCGAAGCCGCTCAGCGCATCGGTCTTGAAGTGCGCGGTCAGGTGACGCAAGGCGCCGTCGTGTTCGAAATGCCAATCGGGAACGCGGGCGCGGGCACCCTCGAACACGAACGTCAATTGGGTGCGGTCGGCGCTGATGAGCTCGGCCGGTGCGATGCGGTGCAGCTCCGATTCGATCTGGTCCAGCGCGCATTCGGTCAGGCGGAACTCGCCGCTGGCCAGATTAAGCCAAGCCAGGCCCGCACGCGGCTGGCGACCGTTCTTGCCGATGTGCACGGCCGCCACGGCGCGGTCGGCCTTGGGCGGCAGCAGGGCGTCGTCGGTGAGGGTGCCCGGCGTGACGATGCGCACGATGCGGCGTTCGACAGGACCTTTGGACAGGGCCGGATCGCCGATCTGCTCGCAAATGGCAACCGATTCGCCGGCGGCGACCAGGCGCGCCAGGTATTGCTCCATGGCGTGCACCGGCAATCCCGCCATGGGGATCGGGGAGCCATTGCTGGCGCCGCGCTTGGTCAGCGTGAGATTGAGCAGCCGCGCCCCGCGCTCGGCATCCTCGTAAAACATCTCATAGAAATCGCCCATGCGATAAAAGAGCAGCAGATGGCCGGCTTCTTCTTTCAGCCGGAGGTACTGTTGCATCATGGGCGTATGACCGGGAGCGCTGGCGGGCGGGCGGGACGAATCGGCCCGCGGGGCCTTGGATTCCTGCATTGAAACGGGCTTTTTCGGCGGTGATGGATAACCGTCGAGTTTAGCGTGCCCGCCGGTTTATTGCCCACCCGCGTGGGCCACCGTTTTCCTACAGTTCGATCACCAGCCTGCTGTCGCATGCGCGTGAGCAGCAGGTCATCATTTTGGTGTCGGCCTCGCGTTCGGCGCGGGTGAGCACCACGTCGCGATGGTCGACGCGCCCGGCCAGCACACGTACTTCGCACGATCCGCACAACCCTTCTTCGCAATCGCTTTGAATGTCGACGTTGGCGGCGCGCAGCGCAGTGAGCAGGGTTTGATCCGGCGGTACTGTGATGACGATGCCGGAATCCTTCAACTCCACTTCGAAGGCGTGCTCCCGGGCCGGGTCGAGTGTGCCCAGGGTGGATTCGAAATGCTCGACCCGCAAGGCGTCGGCAGGCCAGGCGGCGCAGTGTTCGGCCAGTGCCGCGAGCATGCGCTGCGGGCCGCAGGCGTAGACCTGCGTGTCGGGCTGCGGGTGGGCAAGCAGGCCTGCCAGATCGTTGCGCCGACCTTCGTCCTGCGCATATACATGCAGACGGTCGCCGTGCAGGGCGATCAGCTCGGGCAGGAATGCCATGGTATCGCGGCGGCGGCCGCTGTAGTGCACGGTGTAGTCGATGCCCAGCGCACGCGCGCGCCGTGCCATGGCACTGATCGGGGTGATGCCGATGCCGCCCGCGATGAGAATGAGTCTGGCGGCGCCTTCATCCAGTCTGAAATGATTGCGCGGCCCGCGGATCCTCAACCGATCGCCGGCGCGCAAGGCGCCGTGCACCCAGGCCGAGCCACCGCGGCTGGCCGGTTCGCGCAGCACCGCGATCTCGTAGGCTCCGGTGTCGTCCGGATCGCCGCACAGGGAGTACTGGCGGCTGATTTCACTGGTGCCGCACTCGATGTCGATGTGCGATCCCGGCGTCCAGCGCGGCAGCGCGCGCCCGTCCGGGGCGACCAGGCGCAGTTTGACGATGCCGTCGGCCACTCGGGTCACGCGTTCGACCACCACGGGGCGCGTGATCGCATGCTTGAAGGGTTCGCCGATACGCACGGGCGTTTGCGATTGCAGTACCCGGTCGTCTGTGCGTTCGGGATTTTGCGCGGGGTCCCATTCGACCCAGACGTGCTCCGGGCCGCGAAACGAGGTATTGGGCACATAGGAAAAGGTTTGCTCGGCCAAGCGCATGTGCGGCAGCCGGCGTGTGAATTCTTCCAGGAAGATCTGCATCTCCATGCGCGCGAGATTCTTGCCCATGCACTGATGCGAGCCGTAGCCGAATGTCAGGTGATCGCTGGCGTTGTCGCGGCGGATATCGAACAGATCGCCGCCTTCGAAGTGGCGATCGTCATGGTTGGCCGACGAGGTCACGATAAGCAGTTTGGCGCCTTCCGGGATCTCCACGCCATTGATCGTGACGTTGCGCGTCGCCAGTCGGCGCCAGGCTGCCACCGAGCCGTTGTGCCGCAGGCACTCCTCCACAGCATTGGGGATGAGACTGGGGTCGTCGCACACCTCGCGCCACACATCGGGATGCTGCAGCAGCAGCTTCATGGCATTCGCGGTGGCATTGGCCGTGGTTTCGTGGGCCGCCACGATCCCGGCCATCATCATGGAGTGCAGGTAGGAATCGGTGACGACGTCGGGCTGTTGCTGCTGTTTGCGGATGCCGTACTGCATCCAGCCGGCGGCGTCAGGGTTCTGCCGCATTTTCTCGAGCACCTTGCCGGCAAATTGCCAGAAGTTGCCCACGGCATGCGCTACCGCGACCTGCTCTTCGGGTTTGGGGCGGCCCCAGGTATTGACGGTGTGCGCAATCGAATACTTGCGCAGCGTGTCCATATCTTCCTCGGGTACGCCGAGAAAATGCAGGGCTACCGTCAGCGGCACTTCCCACAGCATTTGATCGACCAGATCTGCCCGGCCGTCGTCGATGAACCGGTCGACATACTCGCGTGCCAGACGCCGCACCAGCGGCTCGTGATGCTTGAGTGCTTCGGGGGTAAACGGATCCATCAGCGCGCGCCGGCGCGGCATATGGGCCGGCTCGTCTTCGTTGACCAGCGTGCGGTTCATGGCATAGCCGTAGCTGGCGAGCACGGCATTGGCTGCGTCGCCGGTAGGGGTGATTTTTTCCAGCGCGTTCGCGGGGCTGAAAGTGATGTTGTCGCGAAAGATCGCTTTGATATCGGCGTACCGCGTGACCACCCAATAGCCCAGCTTCGGACTGTAGAACACCGGTTCCTGCTCACGCGCCCATTTGACGTATTCCGGCGGATCCTGCTGATAGCCTTCCTCGAAGGGATCGAAGTCGGCCGCCCGCTGACTGACGGGGCAACCCGTGGGCGAGCGTTGATCGGAGAGGGCGCCGTGGGCGATGGGACAGCCCCGTGCGGTCGCGGTGTGTGGGAGAGTCATGCAGATCGCTCCGGAAGGAAAGAGACGCCCGGCCGAGGCGGCACGGTGCCCGCGGCACCTCTCGGGATGCCGCGATCGCCGTTGCCCGGCCGGACGTCACGGGTGGAGCACGACGTTCAGTCGAGCGTGATGTTCAGGTCTTTGATCAGCTTGTGCCAGCGGGTGGTTTCGCTTTTCAGCAACTCGCCGTACTCGGCCGCGCTGCTGCCCACGGGTTCGACGCCGAAATCGATCATCCGTTGGTTGACGGTGGGATCCTTGATCGCAGCCACGACTTGTTTGTTCAGGGTGTCGATCACGGCAGGTGGCGTGGTGGCGGGTGCGACCATGCCGACCAGCGCGGCGGCTTCGACGTCGATGCCCAATTCCTTGAACGTAGGCACATCGGGCAATTGCTTCAAGCGCGTGGGATTGGCGACGGCGAGCGGGCGCACTTTGTTGCCGAGGATGAACCCGGCACCGGCCGCAAGGTCGACCATCATGGCCGGGACCTGGCCGCCGGCGACGTCCGCCAGCGCCGGTGCGGCGCCCCGATAGGGCACGTGCACCATCGTCAGGCCGGTCTGGGTTTTAAGCAGCTCCATCGCCAGATGATGGGGGCTGCCGGCACCCGCCGACGCGTAATTGAATACCCCCGGCTTGGCGCGGGCCTGTGCGATGAAGTCTTTCGCATCGGTGATGCCGGTGCCCGGACCCACCACCAGGATCATCGGAAACTTGCCCATCAACGACACCGGCGCCAGATCCTTGACCTGATACGACAGCGTCTTATACATCGCAGGATTGAATACCATCGTGCCGTTGTCCGCCGACAGCACCGTGTAACCGTCGCCAGGGGCACGCGCCGTTTCGGCCGCGGCAAGCGCCGTGTTGCCGCCCGGTTTGTTTTCGATTACGACCGGCTGGCCCAGTTTCGATGACAACGACTGGCCGATGGTGCGCGCCAGAAAGTCCGATCCGCCACCGGCCGCATACGGCACCAGCCAGCGAACGGGTTTGTTGGGGTAGGCCTGGGTTTGAGCGAATGCCTGGGTGGCTGCCAGCATGGGCAGGGCCAGCAAACCGCAGGCGATGAGCTTCTTCATGTTGTCTCCTCGAGGTACTTCACTGTTATGATTTTGCGTAATTCTAGTACGCAATGCGTAATGCCTCGCCTCAGGGATTTCCCTTGATTTGCATTGTCCGAAGGCGGCGCGTCTGAAGCGCCGCGTGACCCCCTCACCAGTGAGCTTGCCGCCCATGCCTTTGTCGCCATCCCCATCCGCAGCAGGTAAGGTTTCCGCCACTGGCGCGGACGCGCCGCGTTCGCGCGAGCGGCGTCAGCGGGTGCAATCGGCAGAGTTGGGAATGGCTGTACTCAAGGGGCTGGCGCAGTTGAACGGGCGGGCGAGTCTGACAGCGCTGGCGGTGCACGTGGGCGAGAGCCCGGCCAAGGTGCATCGCTATCTTGTGAGCCTGATGGCGGAAGATCTGGTGTCGCAAGATGCCGGCTCGCAGCATTACCATCTGGGCGCCGAGGCGATCCAGATCGGGCTGGCCGCCATGCGTCAGGCCGATCCCATCCGGGTGGCGGAGGCGTCGCTGATCCGGCTGCGGGAACGTCTCGAGGTGACCAGTTTTGTGGCCGTCATGGGCAACATGGGGCCTACCATCGTGCGTTTTGAAGAGCCGGGTTTGCCGGTTACCGTCAATGCGCGCGTGGGTTCGGTGATGTCGTTGGTGTGGTCGGCGACCGGCCGAGCGTTCCTTGCGCTCCTGGACGAATCGCGGGTGCGCGCGCTGGCCGAGGCCGAGATCGCCGCAGCCACGCCGTCTCGACGCCAGCTGCTCGACGCCTCGGATCCGATCGGCAGTTTGCGCCGCGAGGTTCACGCAGCGCACTGCGCGGTGGTGCGCGACACATACCTTCCCGGGATCAGCGCCGTGGCAGCGCCGGTGTACGACTATGCCGGCCGCGTGTGTGCGGTCTTGACGGCACTGGGGGCATCGGGCGGATTCGATCCCGATGCGGACGGACCGATCGCACAGGCGGTGCGGCGCGAGGCACAAGCGGCCAGCGTGTTGCTCGGGTATCGAGACGGCGGGATGGGCGAGAAATGATCTCCATCTTCAAACAGGGGTTTTCCCTCGAGCGAAATAGCGGGGTTGTTATATTCGATCGATCCTTGGCTCAAGAGATCAGGTTATGAACCAGCCCACCCATCCCGATAATCTGCTTGCCCTGGCCGACGCGGCGATCGCGCGCGATCAGAAGGCGAATGCCGCAGTGGATTCGACCGGCCGCACGGTGCCGCACAACTGGCAACTGGCGCGTATCGTCGAAGAGTTGCATGGCGCGCGGCGCGATTGGCGTTCGGCCCACTCGCGCCAGCGTGAAACGGGCAGCCGCGATCTGCCGTCACGCGATGCGCTCGAGCAGGTGATGGAGCAGCTCTGTGGGGCCTTGTTTCCGATGCGGCTGGGGCCTGCCGACCTGCGCGAGGAAAGTGAAAATTTCTTCGTCGGGCATAACCTCGACTCCGCTTTGAATACGCTTTATGCACAGGTGCGTCTGGCGCTGCGTCATGTTGCGCGCAGCACGCACGGCGGCGTGGTGCCGGACCAGGGTGAAGTCGATCGGCAAGCCACCGAGATCGTCAGTCAATTTGCGTTGGGATTGCCGGCCATGCGCCGGCTGCTGGATACCGATGTGATGGCGGCGTATCACGGCGATCCGGCTGCGCGTAGCGTGGATGAGGTATTGCTGTGCTATCCAGGCGTTTCTGCGGTGATTCATCATCGCGTGGCGCATGCCTTGTACCGCTTGGGCGCACCCCTCGTGGCGCGCGTGGTGTCGGAACTGTCGCATTCGGCCACCGGCATCGATATCCATCCTGGCGCGCAGATCGGGGCCGCCTTTTTCATCGATCACGGTACAGGCGTGGTCATTGGCGAGACGGCCATCATCGGCGAGCGTGTGCGCCTTTACCAGATGGTCACGCTGGGCGCGAAGCGCTTTCCAAAGACCGTCACCGGCGATCTCGAGAAGGGCTTGCCGCGACATCCGATCGTCGAGGACGACGTGGTGATCTATTCGGGTGCCACGATTCTGGGCCGCGTCGTCATCGGCAAGGGCTCCACGATCGGCGGCAATGTCTGGCTCACGCGCGATGTGGCGCCGGGCAGTGTGGTGACGCAGGGCACCCTGAAAAGCAATTGCCCCGACGACGGATCGGACGTGCTCTGACCTCCCTGGAGGTGATGTTGCATCCGGCACGGGGGTTGCTTGACCCGACATACTTAATGCCAACCACTGGAGTGATGTATGTCGGACCACGTATACAAGCAAATCGAACTCGTCGGCTCTTCCACGACCTCGACGGATGACGCCATTCGCCGGGCCATCGAAAAGGCTTCGGAAACGGTGCATAACATCGAGTGGTTCCAGGTCACGGAGACGCGCGGCCACGTTGTCGAGGGAAAGGTCAAGCACTGGCAGGTCGGGATCAAGATCGGCTTGCGCATCGATAGCAGCGCAGAGGACTGATCGGCATTGCGAACCGACCGCTGGCGAGGTGAGCACGAGCAAATTGCACCCACGCCGGCTAAGTCGTTGAGCCGCATGAGCATTTAACGGTTCTCAGCTATCTTTCCTTAGGCTTGTCCACATTTCCTGGGGATAACGTCCTTTACCGCCCGGCTTGCTTCCCTCGGCAGTCGGGCGGTTTGCATTTCTCACATCTGCATCAAATCGACTCGTTCAGCCTAAGCCATTGAATGACAACGCAAAGTTGCGGTTGCCCGCGGGCTGTCCCTAGGCTTGTCCACATTTTCCGGGGATAAGTTGAATGCCGTATCGAGGCGGCCCGCAGCGGCCATCTGACGATTTCGTCGCGACTTCATGCCCAACATTGACTCACGAGGCTTAAGTCATTGACGTGCAAGCAGATTATCGAGTTCTTCGCCCGCTTTCCCGAGGTTTGTCCACATTTGCTGGGGATAACCTGCACCAATTTCCCATGGTTGGCGATGCGACTCGCAAAACGCCGAGCGATGGTCTGTTTGGACAGCATTCGCTCTTGGTGCATAACCGATTGATCTTCATCAACCTTTTGGGGTTCTACGCAGGCTTTCACAAGGCTTATCCCCATTTCGTGGGGATAACTCATCTGCAAACGTCCCGGCTCCTTCGAACCTGCCTTGCACTGCCCTTGCCATGGTTACCCGCGAACGCGCGGGCTGGAAACCAACCTGACAGGTTCACTGTTTATAAGCCCAGGCCTTTGCAACCTTTTACCGGTTGAAGTGTGCATTCGGTGCGCACCTGGACAGTTTTGACCCGCTTACCTTAAGTGCTTGAAACGCTTCCCGATTTATGGGTTCTCAGCAATCTATCCCAAGGCTTGTCCACATTTCTTGGGGATAACCCTAGGCAGCTTGAGGAAGGAAGACGCATCACTGGCTCGTGACCGAAAACGCTGCTCGACGCGCCGCGCTAACGGATCGGTGCGCTTAAAGTGCTCGCAGCCCGTAACTTGCTGTTAACACAGTGGATTTCCGACCTGCGCACGGGCTGTCCTCACGGTTGTCCACAATTGGGGTGCATAACTGTGGCGTTCACGTCTCGCGCTGCGGGGCAGGCGTTCGACTTACGGCGTGCGGGCGCTGCGTCATGTACTGGGCTTTATGGCGCTGACATGCGCTGCCGTCACGCGCCATCCCTCGGCAAATTTCACCCATGTCTGACTTTGACGGCCTATCGCGGCATCTCCAGCGCGTGAAAACGTCATGCTCGCCGTGCCAAAGCTATCGCCGAAAGTGGTGAGCACCTGCGAGGTAATGGTTCGGTCAAGGCCTTTGCCCGGCCGGCTTGCCCGGAATGCGGCGATCGCATCGTAGCCATGGAGATTTTCGCCGGCACCATACCGTACGGTGTGTGCACTATTCCAGAACAGCGCGTCGAGCGCTTGCACGTCGTTGGTCACCAAGGCGCGCTCATAGCGTTCGAATGCTGCCGTAAGCGATGCCAGGACATCGGGGCGATTGATTTCCATGTGTTCTCCAGGGCGCACCAATGCGGTGCACGAATTAAGGGTTTTCACTACGTTGGTTCAGATTGCAGGGCATTGACCCGAGTCGCGAACGGCGGGAGGCGGCTCGGGATCGGATCGTGAGATTCTCGGGGCGGCGGCTGGACACTGACAACAGGCCGCCTGTCAGCCTGCAAGCCTCATCGGCCATCGATTTACGGGTCGACATTGCTGGCGTGATGTTGCAATGCACAAAAGTTGGCATGGGTTTTGCTAGGGTAATCACTGACGCAGCGCACTTTGCCGCGGCACGAAATCTCCAGGTGTCACCATGCAGCACACGCAAGCCCATCCCGCTCCCGTCACCATGATGGTGACCCGGCATATTTCGCCGGAACGTTACGCCGACTTTCGCGAGTGGATGCGACAGGGTGAAATCCTTGCAGCCGGATTTCCGGGCTTTCTGGGATCGGGCGTGCTTCATCCGCCGGAAGGGGGCGATCAGTTTCAGATCGTCATGCGATTCGACGCCCCGGATAGTCTGCACCGCTTCGAGCATTCGCTGCCGCGCCGGATGTGGCTCGAGCGCGGCACGGGGCTGGTCCTCGAAAGCCGGATCGATCGCGCAAGCGGCATGGACACGTGGTTCGGTTCGCCCAAGCTGGCGCCGCCACGCTGGAAGCAGGCTGTGAGCATCTGGATCGCTTACTTCCCGATGCTGCTGTTGTTCTCGTTCATCTTCAAGGATCAATTGGCGAGTTTGCCGTTGTTCTGGCGGGTGCTGATCACCACGGCCACGATGACGCCGATTTTGTCGTTCGTGTGCATTCCCGTCATCACGCGCCTGCTGCGGGGCTGGCTGCAGCCTGCGCAGCCCACGCGCAGCGTGTTGTGGCGCGTGGCACCGCGCTGGCGTCTGAACCGCCGATAACGGTGCGCGAAATCGCGGCGCCCGTGCACGGCGGGCGCAACGTCGCCGTGCCGAGGTATCTCTGGCGCAATATCCTGGCACCCGTACATCGCGCACGCAACGCCGCGGCGCCGATGCGCTGCCAGCGCAACGCCGCGTGCCGTTGAGGATGGAAGCGACCGGCGCCATCGTTCGCCTTGGCCTTACTTGCGCACTTCCTGCTGGAAAATCTCCAGACTCAGTTTCTTGGCGCTGATAAAGCTCGGTTCGCTTAGTGTGTCGACCGTGCGGGGCCGCGCATCCTCGTATTTCAGGATGCGGGCGATCTGGGTGGGCCGTTTCGTGAGCAGCAGGATTTCATCGGCGAGGTAAACGGCTTCTTCCAGATCATGCGACACCAGCATCATCGTGGTGCCCGTCTGCATGAACACCTCCTGCAGCTTTTCGCGGATGAAAAGCGTCATTTCGAAGTCGAGCGCCGAGAAGGGTTCGTCCAGAAACAGCACTTCCGGGCCCGGTGCCAGAGCGCGCATGATCGAGGCCGTTTGCTGTTGTCCGCCCGATAATTCGTACGGATACCGATTGAGGTCGAACTTGACGTCGAACGACGCGACGAGTTCGTCCAGGCGCCGAGTCACCTCGGCCTTCGAGCGGCCTTCCAGCTTGAGCGGGTAGGCGATGTTGTCGATGGTGCGCAACCACGGAAACAGCGCTTCGCGATAGTTCTGGAAGACGTAGCCGATCTTGGTTTGCGCCAGCGATTTGCCGTCGAACAGAATTTCGCCATGATCGACGGGAATCAACCCCGCGATCATATTGATGAGCGTCGATTTGCCGCAGCCGTTGGGCCCGAACACCGACACGATCTTGGCCTTGGGAATGTCCAGGTCGAAGTTTTCGTAAAGCGGCCAGCCGGCGAAGTACTTGGTCAGGCCGCGAATGGTGATGTGGGTGCCGGCCGGGCCCGGCTTGAACGGCGCGCCCACGGGTGACGGGGCGAGGAGAGGGTTGACGACGGTATTCATTTAGCGGCCGCTCCAGTGCACGACACGTTTCTCGAGCACGAGAAAGACGATATTGAGGATGTAGCCCAATGCGCCCGCGGCCAGGATGGCGGCGTACATGTCGCGCACGTTGAGCACCTGCTGCGCATTGATAATGCGATTGCCCAGGCCGGTTTCGGAGCCGATGAACATCTCGGCCACGATCACGATCACCAGCGCCATCGAGACACCACTGCGCAATCCCACGAAGGTGGGCTGCAGGCTTTCCCAGATCAGCACGTCCTTGAAGATCTGCCAGCGGGTGGCGCCCATCACGCGTGCCGCCATCACGCGCTGCTTGCGCGCATTGATGACGCCGTAGGCGCTGTTGAACAGGATGACGAGCACGGCGGCAAACGCAGCGATCGCCACCTTGTTGAGATCGCTCACGCCAAAGATCATCAGGAACAACGGGATGAGCGCAGAAGAGGGCGTGGACCGAAAGAAGTCGATGAGAAATTCGACGCTGCGGTACGCCCGTTCGTTGCTGCCCAACAAAACGCCGAGCGGTACGCCGACCACTGCCGCCAGTACGAAGGCCTGCATGATGCGCGACAACGAGGCGAGAAAATCGGCGAGCAGCGGCCCGCCCATCAAGCCATTGAAGAGCGCGACAAGCGTGGCCCAGGGCGTGGGCAACAGGACCGGACTCACGAGCTTGAGCCGGACCACGATATCCCACACGAGGAACAGAACGATGGGGCCGATCAACGGTAACAGGCGCGACGCGTAAGACCGCCGCGGCGCTTGGGTAGCGGGAGCTTTGGCAACTGCGGTCATGCTCAACCCTTGTAGATCAGGCTGGCCACGTCAACCTTGGAGGAGAAGACGCCGCGTTCGGTAAACAGATCGAAGTACTTCTGGAAGTAGGCGATATCGCTGGGCGTGAACTCGTTGTACATGGTGTACGCCGCCAGCGGTACCTCATTGGTCATCGGTCCTTCGATGGCGGTATATCCCTTCATGAAGGGGCGCGCCTCGTCCGGCTGATTGCGCACCAGTTCAACACCTTTGAGATACGCCGCGATGAAGCGCTTGGTGACGTCGGGGTTTTTCTTGATGAATTCGGTGGTGAGCGTGGCCGAGCCGCCGAACCACGGGGCCATGGGGTCGCCCAGGATGTATTTTGCGACCACGCCCGGCTCGAGGACGCGGGTGGTGCCGTTCAGTCGGCCCACCGTGCCGGTGGGCTCCAGCGTGTAGCAGGCGTCGAGCTGGCCGGCGGCCACGGCGGCCACGTGCTGGCTGATCGCCAGCTCGGTCACGATGGCGCCCGTCGCGCCTGCCTTCTCGAGGATGGCTTTGGTGATCGTCATGTTTTGAATGCCGGGCCCCGACCCCACGCGCTTGCCTTTCAGCTCGGCGATGGACTGAATCGGGCTGTCCTTCGGCACGATGAATTCGTCCAGCACGTACTTGGCGTTGGTCGGGTTGGCGCAGAAGATCTTGAAAAGCCCGGGCGACGCGATCTCGCCGATGGCCAGATTGCCCGATCCGGTGCCGTTGGCGCTGCCGTCCGACCGACCGGACAGCATCGCTTCCATCACCTGCTGGGCGCCTGCGAATTTCATGGCTTCCACGTCCAGCCCGGCTTCCTTAAAGTAGCCCTTCTCGATGGCGGCATAGAAAGGCAGTCCCGATGCGACCGGCCAATACCCGATGCGGATCTTGGGCGCGGTCTGCGCCCGCAACACGGCGGGCGCGCCGATCGCGGCCAGCGTCAAGGCACCGGCAGCGGTTTGAACGAGGCGACGGCGGGTGGGATCGGCAAGGCGGGAACGCATGGTCATGACAACTCCTACGAAGGTAAAGGGCAGCCTGCGCACTTGGCGACAAACTTGTATACCCGTTTCGAAAGCAATATCGATGCCAATTTTTGCCGACGAAAATTCGAGTGGAATGTCGCCAGTTATTCGAGGGCGTCGCCTGTGGTGCGGCGTCTTGGTTGCATGGGGCCGACACCTTTATTGAGGCGCACGCCGACGATGTCTGGCTGGCAAGGGCGTTCCTGATCCCTGCGATTCATGCACCGCATGCGAGCGTCCGGCACTGTTTCGGTGCGCATCCCATGGCGCTTCGCCGCAAGATCGCCGGCAAGCTCCGGCTCGTCCACCACCCTCCGCAGGGCAAACTGGAATGCTGACTTCGTGCTGAATGCGCGAGCGTAAATCGTTTACAATTTCATCTTCCGTGTTTTGACCGCTATGCGCGACGGCCCGCGGGGCTGTTTGCGCGCTTGAAGGAGTGCGCAATGCGCAAATTGATGCAGGTGGCCGTATTGGCCGCGGCGTTGTCGGCGGGCGTGGCCCACGCGGCCGACGTTCAACCGACTGCGGTGGTGGCAACCTATTCGAATATTGCGCAGGCCGGTTATCAGGATGCGCTGTCGACGGCGAAAACCTTGCGCGCCGCGATCGACGCATTGATCGCCACGCCCAGAGA